>Ga0209056_10003092_pt1 | contig 17871 bp, 18 predicted proteins | sample GraSoiAngelo_114_FD_185876 | JGI IMG/M metagenome (GOLD analysis project Ga0209056, IMG submission 185876) | Grasslands soil microbial communities from the Angelo Coastal Reserve, California, USA - 14_0903_13_40cm (SPAdes) (version 2) | ecosystem: Environmental > Terrestrial > Soil > Grasslands... | reverse complement strand
GGCCTTCGATGTCGTTGTGGCTGATTTCCTCGACGCGGCGGTGAACCTTCCCGAACTGACTATTACGACTGTTCTCTTTCAACATAACGTGGAAAGTGAAATCTGGCGCCGGTATGCAGTTACTTCACACGGTTTATGGAAGCTCCTGTATCGCGCGGAATTCGCCAAAATGTTGCACTACGAACAAGAGATGGTGCGGAAGTTTCATCATGTGGTTGCGGTTTCGGAAAGCGACCGGAGGTTGATGAGCGCATGGACTGACGCATCTCGAATCACGGTCGTGCCGACCGGGGTCGATCTGGAAAAATTTCGACCCGAGCGATCTACCTCTGAACCTGCACCGTTAGTCATGTTTGTGGGGGCAATGGACTGGGAGCCCAACATCGATGCGGCCGAGTATTTCTGCGTAGAAATCTGGCCGTCCGTGCTTGGACAGATCCCTGATGCGCGGTTTCGAATCGTTGGGAGAAATCCCGACCGGCGAGTGCAGAAGTTGGCTTCCAGTTCGGTCGAGGTGACGGGCTCGGTACAATCCGTTGTCAACCACTTGCGGGAGGCATGTGTTGTGGTTGTTCCACTGCGCATTGGCGGAGGTACGCGGCTCAAAATCTACGAGGCCATGGCGATGGGCAAGTCGGTTGTTTCCACTTCTGTGGGTGCGGAGGGACTCGATGTGCATGGTGGACGCGACATCATGCTGGCGGATACTGCGAGCCAGTTTAGTCAAGCCGTTCTGATGCTGCTGCGTGATGCCAGTGTTCGCAGCGGCTACGAACGCGCCGGTCGCGAAGTAGCATCCCACTATGGCTGGCCAGCAATCGCGAACAAATTTTCCGAAGCGCTGGAAAATGCTGTTGAAACTGATTTCAGTGATCGCGAAAATCCGGAAGCTCTTAACCGGCTGGCGGTGCGATGAACCAGGCCGATGACGCAAGCACTTTAAGGACAGAAGTGAGCAGTGGACCGAGTTTTTCCAGAGGAGAGGTGTGATGGCTTGGGCAGATGGCGCTCGGACGAATGGGCGAACGGCGCCACAGCGCGAGCAATTGAAGGGTGCATTCTTCTGGCTGAGCGCGTTTTATCTGATCTATTGCGTTCGTCCCGAGGATTGGATACCGGGGCTGGTTTACATACCGCTCGCCAAAATCACTGCCGTCTGTGCGTTGATCGCCTTGTTGGTGAGCTTCGGGAAAACCAAACGGGGCATCCGGGATTTACCAAGGGAAGCAATCTACCTGTCGTTGATGATTGGACTGTTGTTCATTTCCGCCCTGCTTTCACCGATATGGAGGGGCGGTGCTTTTTTCCGCACTCTCGATTTCTCCAAGGTTCTAGTGGCCTGGGCGCTCACGTTTCTGCTGGTGACTGATTTTTCCAGATTACGCCGCATAATTTTTATTCAGTCCGGATCTGTACCCATCATCTGCCTTGTTTCCATCTTGAAGGGCCACGATCGGCCACGCCTGCAAGGCGTGTTGGGCGGGATCTACTCGGACCCGAACGATCTCGCCTTCGCGATCGTTCTGTCATTACCTCTGTGCCTGGCGCTATGCCTCAACAGCCGAGGTGCGCTTCGCAAGGCGATATGGGGAGTTTTGATCCTGATTATGGGGGCGGCGTTGATGCTGACCGCCTCTCGAGCGGGCTTTATTGACTTGGTCATCTCGATGACGGTTTGTCTCTGGCACTTCGGTATTAGAGGGCGTCGCCTTTCGCTTGTCGTAGGAACCGTCGTGATAGGAGCTGCTCTTTTATTGGGCGCTGGCGGCCGGCTCAAGGACCGATTCCTGGCTATGACCGGTACCGGGATAGGCACGAAGCTGGAGATCAGTGCCTCCGGGTCATTCGAAGAGCGCCGGTTTTTGATGATTAGAAGCCTCGTCGGCATCATGCACTATCCGATTCTTGGCGTTGGAGTGCGCAATTTTGCTGAATATTCGGGGATTTGGAAGGTGGTGCACGCTTCCTATTTACAGATCGGGGTAGAGGGCGGAATTCCGGTCATGGTGCTGTATTTGATGTTCTTCTGGCGGGGTTTCGCTAATTTGAGAATGACGAAAAGAATTGGTATTCCAGACAGGGAAATTTCACTGTTCTACGGAGCGTTGCACAGCTCCTTGGTCGGTTTTGTAGTCGGGGCCTGTTTTGCTCCCGAGGCTTACCAATTCTTTCCATATTTTACGGTGGCGTACACGTCGGTCTTTTTTCTGATAATCAAGGAAAGACAAGACAGTTCAGCCGCGCCGGTGAAGGCCGCGCGGCGATTCCGGCATTTCACGGAGGTTGACGCAACGGATGAACCACCAGCCGTGCTTCCGTCCCTGCGATCGTGATTTGATTTGTCTGCTGCGCTGCCCAGGTTGTCGGGGGCGGCTTGAAAAACAGGCGCAGGCTTATCGCTGCTCAAAATGCGAACGGACTTTCCCTGTATCTCGGGGCGTAGTACGTTTTGTTGAACCCCAAAATTATGCAGACAGTTTTGGTTTCCAGTGGCAACGATACGCCCGCACGCAGTTGGATGAGGGCGAGTTGCGCAGCTCCGAAGCTGTCTTCCGCTGCAGAACAGGCTTCACACCGGAGGAATTGAACGGCAAGCTCGTGCTTGATGTTGGGTGCGGCATGGGACGATTCGCCGAGGTAGCTACCCGTTGGGGTGCTCGCGTGCTCGGCGTGGATCTGAGTGCCGCTGCCGAAGTAGCCCAACGCAACCTTGCAGAGCGGGAGTTCATGGCTCTGCAGGCAGATGTTTTTGAACTGCCTCTGGCTCGCGGGAGTTTCGATTTTGTGTACAGCCTGGGTGTACTGCATCATACGCCGGATTGTGAAAAAGCATTCATGGAGCTGCCGCAGTATCTCAAGCCGGGTGGCGGAATCGCGATTTGGCTATATAGCGGGTACAACAAATGGTATCGCTTTAGTGACATCTACCGGCGGATTACGCACCGGTTGTCTGCCCGCTCCCTGCACAGTGTTTTGCTCTTCTTGGTCCCATTGTTTTATTGGCTCGGGAGAGGACTTTCTTTGATTCCAGTGGCAGGGAACCCGCTGGTTGGTCTTGTGCAACACGTCTTCCCGGTAAGCAGGAATCCAAATCCTGAGGTGCGAATTCTGGACACCTTCGATTGGTATTCACCCAAGTATCAGTCGAAACACACTTATGAACAGGTATTCCGATGGTTTGAGAGTTGCGGATTACGAGACTTACGTGTGCTGGAACAGGCGGTTTCGGTACGCGGCCGCAAACCTGAAGACCAGGATGGCGAAACCGGGATAAATGAGGTACTCAGCGTGCAATCGGATAGAAATTCGTCAGCGTTACACACCAACAGCACCGAACAGCAATGAACACAGCAAGAGTGAGCCCCGGGTCGGCTAATCCGCCTAACAATTTGAGCACCCTCGCCCGCCTCAGGAAAAGAATTTCCTATGCTTCTCGGTGGCTGCCAACTTATGCATGGCAGCGCCTCACAAGGCGCACTCCCCAGGGTCCTGTTCATTTGATTTTCGCTCTAGCAGATCACTTTGAGCCCGCCATCATTCCGCAAGATGGGCAGGCACGCGCACCTTACCAGGAACAGGAAAGACGGTTGGAGCGGTGGTGCGCAACCTACCCGCGGCACGTTGAAAAATGGCGTGACCATGAGGGCAGACCATTCGTACACACGTACTTCTACCCTGCAGAACAATACGACAAGAACTTAGTCGCGCGTTTAGCGGAACACTGCCACGCCGGATGGGGGGAGATCGAAATCCATTTGCATCATGGCGTCGGCAAACCTGACAAGCCGGAGAACACGCGGCGGGTACTCTCGAACTTCCGCGACATTTTGGCATTTGAGCATGGATGTCTTGCTAGCGGAGACGGGGACAATATCCCGCGCTACGCCTTTGTTCACGGCAATTTTGCATTGGCGAATTCGGCGGGTGGACGAGCCTGCGGCGTGGATTCGGAAATGCTGATACTCGCCGAAACCGGTTGTTATGCAGATTTGACCCTGCCGGCCAGCATTTTTCACTGGGCGCAGACGGCTAAGATCAATTCGCTTTACGAATGCGGGCTTCCGCTGGACAGGCGGGCGCCTCACCGCCGCGGCCGCGATCTTGAGAGTGGCCGCCCACCAAAGGTGTTTCCTCTGATCATCCAGGGGCCACTTCTGCTGGACTTCAGGCGGCCTGGAAGGCGATGGAGAATCGAGGCTGCCGCGTTTACGAATTCGCATCCGCCCGATCTGCACCGGCTGCGCCTGTGGAGGAGAGCAGCGATTTGCGTGCGCGGCCGCCCAGATTGGCTGTTCATCAAACTGCATTGCCATGGGATGGATCCGACTCAAGAGCTAGGTATCCTGGGTCGCCTGATGCAGCAGTTTCTCAAGGATTTGATTGAAGGAGCCGGGCAGAGGAAAGAGACGCTGCACTTTGTCACTGCCCGGGAAATGGTGAACATTGTTCTCGCCGCCTGTGACGGCCGGGAAGGCAATCCGGGCGATTTCCGAGATTACCGGCTCGGACGATTCCGTGCAGACTCGCTGAACTTGTCGGGCAAGCGAGTATCGGACGCGAGTGTGAAAGCTTAAGTCATGTGTGGAATTGTAGGCATCATCGGGGCGCGCGACGATCGCACAATTGATTCGGCCACGATCCACCTGATGTGCGAGGCCATCTTCCATCGTGGGCCGGATGATGAAGGCATTTTCGTCAAGGATGGCGTTGGTCTAGGCATGCGGCGCCTGAGCATCATTGATCTAGCTGGCGGACAGCAACCAGTATTTAATGAAGATCGATCCATCTGCGTGGTCTTTAATGGCGAAATCTACAATTTTCCAGACCTTAGGGCGGAACTTGAAGCTCAAGGGCACCGCTTCCGCAGTCATACCGATACCGAAGTCATTGTTCATCTTTACGAGGAACTGGGGGCGGATTGTGTTCACAAATTTCGGGGCATGTTCGCCTTCGCACTGTATGATCAGCGCCAGCGCAAGCTTTTGATGGCTCGCGATCGCCTAGGCAAGAAGCCGCTGCACTATGCACTCGCAGGTGAACGATTGCTGTTCGGCTCAGAAATCAAATCAATACTTGCAGTTGCGCCTCAACTTGCTGCGGTGAACAATGAGGCTCTTTTGCAGTATATGTACTTCGGATATATTCCCGATCCTCTTACCTCTTTTCTGCCGATTCGGAAGCTGCCACCGGGCCACCTGCTTGAGTTCGAGGAGGGCCGAGTTCGCGTTCGGCAATACTGGGACTTGCCCCGATACAGCACAAATCGGCCCCACAGTGAAGAGGAGTGCCTGGAAGAACTAGAGGCGCGGTTAGCGGAGGCGGTGCGGATTCGGCTAATTTCCGATGTTCCACTCGGCGCCTTGCTCAGTGGAGGCACGGACTCGTCTACCGTAGTAGCTCTGATGGCGCGGGCAAGCTCAAAGCCGGTCAAGACCTTCTCAATCGGCTTTCGTCACAGCGATTTTAATGAAGCGCACTATGCGCGAGCGGTTGCGGAGCGTTTTGGTACCGAGCACCACGAACTCGTGCTCGAGCCCAATGTAGTGGAAACGCTAGAGAAGCTGACACGCTCGTTGGAGGAGCCCTTCGGCGATTCCTCGATTTTGCCCACCTACTATGTTTCATGCCTAGCCCGGCAACATGTAACCGTGGTGCTCTCGGGGGATGGCGGCGATGAGATTTTCGCTGGATATGACCGATACAGCATCCATTCTGCACGCAAAATCTTCGAACGAGTACCCCGCTGGATGCGGGATCTGTACCGTGATCAGGTCATTCCTCGTTTGCCGCAGAGTATGCATGGGCGTAGGTTCTCTTATAACGTATCGTTGCCTTGGCGCGAGCGCTACATAGACAGCATTTCCTTTGCGTTTGAACGGGATATGCCACTCCTGTCGGACGGCTTCCGGGAGACCCTCCAGAGATTCGGCAAGCCAGAAGACGTGATGTTGCGCTATTTTGCGCAGGCTCCGGGACAGGATCCTATCAGCCAGATGCTGTATGTCGATACCAAGACATACATGGTTTCAGACATCCTCACAAAGGTGGACCGGATGAGCATGGCGACATCCCTCGAAGTCAGAGTCCCGATTCTCGATCATTTGTTTGTCGAGTGGGTTACAGGGCTTCCTCCGGAGTGGAAGATGAGGGGGAAAAAGCAGAAATACATCTTTCGTCAGTTGGCTGAAAGGGTTGGCGTGCCCCGGAACGTGCTGTATCGGCCCAAGCAAGGGTTCGCCTTACCGCTGGTGCACTGGATTCGTCACGAGATGAAAGACTTGATAATGAGTGTATTGTTGGACCCGAGAACTGCGCAACGGGGATACTTCAACCCAGATGGTTTGCGCCGGCTGCTAGATGAGCATTTTACCAAGCGTCGGAATCATTCAGGACGCATTTGGCGACTCTTGATTTTCGAATTGTGGCATCGCAACTTCCTGGAAACGAGAAACTTGCCCGGAACTAGCATGCCATTGGAGGTTGGCGTTAGCGCGACCCCTGCCGCACAGGTTTAGATTCGCCGTTCCAAATGGACTCTGCTAGAGGAAACCAGAGAAGTGCGTCTTCGAAAGGAAGGCTATGGGGGCTGAAATAGCGAAGATTGCTTCAACTAAGCTGATCCCGGGGCAAGGCCCGCGCAGCAAGTCGCCGGTCTTTGTCTTGGGATGCGGTCGCTCCGGCACTACGCTACTCTACCATATGCTGCTGTCTTCAGGAAATTTTGTGGTATATCGTGGGGAATCGAATGTCATCAACCTTCTGGAACCGCGTTTTGGCGACCTAAGCAAAACACGGAACAAGGAACGGCTGCTGCATGCCTGGTATCAAAGCCGTTTGTATACGCTTACGGGCCTCGACAGGGAGCAAATCAAAGAAAAGGTCATGGCCGAGTGCCGCAATGGTGGGGATTTTCTGCGCATCGTGATGGAAATGATGGGGCAACAGCAGGGAGTACAACGCTGGGCGGAGTGCACTCCGGAACATCTGCTTTACCTCGAGCGGATCAAAGAGACAATTCCTGACGCCTTGATTATTCACATCATCCGGGACGGTCGTGATGTTGCGCTGTCACTGGAAAAAGGGGGCTGGATCCGGCCTTTTGGGTGGCACCAAACGCAGCGCCTTATGGTAGCAGGCTTGTACTGGGAATGGATTGTGAGCAAGGGGAGGGAGTCTGGCCGAAAGTTGGGTGAAGACTATTACGAGGTGCATTTTGAGGACTTGGTTCTTGAACCGCGCGAAACTCTAGCGCGGTTGGGCAACTTCATTAATCACGATTTGGACTATGACCGGATCCGGAGAGTAGGTATCGGATCAGTAAGTGAACCCAATACCTCCTTCAGGAGCCACACAGCAGAGGCGTTCAACCCTGTAGGCCGCTGGAGAGACAAATTTCCACCGGGAGAGCTTAGAACGTTTGAATGCGTAACACGTAAGACACTCGAAGTCCTGGGATACTCTACAGCGCCGAAGGATTGGCACCCAATTGAAACATCTAAGCTGAAGAGCATTCGGATGTTGTACCGGACTTGTTTCAATTCCAAGTTATGGGTAAAAGCTAACACGCCATTGGGCAGGTTTCTGGTCACGAAAAACCTGCAGTGGGTGTGACTCACGAAGGTTCTATCACTTGGGTAAAGCCAGAACCTGTACCTCGCCTGGCACAATCCGACCCGAGATTTCGAACCGACGGCCCTCAAGGTCGCGTAGCGTGTAACTGTAATTGGAGAGGATCTGGCGTACTTCACGAGCAGATTTTTCCGAATGGAGTTCGCAGCACAATGTGGCCTTCCCCTCATGCAAGATAGAGCGAGCTCCCAGAAGCACTTTTGCCTCCTCATCTTCGACGTCGATCTTCATGAAGTCCGGTGAGGGATTGATCTTGACGAAGTCATCCAAGGTTATGCTTGTGAGCTCAACAGTGGGCCACTTGGATTGTGCTGTCGCGATTCGCGATCCGTAGGCATTATTGTTGAGGCTAAAGTGGACTGTGCGTACACAATCGCTCACCGGGCTAGGCACAAGGGTGATATTCTCCAATCGGTTAGCGGCCGCATGTTTGCGAATCTCTGCAGCGGCATGCGGAGCAGGTTCGAATGCGAATACGTGCTTAGCTTTGCGTGCCATCAGCAACGAAAGATACCCGATGCTGGCGCCCAAGTCATAGCAAATGAACCCCGGGGACAATAAGCGTTCGATGGCGAGTTGTGTCTCTAATTCGTAAGTGCCACGTATGTGGGCATGACTGACGTGTTCACCGACCACCAACATCATGCCCCGCATGGGACCGGACTCGATTACTACAGTACTGCCCTCTAACCCCACGAAGAACGAGAATGTCTTTCGGAAAAGGTGATAGAGGGAAGGATTTCTTTGAATCCATGTCTTGAGGAATTTCGGAGTTAGTCGGGTTGCAACAATAACAGGGGAACGCAGCATAAAGTTGTGACTTAAATTGTGCCTTTCAGGAGAACAAATTCCGTGTGCTATTTCCTTTCCGAGGATTTACGGATCGCGGTCCTTGAAAAAAGTCATCGGCAGTCTTCCGCCGAGCATTCATGCAGACCAGAGCTCTACTATAACCCGAGTCATCGTCGAGGAATGTATCATTTTCCTAGCAACTCCTCGTACAACTCCAACACCGATTGCAAGTTGCTTTCGTCTGGCACAGTTCTCTCATGATTTGTTGTACGCGGCGTGGCGAGGATCTGTTCGATTGCGCGGAAGAGTGCCTGCACGTCAGACCTGGGAATAAGATGAACACCACCGGGTCGCATGCCATTGTCAGTTGCAATCACTGCCGTACCAAGGTGGAGGGCTTCCCGCACAGAGATCGCGTCGCCATCATAGAAAGTCGTCCGCAGCATAACGTCCGACCGAGCTATGGCTGCCATGGTAAATGCGTGTGGAATGTCACCGCAGAGCAGTACGTCGTCTGCGTACGACTGAACTTCAATTTTCCTGCGCAGGTCTTGTTTCAGACTCCCTGATCCAATGATGACCAGTCCCGCCGAGTGAAACGTTTCCAGCACTTTTCCCAGGACCTCGATCTGTAAAGTCAAATCGTACTCAGGTTCCAGCAATCCCACAGAGATCAAGATCGGCTTGTGCCGAACCAAGAACGTGTTCAGCGGGTCGGGCAAGCCGTTTGCTAGCTCCGCATCAGGAAGAAAGGCGTAAGGTGGGATAAGCCGAGCACGATTGCTGCCGATCCCCAATTTATGTAAGAACTGAATGATCTCTGGGTTGACTCCGACGACGCGATCAAAACGACGAAGTACAAATCCCACGAAGGAGCTCGGCCTGGTAGATTTTCCCGCGGGCGTGGAAGGATAGCCGCCGGAGTGGAAGGTCAATACGGACTTGCAGGCAGGCCTGAGAGTGCAAACCAGACCCAAATAGAGAAGACGTCGGGTAAGCATTCCTCCGATGTGCAGGTGGATGATGTCGTAACGCAATCTAAATAATAACCCGAGAAGCTCAAAGGCATTTTTGGGATAGTAGATTCTATCGCTCGCTGGTTTGCGATGGCGCGTGATATTGATAACCGTGTCTCGAATACCACGCTTCTCGAGAAACTTATGGATAGCTACGAGATTGCTTTGCACTCCGCCGTGAGGCGGAGGGTAGGGTCCGAGCTGGAGTACTCTCATCACGTGCGCGGCGCCAATACTGCATCTAAAGTTATCGCGCACGGGGCTAATTTCCGGGCCGACTCCAATATGCGCAAGCAACCAATTGTTGCTCTGGCGCCATCACGGACCGTCACCTCCGGAAATCTCGATTCCTTCAGTGCCGTAAAAAAAGACTGCATTTGCGCCGCATAGCCTTTTTCGGCGAACCAGCTCGAGGTCTTCCGGACGAGGGTGGTTTGTATTGTGATCCGCTTAAAATTCTCAGCAACGGCACCGAAACCGGGAGCAAAGGCCTCAAGGCGTTCGCCTGCTGAGGTCTGGCTTCCCACCGTGCAGTACGTAAGATTGCCGATTGAACCATCGGCGAAAGAAAAACTGGCTACGATATTGTTTTCCCCGATTGGGTCTTTCTTGCCGGTAGGCAGCGAAAATGCTGAGACCGTCATTGGCTCGGAATCGAGCAACCAATACATCAGATCCACGAAGTGACAGGCCTCGCCTACGATAGCGCCTCCGATGACCGGATCAGCCATCCAATGCAAGCCGGAAATCGCAGGAGAATTCACGCGGCAGTTGAGCACCGCCGGACCGATACGCCGAATTAATTGTTCTTTTAAAGCGAGATATGATGGCGCAAAACGGCGATTAAATCCGACGGTGAGCTGCCTGCCGGTTTCCTGTACGGCCTCGAAAAGCTCGCGACACTCGTCTTCCGTGAGGGCCATCGGCTTTTCGAGGAACACTTGTTTGTTGGCACGAAGAGCTGCCAGTGCCTGCGGCACATGGTGTTGGTTTCTCCCGACAACTATGACCACCTGCACGCTAGGATCTTGCAGAATTTCATTGTAGTCGGTGGTGCAGTAGTCGGCTCCGAAGCGCAGCGCATAATTCTTTCCTCGCATGCCACTTGAGGAGTACACAGCGCGAAGGTGCGTTCCAGAAATCTTCTTCAAATTTGGCAGGTGCACCCAACGCGCCAGATTACCTGCACCCAGCACTGCGACCCCCAGATGAGAGCTAATAGCAGGGGCGTGGCAGAGTTCAATCTTGCGCTGGGGCCGGAACTCAGCTAAAGGTTCGTGGGACGAGCAAGATGGGTACCGGAGCAAGACCGCCAAACTATTCGAATCCGAACGCATGATGGTCCCGTAGGCCATCGAGGCTTCCTCTAGTGGGAACTCATGTGTAATCAGCGGCCGGATCTGTAAGCGACCATGAGAGACTAGGCGCAGGAATTCCTCCATGTTGCGGTTCTCGGTCCAGCGGACATAGGAGAAAGGATAGTCCTGGCCCTCACGTTCGTACGAAGGATCGTAACTTCCGGGACCGTAGGCACGTGCCATGAACAACTGAATCTCCTTGCGGTACATCTGTTCCCAGGGAAAATTCAGTTCCACAGCTCCGACGTCAACGATACGACCCCGCTCGCGGCAAATCTCTAAGGCTAGTTGAGAAGGCGCTGCCGATTTCGCCGCAGCGGCCACAATGACGCAATCTGCGCCACGGCCATTCGTTATCGCATTGACTTTTTCCTGCAATCGCTCGTCGCCTAGCAGGGCGGCATCGGCACCGAGCTTGCGCGCTAGTTCGACGCGTTCGGGCCTCACGTCCGTGGCGATTACGAATGCCCCTTGTAAACGTGCTAATTCCGCAATCAGCTGTCCGACAAGACCGAGGCCGATGATTGCGATCTTTTCTCCTAGTGACCGGTTGGCAATACGAACGCTATTCATGGCGACACTGCCGAGTGTTGCGAAGCAAGCATGTTCGAATGGAACATTGTCAGGGACGCGAACCACGAGATTCTTACCGGCAAGAACCGTTTCACTGTGTCCGGTGCCCTCACCACCATAAGCCACGCGATCGCCGATTTCCAGACCCGTCACGCTGGAGTGTTTGTCCACCAGAACACCAGCGCCCGCATACCCAAGCTCAGCATATTCGGTGAACTTCCCCTTGACCTCAGCCAGCGTGCGAAGCGGGCCCGCTGTCTTCATTACGCTCCAAATCTTGCCGAGGTGAGAGGGATTATCTGCTAGTGCCCTGACCACACCTTCCTGATGAATGCTGGCGGTTTCTGTGCCGCTGCTGATAAGGGAATATTGGGGACGAATCAGAACGTGATTCGAAACAACCACGGGATCCGGAACTTCATCCACTAGGATTTCTTTTAAACCCCTGCGAAAAATTCGTTTCATAAGAGAATCGGAGAATCCGAAGTAAATGGAAAGTCAATTAAAACATTGTATGGGTTGCCGTTTTACGTGAAATTCCTGAGCCTGATCAATCTGTTCCATCAAAATGCATATTTGAAACAAAATGCGTATTTCAAATATTTGCCCTGCAGTCCGAGCAGCCCGAGCCGCCACTGCCATCCAGCACGTCCTCGAGTCCCGCAAACTTAGTGCCTTAGGTACGCCTACGCCGCCAACCTTTTATTTCCAAAAGATCGGCGTAGAGTCTTTCGTATCCGTTCCGCATTTGCTCCAAAGTGAAGTTGGCCTGCGCGAATTGCCTGGCATTTTGGCCGAGTTCCACACGAAGAGCTTTGTCGCATAGCAAGGCTTCGATCGCCGCGCTGAGTGCTTCGTCATCGTCCGGTGGCACTAGAATTCCGTTTCGTTCGGTTATCAATTCAGGATTCCCGCCCACGCGATTCGCAATTATCGGTACTCCCGCTGCCATCGATTCGAGAATAACATTGGACATGCTCTCCGATGCGGAGGGGAGAACTGAGAGATCCAGCGATGCCAGAATGGCGGGAATGTCTCGGCGGTTACCGAGAAAATGGACGCGATCTACTAATCCAAGGTTTTCGACTACACGTTCCAGTTCCGGACGCAAAGGTCCGTCGCCTACCAGCAGGAACTCAACATTGGGAACCTTGGCGCTGACACGCGTCGCCGCGCGAAGAAAGCCTCGGTGGTTCTTCGAGACATGATTCATTCGCGCAATCATGCCCACGCGAAGAATTCCAGCCTTGTGGGGCAAGGCGGGCGTGGTTTCCGCGAATGCGGCGGACGCAAGACCGTTTCTGATAACCATCAGTTTTTGTTGCGGGATGCCTTGATTCGCTAAGCGATCCGCTGCCGCCCGCGAATTACATACCACCCTATCACACAAACGAAAGGCAGCCGTTTGGACACGGGACTGCGCCCATGTGAGGAGATCACCGATTTGGCGTTGACTGCCGATCACCACCGGCACTCGCGCCATCTTGGCTGCTGGAATCAACGTGAGATTTGTGTAGAAATCAAATGCATGAGCTATCGCAATCTTGTAACGCGATAAATAGCGGCCGAGTCGAAAACGCGCGCGCAATGACTGAATTCCATACAAGCTGCCACCGAGTGAGAACTGTGATAATTCACCCAAACTTTCGAGAAACGCCCCCCTTCGCTGAATGCACGCCAGATGTATGCGAAAAGAGCTCGAGTCTAGACACCGCGCCAGGTCAGTAAAATGGCGTTCACTACCTCCTGTTTCCAGGCTATCAATCATCAGGAGAACATCTGGAGGGAATTTTCCTCCATTGCTAGCCTTGTGCTGTTGGTCGGCTAAGTCTTCCGTCCGGCTCGATGACACCACGCTATACACCAATGACATTTCTAGACCGTCAAGGACGAAGTATAAGGCGCAATTTCCTGCCTCGCATTGCTCAAAAACAGCAAGACATAACAGAATGATTCGAAATGCAAAGCTGAGAGCTCAAAGTGATCCGCTCGCACGGCTATGAACTTGACAGTAGCATAGCAGGGAGGTACCTGAAGGCGCCAAAATGGCGGCAGATCCCAGCTCCAGAGTGGCCAGAGTCGGGGTGAGTTAACAGCGGAGAGCGCCAAAATATCAATAGCGGTGCTGCACAATTTTATTGCGGACGAGAGCGGAGATGCAAAAAAGCTGAAGCAACTGGAGGGTGAAAAACGGAAGCTGGAGCACGTGGTGGCGAAGCTGACGCTGGATAATCGGGCGCTGAAAGACATGCTCTCAAAAAACTGGTAGCGCCTGCGGGACTTCGGGCAGCCGTGAGCTACGTCGCAGTCGAGTACGAGATAAGCGAGCGGCACGCCTGCAGGCTGATGCGATTGGCACGATCGAGGCATCGTTGTCGAGCGTGCTTGAAGGAACTGGCGGCCAAGCGCATGCGGTTCGGGTACCGGCGACTGACGGCGCTACTGCTGCGGGAAGGAACGCCGGCCAATCACAAGCGCGTGTACCGGCTGTATCGCGAGGAAGGATTGGCGATGCGCATTCGGCAGCGCCGCCGGATGCGCTGCAACGGGACGATCACCAGTCCAGCGGCAGCCAGGCCGAATCAACACTTGTCGATGGATTTCGTGAGTGATTGCGTGAGCACGGGGAAAGTGATTCGCCTGTTGACCATGGTGTACGATCGCGCGCGTGAGTGCCCAGCCATTGAGGTCGATACTTCGCTGGGCGGCTGGCGAGTGCGGGGGTGCTGGATCGAATAGCGGCGGGGAGGGGGCTGCCGGAAGCGATCGTTCTGGATAACGGGCCGGAGGTTCGCGGCCGGGCTTTGGCCGCCTGGAGCGAAGAGCGGGGTGTGCGTCTAGAGTTCATTCAACCGGGCAAGCCGGTGCAGAAATGCCTACGTGGAAAGCTTCAATGGCGGGTTGAGGGATGAATGCCTGAACGCGAACTGGTTCACCAGACTCAGCGACGCGCGGCGAAAAATCGAAACTTGGCGGCAGGATTACAACCGACAACGTCCGCACAGCTCGCTGGACTACCTGCCGCCCGCAGAATTTGCACGGACACGAGTGGGAATGAGGACATGAGGAAAGCTAGTACAGGGATGCTGGAGCAGGGACTCAAGCGCCGTCCCCTGCTCCAGACCTCATCCCCGCTGAAACCAAGAACCGGAAACTCTCACTGGGACTGGTACTCACCGATGCATGTGTGCACACAATAATCCAAGATTTTCGCATCTGCTAAAATCAACAATAAAAGTCACAAACAGGACGCCGGTGCGGCGGTAAATAAGGGCCCAGCGGCCAGCGAGAACCGCACAAAGTTGAGTTCTTATGTATCGTCACTGAATCGCTAATTTTGGCACTATGGCACATCTATATTTGCTGGGCGCGCGGCAGCGGAAACTTCTGCTGAAAGGCGAAGAGGAATGGAATCTGTACGAAGCGGCTCTAATTCTCCGTCTTGATACGGACACGGGCGCTGTGCAGACGTGTGTGGAATATAAAACTCCTGCTGAAGCACGGGCACACGAGCACTCTTCCGTGGTTTTCAAGGCGGGAGCCATCATTGGCAACACACTTTATGCGTGCACTTCGACCGAGGTGCTGATATTCAAGCTACCAGAATTCACTCAGATCGGATATGTCTCATTACCCTGCTTCAATGATGTTCATCACGTTGCGCCCAGCTCCGATGGCAATCTTCTGGTGGCAAGCACGGGACTGGACATGGTTATTAAAGTCACGCCCCAAGGGAAGATACTGGAGGAGTGGACAGTTTTAGACGAGCCACTCTGGTCCCGCTTCTCACGAACAGTAGATTATCGCAGGGTAGAGAGTACTAAACCTCATAAGTCACACCCTAACTTCGTCTTCGAATTTGACGGTGAGGTCTGGGTCACTCGCTTTCGTCAGCGTGATGCTATCTGCCTGACTGATCGTGCCAAGCGGATCGATATCGCGATACAGTCTCCCCATGATGGTCTGGTCTGTGGCGATCGAATCTATTTCACTACGGTGGATGGGAGAGTAATTATCGCAAATCGGCACACCTTGAAAGTGGATGAAGCCGTTGATTTGAAACAGATCGATGGGCAAGAGGCTCTCCTCGGTTGGTGTCGCGGGTTGTTGCCGGTGACTGAAGGCCAGATATGGGTAGGGTTCACGCGGGTTCGTTATACCGAGTTCAAAGAGAACGTTCTTTGGGTCAAGAATATCTTCCGCGAGGGGATGAGCAGAAAACCCACTCACATCAGCCTCTATGACATTATGGAGAAACGCTGTCTTCAAGGATTTAATCTGGAACCGCACAAAATGAATATCATCTTCAGCATTTTCCCGGCTGTTGGTGAGGCACTTCCAGCGGGGCAGGCCACCCGCTCTCTGGCTGACAGCACGCCACAATTGTGATTCAGAACCAAAACGTCTTAGTAAGTTTGCGAGCGGCATGAAGTCAATCTCTCAAGTTATCGATCACCGTCAGCCGGACGCTCAAGTCGGGAGGCGGTTTCGTTCCTGGATAGTATGGCTTATCTCTGGCACTACGGCGTTGCTCATCTGCGTCTTTTGGCGCGGCGGCTACTGGTTGGTAAGATCCGACGAACTACCGGCTCGGGCTGATGTTGCGGTCGTGCTTCAGGGATCCCTTAGAGGCGAACGCGCACGCATTGCAGGAGCGGTCGCGCTAGTTCAGCGAGGTACTGCTGGACGGATACTTCTCAGTGTTCCAGAAGAGTCCTACTGGGGTGAATCAGTACCCACGGTCGCTCAGGACTATCTCGCAAGAGCTTATGGCAATGTAGCAAGCAAAATTGAGTTCTGTGAGACGACGCTGGACGTAAGCTCTACAGAACAAGAGGCAGTGTCTCTTATTTCTTGTATCCAGAGGCGTGGCTGGCGCGATATTGTGGTCGTAACCTCCAACTATCACACACGTCGCGCAGGAATAATATGGACAAAGGCAGTACAGGTCCGAGACCCTTCGCTTCACCTCTGGATGCACGGAGTGACTGACCCGGAATATCATCCGAAGGACTGGTGGCGCGAGCGTCTCTCGGCCAAAACTTGGCTGTTAGAGTTTATGAAATTGATCTGGACTGTTCTTGGATGATGCTTCTTCCGAATTCATCACAGGGTCTTAGCTTGTTGAAGTGAGCTGTACACCGCCGGCTTCGGGGGTTCCTGAGACTCTCCTTCCAAGCAGACGCGGCGCCACAATTCAAGATTCAGCAGGCGCCGGATGCCTTTTCTGTCAATATCTCCTGCTTACCAATCAGATACCTGCTCCAGTAGCGTGTTTCAGTCCCCGCGTCCAGCTTCCGGCAGACTGTGTAACTCTACTGCTAAACGGGGAAAGTTCTAGAGCTGGGCCGGATTAACGGTGGTGTTCACGGTTATGTGTACGAGTTTTCCGGAGCCAAGCATTTCATGTTCTTTAAATCAGATAGAAGTCCATGGAGTTTCGGCAATTGGACGAGTGATGCGGAATTCCTGTACCGCGGTCAGGAAGACGGGCAATTGGCACACCTTAGCTGTTGTTTCGGGCGGATATGCCAAATTTCAGCACAAGCTAACCGTGAAGTGGCCTACTTTGAATGGTCCAATCGGGGCGGCGAGCCACTGACGCAGATCCAAGCACGGTTCAATATGCGTTGCGAGAAATGCTGGAGATGTGTGATTCGCGGTCCTGACGCTGTTCGGATACAACAGCAATGTGTGGCATTGGCAGCATAGTCGAACTCAACAGGGATACGCGGGTGGACGCCGGCGCACTGGGCGGATGTGCATCGTCATAAAACATCGCGGCCCCGCGGAACAATTTCTCGACCGCGGAGCGCTTGAACAGCAATCTCCTTCCGCCATGGAGAGGTCTGCGAGGTGAGCAACGCAAGAGAGGATCCCATCTCTGGAGTTAGCGTTCTCTGGATAGGACTGCGCGACCCGAGTAGTCCATTTTCCAGATCTGTAAGATTTACCCCGGCAGCAAACATGCCAGGAGTTCTCGACTTGATGCTCGTCGTTTCCTTCGATAGCTCCCGGATCAACCAGAAACCGCCCGGAAGATGAAAAGACGGAGCGACGGTGGATGACCGGATCCAACAGCCGCGCATATCCGTTGTGACTCGCAGAGAGATAGGCAAAACTGCCTCCCGAAATCCAGCGCTCAGCCCGAACGACCTTCAGGAACTGAGCTCCACGCAAATGGGCCGTTCGGTATCGCCTGATCCGCGCCATCGATTCGAACCGTTTTGTGCGCGCCAGTACCCCGGAAGAAGTCGCGTTCCTCTTCTTCACTCACGTACTGGTAAGTCCCACAATCAACCATTAGTCGGCGTCCAGCGAGCGAGAAACAAATGCTGAGCGCATCTTGCGTGACGATGACCACATCGGGTGATACCTTGCGGACCTGCATCAACGACCATCAGTTGCGGAGATGGCTCCGATCGGCAATTAAATAAAGACCACCTGATTCGTAGGACTTCGACTTCAAGGAACGGCATTGGTCGCGACCGTGCAACATTTCG
>Ga0209056_10003090_pt1 | contig 17873 bp, 20 predicted proteins | sample GraSoiAngelo_114_FD_185876 | JGI IMG/M metagenome (GOLD analysis project Ga0209056, IMG submission 185876) | Grasslands soil microbial communities from the Angelo Coastal Reserve, California, USA - 14_0903_13_40cm (SPAdes) (version 2) | ecosystem: Environmental > Terrestrial > Soil > Grasslands... | reverse complement strand
CCAACTGCGTCAGGTTCAGACTTACTTAGGGAAAGGTCGTCACTCTGTATTTCTTTGCCCTCCGTCGCCACGGGCCGTTTGCGAGTTTAAAACGTGATTGTTTACGATGAGGAGAACTTATATCCTTCGTCGTCCTTGATAAAAGGCACCGCGAAGTTGACAACTAACGCACTTTTCTGGCCAACCGGAGCAACAACGAGAAAAATCTTACACCTTGTACATCTATGATTTGCACAGAGTAGCTGGGCCGATCTGTGGGCCCAGCCATTGGAGGACTATCTGAATCGATAGACAGCTATCCTTTCGGATATCGATCCGTCGTGGCCTCTACCGTGTCAATTTTGAGGTCAGAACTCTAAAACCCTTTCTCTATCTAGCTTTTCCGCAATCGCGGGCAATTAAAAGCAAGCCGAAACAACCTAGTTTTGATGGCGAAATGATGGCAAGTTTTTGCTTGAACGCGAGGGCTGGCCGACACACCGGGCGGGCTTTGCATGGTAGGGCAGGGCCGCTGCGGTGTCTTTCTCGCTACGGACCTTTTCCCCAAGACTGTACGCCTTCAGAGCTTCGAGCGAGGACGTTGTGGCTTGTTCGAGGGGGACATGGAACTTCTGCACCGTGGCGAGCGACTCGCCCAGCTCCCCGCGCAGCTTGGCTGCGGCTTCGCCGAGCACGTCCAGCACCTTCTCCTTGTCCGCGGCCGTGACCTGCTGCTGCGCCAGCGTGTCTCCACTCTCGCAATTCATCCCTTTGAGCCCCAGCACGTACTGGCTGCCCAGACTGGCGATGGAACCCGCGATAAAGGCCTTGCCGCCCGAGCGCTGGCACAGTTGGCGGGCCACATCAGGCGTTAGCGGCGAATTTGCGGGGCGGGCCATCATTTGCAGGGTCGCACCGACTTTGTTATCGGAAAGCACATTCAAGCGGGTGGTTCTGCTGCATAATGCAATCGCAGCATACATTAGCACTCAAGAGCCGCTATTCCCACGGAGACAGTCGCAGTTCTTATTACGGCGGTAATCGCAAGGGAAGCACAGGAGGGTGCCGCAGCGCAAACCCTTCGCGGGTTCTTAAGGGTGGGTATTCGCGCTGTAAGAGCGGTCGTCACGGCATAGACAACTCTCCACCGTTGAAATCTAGGGAAAAGTCAACATTCTTTCGAAGGTGCCGAATACCCCTGTGACAATCTACTCATGCAGCATCGGGATTCGCCGAGCCGTTTTTCTGGGTTTCTTGAAGCATTTCCGTTTGAGCGCGACACTTAGCCTCAAGCTCCTGCACGATTCGTGCGGTTTGCGCCTTATGCCGAATGTGGGTCAGCAATGCTCCGAGCGCCATTCCCAACATCAGCATTCCCAGCAATATCAGAACATCGGGGGCCGAGTTCATAACGAGATGCGTATAGCAGGAAGCTCGTTGTGGATTCTCGATACGTACAGGGTTATTCTGAAATCAGAACAAACTCGGCATTGCTCGCCCCTAACCCTTCAAGACAGGCACCCGCAAACTCCTCGCAAAAGCTGTTTCCATCGCAAGCCAGCAGCCGCCTTGTTCGGTTTTCGTAACAAATCGCGAAAGGCTTCGCCAAAATTTCCAGCAAAAGGATAATGACCCCACAATCATGCCAGTCGGGTCATGAATCTGCACCTCAGTTCCTCTGAATCGGCAGTACGGGCGCTCCTGGTTTGCGGTGATCCACCAACAATCGAGCAACTTTCCAAATCTCTCCAAGAATTGGCAGCCTCGACCGAAGTCTGCACCGATATTCCAAACGCCATCCGCCTCGTGAACACCCGAAAGTTCGAGACGGTGGTCGTAGATCTCAAATTAGGCGAGCAGAGCAGGTCGGTTCTAGAACGGGTGCGTCTCTCGCCATCCAATCACACGACAGTGGCATTTGCGATTACCGAGAGCGCAAGAGAATCGGCCATGGCATTTGAGGCAGGGAGCAATTTCGTGTTTGAGAGGCCGCTATCGCCGCTGGCGCTTGCTCGAACGTTGAAAGCTGCATATGGTCTGATCGTTCGCGAACGCCTCCGCTACTTCCGTTGCCCAACCTCAATCCCCGCGATCATCGGCAAGGACGACCAGGGCTGGATTCAAGCTGAGGTCGTGAACATCAGCCAAGGTGGTGTCGCAATTGTCACGTCCGCCTCCCTGAAATCTGGAAGCAAGATAAATGTCCAATTGACGATTCCCGGGCACGCGAGCCAATTTTCGGTTGAGAGTGAAGTCTGCTGGTGCGATGCAAAGGGGCGTGCGGGCTTACGATTCCTCTCTTTATCGGAAGACCAGAGCTCCGAGCTTAAGGAGTGGCTCTCACGCAGATTGGAGCAGAGTTTGCCCGAGTCTGTTGCTATGAAGTTCCGATCAACTACTTAGCAGGGGGCTACCGCTTTGGAAGATCGGAAAGACGAGCGAGAATGCGGAACACCAACAGATCAGAGGGAGTTCAGGCAACGGGCCTTGGGAATTCTGTGACATCCGCCCCGCAACCCTCTGACATCATTCCTTTGAAAGAGGTGGAGAAGCACGCCATTCTTGTCGCGGTGAAACGACTTGGAGTGCAAGGAGCAGCCATCGCTTTAGGAATAGGAAAAACCACGATTCATCGGAAACTTCGGGAATGGCAATACGACGGCAGAGATTCGGAACCGGGATGGCGGACTGTTCCGATAACAAAACTGAATACATTACTCACGGCGGCAGCAAAGGCAACAGAATTTCTCAAATGGTGTCAGGGTACGATGGCACCACGTCTCGGCGAGCAGTTGGATGCAGCGATTCAGGAGCTTCGGCACGTGGCGGATAACTCGTCGAGGAACAAGCGGATCAAAGAAAGCAAATTCCTAATGCGTTAGAGGCATCCTTCCAGTAAACGAACGAAAGTGTCATTAACGGTGCGCACTTGGACCCCGTGCGTGGGTCGATTCTTGCAAGTGAAATGTTCGAGAGGCCGCCGTGGGTCATTTACGCGGACGACCCCGCAAAATTCCGTTTTTCGACGTACTTATAGATATGGGCCGCATTCCAATACCGACCGAGATACTCGACACTAGAGGTTCATTTCTCAAGCACCCCGAACGGCGTCGCCCAAATGAACCGTACGAAACTCGACCTCTCGGCTCGCCGCCTAAGTACCTCAGCGACGAGGCCAAGAAGTTATGGAAGGAGATTGCCCACAATCTACCGCCCGGTGTCGGTAGTGCTGGCGTCGGGACTTTAGTCTCTTTAAGTCTTGGACGCAGGAAGAAAGTTAGAAGAATTGAAGGCTCTTCATAGTCTCCGTCAGCCTTTTGAGTTGCTCGGGAGAATTGGCGACAAAGGCAAAGGACAAAAGCTTTCCTTTACGCACGGTTGTCCACACACTGGCACCCTTCCGGATAGTCCCTTCTTGCATGCCAAATACAGATACTGCAAAACTTTGGCCGGAAATGTCAACGGGCCGAGGCAAGGCGCTCGCGTCTCGGCTGTGGGCTACCCAAGCATTCATCTTTCCCTCAGCCTTAAAGTCTTCCCGATCTGAAACAGCACTACGGGGGTAGGATTCGATGGTTAACGAATGCCAGTCTGGAGCTGTGTCGTCTGGGCCTGAGGACATTGCGAGCAGCAAGTCGAACATTTTGCCAGTGTGGAGAGCTGCCGCCCGTGATTGAATCTCTGCTCTGGAGCGCTCAGTCTTGTCGTGCATTTGGTTAGGCGGTGTATAACGAAACCCAAGCGTTGCATTCGAGTAGCTGGTTCCAGACGCCAATCGACCTTGCTTGACCTGAGCCATAGCCCATCCCGAAACCGTCAGAAGCAACAAGGCGATGGACGTTAGTTTCATTTATTAGGACGCGCAATAACAAATCGCAGATCACGCTCACAGTTCGAGCTCTGAGAAGTATGCGGTTCTAGCTAGCCCCAGCTTAGTCGTCGCATGCCCACTTGTTGTCTCTACTTTCAAGGAAGTCTTTAAGAATGTGAGGTACTTCATGATAAGTTACTCCTTGTTCTTGATCCAACTTCTCATCATTTCTCCTAACAAAGAGTCATGCTTTTTACGGATACCAAAACGGTATGTGATTCCCCAACTGATCCGTCTTGTCGCGCATTCCGCTGGGTGGCGTGTAGTGAAAAGCAAGGAGCGCATCCTAGTACCCGCTAGTTGGGGGACAGGGGCAGACCTTGAGGACGCTGCGCTGTGCCGTTACCTCGACGGAACAGAAGCAATGGTAAAGCGCAAGATATTGTCTTCCCGATCCACATCTAGTTCGCATTCGCACACCACAAATCACCTCGCCAGTCGGCAAGCATTGGGGCACGATCAAGTCGATGGAGGCAACTCGTGAGGTTGGACTCTCTCCACGTGCCTGCGACTTCTTCGCTTTAGTACGGTTCGTACCGCAGCGTCCTCCAGCATGGAAATAACGGCAGCCCTGAAAAAGAACGTATTGGGCGGCCATTGAGATTGATCCGTCCGTAAACGAACAGATTCCTCCCAAGGATTACTGACACTCTCTCCACGAACCCACCCTTTGCTACAGCTCTGCAAATCTCTAGAAACTTCTCCTCGCCGGATCCCCGGCCAAGTCCACGCGTTCCAGCCGGTTCTAGGGCGACCTCTACAATCGTGCCTCTCCCGATTCCAAGAACATACTCGCCGCCTTGGTCTAGGGCTCGAATCCTAGCCGCTCGCGGATTCCGAGGGCACACCTCTAGGTATTCATTTTCACTCTCGTCAACGCCCTGCCTGATGCTCGCAGCACCGGCCGGTATCTCCCCTAGGAACGCCTCCAACAGCTGCCTTATGGGTCTATGCACGACGCTTCACTCCGCTACGGGTACCAAAATGGGATATGCCAGTGGATCAAGCTACCGGCCTCGCCAATCCGTAACCCGATAGCATCACGCGTCACCGCCCAATACCATCCAAACCGAACAGGACCACGATTGAAGAACGCTTTCCCTCCGCGTCCAAACCACGTGCCGTATTTACCTCCCCAAGCGGCAAGACCCGTGGGCACCGCGGTCGTGATCAGTGTATCGCGGACAGTGGCTCCGGTCCATTCCAACTCAGCAATCTGGACAAACGCAGAATCGCCTTGTTTCTGCTCTAGGATGTTCATCCCAACTGACCGCTCTGTGTCCGCGGGATCTATCACAATCAACCGGTTGCTCAGATCGCAATGTTTCTTTTTTTCCTCAAGGGCAACTCGGCGCACCAGAAACGGGGTGGTATCACCGTGCAAGTCGAAATAGATGAATCCTCGGCCTGCTGCAATATCTTGCGCACACAACCAGCGCATGAGCGATGATTTCCCGGTTCCCGTTTTCCCCAGGAGCGCCAGGTGTTCCTTCCGTCTTGTCGACGAAAGGACGACATGCTTTCGACTAACCTCTCCGTCTGCGACCATCCAACCGAGATCCAATTGCTCCCGCCACGAGCGTCGTTTTCGGGACGTCAGTCGATTCCACAGATCCTTTGCGATGTGTCTGAGCAATGAAAGTCTTTTTCAATTGACGCGAATCTCCTTCGATCGAAAACATCTCGACCTTTATCCCATTTGCTTGAACTAGATGTTCTCGTGAGAATGATTCAAGCATAACTCTGCCTGTAAATGACAAAAGACGGGAGTATGTGTTTATTGCACAATTTCGCCCCTCTTCTTCTGCCCAATTAAAAAGTTGGTTTACGGAATGCGGTTAATGCAACCCGCCTTTGCAGAATAAAATGCTGCTCCACCTTTACTTCAGACCCAACGCAAAAAAGGGACACTCCACAATATAGTGTCCTGCAATATCAGTCTGCTCTTACGTGCCATATTTTCTTGTCATTCTAAGCTTCTTCCTAGACCAGCTATACGCTAATCGTTATGCCTACTCACGACCTGAGTATATGACGTGGACGTTGGAGGAGCACACCTCCCCCGCTTTGCGTTCCTCGCAAGTCAGGCTCGCTCGGCCCGGTGATGGGGTTCGCTCTCAGAATTGCCTTGACGGCCTGAAAAGAGCTAATCTCCTCTATCAATGGACCATCTCTACCTTGCGCGGCCGCTGAGCAGCATCACCTTGACGCACTGGGAACCTGAAGTGTACGAGCACTTTCCCGTTGTACGAGCGCGTTTTTATCAAGGACACCGATTTAATAGCCACGGAGCGGATCACTGCCACGCTCGGGGAAAAGAAGAATCTTGAAGTCTTTAAGGATTTATTGGGAACGGGGATCTTCCGAGTGCTCACACTGCGTCCAGAAAAGTACCGCCGAGATACACCCGTTGACGATCCAACTAAAAAACCAATGCTCGCAAGGAGCCATAACATTCGGTCGCTTAAAGAACAACCCTTCAGGCCATCGAACGAGCAAGTGAGGTTCTACGAGGAGATCGATAGAATCCTGATTTTCAATCATAACGTGGACTACGTGAAAGCTTTTCCGACATCCGCTAACCCGTTTGCATTGTGGCTCGGCGAGCTTCTGGAGAGGCATGCCGATACAACTGCCATTCACGAATTCAAGGAAATCAGTCCAGAGGTCGCCTTAAAGATTGCCAAATTCTGCTACGGGCAAGAGTCGTGGATGGAGTTCTTGGCTAACAGCAAACGGGAAATGCTTCGTCCAGACGATGGTCCTGAATTCTTCAGGTCTCAAGCGTATCGCTGCCTCAGCCTCGATTGTTTCCCCCCGCAGCCAGGATTGCTGCGACTGATCCAGGCAGTGTTTAACACTTGCTACTGTTATTGGCAAGACTCCGACGGGAGATTTGTTAACGGAGAGCTTGTGGAACCCCCTGTCTTCTTGGCCGAAGATGAGGCTAACACGATCGCCCGTCGTGTTGACAGACTGAGCCTCTCGGTAAACGAAGATTGCATATCCATCCCAATTCGGCCCGGCATAGGAAATGTTCTGCTTGCAATTAGGCAAGACGTTCCCGAGTTTTGGAAACTGCAAGCAACTCTTTCTGCGTTGCGCCTGAGTCCGGATCAAGACACAGATTCGAAGATCCGGACGCAGTTCAAGGCCGTTGCGGAGGCATTTGCCCGTACTGTGGACAGGACCTGGCCTGCTCCTGGACCCGGAATGGCGTTCCAAGTCGTTCTCGCCATGCTTTCTACAATCCAGGGCGTTCTCGTGGACATGTCCTTAATACCCAAGCTTGCCGGGCGAACCGTCGCTGGAGTAACTGCGATGGCACCCGTGATGCGGAATTGGATCCAATCAAAGCTCAGAACCCGGAGCCTAAGCGACGAGATTATGGCGACAACTGCTTTTCGAACCTGCAGTTTCCAAGTGCCGAATTTGGTAACTCGCCTTAAACTGCCTAGCGCGAGTACGGCAGGGTTAACCTAGAGCAGGGAGTGTGGGTAGCGCGGAGAGTGGCTGGGTCGTATCGCTGACCTAAAAGTTTGTCGCTAAACACGCTGCCTCCAGCAAATGCGCCTGTCTTAAACCCACAAATCGGATTCACCAGATTCACGATTTCCCCTGGTACTCAGCGAGATGTGATGCGGATTTGTGTACATTCTCTAGCCAAACGGAGGGAACCCTTCAGTTACTTGGCCGCGAATGGCTCAAAAGCCAGGAGCGGATTGAGCCGATCTTCTTGGGATCGCGGATCGCAGAGGCGAAGTTTGTCTCTGCATTCGGTCCAAAACCATCCCGTATTTCAGTGCGAAGTCGCTCGGACAGTGCTGCACGATCTATTGTCTTGGAAAAACGAATTTGTGCTAGGACGTCGGCACGCTGGGTTTCATTGCCGTCACGGATCGTGCCGATGATTCCATCGAGCTGCGTGGTGTCGCCGGATCGCTCCTCACGACCGCGAATCGACTGCACCAGCAGCTCCATTCCGCGCCCGTTGGGTTGGCGAAGATCCACGTATCGAAAGCGACGGAATAACTCCCCGACCTCCTGAAACGCCTCATCTGGTGGATTCCCGATCAACACCGTCGGTGATAGGAGAGAGCGTTAATCCAAATTGTTTAACCCTTACACATGAGCCCACATTACACTGCGGGCTCCTTTTTTCTGCCCAGCGAAAGCCTTCCTGCCTGGGCCATAGGCGTCTATTAGCTCCGTTTCTCTGAGCCGCAACGCCAATCCTCAGTATGCTTGTTGTGGGAGGCCGTTTCGGCCCTATGCCTGTCTCGTTCTTCGTCCCAGTGAGCCATATTACTTGCGCTCAAACTCCAAGATCACAATGCCGAGGTCATCGGCGAACGGCGTGCTAGACGCCCTGGTCCTCCCCCGCTACTAACAGCTGTTACTACTATTACAGCTACGTTATCCGGTGCTGCTCATTCCTTTGGAATTCAAGCGGCACAAAACCCTCAGGACGGCGGAAGTCTCTGCAGGCAGAACACAAGCCCGCCGAATAGTATTCTGACTTCAAGGGACGACTTCTTTCAAGCAATCACCACTGTTGCTACCAATCCCTATGTTCCAAATCCTGTGACTGTGGCTGGCGCTGACGGCACTGTCTGTCTACCACTTTTCACCGCCTTCGAACGTCGATGCCGTAAATGACGTATTTTCATTCTGGTCCACGGCCACTTCCATTGAAGGTCGAAATGGAAATACCGTCAGCGCGTCGTAGGTTGGCGTTCCACATCGAAGAGGTAAAGAAATGTCTCCAGCGGCCCGACCGCATCCGCTGTCGGGACCAAAACGCTAATTAAGCCACCACTCGCATCAAGCGCACACATAGCCGTGGGATTTATTGAGTGGGAGTATTTCGTCGTCCGGTCGCGTTCACTGGAAGACAGTGCCCGGAATCGAGAACCGTACGGCAGATAAAAATAAGCAGCATCAGCTTCTGGGTCGTAAGTTACTTTGAACGTTTCGCCCCCACTCTCCTCACCCAACTCAGGTTGCTTGGCACGGAAAGGTTCTACGGCTTTGCGCAACGAAAAATCGAACATCCCTCCGATCATCTCGAAGCCGCGAATCCAGTTTCCTTGAGGACTGAGGTCTATGACGACCTCAGCCGATTTCTGCACAGCAGACGGGTAGTCGCGCAGCTGCAACAGCACGTTACCGATTTCGTCGGCAAGGATTCTCATGTTTCTATTGCGGCCCAGAAAATCTGATTAGAGTCACGATCTTGCCTGTGACCTGGTTGACTCTAACCTCAGCTCCTTGGCCGATAAATCGAAGCACCGAACCTCCGGTTCCCTTCGGCACATGCGTCAGTGCTTCGGTGATTTCTGAGTTCGTGACTCCGCGTACAAGCGCCTGATTAAGCGCATGTTGCGTCATACCCGTGGTTTCGCCGTTCAGCACGCCCTTCCCGGTGTTGAAGGCAGTCGTCGCGCTCAGTCCTTCACTAGCCAGCCTTGCGTTTGCAGCTGCCTCAAGTCCAGGAGCAACCGCAGGTCCCGCAAACCGTACGGCCGCAAATGACCCAAGTGCAGATGGCAATAGTCCCACAGCGAGTTGTGGAAGCCCGCGCCTTACGTCTCCATTCAAGACGAGATTTACGAAGCCTTGGAAGGCTAGCGGGGGCTGATCGTTGAATGGATTGAAGTCTGCTGCAACGAAGATGGGGTCAGGCTTAGCAGTCACTGTCACATCGGCCTGGGCATTCTTTTGGGCTTCGTCTACCTGAGCGCAGGTCTGACCGTCGCTATTGTCGTCGTGCCATTTCCCCAAAGCCCTCTCCTCGTCCGTGGTTTGCACACACGCCCTGCCTGTTGGGTCTATGTTGCGAATCGGATTGTTCCGAACATATGCATAAAGGTTCCAGCTCTGGGGATCTCTGGGATCGACGTCAGAACCGTCGTCAGCGGTAATGAACCTTCCCATGTCTGATGCGTAGGATCTGGCCTCGAAGTTGTCCAACCCAGATTCTGCATCGCGTTCTTTGCCGATGAACTTGTAGTTATTGGGGTCGGCAGTTGTGATGGCGCGCTCGCCACCGAAGGGATAGTAATCCGATTCGTCTTCGATGGCAGCCCCCGTAGCGTTGGCGACGACACTGGTCGAGCCGAGGTGGTCGGAGAAGTAGTAATGCACGACACTTCCAGTCACGTCGCGCCGGGCTACGCGTTTGCCGTTGAAGAAAATGTATTCTTCCAGATTGCCCCCGCTCAGACTGTTCTCCGCAACAGGATCGCTACCTGTGCCGTTAAAGTACAAGGTTCCGGCCGAGCCGTTCGTCTTCTTCACCCGCTTGCCGTCGCCGTCGTAGGTGTAGGTCCAACCGGCCGTTCCGGTGAGGCGGTTTTCAGCGTCATAGCTATAGGTAGTGTTAGGGCAAGCTGTCGGGCCCAACAGGTTTCCGGCGGCGTCGTAGCAGTAGCCGTTGATTTGGTTCTTGTTGTTCGATGCGGCGGTCAGGTTCTCGGCGCTGCACTTGGTGACCGTCTTTCCCGTCACGTTTCCCCAGCGATCAATCTGATAGGAGTTGCCCCAGTTCTTAGTCAGCCCGTTCTGCATTACCGTGCAGTCGGTGCCACCGGTCTGGGCCGTCGCGATCCGATTCAGGACGTCGTAGATAAAAGTCACCGTGCCCACCGGTCGGCTCGGGTTGTCGCGGTTATTGACTATCTGAAAGATGTTGCCATCGTCACCCGCGCCCAGGTGGAAGTCGTAACCCAAACTGAAGAGGGTTGCTGAGGGCGTGCTGGCCGAGAGCGTGATCGGCTGCAGCCGCTTGTTGTAGCTGTTACTGACGGTGATGGGAGTCGTGCCCTGGGTCATGCTCGTTAAGCCGCCGAACGGGGCATAGTGTGCATTGAGCACATAATTGATGCCGCCGCCAACATCTTTGGCTGCCAGAGGACGGCCCGCTGCACCGGGAGTGTAAGTGATGACCTTGCCCGTTCCAGGATAGGTCAGCTTCGATACCGATCCGTCCAGATTGTACTGGTAGGAGACGGGTTTGTTTATCCCACCTATATTACGTTGCTGCTTTAACACCCTGCCCATTGCATCGTGGCTCCAGGAGGTTGCGCCGGAACCGTCGCACATCGCAGTGCGGTACCCTTTGGGGTTGTTGTCGGTGAGAGCGGGAGGAGCAGTCGCACAGCCGGTAAGGGCGACGCCGTCGTAGCCATACCGGACCGTGGCCGTCGTACCGTCGTTATAGCTTTTCTTTATCACGCGGTTCTCGGCATCATAGGAGTAGGTTGTGACGACAGTTGCGGTGCTACTCTGGTTGGGCTTCGGCGCCGTCTTGGTGACGACATTTCCGTCGGCATCGTAAGTATAGGTTATCGTCCCGGACTCCGGATTTGTTGCCTGCGTTAAGTGGGAAACCATGTCGTACTGAAAGCTACGAGTTCGCGTCCCCTGTGCCACCCCGGTCAAGTTGTTATTCAAGTCGTAGGTGTAACAAGTTCCGACCGTTAACGCTCCCGTGGAGTTCGGTTCATCGGCTTCGACAATTCTACCGAAACCGTCCTGCCAAATCTGGCCCTTCTTGCCCGCTTCATCCACATCCAGCACGGGATAACCTAGCCCATATGTAGATGGAGCACATAACTGAGTCGATGTACCTCCGCCCGAGCTGACGGCGGCACCATAGAAGGTTGTCGCCTTACTACCGTCCGGTCGAGAGCGCTGAATAATGCGATCCAGGCCATCATAGCTGGGCGTTTCCCATCCGTACGTTGCATCGGAAGTGCTCCGATATGGATTGCTCCTTTTCTGAACTCGTCCATTGGAATCGAACGCAGTATCAACTGTGGTCTGTCCATCGGGCTCGCTGACAAGAACTATATTCATCACGCGGCCCAGGCCATCAAGCACAGTCCGAACGTGTCGACAATTCGGTGAAGTCGATGGACAACTGGTAGTGAGCACGGCTGTGGTTAATCCTTCGTATGTATCAAACTGGGTTTCTGACCCGGAAGGATACACGGCGTAGATCCATCCCCCGTCAGGAAGCTTGGTACTGGTGGGCCGATTTAATGGGTCGTAGAAATGTAAATACTTAATCTGGCTGTTAGCATCGGTTACTTTCGCTCTCTGACCTGTGCCCCAATAATATCCAAAGGAGGACGTGAGGGACGCCTTTGTTACACTCGTCAGATATGCATTCGTCGGGCTCAAAGGAGTATATGATGTAGGACTCGAAGTGTCTCCAGTATCGTTAAAGAAGCTGTCCGCATAGCCATAACTTATCTGGTTATTGTTGGAATCATTCGAAGTAACTACTTGGCCCGTTGTATCATAAGTCATGGACGTCGTAAGATAGTTCGAGGTTCCACTGATCAGCCGTTGGACTTGTGTCACATCCCCGCGTACAGTATTGGTGGCACCGTAGTTTGTATCGTCGTGCTGCGCTACTCCGCTGACAGTGGCGAAAGAAGTCCCGCCACATCCTCCGGCAAAGTCATAGCAGTTAATCGTCTGCGAGACTATCGCCCCACTCGTGTCGGTTACTGTCACACTGGCAGGCTTATTGGTAATGCTCTTGCTCAAATACGCGGATCCGTTCAGATAAGCAATCGTAGTGGTCCGGTCGGCGGTCGCGGGTAGGCTTCCGGTGTAAAAGTTCCATTCGGACCTCGTCAATAGGTTACCGTTGTGGTTGATGTTATCCCAACCGTAATTGGTGGTGCGAGTAATACTCGTCCCGCCAGGCAGCGGCAGGACCACAGAGTCAGAGAGCTTACTCACGTAACAATTGCCCGCCCAAGTCTGGCGAAGGTTGCCCGGACACGCTTGATTAGTGTCGAAGGACTGAGTCATAGTAGCGAGAAGGTTAGCAGAAGAGATCGCTCCATTATAAAACTGTCCGTCAAGAGGCCAGGCGCCGGCATTGAGGAGAATAAGATAGACTTCGTTATCACCGGTAGGTTTCAAGACCGTAAGCTGTTGCTGGCAATTGAAAGCGCTGCTTCCGGTACATTGGACGATTACTCTCGGAGTATAAGTCCACATTCCGTCTGGCGTCGCGCGTGTGCTGATGCCACGCGTCATGTGGATACCAGGTGTGATGCCTTCCGAATCTGCGAAATTCGCGTATGAATAGTAGATCTTCCCGCCAGTGGGCAAGGTCATTGAGGTCAACTGGCCGTAATGTCCGGGAGTCGTCCCGGTGTCGTAGCCGAACGTGTAACTAGTACCATCTGGCAGAGTCAGGGATTGGAGTGTTGTCAAATTGCCAGCATACTCAGTGTAAGATGAACCGCTGGCCGCGAAGTTTGTTGAAACCGCCGTTGTTCCAAAAGTTGCTGTGTATGAGCTCGTACCACCTTGAGAATTCAATAAAGTGTAAGTAATCACTGTGGGGCTGGTCTTCGTTGAAATAAAGGGCTTCCGGCCTAACGTGTCAGTCATCTGGCTATTCGAGTCAAGGGAGTAGTAGTTTCCATTGGCATCTATAGGGTTCCGTTTTGGCAAATATGGCGGAGCGAATACTTGCGTTCCGTCCGGGGTATAAACGGTTTCGTCGTTGTAAATGCCGCTCACGTACATGTGATATCCGGAAGCGTCTACAGCGACCGCGTTACCCCCCGTCTGAGTCTTGTACCTAAAATCGCCACACTGTGTGAAGTACCCTATAGCAGTGTTAATCTGAAAAACATGTGCTGAGCCCTCACCATCAGTCCAGGTAAAGGGGCCGTCATATTCCCACTCAATCACTCCGTCTTTGGTACACGTAGAGGCTATTCTCTGTACGTACGTCGCCCGTCCCCAATCTGCCGAAGTGATAAGGCGCCAGCCCGCATTCCCGGGGGGCCACCACAGACAGCAATTCATCTGGGACCAAATAGCGCTGTCATATACGAGCTTAACTGTAAACACGCCGCCTCGTTGAGGAAATGAGCCCAAGGGAAATTCCAGGTGGACATCTCCATTTGCAGCGTTGATAAAGCCGTTCTCAATCGGCAGGCGCACAGTTAGAGGACGAATTCCGACGTCCTCTAATGGGTCAGGGGCTTGCGCCGTGGCAGTCCGGATGATCGATGCAAATAACAAAGTCAGAACAAGTGCGAGCCGAGTGGTGCCGTTGCCCGTGTCAGCTTTCATGATGTTCACCTGTCTTATAGATTGAAGTCCGATTCTTGCAGGCCCGAATTGAAGGAGATCTGGTTTACGCGGATTGAGCACGGTTGATAACCGCCCTTTTGCTCTATAGAAAACGGCACCGACAGGCCCCGTACAATCCTGTAGTCGGAATATAAGATCTGACGGGTTCTGTGCTCATGTACCACATCTTGCATCATGAGCACTAGAAAAGTGGACGCATCAATGAAGAAATCAACCGTAAAGCGGTCGCGATTACCGGCATTTCTGTCGTCCAACCCAGGGATCACAAGCTGAACCTGAATATCGTGTGTTGGCTTGCCGCCTACTTGCGCAATGCCCTTGTACGAAATCCTGTAGCCAGGACTTCCCAATACAGGCGCCAATAACAGATAGGGCAGCACGAACCGGGGAGGAGCAAGCGGTGCTTGGGAACTGATCAAGGCAACGGAACCTTCTTCTGTTTTCAGTCTGACTTCGCCCTGACTCGTTACTTCAGTACGTACACCGCCGGGAAGGCTCGCATCAAACCTGAGGAGGTCCAATCCAGCCCCACGGACTGAGACACTTCCCTGGAAATCATGCCCAAGATGGTAGGTAATAGTTCCGCTTGCCGTGAAATCCTCGATTGCTTTAATCGCCTGGATCCCACCTGCAACATCGAGCGCGCGGCTTACGATGCTTACTGCTTTGGGGTCCTGGTGCGCGAGTGGAAGATTCTGCTGCGACCAGCACTGAACAGAAACAAAGATGACAAGAAGACACGTCCGAAGCTCGGGACGAGGCATAGTTTCCTCCTGGGCGTTTCGGGTTTGGAACGCTTGCGGTCCCCCGTAGCATCAGGTCGAATACACGAGTGCGAAGACTCGCGAAAGCGACTGCAATATGCTACAGGTAGCCCTTGGGGAAGTTTGCGGAGGCGGAAGATCTAACCCGGAGGACCCCTAGAGAGCGGGGCGGATCCCTCGAACCGCAAAGTAAGACCAAAATCTACGTTGGGTTATTTTGAAAATCAAGAGGGCTAACAAATTTTTCTGTGGAAAAGCCGGTTTGAATTCAAGGCGGAGATGCCGCCCGCTGCCGCAGGGACCTGCGCATCGCCAGCGCGCCAAAGGAGCGCAGTTTTGAATGGCTATAGCTCCTATTCCCCTATCCCCCAACACCTTGATTTAGCTTCTGGTACTTCCTAACATGCCCGCCACTCGGCCCGTTCGCCATCACGAGGTGACACATCTCGCGAGCGCGAAAGTTCCTGTTCACGTGACAACGGTTCGAACTGAACACCTGAGGTCTATTCGTATGAAATTGTTGGAATCGGATATTAGGCTGCCACTTGTTCGTCCTCGGAGCGATCGAAAAGGGCTGCGAAGGCTCTTATTTCTTGCAAAAGCTGGTTCCAACTTCCAACCGTGAGGGGCACTTATGGTGTTACTTTGGAACCAGTTCAGTGGAACAGTTTTATTCCATTTTGATCTCGTATTATCTACTCAACATGGCATAACTTCCGGGTTTCCGTCCCCAAAAAGTTGTCAAAGTGACTCCGCGAGACTTGAACCGCCTTCTCGACATTTATTTGCCTACTATGAGTGGGAGCATAACTTAAGTCGAACGGTCATGGCAGAAAATTCGCCCGACAAAATACCGACCCAACTCTCTACTCCATTACAACCAAAGAGAGGTACTGCGAAGCACGGGGAAGCCTCGTCGTTAAGCATAGTGGCTGGCAAGTTGTCAAGTGTATTGAAGCGAGATGCGTATTACGGTACTAAACGGTTAGCCACAATCATCTGAAGTGCGTCCTTTCACGTCTGCTGCGCATCCAAGATAACACCACCAATTCTGACTTGCATACTCAGTGATGTGGGTGTTGGTTCGGGCAATCTGGTTAGTAGGATGAGGCAAGGCAATTATGGCTACGCGCTACTTCGTAGATGTTGCGTCAATCTCGATAGTTGAACTATTGCATGTGCAATGTTTACTCCCGAAAGGCAGCTATACAGGCTGTTGGTGACCCTTTACGCCCAGATACGCATCTCATTTTGTGAAAGCAGTGTGATGGGCAATTGGTTGGAAGACATGACCGACCAGTTTCAAGAGAACGTGCAGGATCTAGCTGATAACGTCCGAGAGGAACATTGAAGACATTGTTTTGCCTGATGATCCGAAGGACGGTAGGGGCAAAGAAGCAGGGAGGGAAGGCCAGGAGCCCGGCCGCGACAGTCAGCTAATTTCGGCAACCCTGATCTAAGGTCCGTCGAAAAAAATGGGTTGTGCAAGCACGCACAACCCGGATGGCCAGCATTCTGAGTCAAGGAGCAGCAATGCCAACCACTTCGTACAACGTCTCTGGTCTCAAAAAGTTACGCGCAACCTGGCGGAGCTTCGGCGGCGAGCGCGCGGTAGTAGTTCTTGCCGGGACGCTAGATCCCGCCGATGTGGAGAAATTGGTCAACTTTCTCCGAACGATATTGCAAGCGAACGATTACAGAATTTTCGTTGACCCAAGCGGCATAGAAGTAGACGACCCAGTCGGGACCGTATTTGCCGTTCTTAAACCGTTCGTGGTGACAGGAAGGCTCTTACCTGTTGACGTCTGCCTGGGTTCTTTTTGGGTTGACAGTCCATACCTATCTTGGAAAGAGTCTCAAGTAGACTACACGAGGGTAGAACGGTGAGTTGTTCTTATTGCCGGGATCTTTTCTTATCCAGCTTGGCGAGCGCGCAAAACTTCCCGTCGGCATGACCAACGGTTCCAACTGCGCACCTGGGGTCTATTCGTATGAAATTGTTGGAATCGGGTATTAGGCTGCCATTTGTTCGTCCTCGGAGTGATCGAAAAGCTCGGCGAAGCCCTTTATTTCTTGCAAAAGCCGGTTCCAACTCTCAACCGTGAGGGGCATATTAAGTGTGACATCCCGGTCGAAGGCCAGTTCTGGTGTGCTTACATAATTTTCAATAAGTTGCACAGAATCAATTGAGTGTTGGAATTCAACTCCCCCTCCCGGCACCACTCAAGCTCTCGCGTTCCCAGGATTATTTTCGGAGCACGACCGAGGAGTCCGTAAATTAGTCCAAACCTGACTACCATTGCTACCAAAATGTCGCCTATTTGATTTTCCAAGAATACTGGTAAAATGCATACGCGCGACGGTCGCAAGTGACTGGTAGCGTTGGTAGTAAGAGCGGAAATTTGCCAGTATTTTTGGCAAAACGAAGGCGGCGGGTTCGAATCCCTCCCTCTCCGCCAGACCTTTCGTAATCTAGTAGTTACGCGGTGTGATACCTAGAATGATTCTGTTTCTACGGGTCACATGAACCGCACCGTCAATCTCACCAAACGAGTTCAAACCTGTAAAGGCTTACGCTACTGCACGGTCGTGCTAGCCATGAACGGGCGGGTGCGGGCTGATTTGGTCATCGTGAATGGTCAGGAAGAGCGTCATCCAGAAGGGGCGTACTACCTCGAATGGTGGGAAGGGGCGAAGCGTATCCGCCTGTCGGTCGGGAAGGATGCTGCCGATGCGAGTGCTCGTCGATTGCAGAAGGAAGCAGAATTGAATGCGGTGAACCATGGGGTCGTAGTCACCCCTCAGGACGGGAATGGGAACGGACAAAAGTCGCTGAGCCTCACGGTACAGGAATTCCTTGCCGAGACCAAGCTGACAAAACACTAAGCAGAATTGGTTTGCGCCATGATCGTTTGGGATCGGGAGAATAGCTGGTCCAGTCTTCCGGATGAACAGTTTAGATACAGAACTTGACACTTGGTCGCGAAAATATCAAGCCGGGCTTCGCGCCGCGCGCCTTAGAGATGAGGCGATCACATTTGAGGTCTTAATCCTCATTCATCATGGGGAGGCAATCGCTACTCTTGGGACACGTACCAGAACACCGCACCCTTAGCGATCGGTGG
>Ga0209056_10003089_pt1 | contig 17873 bp, 17 predicted proteins | sample GraSoiAngelo_114_FD_185876 | JGI IMG/M metagenome (GOLD analysis project Ga0209056, IMG submission 185876) | Grasslands soil microbial communities from the Angelo Coastal Reserve, California, USA - 14_0903_13_40cm (SPAdes) (version 2) | ecosystem: Environmental > Terrestrial > Soil > Grasslands... | reverse complement strand
GCCATTGGCGAGATTGCGCGCCAGACGCTCAAGAACGATTTTCGCTCGATACGCCCCGAAGAAGCAGAAATCATTCTGCTCGACGGTGCGCCACGGGTACTCCCGCCGTTCCCGGAGGATCTCTCAAAGAAGGCGGCCCATTCGCTTGCGCGGCTCGGTGTCGAAGTGAAGAACGGGGTCATGGTCAAGGACATTGATAGGGAAGGTCTCACGATCCAGACGCATGACGGTACCCAGCGCCTGAATGCGAGAACAGTTATTTGGGCTGGGGGCGTCACCGTGTCCCCGCTGGGACGCACAGTTGCAAAACGCACGAATGCCGAAACGGACAGGGGCGGACGGATCAAGGTAAATTCCGACCTGACAGTTCCGAATTATCCAGACATCTACGTGATTGGAGATTTGGCACTTGCCCAGGGGCCCGGCGACAAACCGTTGCCAGGCGTGGCCCAGGTTGCGATGCAACAAGGCACCTACGCTGCAAAGGCGATCGTGCGGAAATTAGCGGGCGAAACGGAAATAAAGCCCTTCAAGTATTTTGACAAAGGAGACATGGCCGTCATCGGCCGATGGTCTGCGGTCGCGAATATCTTCGGCGCCCATATTTCCGGTTTTTTCGCGTGGATCATCTGGGCGTTCATCCATCTGATGTATCTGGTTCAATTCCAGAGTCGCATTCTAGTTTTCATCCAGTGGGCGATCCAGGACCTGACCTTCAACCGTGGAGCACGACTGATCACTGGTCCCGCGGCTACTGATTTCAATTTCGATAAGGAGATTGCTTCATCTCATAAAGATACGCGTGCCGCTTAGACGATTGACAGGCTTTTCAAATGGATGATCAAATGACTTCACAAAACTTTATCTCGCAAAAGCGCGAAGGGTGCGTAAAAATCCGGAAATCCCCCTCTTTCCCCCTTTATCAAAGGGCGACCAAAGGGGGATTTGGGTCTGTACTAACAGCGTTGCTTATCCTCTCAGGCCCCGCTGTTGCGTTCGCCGCGTCTGGAGATAACGCTTTCACTCCAACAAATATTTTTGTTCCTTTTTCAACGCCGGCTCATGCGATCTATCAAAACGCTTCGTTGGTCCTGACCATTTGTGCGGCGATCTTTCTGGTCGTCGGTGGATTACTAGCCTACAGCATCTTTCGCTTTCGACGGCGGCCCGAACATGAAAATCTCGAGCCGCCGCAAGTGTACGGCAGCAATCAGATCGAGCTTGCCTGGACCGTGATCCCAATTCTGATTGTGATTGTGATTACTCTGGCTACGACACGCACGATTTACGATGTGCAAGGCGCTCTTCCGCCTCCGGGCACGGTGAACGTGACCGTGGTGGGTCATCAGTGGTGGTGGGAAATTCGCTATCCCGATCTCGGCATTGTGACTGCGAATGAGCTGCACGTGCCTGTCACCGAGTCGGGCAATCGTCGTCCGACTTTCTTGAAGCTCGAGTCCGCGGACGTCGCGCACAGTTTCTGGGTGCCACAACTCGCCGGCAAAACCGATCTGATTCCCAACCGCCGCAATCAGATGTGGATCGAGCCAACACAACCGGGCACCTATGTCGGCAACTGCGCCGAGTATTGCGGGCTGCAACATGCACGCATGCTGCTCCGCGTGGTCGCGCATGCGCCGAATGATTTCCAAAACTGGGTGGCAGCACAGAAACAGCCGCCGGTTGATGATCCACAGTTGCGCGCGGGTCGCGATGCTTTCTTTTCGACTTCCTGTATCAACTGTCACGTGATCAAGGGAACGAGAGCGAATGGGCAGTTCGGCCCCGATCTGACGCATTTGATGAGCCGTGAAACTATCGGCGCTGGAGTTGTCCCAAACACCGCGGAGAATCTGCGAGCCTGGGTGCGTGATCCGCAGCACATCAAACCCGGGGCTCTGATGCCGAACATGCAGTTAAGTGACGCGGAATTGGATCAAGTCGTCGTCTATCTAGCGAGTCTCAAATAGATCGAGAACGAACATGTCTACTCAAGAAATCGCATTATCGCCACCTCCGGAAATTTCTCTTCCACTCACGGCGCGCCTGCATGACCTGGTTCTCACGGTCGATCACAAGAAACTAGGCCTCATGTACATCGTCACCGCCCTGATTTTTTTGGTTATTGCAGGGCTAATGGCCTTTACGATCCGCATGCAGTTGCTTGTGCCGAACAATACGCTGGTACCACCGGACGTTTTCAATCGCTTATTTACAATGCACGGCACGACTATGGTCTTTTTCGTTGGCATGCCGCTCATCGCTGGTTTGATGAATTATCTCGTGCCGTTGATGATCGGCGCGCGGGATATGGCGTTTCCGCGGCTCAACGCGTTCGGTTACTGGATGACCCTCTTTGGCGGCATGCTACTCTATTTTAGCTACCTCGCGGCGCCAGGATTGGCGGGAGCCGGTTCTGCGCCTGACGTCGGCTGGTTTGCCTATGCTCCGTTAACAGGACGCGCTTTCTCGCGCGGCCACAGCACCGATTACTGGATTCTGGGTTTACTCGTGAGCGGTATCGGTAGCTCCGCTTCGGCCCTGAACGTCATCGTGACCATTGTCACGATGCGATGCAAGGGCATGACGTTCATCCGGATGCCGCTTTTTGTCTGGATGGTGCTGGTCGTCTCGGGAATGATCCTGCTCGCGATGCCGCCGTTATCGGCAGCGCAGATCATGTTGCTCTTGGATCGTTTCCTGGGCGCTCACTTCTTCGATACCCAGGCAGGCGGCTCGGCGGTGCTCTGGCAACACTTTTTCTGGCTGTTTGGACATCCTGAGGTTTACATCCTGATTATTCCGGCCTTCGCCTGCGCTTCGGAGATCATCCCGGTTTTTTCGCGCAAGCCGATCTTCGGCTATCCGGCCATGGTTGCCGCAACAATGCTCATCGGTCTTATCAGCGTCGGAGTCTGGGCCCATCACATGTTCAGTGTCGGCATGACGGCGATGAGCAATACGTTTTTCGTAGCCTCCACGTTGCTCGTTGGCGTGCCGACCGGGATCAAGATCTTCAACTGGTTGGGGACGCTTTACGGAGGCCAGATTAGCTTCGAGCCGCCCATGGTGTTTTGTCTGGGGTTTCTGTTTCAGTTTCTCATCGCCGGCTTGACCGGTGTCATGCTCGGTGCCGCGCCCTTCAACTGGCAGTTGACTGACTCTTACTTCGTGGTAGCGCACTTCCATTACACGCTGGTCGGCGGCTTTGTCTTTATGATATTCGCCGCCATCTACTATTGGTATCCGAAGGCCACTGGCCGGATGCTGAGCAAGAATTTAGGCCTGTGGCACTTCTGGCTTTTCTTGATCGGGTTTCATCTTACTTTTGATCCGCAACATATCGCCGGCATCCTCGGCATGCCCAGAAGAATCTATACGTATGATCCCGGTCGCGGTTGGGAGATCTACAATATGATTTCCTCCCTCGGGGCTTTCTTTCAGGTCCTCGGGGTGTCCTGCCTCGTAGTTAACCTCCTCCGGTCGCTAAGAAATGGCGCCATTGCTGGCAGCGATCCGTGGGATGCGTGGACGTTGGAATGGTCCACATCGTCGCCGCCGCCTGAATACAACTTTGAAACTCTGCCGGAGGTGCGGAGCCGCCGACCATTGTGGGATTTGAAGCATCCGGAAGACCCGGACTGGAAGTATGAATGATGCTTGCAAATCGAAGAACAGACCCACCGCAGAGACGGGGAGCACGCAGAGATCAGGGAAGATCGAAGATAGAGCTATGTACTCTGCGCCTCTGTGGTGAAATCTTCCGGAGGACTTGGTAGTGGCAACTGCACACACTTTGACGTTACCTGCGGAATCGGCTGAGTGGGCGCTGCCGTCGCGGCGCAAGATCGGAGTCATAAGCCTGATCGTGACCGAGACGGCGCTATTTACGATCTTCGCGGTCGCGTACCTGTTTTATATCGGGAAGAGCCTCACGGGTCCTTATCCTGCCCAGGTGTTGGAGTTACCGATCCTGGCAACGATCTGTCTACTCGGAAGTAGCGCGACGATTATGCTGGCTGAACGCGCATTCAGAAGGGAAGCCAAGGGAAGTTTCAGGGTGTGGTGGCTGATCACCATTGCCCTGGCTTTATTTTTCCTCTACTCGACAGCCTTCGAATGGCGGCGCCTGATTTACCAGCACCACCTGACTATTGCGACTAATCTTTTCGGCACGTCCTTCTACTCGCTCGTTGGCTTGCATGCCACACATGTCGTTGTCGGTTTGACTTTACTTACTTTGGTTTTTTGGCTGAGCCTTCGTGGTGTCGTGACTCGAAACCATTCGGAGCACATCGAGATGATCTCCTGGTACTGGCATTTCGTCGATGCCGTATGGGTAGTGGTTTTCACAGTGGTGTACATCATTGGCCGTTGAGCGAACGCGTGTTCCCAGGGCTTGAGGCTATATGCAAATGCCGAAAAAGTGCGAATGTCATTCTGAGCCGAAGGCGAAGAATCTCGTATCTGCTGCTACCTACTGGAATCGAGATCCTTCGGCTATGCCTCAGGATGACAAATACAAGCCAGTACTTTTGGCGGGGCGATGAACGCCGAGAAATGTCTAGGAAGAAACAAATGGTAAATGAGCAACAACAAGAACAACGTCCCGATAAGATCGAGACCCCAGCACCAACTTTCTGGCCGATGGTGACCGCCTTCGGACTGACGCTCCTATGCGCGGGATTGGTCACACATGTCGTCGTGAGCGTTGTCGGATTTATCCTGGCGTTTCGCGGCGCTATCGGCTGGTTTCGAGAAGTGCTGCCAGTGGAGAAAACGGAATCGGTTCCGATAACCGCTGCGGATATTTTTTTGGCCGTCAAACCCTCGGCGCGATCCGTGGCGCGTCTGAGGGCCGGCGAAGAGAGCCATCGAGTGCGCATCCCGGCAGAGTATCATCCTTATTCGGCTGGATTCATCGGCGGAATTTTTGGCGGCATCGCGATGGCGATTGTCGCATGCGCCTATGGACTGATTGTTCAGCACAGCATCTGGTATCCGATCAATCTCTTGGCTGCCGTAGCGATGCCTTCGTTGGCCAACGCCGATGTTACACAGTTGCGACTTTTTAGCGGCGCAGGTTTCGTTGTCGCTCTGATCAGCCACGGCGTGATCTCGCTGCTTGTCGGTTTGCTTTACGCGGTTTTACTGCCGATGTTGCCGTCGCGCTTCTCGGCGTTTTGGGGCAGCCTCCTAGCTCCACTTCTCTGGACGGGTCTGATCAGTGCGACCCTCAGGCTGATCAATCCGGCGCTTAACACCCGGATCGATTGGATCTGGTTCATCGCCTCGCAGGTCGCCTATGGCATGGTGACCGGCTATGTAGTCGCGCACACAAAGACCGTCGAGACGGTACAAACCTGGCCGCTCGTTGCGCGGGCTGGCATCGAGGCTCCGGGAATAACATCTGAACGGAGATCAGGGCAATGATACTGGGCCGTCTCATAGTTACAGCTGCTGCGACTCTGCTCATCGTCGGTTTAAGCGCGAGCTGTGATCGACTACCTGGAAAACCCAATGAAGCGGCGCGCTGGAAACGTCCGACGGAAGTCGTGGACTTCAATCATCTCTACGCCGAAAACTGCTCCGGGTGTCACGGCGCTGATGGCCGCCTTGGCGCAGCGCGCCCGCTCAACGACTCACTTTATCTTGCTTTGGTCAATGACGAGAACCTGCGGCAAGTGATTGCGCAAGGAGTGCCCAGGACAACTATGCCAGCGTTTGAGCAACGACAGGGTGGCAATCTCACCGACGAGCAGATCAAGGTGCTGGTCCAGGGGATAAGATCTCGCTGGGCGCGCTCCGAGCAATTTAAGACAGTGACTTTGCCATACTATGGAGCGGGTAAGGATTCTGCGCCTGGCGATGCGATTCGTGGGTTGGTTGCTTATAAAACCTATTGCGCCCAGTGCCACGATGCGGCCGGCCTCGGCCATCCAAAAGGCGGAGCGATCGTAGATCCAAACTATCTTGCTCTGGTCAGCGACCAGTCGCTGCGGACAACGGTGATTGCCGGGAGATCAGATCTTGGAAAGCCGGATTGGCGAGACAATGTCCCTGGCCGACCCATGTCGCCGCAAGAAATATCCGATGTGGTCGCGTGGATAGCATCGCACCGGAGATAGGATAAATTCGAAGCACGAAATCCGAAATTCGAAACAAATTCAAATGCTCAAAGGCCAGAAAACTCTAAACGAACCCGTTTTGGATTTCAGATTTTTCCCTCGCCCATTCCGATGGGAGAGGGCCAGGGTGAGGGCGATTTTGTTTCGAGATCTGGGTTTGTTTCGGATTTCGATATTCGGATTTCGGATTTTTTTTGAATACCCGAGAGGATAGGAATTATGGCCGAGCAATCTAAACTAGAAGAGAAACTGTTGACAGAAACTCCAACTGCTTCGGGAATTTCCCGGCGGAGCTTTCTTTTTTACCTGGGCGCGGGACTTAACGCCATCGCGGGAGCGCTCTTCACCATTCCTGTGGTTGGCTACGTTTTCTCCAGTTTCCGCCAACGACAACCGTATCAATCGTGGATTGCGCTAGGGTCGGTGGATAGCTTTCCTGAGAATCAGACGCGGCTGGCAACGTATCGTAATCCTTTCACGCGTCCTTGGGATGGAGCAACGGCAAACATTCCGTGCTGGGTCCGGCGGCAAAATGGCCAAACGTTTCAGGTCTTCGCAATAAATTGCACACACCTGGGCTGTCCCGTTCGCTGGTTCGAGGAATCGCACTTGTTCATGTGCCCATGTCACGGCGGAGCATTTTATCAGGATGGTTCCCATGCTTCCGGCCCGCCGCCGCGCGGGCTGTACCAGTACAAATACAAGGTTGAGAACGGCCAACTCTGGGTGCGCGGCGGAATACTCCCGACGTTGGCCGAACCGCTGTAATAAATGAAAGGAATTGTTCAAACCGTTCCAGCCGTTCAAGCCGTTCAACCCCCTCCTTCGTCCCCCGCGGCCGCGGGGGAGGAACAGAGAGCCTGCCCCCGACCTGATCGGGGGTGGGGGCTTGAACTGAGCGAAGCGGTTGAACCGACCCCGGACTTGATCCGGGGGATTGAACGGCTTGAACGGGTTTTTATGAGGGAATTCTCATGTTAAGAGAAATCGCACTGTGGATTGATGACCGCGTGCATTTAAGCAAACTATTTGCTTCGACGGCCGGTCATCATGTGCCCGCAAGCTCGGGTAGTTGGTTCTACGTTTTTGGCAGCGGTACCTTACTTTGCTTTGTCCTACAGATTGTGACCGGTACCTGCCTGGCTTTTGTCTATGTACCCTCAGCGAGCGAAGCCTATACAAGCCTCGAGTATCTCACATACCAACAGTCGCTCGGCTGGTTCCTGCGCGCTGTGCACAACTGGGGATCGAACTTCATGGTCGCGATCATGGCTCTGCACATGACGCAGGTGTTTCTGTTCGGAGCTTTCAAATATCCGCGCGAGTTGACGTGGATATCGGGCGTCGTGCTGCTTTTCTGCACGCTGGGAATGGCCTTTACGGGCCAGGTCTTGCGCTTCGATCAGGATGCTTACTGGGGCTTAGGAATCGGCGCCTCTATAATGGGACGTATCCCTGTTTTCGGAGCGAACATTGTTCATCTCGTGCTCGCCGGACCGATCATCGCGGGAGAAACGTTGTCGCGATTCTTCACCTTGCATGTGTTTATTATTCCCGGACTCATCATCGCGCTCATCAGTTTGCACCTCCGCCTCGTGTTAGCCAAGGGAATCAATGAGTATCCAACGCCGGGCACGCTGGTGAATAAAGAAACCTACGCGGCCGAATACGAGTCTTTGCTCAAGAAAGAGGGAGTCCCGTTTTACCCCAAGGCCATCAGCAAGGATCTCATCTTCAGCGCAGTCGTGATTCTCGGCATTCTCGGCTGTGCAGCCTATTTCGGACCTAAAGGGCCGACTGGCGTGCCGGATCCAACCCAGATCGACACCGTGCCAAGACCCGATTTCTTTTTCCTCTGGATGTTCTCGGCGCTGGCCTTATTGCCGGACTATATGGAAACGGTTTTAATTCTGACCGCACCGGTTGTTATCATCGGAGTTCTTTTTGCGCTGCCTTTTATCTCGGGTACGGGTGAAAAGAGCGCGCATCGCCGGCCGGGTTCCGTGCTGACCGTCATCGTTATTTTCCTGACGCTGGGAACGCTGATCTACCTGGGAACTTACTCGCCCTGGTCACCGGTGATGAATGCCTGGAGCGCTAATCCGACTCCGGTTCAGTATGTCAAAGGACGATCGCCGCTCGAGCTACAGGGCGCCCTGGTATTGCAGAACAAACAATGCCGCAACTGCCATAGCCTCGATGGCAGCGGTGGCCAGCGGGGACCCGCTCTCGATGGCGTCGGTAATCGACTAACCGGTGATCAGCTGGTTCGACAGGTTATCCAGGGCGGCGGGAATATGCCCGCCTACGGCAAGAATTTAAAACCGGCGGAAGTTGAGGCGTTGGTGGCTTTTATGAAGACGCTCCGCCCAGCAAACGAGCCGCTCGCGCGCGACTCATCGAGGTCAGAAAAACCACAGCCGTGAAAACAATGTATCTCGCGCAAAGGCGCAAAGCCTGCGCCGGACCCCGATCCGGCGACGCAAAGTTAGGAGTTTGTTTTTCTTCAGAAATCAGTTTCTTCGCGCCTTTTCGTCTCCGGATCCGTCATTCCGGCGAAAGCCGGAATCCAGGAGCGGCGGTCCGGGGCAGGCTTGGCGGGAAAATTTTTCCACGCGTGAGTGATTTCATCGCCCTGACGAAACCCGAAATCACTTTTCTGGTTCTCTTGGCAACCGCTGTTGGTAGCATCATGGCTTCGGCATCAGTCAATCTTGTGAGCTTGTTCCACGCTCTTTTTGGTACAGCACTCGTTGCCAGCGGTGCGGCGGCGCTCAATCAATATTTGGAGCGCGCGCACGACTCTAAGATGCGCCGCACTGCCAAGCGTCCTCTTCCTGCCGGACGCATAACTCCACGAGAGGCGCTTTACTTTGGTATGGGACTATCGGTTACAGGCACGTTCTACCTTGCAGTAACCGCAAATATTTTAACCAGTGTCATCGGAGTGGCGGCGCTGCTGAGCTACCTCTTTTTTTACACGTCGCTCAAGCGTCGCACTCATCTCTGCACGCTGATCGGCGCTTTTCCCGGAGCGGCTCCGGTTCTGATGGGCTGGTCGGCGGCGCAAGGAAGCCTGGCACCGCAAGCGTGGCTGCTTTACGCGACTCTTTTCCTCTGGCAGTTCCCTCATTTTTTAGCCATCGCGTGGCTGTATCGTGAAGATTACGCCCAAGCTGGCATGCTGATGCTTCCCAGAGAAAATAATGATCGCCGGAGCAGCTTTCGGACGATGTGGGTAGCTTCCATAGGCTTAGTCAGCACGACTCTAGTGCCCAGTCTCATAGGTATGACAGGAAAACTCTATTTCCACGTCGCGCTCTGGCTCGGCCTGGGACTTTTATTTTTCGTGTATCGGATTTCTTCACGCCCGAGCAAGAATGCCGCGAGGCAACTTCTTAAGGCGACGGTGATTTATTTGCCGCTCCTTTACCTGGTCATGATTCTGGATCGAGCCGGATGAGCACAGGTTAATGGCCGATGAGTCACGTTGTCGAAAACCCGAATTTGAATCCAGTCGCAGAAGCGTTACGAGGCTCCTGGGGAGTTAGCCCCTGGATTCCATCTCTCGCGTTGTTGACCTTCCTGATCTATGCGAGGGGCTGGTGGAAATTACATCAACGCCGCCGCGACGTTTTTGGGTTTAGACACTTACTTTGCTTCCTTGCCGGAGCGACCTTGCTGTTTGTCGCGATCGCTTCGCCGCTTCATGAGTTGGGGGAAATATCACTGATGGCGCACATGATTCAGCATGTTCTGTTGATGATGGTCATTCCACCGGTGATCTTGTTGGGAGCCCCACACCTCGTCTTACTGTTTGGTTTGCCTGACGCCATGTTGCACGGTCTGCTAAGACCGTTTCTCGGCTGGACTCCGCTGAAAAAACTAGTGCTTATTCTATTCCATCCGGTGAACTGCTGGCTCGCGTTTGTCGGGACGACGCTGGCCTGGCATACGCCGGTCATGTTCGAACTGGCGCTCCGTTCGGAGCTCTGGCACGCAGTCGAACATATCTGTTTTCTCGTCACCGCGTTTTTGTTTTGGTGGCCTGTGGTTCAGCCGTGGCCGAGCCGTGCGCGATGGTCGCGCTGGGCGATGATTCCGTATCTATTGCTCGCTGACCTTCAGAACACGGCCTTATCGGCTTTTCTGATCTTCTGCGATCGCGTGGTGTATCCGACGTACGCAACTGCGCCACGCATTTTCGGGATGTCGGCGCTCGAAGATCAAGCCGCGGCGGGAGCGATTATGTGGGTGCCGGGCTCTTGCGCGTTTCTCATCCCGCTAACTTTCATCAGCATTAGACTCATGAGTCCGAGCCGTGGTGCCGTCGGCCCCTCTGATCCATCCCCTTTTTCTCAGCGTTCACTCGACTGTCTTTCGACAACTGCCGACCCGTTGGCATCTCCGGTTCAACGAATGTTACGAACGGTTGGCACTTTCGCTGTGTCGCGATTCGCGACGATCGTGCTTCGCGCTGTATTTTTGCAATCTTGTGTCAACAATCTCGTGGTTTTTTGCGGGAAACAGTACTTCCGGCATCATCGCGCGTTCGGTACGCGCGTTGCTTTGTCGTTGCGTCCAGGAGAAGGAGATGAACGCGATGAGTGATGTAAAGAACCCGGACATTCGCAAGGAGACTGACAGTCTCGGCGAGGTCGATGTTCCTGCGGACAGACTATGGGGTGCTCAGACCCAGCGCTCGCTCGAGCATTTCAGTATCGGCCAAGATCTCATTCCGCGCGAGATGATCACCGCCTATGCCATCTTGAAGAAAGCCGCTGCCACAGCGAACCATGCCAGCAAGCGGCTCCACGATCAGCAGTACAACTTGATTGTTCAGACGTGCGACGAAATCCTCGCCGGCCAGCATCACGACATGTTTCCGTTGCATGTATGGATGACGGGCAGCGGCACCCAGTTCAACATGAACGTGAACGAGGTGATCTCCAACCGCTGCTGCCAGCTCGCGGGCACGCCACTCGGTAGCAAGACGCCGGTGCACCCCAACGATCACGTGAATATGGCTCAGTCGTCGAATGATTCATTTCCATCGGCGATGTATATCGCGGCTGCGGTCAATGTGAAGCAACGCCTGATCCCAGCGGTAGCAGCTTTGCGCGATGCCATCGATGCGAAAGCGCAGGCCTGGAAGGGCATCGTCAAGATCGGCCGCACCCACATGCAGGACGCCACCCCGCTGACATTGGGTCAGGAATGGTCCGGCTACGCGGGAATGTTGGCGGATGATCTGGAGCGGATCGAGGCCGCGCTTCAGGGAGTGTACCGTCTGGCGCTGGGCGGCACAGCGGTGGGAACGGGCATCAACTCGGCGCGCGGTTTTGCCGAGGCGGCGGCTGCTGAGATCGCCAAGCTGACTGGCCTGCCCTTCATTACCGCACCCAACAAGTTCACCGTGCAGGGCGCTCACGACGCGCTCGTGCAGCTGTCCGGCAGCCTGCGCACCTTAGCAGTGTCCCTCTACAAGATCGGCAATGACGTTCGCCTGATGTCGTGCGGGCCGCGCGCCGGATTTGCCGAATTGGCGATCCCGGAAAACGAGCCGGGCTCGTCGATCATGCCAGGCAAGGTCAACCCCACCCAGTGTGAAGCCCTCACCATGATCGCTGTGCAGGTCATGGCCAATGACGTCGCGGTGGGTTTCGGCGGCGCGAGCGGCTATCTCGAAATGAACGTTTACAAGCCGCTGATGATCTTCAACATCACCCACTCGATCACAATCATGACCGATGGCTGCACCAACTTCCGCAAGTTCCTGGTCGAGGGCACCAAACCGAATCTGAAGAAGATCGAAGAGTATGTGGACCGCTCCCTGATGCTGGTAACCGCGCTCGCGCCGGTGATCGGTTACGACAAAGCATCGAAGATCGCGCATTACGCGCTGGAAAACGATCTTACGCTGAAGGCAAGCGCGCTGAAACTCGGCTTTGTAACGGAGGAGGAATTCGATCGCATCGTCGATCCGGCTAAGATGGTCAAGCCGTACGTCGCAGACGGCTGAGCGAAATCCATAATTCCAGCGTTCTCGGGCCGGACAGTTCGCCAGGCCACGAACCTGGTTCCCATCGCCTTTTGTTGCGCTCCCTATGAGTGCTGCGGCCAGACTGTAGCGAACAGGCTTGATTGAGTCGAGCGTTAGAGGATGCGAGATGACGTCCACGATTCTTGCCAAATTGCACATCGGGTCCTTCCGCTGGGATGCTATCGCTCCAGGGCGTGCGTCGCGTGTCGCTGCCGGCGTGCTGCTGCCGCTCATAGTTGGATGGGCCAGCGGCCAGATTGAATACGGTGCCTTTGCTGCTCTCGGTGCGCTTCCTACGGGCTTCGCCTCGTTTCAAGGTGTGACCCGCAGCCGCATTGAGGCCGTCGCGGTGGCCGGTCTCGGGATGGCCGTCTCTACGTTTGTCGGAGCGGTCGCGGCTGCGACCCTGCCATCGTCGCTAATCCTTATTGTACTTGTCTGGAGTTATGTCACCGGCCTCGCGGTTGCCCTGGGTCCGAGGTATAGCGTGGCCATTTTACAGTGGTCCGTTGGCTTGCTGATCGCCGTGGGGCTACCGCAAGGTCCCGCAGAAGCGGCGCTGCGCGCCGGTCTCGTCCTCGTCGGCGGACTCCTTCAAGCCCTGCTCGTCGCTGGCTCATGGATGATCCACCGAGGTGAGCCGGAACGGGCGGCGCTCGCCAAGAGCTATCAGTCTCTGGCAGACTACGCGTCCGATTTGGCGGCGGCTAGATTGACACCGCCATTGCCAATCGCCTTTCCCGCAAGCAGCGCGCTTGACGACGCCAACCCGTTCTTGGCTGCTCCCGAACGCTTGACGCTTCTTGATCTACTGGAGCAAGCCGAACGCCTCCGAGCTTCGCTTGCTGCAATGGCAGCGGAAGCTGCCATCCGCGAAAGCGATGATAAGAAAGACATTCAAAAACTCGCCTCTGAGACAGCCACGGTACTGAATCTTATGGCGGACGCGCTACGCGTCGGGCGAGCCGAGCGGCCCAACCGAGTGCGTGACGTGATCTCACGAGTTGCGCGGTTGAAGGTAGTTGCTCAGGCACCATGGCGCTGGGCTGGTGAGGCGCTCCTTGGGCAGTTGCGCGCCGTCGCCCGCATCTTGGCTCAGTTTGACGGGATGCCTGCGCAACCGTCTGCACGTCACAGGGAGAGTGATTCTGCCGTCTCACCTTCTGAGGTTGGGTTTATCGCTGCCCTCGCAACCCTCCGAGCTAACGTAACACTCGCTACTGAAGCGGGACGCCACGCCGTGCGCCTGGCGATAGTCGCGGGATTAGCCGAGGCAATCGTCCAAGGGACTGGCTTGAGTCAGGGACGTTGGGTGGTATTGACGATCTTTCTTGTGCTCAAGCCGGACTATAATTCGACACTCAGCCGAAGTTTCCACCGTGCGATGGGAACTGCACTGGGAGCGGGTCTAGGCGCAGCAGCAGCCTACTTGGGTCACCTAGGTCAAGGCGTGCTCATTGCGGCCGGCGGCGTTGGCGTCGCGGCTGCCTACGCTTTGTTCGATGTGAACTATCTGCTCTTTAGCATATTTCTCACGGAGTTCATCGTGGTGCTGCTCGACATTCTTGGCATACCTGCCATCCGTACGGCAGAAGCTCGTGTCATTGATACTGCCATCGGAGCGGCCATGGCCCTGATTGCCTACACTGTTTGGCCGACCTGGGAGGGCGTCACGGCACACGAGAAATTCGTCAGGCTGCTGGATGCTCACCGTCAATACGTGAATGTTCTGCTCGCACAGCTCGCGCGTCCAAGCGAGATTGACCTGCGCCAGTTGCGAAAATTACAAGGCGCCGCCCGTCGCGCGCGCAGTGACGCCGAGGCGTCTACTGCCCGGCTCTTCGACGAACCTTCACATCCTCCGCTAACACCCGAGATTGCTCGAACCCTGATTGCCGCGGTGCGCCGACTTGCGCATGCCGAGCTCGCGCTTCACGCGCTCATCATCGTGCGACAACGGCGCGCCGGCCAGGTCGAACTCACCGTTGCCCAGCAGGTGAATGCTTTCACTGCCGCGCTCGATACCGCGTTGAGCCGCCTCATCGTATCGCTGAAAACACTTCAGCCGCCACAACCGACACCTGCGCTCCGCCCGCTCCAAATAGGTCTCCGGGATAAGGCGTCCGTTGGCGACGAGTTCGTTGGAGTCACTGATGCCCTGATTGATGCCGTCGATACATTGAGCGCCATCCTGCGAGACCGCGTCGCGTGGCCAAAGCAAGCATGACCGGCTATCGAGGAAAGTCGTAGGTTCGATCCCGTAGCCTTCGGCAAATCCTAAACCCAAGCGCTTGTCGTTCTAAGGCTGCGACGTCCATCGCGGTGTTGCCGCGCCTCCCATGGTTAGCGCGAGCAGCGCGAGGCCGCCGGGCAGCACCAGGGACCAGAATCCAACTACCGCGTGGAACGCTGCGCCAAGAGCGCAGCCGAGGGTGAAGCCGACGATCGCGGGCCACGTGTGCTTGGCTCGCTTGCGCGCACTGGCCACGTCTACCGGATCGCGCCCGAGCAGCATTTCCCCGAGATCCATCATGAAGCGGGTGACATTGGCCGTCATCACTGCCGTGGAAGGCGCCCCTGTTAACGAGATCTGCGAGAGTGCATTCTGCACCGCCATTGCCGCGACACCGAACATGCCCGCGATGATCGCGTTGACCGAGTTCGGGTCGAGGCGCGGGCCGGCCGCGACGCAGAGGTCGAGAAACCCCGCGAGGAGCAGGAATTGGAATAGCAATAAAGGTCGCAGTGAAGCGAACCCGATCGCTTCCAGGCCGCTCACCAGCAGCTTCGTCAAGGCGAGTACCGCCATGAAAACCGGCACCGACAGCATCGCCGCCAACGGCGTGTCGCCACCGCTGGCCACGTGTGCGGCCAGGACCGCGAGGTTGCCCGTGATGTGAGCAGTGAAGAGACCAAGTCCGAGAAAGCTGATGACATCCACGCTGCCGGCGATGACGCTGAGCACGCCCGGCAGCAGCTTTGTGCCGAGCGTGCTGTCGACTGAGGGGGCCAACAGCCGAGCCGTTCTGTCTTCAGCTTCCGGCGACATCACCGATCATCTTTTCCGGATCGACGCTTTCGTCGAACTGTTTCTCGTCGATGTACCCCGATTGAAGCGCCGCCTCTTTCAAAGTCAGATTCTCCGCGTGCGCTTTGTGCGCGATTGCGGCGGCTTTGTCGTAGCCGATGACGGCGCTGAGCGCAGTGACGAGCATCAGCGAGCGGTCGAGCATGCCGGTGATTTGCTCGCGGTTGAGCTGCGTTCCCTCGACGGAGAAACGGCGGAACTTCTCGCAGCCGTCGCCAAGGATGCGCGCAGAGTGGAGGAAGTTGTTGATAATGATCGGGCGCATCGTGTTGAGCTCGAAATTTCCCTGAGTGCCGGCAAACGCTACGGCATTGTCCTCGCCGATCACTACTCGCGGCGCCGGCGTACTCCCCAACTGAAAGTGTCCATTAGCGTCTTCCATCTAGTGAATACGGGTCGCGATTTCTGTGCTAACCTTTCCCAAGCCGTGATCTGCCAGGTGTCCAATGTGCCGGTTAGACGGAACCATGGCGGGAGGGGCATCAATAAATACTCGCTCAAGCCTTGGACGTGTGCTTCATACATCTGCCGTAGATCGTGAAGCTTCTGGTCAGCCGCACCATCCTGCACTGTGATACCGGCGTTCGCCAACATATCCCGCAAAGCACTTAAACTGGAGGGCGGCAGTCGATCAGGCGCCAACACCGGCTGCCGCGACCTCACAAAAATTTGCGCCAAGTCCGCGACGGCGTGACGAGCCATCGCAAACGTCAGCTGCGCCTGACGTGTGGGACCGTCGTTGATGCCAGCCATGATCAGGGCACACGTATCCAGAATCGCGGTCAGCGCTGCCAGCCATGACTGGTTCGTGTGTTGCGAGCGGAAGTAGGCGAGAACCGGGTAGGAGAGGTGAGTTTCCAGCAGTTCTGCTGACCAGCGCTCCCAGTCATAGAGCAACTGCGCGAGCTCCCGCATGTCATTCCCGTGCCTCCGTAATAGCTCTCCGGCGGTTGGCGGCGAGCCGGCACGTGCATCGAGGAGTGAAATGCTCACCTCGCGGCGTGAAAACGCCTGGTAGAGGATGGCCGGCAGATACGAGATGACGGCAGCGAGAAAGCCAAAGCCCATCCCAGCTTCGAACACGACCAGCGCCCGCCCTGGCGCTCCCATCGGCGTGACGTCGCCGAGGCCAAGGGTGAAGAAAGTGGTGCCGCTCATGTAAAGATAGGTGCTGAAGGGCGCGATCCCGGGCGCCACGTTGAGCGGGCTTTCGAGGCCCCAGTGCATCATGGCGAAACCCACGACGATCGCCGTTGCCCACGCCCCCAGCAGCATGACCAGAGAGAGCGGGCCAAAGATGCCGAGATAAGTCTCACGCCGGTTCTCGTTAGCGATCGATCGTGCAACTGCGGACCACAGCCACCAGGTAGATCGATAGAAGCCCCGCGCGAAGCGAAAGGGACGGGTGACACGCCGAGGCGAGATGATCACTTCGAATGCGTCCCACAGCGCCACTGACAACAGCACGAAACCGAAAACCGCGATGATGTATGTCATGCCGGCCGCCCGCGTGTTCCGAGTGTGCGCCCGCGATCTTCGGAATACCTCACTCCGCCCGCAATCTCTTCTCTCTCTTCGGCAGCAGAAGGTTGTTCCACCACCCAAATTGCGACTCCGGTCGCTTGCGTCACAAGTCTGTCGGCCAGATGACGATGAAACATCTCTTTGAACCATGGAAACGACGACCTGCCGACGACGATCGTTTGGCATGCGTTTTCTTCGGCGAGTTTGAGGATATCGTCGGTGAGGTCCTCGTGATTCACCAATTGGCGAACAATGCGTCGGATCGAGTTCGGCGGGACTCCTGCGCGCGTCAGGATAGAGGTTGCGTTCTCAAACACCGGCCGCGCCGCATTCTCAGCCTCCCGGGTCCAACGTTGGTAGACGACATCCATCTCCCGGTCGAGCTGTTCCTCCACCTCGGGGTCCTCCGAACCCCGGAATTCCCGCAGTTGGGGCGGTGGCGGAGGAAGCATGTGAAGCAGGGAAATCTCTAAATCTTGTTTCCCCGAAATGATTTTTCCGAGGTAGTTGCAGAGTTCAGTTGAAATCGAATGTTGATCCAGGGCCACGAGGAGTTTTTGCTTTTCCACGATCTACCTCTTATTTTGCCGGCGAGTGTCCCGCGGCGTTTCGATCATTGTGCTTGGCCTTCAATCCTCGTACTCACGCCAATTTATTGGCGCCCGAGGATGGTCCCGATAGAATCTTTCACTGTTCTGTAATTCCGAGCACCCAGAAATCACAACGAACAATAGAAAAATAAAAAATTTTATGTATTTCACGGTCACAGATAGCCATCTCCTTATTGAAGTCTAAATCCGTCACTTGGCACGTAGCCGCACACGATACAATAAAATTCGGCTGGAAACGCATGTTGGCATCTCGGACAAATCATTTCTTGCGCTTCGTCCACGATCGGAAAAGCGCGCCGCAAAACGTTCGCCTCCGTCACTGTCAGGGTGGGGATGGTATCCAAGCTCATGTGGAAAATTCCTCCTTTAATGGGTTCGGTCTCAACGCTGGTTTTGTCCTCTCCGATAAACGATAGGAATGCAGAGTTAGGGCCAAACTGGTCACCAGCATAAGGGCGCCGACGATCAAGTGCGTCGTG
>Ga0209056_10003088_pt1 | contig 17876 bp, 16 predicted proteins | sample GraSoiAngelo_114_FD_185876 | JGI IMG/M metagenome (GOLD analysis project Ga0209056, IMG submission 185876) | Grasslands soil microbial communities from the Angelo Coastal Reserve, California, USA - 14_0903_13_40cm (SPAdes) (version 2) | ecosystem: Environmental > Terrestrial > Soil > Grasslands... | reverse complement strand
GGCTCGGGCCGCTCCACCAGCTTCACCCCGGCCGTTCCCGCAGCCTGATCCGTCGCCACAATCGCCTTCATAAGTCACCTCCCTGTGTCGAGTTCTTGCCTGTAAGGTAGCCGCTTCGTCCGTTGTCCCCGGACAAGTTATCCTACAGAAACGGATCGATCAAAATCTTGAGCACATGTATGCTTGACGTTCGTGTGTGTAGGAAAAGACTCAGTTCAGCGGGCGCCCGTAGCTTGGCTCGATAACTCTCTGGGCGCCATGCCTGTGTAACGCGTCTAGCCTTCGTGTTCGCTGCGACAATCCGACAATTTCAACTGCGCGTTGCCGCCTCGGCAAGAAAGAAGTCGTTCGGATCGGCCTCGCCCGTGTTCGCTGTATACAAGGCTAGAAGGGAACAGCCCTTTTTTGTGGTGTGGGGACCATGGACGGTGCCTGGTTTAAAATGCAAAAAATCCCCTGAACCATACGCCTTGTTTTCGTTAATGAAGTCACCATCCAAAATGCAGAGCACCTCGGCGGCTTTCTTGTGCAAGTGCGCCGGGATAAATGAACCGGGTTCCATCCGGATATGTATCATCGACGGACCAAGCGCGTAGTCTCCATTCAAGGGTTTTATCTTGATGTCTCCGGTGTAGCCTGGAAACGGCAAGTTCACTGATCCGACGTCCGCAGATTTCAAAACTTTATCAATCATCGTTGTTCTCCTTGTGCATCTTGTTTTAATAACCACCGTTGCTTCTCAATCGGTCGGGAGGCTCATTTCTGCCACCTTCAGTTGAGGTGTCGCAGTCTTAGGGAATTGCATTGTCAGATCGCGCAAAAGTGGTTGGCCTTGCATGGCGATCACGAATAGAGCATCTGCTCTGCCAAACGAGCAGTGCATGCCTAAATCGTAGAAACACACATTCCAGGGGCTTTTATACGATCGCTTGTTTGAAAAATATGGGTGTCATCGAGACAGCGCGTGACATCGCGCGTCAGTATTTTGACAAGCAGTCGCTGGGGAGACGGCGCGAATGACTGTACTTTGACTGAAGGTATCCATGGAAAGACCACCGCTTCTCCAAGCGAGTCGTCGCTAGCTGCATACCGCGGCATGGCAGCTCCGCATAAAGTTGCCGTTCCATCCAGCGGACCACTGCTAAGCCACAAAGGAAAAGTGGAAGGTCAGTTGCAATATCGAACCACGGAGTACCACAAATGAATTCAGATGAAGTGAACTGGCTATTGCAAACAATCGAGGATCCGGAAAATGCAAAGCGCTTCGTGCAGGCTCAGTAACAGCGCGGAAGAATCCCATATCACGTGATGGCGAGTTTAGCTCGGGACCGGAATTGGACGGACTGGCCTGCCGTCGAAAAACCGGCTGTCGAGGAATTTGACGTTGTGATCCTCGGTGGTGGCGCGGGCTCAACCATCGCCGCTTGGACCATTCCAAGTGACATCCGTTGATTTGAAAAGTAAAAGTCCAAACACAAGGAGCCATTCTGGCGCGAATACTGCGGAACATTTATCTTGGAGTTTTAACGATGAGAAATCGCCTCTTGCTTGCTGCTCTGTTTCTGCTCCCGGCACCTGCCGCTGCGGCGGACGAATTCCCTTCTCTCCCGACTGCTGAGGAAATCGTCGCACGAATGGGCATTCAAGACCTGCAGCGCCAGGTCTCCATTGAGGGATACGCCGGAATGCGGCGGTACGTCCTCGATAATCAGCACCTCCACAAGCGCGCGGAGATGCTCGTGCAGGTCCAAGGGGACCCGGACGGTACAAAACATTTCGAGGTCGTGTCGGAAGAAGGCTGGAAAGCAGCACACAAGCACGTTTTGCGAAAGATGCTGGAATCAGAATCGGAGACGTCGCATCCCGAAGCTCGCGCAAAAACTAGAATCAATCCCGAAAACTACGACTTCAAAATGGCTGGAACGGATGTGATTGACGGCCGCACAGCTTATGTTTTGGAAGTCAGCCCCAAACGCAAAGAGAAATACCTATTTCGCGGCCGCATCTGGGTAGACGCGGAAGATTACGCACTGGCGCGCGCAGAGGGCCAGCCTGCAAAGAACCCTTCTTTCTGGACAAAGAGCACTCACTTCGTACAGATCTATCAGAAAAATGGACCTCTCTGGTTTCCCCGTTCGACGCAAAGCGTCACGGAAGCCCATATTTTTGGCACCACGGACGTGAACATCGAGTATTTCGATTACGCACCCAAGACGGTGCACGCCTCCGACAACTCCGTCATGTCTGCAGAGGAGGTGTCGAAGCAATGAAAAGCACAATGATCTTCCTGTGCACCGCGGCGGCACTTTCTTTGCGAAAAACACCGATTCACTGAGGTGCGCCGGCCATGACGCTCCTTTGCCAAGAGCTCTTTAACGATAGCCTGCAAGTTCGGATAATCCGAGCTGCGCACCTTCGTTTGTTCGAGTGGCGCATGGGGACCGGCTTCGCTCGAGAACATCGCCAAGTCCGTTTTTGTACCACCAATGTCTCCGGCAATTAACACGGCCCGTTCTCCGAGTGCCCTTCTCTAGGCTTGTGCGTACCGTTCGCTGTTGGGTTTGGATCCGCTCACCCCATAGAACACAATGTACAGGTAGCAGATCACGGAGAGAAAGAATGCGTGGTGAAGACCAACGTGATCCGCAATTACCCCCTGCACCACTGGCACGATTGCGCCACCGACGATGGCCATATTTAGAATGCCGGATCCGTTTCCTGTCAGAGGACCGAGTTCTGCCACGCCAAGGCTGAAGATCGTTGGAAACATGACAGAGTTGAAGAAGCCGACTGCCAGGATGCTCCACATCGCAGTGTGCCCACCCACTGATATGGAAACTATGACCAGCGTTGTTGCACAGATCGCGCACAGAGCAAGCAGGGAGCCAGCTTTGATCCGTTGCAGAAGTGGCGCGCCGAGAAACCGCCCAATCATAGCGCCGCCCCAGTAGAACGAAACGAAGCCTGCTGCGGTTTTAGCGGGAAAGCCAGCAATCTCAGGCAAACTGAAATAATTCACGAGGAAGCTTCCAATTGAAACTTCTCCACCCACATAAGCAAATATCCCAATCGCACCAAGGAGGAGATTAGGATGCTTCCAGATCGAAGCATCAATTTTCTCACCCGGACGGGACCCTGCGGCCTCGATTTTCGGCAGCTTGACCGCGCCGATCAAAAGCGCCAACAACACCAGCGCAACGCTGATCACTGTGTAGGGCATCTTGACCGAGGCCGCTTGTTGAACGCGATACGCATGTAGCGCTTCTGGCGCAAGTTGCCTTAACTGTTCGATCGCCATCGGTGCGGTGACCAGGATCAGCAGCCCTCCGATTTTCGGGGCGATCGTCGTGCCTAGCGAGTTGAAAGCCTGTGTCAAATCCAGGCGGCTTGATGCCGTTTCCGGTTTACCCAATAAGTCTACGTAAGGATTCGCCGACACCTGAAGGCCTGTAATCCCGGCCGCCAGAACGAGCAGCGCAGTCAAAAACAGCGGGTAGGAAGCAGCGGACGCGGCAGGGACGAACAGGTATGCCCCACAAGCCATGGTCAGTAAACCGACAACCATAGTTCTCTGGTAGCCAATCGCATTCACGATTCTCGACCAGGGTACTGAAAACAAGAAGTAGGCCGAAAAAAACGCGAACTGGACCAGCATAACCTGCGCGTAACTTAAGTCAAAGATTGACTTCAGGTGCGGCACCAGAATGTCATTCAGGCACGTCAAAAAACCCCACATGAAGAAAAGCGTGGTAACGGTGGCTAACGGGCGGGAGTAGCTCTGTGCAGTTGAAACTACCGCATTGCCCTCTTCCGGGCCGGACCTTGTGCTCGTAATTTGCTGAGTTGCCATTTTCCCTCCCTAAAATTCCTTCGTAAGCTTTTGGCTACCACCAAGTTTCCGCTTGCACGCCGTACGTGAGTCCGCTGGTTCTGTCCTGGAAAGGTATCCCGCCCACTAGGCCCCTGAACCCGTTGGACCAGTTCGCGTACGTCATAAACAACCGAAGCACAGGCCGGCTGAAGAACTGGCGGCCTGCGCCGATTTGCGGCGCGACGGTGAACTTGCGGAGCCAGCCACTAAATTGCGTGTTGCCGTTTTGCGTCGTAACAAATCCGTTGGTGTGGTCAACACTCCCCTCAAAGGCCAGCGAAATATATTTCGTGAAGAAGACTTCCGGCCTCACACCAAACGAGGCCCAATCGTTGAAGCCATGGCCAGGCTGCCCATCCCTCTTCCGCTGGAAGATGAAGATCGGCATGATCGCGAACCGATCGCTAGGCTGAACGAGCAAGTGTTCTGTGATCAGCAGTCTTTCGGAACTCTTGATGAACGGAGTAGGATTATCGATCGAGGTACTGAAATTACTCGCCGCTCCCTTGCCGTATTGGAAGGAAAACGTGTGGTAGCCCCCGTGCCATTCCAGGCGCTGGTGGCGTACGCCAAAAGCATATCCGTTGGCACTTGGAATTGTTGTACTAGTTTGCGTGGTGCCGCCCTTCGCAGTCGCGAAATCAAACCAAACGCCCCACAGCCCAAAGGGTCCTTTGAGATCATAGAGACGGACATCGATGTTGCTCTTCGCGTAGCTGCCGTTCTGCGTAACGATGTCCGGCCTCGCGCCTGCCAGATATGCCACGGAGACCTTGCCAATGTGAATATTCCAGTCTTCGACACCCGCCCCGTAGCCGCTCATGTCCAGGGGATAAAAGTCGTTTATCTCGACATGATACCGGCGGTAGTATCTTTCGCCCGCCCAGAACTTTGCGTCAGGTTGGCTCTCTAGAATGTGGCCGCCTTGCACAAAGGCTTCCCGCAGACGGAATTGGTCATTCCCGGTGTTGCCCGGAAAGTTTGCATAGCTGGCCGAATTGGTGGTGTTCGCCTCGATCATGACTTCTGTTTTTATCCACGCCTTGTCGCTGTTGTGCTCGGGGTTCAGCCAGTTGTTGACGAAAATAAATTCACCGTACGTTTCCGCCTCATTTCCCAGGCGGTATTTCGCATCCGCACCGGGAGCTTGAAAAACGACCTGCCCACCACCCTGGCTGTTGAGACCATAGCCTGAGCGAAAATAGCCGTGAAATTCGAAGCTCTGCACCTGCTGCTCCAGTTTCGCAATCTTCGCTTCCGCCTCATTCAGCAGGTCATACGTCGGTTCGGAAGGCACTTGCCCTTGGTACTTTGCCCCGACTTGATCGGACTGTCCGCGGACAGCTTTTTCAGCTGCTTGTTGAGCGGCTAGCTGTACTGCTGAGACCGTGCCCTCCTTGGCTTTTTCGCCGGCCTCTTTTTGTTTTTGGATTTGCTGCTCCAGCGCAGCGATGCGCTGCTCCAGATCGCGAGTGGTTGCGCCGTACTGCTGCTTAAGTGTTTCCAGTTGCTTCTGCAGATCATCGGTTTGCGGGGCGGCAGGTTGCTGCGCGGCGGCGGGCAAAACTCCCGCGGCCATCAGGGTGACGACCCAGGGCAGGCGTTTTAGCTGGAATAGGCAGTACATAGCGCGTTATTCCTGACGTGATACTCAGTTCAAGTTTTCTCCCGCACGACAAGACCTTTGGCTTCTGTCTTCACACTTTCGCGGAACGACCGTTCAGTACGAGTTCCTCAATTGCTTTGGCAAATCCTTCCTCCTCATTCGACGAAGTAACGTAAGTGGCCGCTGCCTGAACTTCGGCGCTCGCGTTGCCCATCGCAATGCTCACGCCGCTCTTCTCAAACATCACAACGTCATTGGGCATGTCTCCGATGGTCGCGATCTCTTCCGCCGAAATGTTCAGCAGTTTTGACATTGCCAACACCACCCCGCCCTCGTTGGCGTGGGGATGCGTCACATCGAGGTAATAAGGTTGCGGGCGCGCGGCGGAAATGTGCGTCCCGCCGGCTTGCTGAACATCCTTTTCGCATTTCACAACTCGATCGTAATCGTCGCTGACGCCGACAATCTTCGCCACGCTACCGAGTAGTCCTGACAACGTCTTGACCACCGTTGGAGGAAACTTCACGGTCCACTGCTCGCGAGCGAGGTGAGGTGCAGTCGGGTCGCGCACAAACCATCCGGTGTCCCTGTATGCCCACAGATCGAGACCATGGCTCTCGATCGCCTCAAGCTCACGGCATTTCCGCGCCGGCTTTCCAGCTTGCAAGCCGGGCTCCGACGAATCCTCGCTATTCGTGAAATGCGCCACTGCCGCTTCCCAACCCTTCTGCAGCACATACAGAATCAAAATGGCGAAAGCGACCACGGCAAATCCAATCGCAAAAAATGCAAACACAGCAATCAATTCCTGCACAAAGTAAAATCGCAAGCCTACGCCAACTACGAGGAGCCACCACGTCCACTTCCAACGCTTGCCCTCTGTTTTCATTACTTTCCTCTTTTGCCGCCCTTCACAGGAGGACTCCTACCAGCTCTGCGCTGCCTCTAGTTGAGGTCCATTCATCTGTCATCCCGCTTGCTCAGTTGACCACGCTCAACAGAAACGCCGTCTGCCGGCGTTCGAATTCCGTGAAGCGGCCGAAATGCGGCGAAGTGACGTTGTTGTAGACCTCTCTGAAATTGCCGTGATTGGTGAGGTTGATTACATAGAAGCCGAGACGGATCTTGCGCGAACCAAGGTGAATCCCGCGTGGGATGCGGAAGTCCCGGTAGACTTGGGAATCGACGGAAAAAAACATTGGAAATCGCTGGGAGTTGGGCGGCCCAACGTAATTCTGACGCTCATCTACTTTGGAATACGGAAAGCCCGTGTGCACGTCGACGACCGGTCCGAAGACCAAGGCGAGCGGAAGATGAAAGGTCCCCCAAGCGACCACCCGGTTCGGCACATCCGAAGGGCGAACACCATAGGCGTTGTTTCGGATGACCGGCTGCTCGAACGGAATGAAGACGTCTCCAAGCGCGTTCAGATCTCCACGCGATCGGCTCCAGATATAGGAGACGCTCAAGTCGCCATCCTTAATGGGATGAAACCGCAGGGTTGCTTCCGCTTGGTTGTAGTTTTCCTTCCCCGTGTTGAGAAGGGCGAGAACGCCCGGCGTGCCGCCCTCGCCAAACGGAGAAATGACAAACAAGTCGCGCGTCGTGGTGTGCATATAGCCAAGGCGGAGAACGGCTCCGGTCCAAAGCGCGCGGTCCACTTCTGCGCTAGTCACGAAACTGCGCGCGCTCGTGTTCGGCGCACGGCGGATTCGCGACGCGACGGGACCGCTTCCGTTCGCGATGTACTCGTTCTCGAAAGCAATCGTATTTCCGATAGACTGACCACTCGGATCGAACTGGCTGATAACGCGTGTCGGATTTCCGGCAAAATCCACCGCGAGCAACGGAACGCGGTCATAGAAAACGCCCGTTCCCGCACGGAGAATGGTTTTGCGATCTTTGCCCGGCGCATAGACGATGCCGAAGCGCGGCGCTAAGGCCGCAGTGCGGCCCACGGTCTGGCTTGTGAATCGTCCACCGAGGTCCGCAGCCAAGCGATCGCTGAGCATCCAGTGGTCCGAGACAAACTCTTCCACCTCCGTTGCGGATCCACCTAGCGATCCCGTACCGGTGAATTGTATCTGCTCGGTAAGACTGCCGTCTTCGCGGAGCAGGCGCACCGGCTGTGACACACTACTGCCGCTAAATGAGCGGCGCGTGACGTCGACACCAATCCTCCATTCGTGGCGCCCAAGGAAAGTTCGCGGAGCAAACTGAAAGACCGGGGCGGCCTGGAACTGGCTGGAAGACCGTGCCCAAGAGTTGAAGAAATTGCCTCCCCAGCCGTCAGGAGTGAGCAGCATGGCTTCGCTGCCCTGCCCGTGCGCGTTACTGTCAAACCGCGTGTAGTTCAATGTCATCCGGAATAGTGCGCTGGAAGAGAAGGTGTAGGCATCAGAGAGGCTTACGGAAACCCCTCTCCTGTCGTAGTCGGAAGAGGCTGTTTGAGGAATCAGCGCGGTGATATTGGCGAATTGGGTTCTCTGCGGAAATACGTTCAACGTCACTGTCACCACCTGCTTCGGCGAAACGATCGCCTGCAGAGTGCTGTAGGAATTGAAACCCTGCTTTTTGATTTCGTTGCGGGGCCACGCAAGGCCGCGCACGGGATCACGGATGACGTCGTATTCGAAGACTTCGGAAAAGCTGATTTTGTCTCCGAGCACCGGACCGCCAAAGACGACGCGCGGCGTGGCGCGCCCAACGCCGACAAAGTGGTCATTCTTGCCGCGCAAGCTGACATTGAGGTCGCGCACGCCGAACTTCCAACTTTCCGGTGGCGGCACCGTTTCGACAACCGTGAGCCCACCGGAGAACCCCCCATTTTCGGCACTGTACGGAGTCTGGACTACTCGGGCAGATTGCACCGCATCAAGAGGAACAGGAATCGAAAACGAACCCGTGACCGGGTCGGTCATTTTCGAGTTATTCACCTTGAGCATGGACTGATCCTCGGCTGCGCCGCGGAAATTCAGTTTTCCATCCGGCGTGCGGACCACGCCGGGGGTCAGGGGCAGCAATGATTTGAAGTTTTCTTCGACAACGGGGAGACTCGCGATTTGTTTGTCGCTGAGTTTCGAATCGCCGGGAGAATCAGCTGAGAGCGGCTCGGCCTGTTCCTTAACCTCGATTTTCTGTGTGAGCCCTGACAACTTTACGGAAATATTTTGGACGACGGACGCGCCACCTATTACGTGAACTGTCGCCGTGAATGGCTCGAAACCTTCACCCTGAAGCCGCAACAAGTAATCTCCATCCGCCACTTCTTTAAATTCGTAGTTTCCCGCCTCGTCCGTAATCGCCGACAACGAAGCCGCACCCTCCGCCAGAGGCTGCAATCCCAACTGAAGGCCATCGGAAGTCGAGGGTTCCTGCGATGCGTTCAACAGCGATACGGTGCCTTTGACCGAGCCGCGCGTGTGGCTCGGTTCCTGAGCCGGCAGACGCAGGACGCAAAATAGCATCACGCTCAGTAGGGCCACTCCCATAAGGCAACGAACTGAATTAGAGAATGTACGCGTTTCCGAAGGCATGATGTCCTTAGTTCCGCGCCTTCCGCTGGGACCGTAGAAAACGCCGCCAGACACCAAGCTCCGCAATCCAGCTAATTTCATAAACCAGCTCGCGTTCCTCGTTCGCGTGTTCTTGTTCATTCCACACCGTGCGATTTTCGGTTTCCCAGCGCGCATCGACCCCCGCCGGAAACGCCGGAACGAGAGGGGCTACATAACTGACCATTGCAGACATCCGTTCACCTGCTAGTGCTGGAACTCCGAAGATCACTCTCTTGCGGCCAGCGTTCGTGGTGCGTTGCTGCATTCCCTCTTCCATTCCAGGGAGGTTCACCACCGCGCATCAGCACAAGGAGGGAAGCGCAACTGCTTGAAGGGAATGCGCTAGGTGGTCCCGAATAAAATCAACCACAGTTGCCCTCGCGCATCCGAAACGGCGCTGACGAAAGATTGACAGCAAAGTCGAAAGGTCGCCGCACACCGCCGGAGGGGCGGGCTTTCGTTATAGCACTTGAGGACCGCCAACATCCCCTAAGTGGTTTCCGATGCGTGACATGCGGAATTGACGCTTCACGATTTCGCAAAGCTCGGAGGACTCCTCGAACTGGAATGCGAGATGCATTACCTCCGTCGAGGAGGGTCCATGTCCAGTTCAACACAGCAGCCGCTTCAAATTCTACCCACACTGCCGGCGCAGCCATTTCGTCTGGATGTGCCGCTCCACGATCTTCTACAGAAGCGCCCCGACCACCCCACACTGGAGAGGGCGGAACGCGAGCCTCAAAACTCGCTTACTCTGCCCTCGCCGGTCTTCCCGCAGCACCCGGCTCTTTTTCACGAACTCGATGCAGATGATATCGCCGCGCACGATGCCGTTATTCGGACCGGCAAGCGGCACTGGCCTGCGTCCAAGATTCTGAAGACCATGAAGGGCTGGATGTTTCCGTATTTCAAGTCACGCGTGCTGCCGGGCGACTTTCAACCGATCATCGCGTACCTCTTCACCGAGTGGAAATGCAATCTGGACTGCCACTATTGCTGGTCGTACGACAACCGCATCAAGGGCATGACGGAAGACACCGCGCGGCGCGCGATCGACTGGCTGGAGTCGACGCCGTGCCGCGTGCTTGCCCCCACCGGCGGTGAACCGCTGATCCGGCCAGACTTCGTTCACAAGGTTGTTTACTACGCGGCGAAGAAAGATTTCTGGGTGTACCTCGCGACGAACGCTAGGCTTCTGCGTCCGGAAGTCACAGACCGTCTCGCCGACGCCGGCATAGCTACGGTCAACTTCGCCGTGGATACGATTAAAGAAAAGCCGGGGCTTCCCAAAGCCTTTGAGCATGTGCGCAAAAACTTCGAACATCTCGTGCAGCGGCAGTACCGCCATGGCTACACGGTGTTCTTCAACACCAACATCTGCCGCACCAACATTGAAGACGTGAAGGAACTGGCCACCATCGCACACGAAAATGGGATCTCCATCACCTTCCACATTAATGAAGCTCCGATGATGGAACAGGGCCACTTCAAGCATCTTCACGAAAACGACACCTACATACGGCCGGAAGATTTCCCCGTGGTCGACGACCTTCTCGACTGGCTCATCGACAAGCAGCGCCAGGGCTGGAAGATGGTCGATTCGATTCCCCGATTGCAGAACATGAAAGGTTTCATGCGCGGTGGCGGCGAACACTGGGGATGCCGCGCCGGACAGAACTGGCTGATCATCCGGACCAACGGAACTCTTGCTCCGTGCTTTCCCATGTACAACGCGTCGTACGATTGGGGCACGGTCGCCAATCAAAAGTTTGACATCAAGCAACTCGCAGAAATGAAAAAGGGCTGCGAACCGAATTGCTTTTCGACGCTTGGGTACAACGTTGCTTACTGCTACAGCGCGGCCCGCGTGATGAAGTGGCTGTGGAAGCAGGCGATGAATGGTTTCCAGGGCGTCACCGGGAGCTTTGAATAGCTCGCGCGAGAATCTAAGAAAGGGCGTTAAAGGGCAATGTCAGAACATGCAGTCAATTCGCTGCCGCTGCAACGGACCGCGGAAGTCCCTTTCGCGGCATATAAGCGCCAACAGGCCGCTCTCGCTCGGCGTCGCCTTTACCCGGTGACGGCCTTCTACACCTTGTACGCGATTGTCGTGTTGGCGATCGCGTTTTCGACAAAGCATCCTTGGATCGCAGTCCTCTTCTTCTTCGCGGGCTGCGCGACCTGGACTCTTGTCGAATACCTTTTCCACCGTTACGTTCTGCATGGTCGATTCGCCCCTGGCAAGGGATTGATCCGCAGGTTCCTGCATGAGCGCCTCGATCCGCTCCACTGGGATCATCACAAGCGGCCCTTCGATGGGATGCATATCAGCGGCGGATTAAAAGACATTCTGCCTCTGTTTTTTGTTGCAGCGCCCGTCAGCCTTCTGTTTCCCGTGTATACCGCGTCTACCGTGCTCGCTGGCGCCGTACAAAGCTACGCCTGCGAAGAGTGGCTCCACTATGCGCTGCACTTCTCTAATTCCCGGTTCCCCCTCTTTCGACGGATGAAGAAATATCACCTGTATCATCACAGCCCCCGAGGAATCGACAAGGGATATGGCATCACCACACGCTTCTGGGACGGCGTGTTTGATACCCGATTCCCGGAAGCGGTGCGCCGAGCCCTGAAAGAACTGAAATGAAGAACGACGGCTACGCTCTCATAACCGGTGCCTCTCGCGGCCTCGGAATGGCCTTCGCCCGTGCGCTAGCGGAGCGCCATTGCAATCTGGTACTGGTTGCCCGTTCTCCGGAACCTTTACGCGCATTCGCAAACGAATTGCGCCGCGCTCACCCTGTCTCCGTGGTCTCCATTCAAGTTGACCTTTCTATCGCCGGAGCGGGCCAAATCCTAGCGGAGCAACTTTCGCGCGGCGGTATCCCAATCGAGCTACTCGTTAACAACGCCGGCTTCGGTCTCCGCGGAGAATTCCGTGCCAATTCCCTGTCCCGGCAATTGGAGATGCTCCGTCTCAACAACCAAGCTATCGTCGAGCTTATCTACAGCCTGCTTCCGGGAATGCTGGAGCGAGGGCAGAAAGGCATCATCAATATCTCCTCGACCGCAGGCTTTCAGCCTATTCCTTTTGCGAGCGCGTATTCCGCTACCAAGGCGTTCCTGACTACGTTTTCACTGGCCCTCGAACAGGAATTGCGCAGCGTCGGCGTAAGTGTTGTCACGGTTTGTCCGGGAAGGCTACATAAGAAACAAAACGGAGATTCGGGGCAGCCGGTCAAGGAAAAATGGGCGGGCATTTGCCAGAGTACCGAGCAAGTCGTCGACGAGACACTGCGAGTCCTCGCTAATGGAGGCGGCCTCGCGGTTCCCGGCGCTATCAATAAGTTCAGCGTCTTCGCGCAGCGCTTGATTCCACGAAGAATTGTACCCAGATTGGTCGCAAAGCTATCAAAGGCGTGACAGAAGACGCTGGAAAGGATCAGGCTATGCCTGTCCCCCATCTTGTTGCGCGACCAAGCAGCTGGAGCATGGTGATAAGCACATGATGCGCAAAGCAAATATCTCCGGTACTCACGTATTTCTGGCGATAGCGGCTGGCCTTTGCATGGCAGGGCCGTTCGCATGGATGGTTATAAAGTACTGGCTGTTTGCAGTGTGAGGATAGGCAAGTTGAATCAACTCAGGCCGGTCGGCTTTGCAGCCCCCGAGATCGCCAAAACGCCCTGCATACCTACACAGATAAGTTTCCTCGTAGGGTGCCCAGTGCACCCACGGGATGTCGCCATAGGTTTCGAAAATCTGCTTAGCATTGTCCAAGAAACTGATCCAACCCTCCCTGTCACCATTAACCCATTAACGCCGAACCCTGACAGAGCGACGTTGAACTCACTTCGGTTCTCACCGAATACCTGTGCTCCCACAAATGAATCTTGTCGAGTTCATCTAAGTGGGTCTTTCAAGGTCAAACATCACATAGTTCTTGTGCGGCGGTATAGCGGGAGTGGCAAGAACTATTTCTTGCTGTTTCTCCATTGAACAGCCAGCCATAAAGAACCTGTATCAACTCCCTTCGGCCCCTGCCTTACGTGAAGAGCTGGGCGGCAAAGTATAAGGATGCGGGCTTGGTTGTGATCGGCGCGCACACGCCGGAATTTTCGTTCGAGCACGAACCGATGAACGTAGAAACTGCCGTGCGCAGTTTGAAGGTTACTTTTCCGGTGGCCCTCGACAGCGATTATAGGATTTGGCGGTCGTTTGATAACCAAGCTTGGCCCGCCCAGTATCTCGTCGACGCGAAAGGACGAATTCGCTACCACCACCTTGGGGAAAGCGACTATGGCGAAATCGAGCGCGTCATCCAGGAACTCTTGAAGGAAAACGGAGCAACGGGCCTGGCTTCTGACACGACTGGCGTATCCGCTGTTGGAATCGAAGCCGCTCCTGACTGGACGGATGCGCTATCTCCCGAAACTTATATCGGATATCGCCAAGCCCTGAATTTCGCCTCGCCCGAAAGAGTGCATAAAGATTCGATCCAGGTTTTCACCGCGCCCGCGAAACCCTCGCTCAACCATTGGGGATTGAGGGGGTCGTGGAACGTCAATGCCGAGAGCGCCCTGCTCCAGACAGTACCTGGAAAAATCGCGTTCCGGTTCCACAGCCGCGACCTGCACCTGGTGCTGGCTCCTGCGAAGGAGGCCAAGCCAGTACGCTTTGTCGTGCGATTGGATGGCGCCGCTCCCGGCGAAAACTGCGGCGTTGACACTGCACCGGACGGCTCCGGAGAAATTCGGGAGCCCCGGCTCTATCAGCTCATCCGGCAAAAAGGTCCAATCGTAGACCGAACCTTCGAGATCGAATTCCTCGATCCTGGCGTTCACGCCCTTGATTTCACGTTTGGTTAGGGACTTCGGGAAGCGGAATTATCGGCCACTCTGCTCCATTCAGCTGGTACTTGATGAACCAGTCTTGCAGCGAGTGCAACTACCACCGTCGTAAGACCGCTCGACCGTGACGAGGGACCATTAGCTCGCCGCCGAGAGTGCTAGGACTTGATCCGGGCAATAGAGGACAGAGCAAGTTCGGCCTTTGCGCGGACGGCATCCGCATTGGCAGTTTGATGTCGTCTCCGCCCTGTCGCAATCAGCTCTTCAAGTTCACGCCGGCCAGCTTCTTTCGCTTTCGTTCGCGATGTGTGCTACGATAAATCTCGCATGAGCGCATTATTTTTTACTGGCAGTTTATGGGCAGTTCTTCCAGGAAGGACTGCTACTGCAGGCACGCCAGGCGAACGGTGCGCTGTATGCGAAACTTGCAAAGGCCTTATTCCTTAAGGCTTTACGGCAAGTTGTTGATTCCACGGCTGGGGACGTAGTTCAGTTGGTTAGAACGCTGCCCTGTCGTTGGTTAGAATCCTACACTGTCACGGCACAACCCTCTTACGACGCCGACTGCTCACTGGGTCCTGACTTCCGTTCACGGTCCCGCGACTCTCGATCGATTCGGTCCACATCACCTAATGATGCCGGTACGAGGTCACCACCGGGGTAAGCTGCGCGATGGGCACATCGTTAGGTGTATTTTGGAGCGACCGGGCGGCTCGCTTACAATTTAGCGTTTCTTCGTCGGGCGACCCGCCGATTGGCTTTCAAGGTAGAGTGCAATAGCCTTGCGGATGACCGCGGAGACAGGTACTCCAGTTTCTCCTGAAAGAACCTTGAGCTTTCTCATGTGGTCATCCTTGATCCAGACATTGGTACGTTTCATATGCACCTTTATACGCCTATCGGCGGATCTCCATCCAACCTGAAGATATCAGAGCTGCAACCCCAGAAGGAAACAGGAAAGCTTCAGAGACATTATCTCGCCCGTGTAATTCGACAGGTGTTCAACCTTGAACAGACTTAACAAGCCTATTCTGTCAAAAGCGACCGTTGAAACCCGTTTCGATGCCAAAAAGGAATTCCGCGCCAGCATCTGATGACACAAATTTGGAGGTGAGTTATGTTTCGCCACACAATTCCGATTGGGCGCGTCCTTGGAATACCTATCGATTTGGACTACTCCTGGTTCTTAATCGCCGTCCTAATTACCTGGGTCTTGGCCGTCAATTACTATCCGGTTGAATTCAAGGGTGGCACGAGTGCTGAATACTGGCTGATGGGCGCTGTCACAGCAGTTTTGTTTTTTGCCAGCATCGTTGTGCACGAGCTGGCCCATTCATGGGTGGCTATCCGCTATAAAATACCGGTAAGCCGAATCACCTTGTTCATCTTTGGGGGCGTGTCCCAGATCGCAGGTGAACCCCCGAACGCGAGCGCGGAATTCCTAATTGCTGTGGTCGGGCCGCTCACTAGCTTTGCGCTGGCGGCGCTCTTTTATCTTTCGGAGCCGTTGCTTGTGAACGTCGCGCCGGCTCTGGCAGTAGCCAAGTATCTCGCGCTCATTAACGGCATGCTCGGACTGTTCAACCTGATTCCAGGATTTCCGTTAGACGGCGGACGAGTTTTTCGGGCTATTGTCTGGGGAGTTTCGAAGAACTTTCGGCGAGCTACACTCATCGCCGCCAGCACAGGCCGATTCTTTGGATTTGTTTTTATCGTGGTGGGCGTATGGCAGGCACTGAGAGGGAATGTTGGCAATGGATTGTGGACGGCCTTCATCGGCTGGTTCCTCGAAAGCGCTGCCGGGGCCCAAGTCCAGCAGCAAATGGTGCAAGGTCTATTAGTCGGCCACAAAGTATCAGAGGTGATGGGAAATGCATGCATCCACGTACCGGGAGACACTTCACTCCAAAAGCTGGTAGATCAGGAGGTTCTTACACACGGTCGACGTTGCTTTCTCGTGGACCGGGGAGACCGCGTAGTCGGATTGCTAACACTTCACAACTTGAAGGAGATTCCTCGGCCCTCATGGGCGACGACCACTGCAGCCCAGGCCATGATACCCGTCGAGAAGCTAAGCACTATCGATCCCAACGCAGAACTCTGGACGGCAATGGAAAAGATGGGTCGGGACGGAATTAATCAAATGCCAGTCATGCTGGGAAACAACCTCGTCGGAATGCTTTCGAGAGGCGACATTGTGAAATATCTTCAAACCCTGCAGCAGGTAAGCGCATAACAGTCGGCAGGGGCCGAAGGTTTCTTGCCAACGGATTAAGAACGAGAGTTTTTTCGGTTCGACAGGCAAGGGTAAGCCATACGACGTTCTTGGATCGAGCTGGCCACGACAGACCAATCGCGGCGAGAAATTCTACTCAGACTCTTCGGCTAGGCAATGAGTGAATTTCCTGCGGGCCGAGACGACTGTTGTATCACGTCTAGAATCGACGGGCCACTGCCGCACAAGAGTATTCGAGGGAGAAGCACTCTATGCATGCGCTGCGGAGTGTTTTGGAACAAGCGCAACAAATGCGGGTCGCAGTAGGCCATTTCAATGTTGCTGATCTGGTTCTATTGAAGGCCGTCTTTGTCTCCGCGCAGGAGCTGAAGGTTCCAGTTTTGGTTGGTGTATCCGAGGGCGAGCGTGAGTTTATGGGAGTCCCTCAGATCTCGGTATTGGTGCGAAGTTTGCGGGAGGAATTCGATTTCCCCATTTTTCTTAATGCAGACCATACGCATTCCCTCGTGAAAGCGGTGGAAGCTGCAAAGGCTGGATTTGACGCGGTTGTCTTTGACCTTTCCGCGCTGCCGTTTGAACAAAATGTGCGTCAAACCAAGGAGGCCGTCGAGGCACTCAAAGCAATAAACCCTTCTATTTTGGTAGAGGGAGAGATCGGCGATATCGGAACTGGGTCCGAAATACACACAGAGGCTCCGGACCTTTCAAAAACTCTCACGACTCCTGAGGAAGCCAGACAATTCGTCGAGTCCACGGGTGTCGATATCCTCGCTCCCGCCGTGGGCAACAGGCACGGCATGCTCAAGAGCATGGTTCAGGGAGAAGCGAGGAAGCACTTGGATATCGAAAGAATCGCTCAGATCAAAAAAGCGGCGCGCATCCTGCTGACCCTGCATGGCGGCTCGGGAACCGATGACAACGACTTACGCATTGCGATCGCGGCAGGAATCAATATTGTCCACATCAATACGGAGGTGCGGGTTGCCTGGAGACGAGGCTTGGAAAGCGGCTTGGCAAAACAACCAGACGAAATTGCTCCATACAAGATCCTTCCGACGGCGGTTGATTCTGTGAAGCAGGTGGTTCTCTCCCGCTTAAAGCTGTTTAACAGTGAACAAAAACTCGGTAAGGGGTTATAGCGCCGTCCGCCAGAGCACAAGGAGAGGGCATTTGCGCCGTCACGATGGTGCTTGCTGTGCGGCAGGGTCAACCGAGCCTTCGAGTCGCTGGTGGAGTTTAGGCATCAGTTCGAAGTACGGCTGAATGACAGGCGAATTCGAATGACGGAAAGCCTCGTAAGTTCCGTCGAAGAGAATGCCTCCCGCATCCAGCATGATGATGCGTGGTTCCAGGCGGTAAAGCATGTCTTTGTCGTGAGTAATGAGGAGACTGGTTCGAGCCAAGCCAGATGAGGTTGTCCGTTGATGTACCGACCCTATCAAATCCTGGATCTGATCGGCGATCTGCGGATCAAGCCCAGTGGTCGGCTCATCGTAGAGAATCAGAATCGGGTCCAGGGCTAACGCGCGGGCGATCGCGACTCGCTTTGCCATGCCACCCGAGAGCTGGTCGATCGTCAGATCCAGGTCCTTGTCGGGATCCAAGGCGACTTCACGAACGACTTCATACTGCTTGCTGTGAATCGTGGATTCGTCAAGACCTTGGGCCTCACGTAGCGGCAAAGCGATGTTGTAGCCCACCGTCTGACCCAGCAGCAGCGCGTTGCCCTGAAACACGACCGCCCAGTGCCGCTGAAGTC
>Ga0209056_10003087_pt1 | contig 17880 bp, 14 predicted proteins | sample GraSoiAngelo_114_FD_185876 | JGI IMG/M metagenome (GOLD analysis project Ga0209056, IMG submission 185876) | Grasslands soil microbial communities from the Angelo Coastal Reserve, California, USA - 14_0903_13_40cm (SPAdes) (version 2) | ecosystem: Environmental > Terrestrial > Soil > Grasslands... | reverse complement strand
GCTGCGGGGATGCCCCAACCGGCCGTCTCCCAGTCGATGGCGTACAGCGCGCTCTGGCCCGCGCCATTGCGGACGTACAGGTTCTTGCGTTGGAGGTCGCCGTGCACGAGCGTCGCGGGCAGGCCGGTGCACGCGCGCTCGAGAGCGACCCATGCGCCTTCGAGACGGTCCAGGTCGGACGCGAGGCGACCAAGCGTCGCTGCGTCGCCCGCGGTGAGCGCCGGGTTGGCGAGATTCGCGCGAATGGTCTGGAGATCAGCCCGGAGGTGGTCGAGGTAGCGGGGCGGTCCGCCCTCTGGAAAACCTCGCGCCGCCGGCACACGCGCTGCCGCCGTATGCATCAGCCCGACCCAGTGGCCGGCGAGCGCCAGCTGCGCCCGATCGGTCGGCGTGTAGCGCTCGTCGCCGATGTCCTCGAGGAACAGCCACGCGAATTGCGGGTCCGCCGCCCGGCAGCCATAGTAGCGCGGCGACGTGACGGGCAGGTGCGGCAGGATATCCTCGTAGACGGTCCGCTCGATGAGCGCCTTCGCCATGCACGCGCGCTGGGCGATGATCGACGCGGCGTCCGGCGTGGATTCGACGAGACGATACGTGGTCGATTTCTTGCCCTGACGCAGCACCTCGATGCGCTCTGGATCAGGAGCGTCAGGGACGAGCTCTCGCCACGCGGCGACCGCGGGGTGCCACCCGAGGTTCCCCGACAGGACGGCCGCGGGGGGTTTGCGGCTCATCTTTGCTGACGCAGCAGCGACGGCGTGGCCTGCACGAGACGCCCCCGCTCCACTTGCAGCCTCGTGTCGCACGTCGTGAGCGCGCTTGCACGGTGCGTGATCACAAAGGCCGTACGGCCGCGCATCAGCCCCTCCAGTGCTTCCAGGATCACGGCTTCGGTGCGCAGATCGACCGAGCTCGTCGGCTCGTCGAGAATGAGGATCGGGGCATTCCGCAGGTAGGCGCGCGCGAGCGCGACGCGCTGGCGCTCTCCGCCCGAGAGCTGCATTCCGCGCTCGCCGACCCGGCTCTCGTACCCCAGCCGTGAGCGCACGATGAAGTCGTGGGCGCCGGCGGCCTTTGCGGCCGCGACGATTTCCGCGTCGCTGGCGCCGGGCCGCCCGTAGGCGATGTTCTCGCCGATGCTCGTCGAGAAGAGCACCGGGTCCTGCAGGACGATCGCGAACTGGTCGCGCAGGTCGGCCAGCCGGTACTCTCGGACATCCACGCCGTCGAGCAGGATCTGGCCCTCGGTCGGGTCGTAGAAACGGGTGAGCAGGCTCACCAGCGTGGTCTTGCCCGCACCGGTCGCGCCGGTGATGCCCACGCGGGTCCCGGGCTCGACCTCGAACGACACGTCGTGCAGGACCCTCGAACCTCCGTCATAGGCGAAGGAAACATGCCGGAACGCCACCGCGCCTGTGGCGCGCACCAGCCGCCGGGCATTCGGCCGCTCGCTGACGTCCGGTGGGTGATCGAGGAGAGCGAACGCTCGCTCGGCGCTCGCCAGGTGCGACTGCAGGCTCGCCGATTTCTTGCTGATGGTCTTCAACGGCTCGTAGAGCTGGGAGAGGTAGGCCATCACCATGAGCAGTTCGCCCAGCGTGAGTCGCCCCGAGAGCACGTGATGCGCTCCAATCGAGACGACGGCAGCCGTCCCCCCGGCGGTGGTGAGGCCAACGAGGAGACCAAAGCCGTTCTCCACGAATGCGAGCCGGAGACGCGCCCGCATGCCCGCGCGGGAATGACTGACGAACCGTTCCTGTTCACGGATCTCTTGCCCAAACGCCTTGACGACGCGTATGCCCGCCAGCACCTCTTGCACCACCGACTGGGCGGAGCTGTCGAGCGCCTTCACCGCGCGGGCCTGACCGCGCAGGCGCCGGCGATATATCCTCATCAGGACGAGGAGGACAGGCGAAATTGCCAGGCCGACCATCGCCAGCTGCGGATCGAGTCGCACCGTGACGTAGAGCATCAGCGCGAGGGTGCATACCGAGGTGATGAAGGGGACGAGACCGTCGATCATGATGTACTGGATCGACTGCGCATCCCACTGAATCCGGTAGGTCGAGTCGGTGCTTCCCTTGGAATCATGATACGCGAGCGAGAGGCGCTGGACGTGGCAGAACAGCCGTGTGCGGAAGCCGAGGACCAGTTTTTCGCCCGTGTAGGTGCGCAGCAGCGACACGCCGAGCTCTTTCAGTTGGCTGACCAGGGCAATGGCCACCAGGAAGGCGACCATGAGCACCAGGAGGGCGTTCTTGGAGTGCATGGCGGGTGGCAGCAGCACGTCGACGAAGCGAGGGAGCGGGTGGGAGCCCAGCACGCTGTCGACGATGATCTTCATTGGCAGAGGCACGAGCAGGGCAATGGGCGTCGCGAGCAGGCTCAAGAGAAACATGCCGGCGAGGTGCAGCCGGCAAGGCCGTGCCTCGCGCCACAGCCGCCGGTAGAGGGCGAGATCGGGATGGGCCATCAGACGCCCTCGATGCCGGATTGCCCGAGTGTGCGAAGGATCGCGGCCGTGCTGGCGGCGCACTCCTGCGCCGCGCGGAGCGCTGGCAGCAGCGCCGTCATGCCGAGGATGGCGGAGGCTGGCAAGGACGGGTCGATCGCCGCGGCGGTGGAAAGGGCGGCGAACACGACGGTCAGCGTGACTCCCATGGGCGAGCACCTTGGCCACGTGCGGAGCCGCACGAGCTGCCTCCCATGGCCGTGCTCTTCGACGGCCACGAGCACGCGGGTGGCCCCGAAGATTCCACCCCGTACCTCGAGGTCCCAGCGGTCATAGTCGCCCCCAGCCTGTACGATGGCCTGATTTGCGCGCAGCGCCTCTTTGAGGGACCGGAGCCGCTCCTCGTGCGCCTGCCACTGTTCGGTCCAGACCCTGAACGTGCGCGGCCGGGGAAACGCGAGCCCACACATACGACCCCGCCGCCAGGGGGTGAGGCCGCCGGCCAGACGGCCACGCAGGCGCGCCATGGGCTGGAGCAGATGGAGGAATGCGGTCAGGCCACGCAACCCGAGCATCTCCAGGGCGCCGCATCGGGGTGCGTCCGCGAAGGAAGCCCGGGCCGCGCTCACGCCGGCCTGGAGGAGAGGAAGAGCGACGGCGCAGGCCGCCAGCGGCAAGACAAACAGCAGGGGCGGCCACAGGATCCCCAGTGCAGAGAGCGCGAGGAGCGCGATGATGATCAGGTACCACTCCGGCATCACAGGTAGCGAGAGGAAGCCGCCCACCGGAGGTTCGCAGAGACGCTGGAACGGTGCGCTGCCCCACATGCCGTAATAGATGCGGCTCGGCCGGCCCAGCAGGTGTGCGAGCCCCTTCCCGTAGACGCGGCCGGACCAGCTGGCATGGCCGGCGAGGTTGTACTTCTCCGGCCATTTTCTCTCCAGGAGCGCCTCGGCCTTGCCGTAGCCCACCTGCTGTCTCCAGAACGCGCGCACCGAGTCACGGCGATGGTGCCAGACCATGGCCGCCGGGCTGAACCCCAACGTCTCGCCGCGCTCCCGCAGCCGCCAGCACAGGTCGACGTCGTCTCCGGCGACGCGGAACTGGGGATCGAAGCCGCCCACCGCCTGGAGGCAGACCCTGCGGACGGCCATGTTGCACCCGGGAACGTGCTCCGCTTCCTGATCGGAAACGAGAACGTGAGTGGGATTGCCCGGTGCATTGGCAACGCTTTCGGCGATACGTCCATCGCCGGGCGGGGCGATGTTCGGGCCGCCAACCGCCGCATGCGTCGTGCTGAGGAAGGCGGCAGCGAGGTAGGTGAGCCAGTGTGGGTCGGGGGAGGCATCGTCGTCGATATAGGCGACGATCTCCCCGCTCGCGGCCTCCATGCCGGTATTCCGCGCGCTGCCAAGACCACGATTGTCGGTGGCGATCACCCGGTAGTCATACTCGCTGAGCACCGCCGCCGTGGCATCGTTCGATCCATCGTTGACCACGATGACTTCGAAGTTCGGGTACTCGAGTTTCCGCAGGCCTTCGAGGCAGTCGCGGATCACTCTCGCCCCATTGTACGTGCAGACCACCACGCTGATGCGGGGCGAGGGCAGGTCTTGCGAGAACGGCACCTCCGCGAACGCCTCGCGAACGGCGGCCAGGGCTTTCTTCGGCCGCCGGTCGCGGTGTGTCAGACCAAAGGCCCAGTCATCGACGTCTTCGCCGCTCCGGTGCCATTCGTCGGTCCAGGCATAGACGAAGGTGCCCGCGCACCCCGACGCGAAAGCCGTTCGAATCTGGCGTTCGAGGACCTCCGCCTGCACTCTCTCGCCGTGCCGGAGGCTGTCGAGCCCGATCTCACTCATGATCAGGGGACGATCGCCTGCGATGTTCTGCAAGCGCGCGAGGTAGGCCGCGAAGCGCTTGTGCGACTCCAGGTACGCATTGAAGCAAACGAGGTCGAGAAAGGGCAACTGCAGGTACTCGCTGGAGGGGTAGTTCACGTAGGTGACGAGCCCTGCGGGATCCTCGGCCTTTGCGGCCCGGTAGAGCCGCTCGATGACGCCGACCATGCGCCGGCGACCATGCCAGCGTACGATCGGAGCCGGAATCTCGTTGCCGATCGCGTAGCACAGCACCGCGGGATGCCCCCGGCAGGCGCGCACCCCGGCACGCACGACCGCCTCCAGGCGACCAAGGCCGTCTGTCTTGTCGGCAAGGAAGCCCACGTACCGTTCCACGGGCAGACCCACCATGAGGCGGAGGCCGTGCCTCCAGGCAGAGTCCAGCAACCAGGGCGGCGGCACAGTGTAGACGCGGACCGCGTTCACGCCGCATGCCGCCATGTGGGTGAAGTCCCGCTCGACGATTTCTCTGGCGGGATATTCGTGACCATCCTCGTCGGGACGGAACGTCCCATACGTCACGCCGCGGACATACAGCTTGTCATCGCCGACGAAGACGAACTTGCCCCGTGCGGACGGCCGCGCCTCTATTTCCGCGAGCGCGGGGACGATGTCCGGGCCGATTGCCGCAGCGCGTAACGAAGGCACGGTCGAGGGCTGCGAGATAGAACCCGGCTCACCAGAGCCGGGCAAGGCACATGACGAGGAATCACACGTGCGTAACGCAGCATCAATACAAACTTCACGTGACATGATCCATACAAACTTTGCGTGAGAGCGTTGGCTAGCCAGATACCTCGCAGCTGCCCTAATCGGCCTCGCGATTCGCGACGGGACCGAGTGCCGTCGGAACTTCTTCCCGGGGGCGCCCACGTCCACGGCGTCCGCGAGCATGACCGCCAGTGCGGCAACGGCCACCAGCACGACGCCGTCGGCGACCACCGACGACGCGCAGCGTCGAAGCCGGCTATCTCCTCCTCGGTATGGCGGCTAGCGCGGAGAGAGAAGGCAAGATACCAGGCGCCTGCGCGGCGGGGCCTGGCAGGGACGCCAAGCGGCACGTCCGGCCCCCGTAGGAGTCTGTCGGAGTAACCGTGGCGAGCGAGGGGAACGAGCCGGGGAGCGAGAGCGGCAAGCGCAGCGACGACCGACGAGGTGCGGCGCACGGGACGCGCGCCGGGAGTTGGTCGCCGCAGGAGGGAGGAGCGAGCCAACATCTGGCCGCGCGGCTCGCGCCGCGCGCCCCCGGATCGTTCGCCGCAGCCGCCATGGTTACCCCGACGGCCTCCTGGCTTAGCTAGCTAGCGGCGGCCGGGCGGCGCCGCGTTTGCTCCCCCGGGGGCGCGGTTGAGGATGTCGTTGGCCTTCTGGTTGGAGTGGCCGCTCGGATGGTTGGCAGCGAAGTCCTCCAGGACCGTCCTGGCCTTTTGGCCCTCCGGCGTCTCGAAGTATGCGGCGAGAGCGCCTTCGTCCATCCGACCGAGCAGATCGAGAAAGCCGCGGCGGAGCTTTCGGTCGAGCTCATCGGGCGCCGGCCACTGCTCCTCCATCGTCGCTCCCTGCTGGGACGACCCGCCGTGCCGAGCCGGATCTTCCGGCAACCCGTTGCTCGCGTCACGCGGGTTCGTGGCACCGCCCGTGTCCGCGCCCGCAACCGACACGAGCACCTGCCCATCCGGCAGCGTCTCGCGCGAGGATCGCACGTCATGATGATGCCGGTGCCGCCGCCCCGATGCCGGCTTGTCCGGGTTGCTCGCGTCGGCCGCCGTCGTCTGCGCCGCGGCCGCGAGGGGCTCGCCGAGAAGGCTGATCTTCCGCAGCTTGCCCTCCGAGCCGTAGCGCAGCGTGAAGTTCTGCTCCCCGAGCAGGCGCACGAGCGCGTCGGCGAGCGGCACTCGGTCGAACTGCCGGGTCACATCGCGTGGCTTGCGCACTTCGCCCACGATCTCGGCACCGCTCTGGCGGCCGATCTCTCGCACCACGTCCGCCAGGGGCACCCTATCGGCATGCACGGTGAGCCGGTCATCGTCGTATGCGACCACGCACGTCGGCTCCCGCGCGGCGAGCGACCCGGCCGAGACGAACGTCGCAGCGGCTACGAGCAGACCACCGACGACTTTAGGCAACACCATTGTGACGTGTAGGATGCTGCGTTGCCCGCTTGCAATCACGTCGTTCCGGTAGCCGAGGCGCGCTCGACGGGGCTTCAGCGAGAAGGCCTGTGCCACCGGGTGTCCCGAGGTTGTCGCCGGCGGTGCAACAGACATCATGTCGGGGCACGTTGAGTTGTCCGCGACTGATCCGCCGCCGTCAACCAAAAATTCGCGCCAAGGGGGGCTCGGGAAGCCTCTGGACGGGCCGTGGGGGACCTGGGCGGTGGCATCCGGGCTCACCCGGGCGAGGAGCCGTGCCGGACGGCCCTCGAGTCGGGGCGTCGGGGACGTCGTCGACGGGAAGAGCCTCCAACGCCCGTCGAGCCGCTGCTCGCCGCGCGGGTTGTACCCCTGCGCGGCGCGAGGCATAAGGCCCCCGTGAGTCCGGTCGAGAAGGCCGACGTTCTCCTCGAGGCCCTGCCCTACATCCGCCGCTTCGCGGGCAAGCTGCTGGTGATCAAGTACGGCGGCCACGCGATGGAGGACGAGGAGCTGAAGGATTCCTTCGCGCAGGACGTGGCCCTCATGAAGTACGTCGGCATGAACCCCGTGGTGGTGCACGGGGGCGGGCCGCAGATCGACTCGGCCCTCCAGAAGGCCGGCATCGAGCCGCGCTTCGTGCGCGGGCTCCGGGTCACGGACGCGGCCACCATGGACATCGTCGAGATGGTCCTGGTGGGCAAGATCAACAAGGAGATCGTGACGCTCTTGAACCGCCACGGAGGCAACGCGGTCGGCCTCTCGGGGAAGGACGGCGAGTTGGTGGTGGCGCGCAAGCTGAAGGGCGGCGACCTGGGCCGGGTCGGCGAGGTGGCGGGGGTGAACGCGCGCGTCGTCGACGCGCTCGCGGGGTTCATCCCGGTGATCGCGCCGGTGGCGGCCGATTCCGACGGCGTCACCTACAACATCAACGCGGACGTGGTCGCCGGCAAGGTGGCAGAGGCGCTGCGCGCGGAGAAGCTCATCCTGCTCACCGATGTCGAGGGCGTGAAGAGCCGCGACGGCGCGCTCATCGACACGCTCCCCGCCGACGTCGCCGCCGACATGATCCGCGACGGCACCATCGCGGGCGGCATGATCCCCAAGGTCGAGTGCTGCCTCGAGGCGATCCGCGGCGGCGTGAAGCAGGCGCACGTGATCGACGGCCGCGTGCGCCACGCCGTACTGCTCGAGGTGCTGACCTCCCGCGGCGTCGGGACGGAGATCCTGCCCCGTACGGCGCGGCGGACCCGGACCCGGGCCGTCGGCGCGTGAGCGAAGGACATCAGGTGACCAACGCCGAGGCGATCGCGCTGAGCGCCGCCCACGAGGTCGGCGTCTATGCGCGCCAGCCGGTGGCGTTCGTGCGCGGGCGCGGCGCGGAGCTGTGGGACGCCGACGGCAAGCGCTACCTCGACTTCTTCGCGGGCCTCGCGGTGAACAACCTGGGCCACTGCCATCCGGCGGTGGTGGAGGCGGTCAGGGCGCAGGCGGCGACGCTGCTCCACGCCTCCAACGTCTACTACACGCTCCCCGCCGGGGAGCTGTGCGCGCTCCTCTGCCGGCACTCGTTCGCCGAGCGCGTCTTCCTCGCGAACAGCGGCGCCGAGGCGAACGAGGCCGCGATGAAGCTCGCGCGGCGCTGGGGCTCGCAGCAGGGCGGCGGGCGCTTCGAGATCCTCGCCACCACCGGCTCTTTCCACGGGCGCACCTTCGCGACGCTCACCGCCACCGGGCAGGAGAAGTACCACACGGGCTTCCTCCCCCTGCTGCCCGGCGTGCGCCTCGTCCCCTACGGCGACCTCGCCGCCATGGAGGCCGCCGTGCGCGACGAGACGGTCGCCATCATGGTCGAGCCGATCCAGGGCGAGGGCGGCGTCGTCGTCCCGCCGCCCGACTACCTGGCCGGGCTGCGCGCGCTCGCCGAGCGGAGGGACGTGCTCTTGATCCTCGACGAGATCCAGTGCGGCCTCGGGCGCACGGGGCGTCTGTTCGCCCACGAGCACGCCGGCGTCACGCCCGACATCATGACGCTCGCCAAGGCGCTCGGCGGCGGGCTCCCGATCGGCGCCATGTGCGCGACCGAACGCGTCGCCGCGGCCTTCACGCCCGGCGTGCACGGCTCGACCTTCGGCGGCAACCCGGTCGCGTGCGCGGCGGCGATCGCGGCGGTGAAGGCGCTCGCCGAGCCGGCGCTCCTCGAGCACGTGCGGACGGTTGGGCAGCACCTCCGCGGCCGGCTCGAGGCGCTCGTCGGGCGCCACGGCATCCAGCAGGTGCGTGGCATGGGGCTCATGCTGGGCGCCGTCCTCGAGCGGCCCGGCGCGGCCGTCGTGGACCACTGCCGCGAGGCCGGGCTCCTCGTCAACTGCACGGCGGAGCGCGTGCTCCGCTTCCTGCCCCCGCTGGTCATCACGCGCGCGCAGGCCGACGAGGGCTTCGCGATCCTCGAGCGGGCGCTCGCGGCCCGCCCGTGAGGGATCGTCAGTGAAGCGCGACCTCCTGCGTATCGCCGATCTCTCCACCCAGGAGATCGAGGCGATCCTCGCCCTCGCCAAGCGCCTGAAGGACGAGCTGCGCGACGGAACGCCGCACCCGCTGCTGGCAGGGCGGACGCTCGCCATGATCTTCGAGAAGCCGAGCCTCCGCACGCGCGTCACCTTCGAGGTCGGCATGGTGCAGCTGGGCGGCGCCGCCATCCACCTCGGGCCCGGCGACATCCGGCTCGGCGAGCGCGAGTCGGCGGGCGACATCGCGCGGAACCTCGAACGCTGGGTCGACCTCGTGATGGCGCGCACCTTCCTCCACCAGAGCGTGGTCGACCTGGCCGCCGGCGCGCGCGTGCCGGTCATCAACGGCCTCTCCGACCTGCACCATCCCTGCCAGGTGCTCTCCGACTGCTTCACGCTCCTCGAGCGCCGCGGCCGGCTCGCCGGCCTGCGCGTCGCCTTCGTCGGCGACGGCAACAACGTGGTCCACTCGTGGATGGACGCCGCCGTGCGCCTGGGCTTCGGCTTCGTGCTCGCCTGCCCGCCCGGCTACGAGCCCGACCCCTCCATCATCGCCGAGGCCCGACCGCACGCGACCATCACGCACGACGTGGAGATCGCCGCGCGCGGCGCCGACGTCCTCTACACCGACGTGTGGACGAGCATGGGCCAGGAGGCCGAGGCGAAGGCTCGCCGCCGCGCCTTCGCCCGCTATCAGGTGAACGAACGCGTCGTTGCGCTCGCCGGCCCGCGCGCGCTCGTCATGCACTGCCTCCCCGCCCACCGCGGCGAGGAGATCACCGACGCCGTGCTCGACGGCCCGCAGTCGGTCGTTTTCGAGCAGGCCGAGAATCGCCTCCACGTGCAGAAGGCGATCATGTGCTGGCTCGCCGGCGTGGGCTGAGCCCGCTCACGCCGCCGGCTCGACCTCGCCCACCAGCGCGAGCCCGCGATCGCCCTGTCGCACCCGGAAGCGCACCGTCGCGGAGTAGGGACCGAGCTGCGCCTTGGTCTCGATCACCGGCATGGCCGCCCAGAAGTTGGCGACCCGGGTCGGCACGAGCACGCACGCGCCGCCACGCGCTCCGACCAGGAGCCCGCCCTCCGTGCGCCGCACCTCGGCGTCCGACCAGGGCACGACGACGCGGCCCAGACGCACACCGCCGTGGTCGAGGGTGACGGAGCTCGCGCGGCGCCTGAAGCCGGCCACCCCGCGCTCCACGAGCGCCACGACGAGGGCCACGGCGAGGCCGGCGCTTCCCGCGCCGGCGAGCCCGGCGGCCAGCGCCGGCGCATAGACCCACCACGCAAGCGCGCGCGGCAGCGGATCGGTGGCCGGGCCGAGGCGCACCGTCTCGCCCTCGTCGAGCAGCGCCCACAGCTCAGCGGCGAGGCCGGCCGCCACCCGGGCGAGCAGCGCGCCGCGCACCGCCGCGGCGGGCGGCAGGCGCAGCCGCGTGCCGCGGCCCTCGAGCACGAGGGCGTGCCGCGCCTCGGTGAGCGTCACGACCTCGGACCACGGGAGTCGTCGGACCGCCGTGCCGGGTCCCATCGCGGTCACCTCCGCCGCGTCGAGGTGATAGCGGCGCAGCGCCTCGCTCGGCTCGGGCAACGAGCGCGCGAGGAACCAGCCGACGGTCACCACCGCGAGCATGGCGCCCGCCGACCCGAGGTACCCTCCGAGCAACGACGGCGCGAGTGCGGCCAGGGCGAGCCACGGGACCCATCCGAGCGCGACCGCCGCCGAGGCGCCCGGCACCGTCAGCCAGAGGGGACGCTCCGGGGGCGCGGGCGGGCCGGCAGACATCACCCGGAGTCTCGGCCGATTATCGACCAGGCTTGAATCGGCTTCGCGAGGTGATCCCGAGCCTCGAGTCCGAGCACGTGAAGATCGATCACATCTACGACTACTGAGCCCGCCGCGCCGCGACGTGCTCACCGTCCCACGCTCCGCGAATCGCCCGGCGTTGGTTCCCCGGAGGGCGTGTGCTAGGTCATGCCGCCATGGCCGGCCCCGTGCAGCGCATCGTGCTCGCCTACTCGGGCGGGCTCGACACCTCGGTCATCCTGCGCTGGCTCGTCGAGCGCTACCGCGCGGAGGTGGTGGCCTTCTCGGCCGACCTGGGCCAGGCCGAGGAGCTCGCCGGCCTGGAGGAGAAGGCGCGCCGCACCGGCGCCACGAAGACGATCGTCGAGGACCTGCGCGAGGAGTTCGTCCGCGACTTCGTGTTCCCGATGTTCCGCGCCGGCGCGATCTACGAGAACCAGTACCTCCTCGGCACCTCGATCGCCCGCCCGCTGATCGCCAAGCGGCAGATCGAGATCGCCCGCCAGGAGCGCGCCGACGCGGTCGCGCACGGCGCCACCGGCAAGGGCAACGACCAGGTGCGCTTCGAGCTGACCTACGCGGCGCTCGCCCCCGAGCTCACCGTGATCGCGCCCTGGCGCGAGTGGGACATGAAGGGCCGCGCGGATCTGATCGCCTACGCCGAGCAGCACCGCATCCCGGTCGCGGCGACGGCGGAGAAGCCGTACTCGAGCGACCGGAACCTCCTCCACGTGAGCTACGAGGGCGGCCTGCTCGAAGACCCGTGGCGAGCGCCCTACGACGACATGTTCCAGCTCACCGTCGCGCCCGAGCGCGCGCCGGACCGCGCCGAGGAGATCGAGGTCGACCTCGACGCGGGCGTGCCGGTGGCGGTGAACGGGGAGCGCCTCGCGCCGGCGGCGCTCCTCGCGCGGCTGAACGCGCTCGCCGGCGCGCACGGCGTCGGGCGGGTCGACGTGGTCGAGAACCGCTACGTCGGGCTCAAGTCGCGCGGCGTGTACGAGACGCCGGGGGGCACGGTCCTGCGCGCGGCCTTCCAGGCGGTCGAATCCTTGACCCTCGACCGGGAAGTCCTGCACCTCCGCGACGCGCTCGTGCCGCGCTACGCCGAGATGGTCTACTACGGCTACTGGTTCGCGCCCGAGCGCGTCATGCTCCAGGCCGCGATCGACGAGGCGGCGCGCGCGGTGACGGGCACGGCGCGCCTCCGGCTCTATCGCGGCAGCGTGCGCGTCGTCGGGCGGAAGGCGCCACGCTCGCTCTACGATCCGAAGCTCGTGAGCTTCGACGAGGCCGGCGGCTACCGCCAGGAGGACGCAGGCGGGTTCATCCGGCTCTCGGGCCTGCGACTGCGCATCAAGGCGCTGGTCGAGCGCACGCGTCAGCCCAGCGCCAAATGACCCGCCGCCGCGCCAGGGCGCGGGCGGCGAAGGCGTGGGCTGGACGCTTCGCCACACCGACCGCCCCCGCGGCCGAGGCCTTCACCACCTCCCTGCCCTTCGACCGCCGCTTCTACCCGCACGACATCGCCGGCAGCGTGGCCCATACGCGCGCGCTGGTGCGCGCGCGGCTGCTCACCGGGCGCGAGGGCACCCGCCTCGAGCGCGGGCTGGTGCGCGTGCGCCGCGAGCTCGACGCCGGCCGCTTCCGCTTTCTTCCCTCCGACGAGGACATCCACATGGCGATCGAGCGGCGGCTGACGGAGCTCGTCGGCCCCGTCGGCGGGAAGCTCCACACCGGCCGGAGCCGCAACGACCAGGTGGCGCTCGACCTGCGTCTCTGGCTGCGCGCCGAGTGCGACACCCTCGACGCCGCCCTGGCACGGCTGCAGCAGGCGCTCACCGCGCTCGCCCGCAGGTATCGCGACGCGCTCCTGCCCGGCTACACGCACCTCCAGCGCGCGCAGCCGATCCTGCTCGCGCACCACCTGCTCGCCTACCGCGAGATGCTGGCGCGCGATCGGACGCGCCTCCGCGACTGCCGCGCGCGCGCCGACGAGCTGCCGCTCGGTGCCGGCGCGCTCGCGGGGGCGGGCTTCCCCCTCGACCGGAGGTTCGTCGCTCGCCAGCTCGGCTTCGCGCGCGTCACGGCCAACAGCGTGGATGCGGTCGCAGACCGGGACGCCGCCGCGGAGTTCCTCGCCGCCGCGGCGATCTGCGCGGTCCACTTGAGCCGCCTCGCCGAGGAGCTGGTGCTCTGGGCGACCGAGGAGTTCGGCTTCATCGAGCTGCCCGACGGCTTCGCGACCGGCAGCTCGATGATGCCGCAGAAGAAGAACCCGGACGTGGCCGAGCTGGTCCGCGGCAAGACGGGACGCGTGATGGGCGCGCTGGTGGCGCTCTTGACCACGCTCAAGGGCCTCCCGCTCGCCTACAACAAGGATCTCCAGGAGGACAAGCCGCCCCTCTTCGACGCGGCCGACACGCTCCGGCAGTCGCTCGACGTGCTGGCGGCGATGCTGCCGCACCTGCGCTTCGACACCGGGCGGATGGCAGCGGCCGCCGACGGCCTCCTCCTCGCCACCGACCTGGCCGACCTGCTGGTCGAGCGCGGCGTCCCCTTCCGGCGCGCGCACGCGATCGTGGGCAAGCTCGTGCGGCACTGCCTCGCCACCGGGACGTCGCTGCGCGAGCTCGACGCCACCGTCCTCGGCAAGCACGCGCCGCAGCTCACCCCGGCGCTCGTCCGCCGCCTCACGCCCGCGCGCTCGGTCGCGAGGAGACGCGTCCTTGGCGGCACGGCGCCGCGCGAGGTCGCGCGCCAGCTCGCGCGCGCGACGCGGGAGGAGGCCCGATGAGGCGCGCCGCGGCCGTGCTCCTCGTGCTCGCCTGTGCGCTTCCCGCCTGCGGCCGCAAGGGGCTCCCGGTCGCCCCCCAGCTGGTCGAGCCCGAGGCGGTCGAGAACCTGGCCGCGATCGCGACCCCCGACGGCGTGCGCCTCTCCTGGCTCCGGCCGACGCGCTACACCGGCGGGGGCCGCATGAACGACCTGGGGGGCTTCGAGATCGAGCGCGCCCCGGGCGAGGGCCCGGCGCCCGAGTTCGTGAAGATCGGCACCGTCACGCTCGAGGACCAGCAACGCTTCCGCAAGGAGCGCCGCCTCGAGTGGGTCGACAAGGACGTTCAGTCCGGCGAGCGCTACCGCTACCGCGTGACGGCCGTGACCCTCGACCGCTACCGGAGCGCGCCCGCGGGGCCGGTGAGCCTGCGCTACGGGAATCCGCCGAGTGCGCCGTCCGCCGAGCCGCCGTCGGGGGACCCGTGAGTCGTGACCATGTGCCGGCGCCACTTCGCCTGCCCCTTCCGCTTGCTTTCTTCTCACCCGCGCCCTATGGAGTGTCGACCACAGATGACCCACAGGGAGGGACGTGAATGGCGAGCAAAGGGAAGAAGGGGTCCGTCCGAGCCGTCTCGAAGCTCGACCTCGGCAAGCCGCTGAAGGTCGGCGCCTCCGCGAAGCCGCGCAGCAAGGGCGATGTGTTCCGCACCATCGCCCAACACGTCGGCGTTCACCACCGAGATGTCGCGGCCGTCTTTCACACCCTGGCGCACATGATCAGGGCGGACCTCTCGAAGAGCGGCCCCGGCGTCTTCAAGGTCCCCGGCTTGATGCGGATCACGGTCAAGCGGAAGCCGGCCACCAAGGCGCGCATGGGCATCAACCCGTTCACCAAGGAGCAGGTGATGTTCAAGGCCAAGCCGGCTCGGAATGTGGTGCGGGTGCGGCCGATGAAGCCGCTGAACGAGATGGTCTCTAGGGCGTGACCCGAGACTGCCGTGCACGGGAGCGGGGGCACCGTCTCCGCCTCCCCGCACCGCCGTCTCGGGCTACGCTCCTACCTGGGACGGCGCCCGAGCTTACTCCACCTCGTTGTCTAGCATCTGCTCGAGGCTCTGCCGCCGCCGCACCAGCCGGAGGCTCCCGTCCAGCTCGCGCAGCACCTCCGGCGCCAGCGGATACGAGTTGTAGTTGCCGGTGCACATGGCGGCGCAGTACGCGCCCGCGCCGCCGACCACGACCAGGTCGCCGATCTCCGGGCGCGGCACCTCCCGCGGTGCGAGCGCCTCGGGGTCGCCGGGCGCGGGGGTGAGCACGTCGCCCGACTCGCAGCACGGGCCGACGAACACGACGCGCGCCGGGGGTCGCTCGCCCGCGACGACCGTGATCGGGTGCTGGGCGCCATAGAGCGACGGGCGGGTCACCTCCGTCATGCCGGCGTCGAGCTTGGCGAAGAGGTAGCCGTCCGGCCCGGTGTCGACCACGTCGACGCAGGTGGCCACCACGGCGCCGGCGTTGGCGACCAGGTAGGCCCCCGGCTCGATCTCGAGGCGGAGCTTCCGCCCGGTGCGCCGATGGAAGTCGATGAACGCCTCGCGCGCGATCGACCCGACCGCGACCAGGTTCGTCGTCTGCTCGCCCGCGACGCGCGCCACCTTGAAGCCGCCGCCGAGGCTGACCGTGGTCACGTCGGGCAGCCGCGCCGCGATCTCGAGCACGAGCAGCGCCACGCGCGTCCACACCGCCGGATCGCTTCCCGACCCGATGTGGGTGTGGAGCCCGCGAATGACGAGCCGGTGGCGGGCGGCGAGCGCCTTCGCCTCGTCCAGGTACGCGTGCCAGATGCCGAAGCTCGAGGCGGGGCCGCCGGTGTTCGTGCGGTTGGTCGAGCCGCTGCCGAGGCCGGGGTTCACGCGGATGGTCGCGTCGCGGCCGGGGAGCGCGCGGCCGTAGCGGTCGAGCTGCTGGAGGGAGCAGGCGGTGCAGAGAACGCCGAGCGCCACGAACGCCTCGAGCCGGCGGGACGGCACCTGCGAGGTGAGCTGGATGCGCTCGGGGGCGAAGCCGGCGCGCAGCGCGCGCTCGACCTCGGGGTCGCTCGAGGCGTCGACGTGGAGGCCGAGGTCGCGGAAGAGGCGCAGGACGGCGCGGTTCGAGTTCGCCTTCATCGCGTAGCGCAGCGTGAACCCGAAGGCGTGCGGGAAGGCGAGCGCCGCGCGCGCCGCGGCCTCGAGCGCCGCGCGGTCGTAGACGTGGCACGGCGTGCCGAAGCGCTCGCGCACCAGGGCCGCCTCGGCCGGGGTGAGGAACATGGGGCGCAGAGAATCATCCGCGGGCGGGCGAATGCAAACGGGACGCGCCCCACGAGCGTCGAGCCGAACGCGGTTGACGCTGCAACGCAGCGCATTGTAAGGGTCGAGCCCGGCGCCATGGCCACGCTGCGCTTCGCGAAGCTCCACGGGACGGCAAACGACTTCATCTACGTCGACGCGCGCGCGGGCTTCCCGGGCGACCCCGCGGCGCTCGCGACGCGCCTCTGCCACCGCCGCCGCGGCATCGGCGCGGACGGCCTCATCCTCCTCCTCCCGGCCTCGACCGGCGAGGCCGACTGCCGCATGGCGATCTACAACGCCGACGGGAGCCGCGCCGAGATGTGCGGCAACGGCATCCGCGGGCTCGCCAAGTTCGTCCGCGACCGCGGGCTGGTGGGCGCCGAGCCGCTGCGCGTCGAGACCGACGCGGGCGTGAAGACGATCCGGACGCTCCTCAACGGCACCGGCCGCGTGGCGCGCGTCACCGTCGACATGGGGCGGCCGGTGTGGGACGGGCGTCGGATTCCCGTCGCCGCGGACGGCGAGGTCGTCGACCGCCCGCTCGAGGTGGAGGGGCGCCGCTACGCGGTCACCTGCGTCTCGATGGGGAACCCGCACTGCGTCGTGTTCGTGGACGACGACCTCGCGGACCTGGCGCTCGCCGACCTCGGGCCCCGCTTCGCGCGCCACCCGTTCTTCCCGCGCGGCGTGAACACCGAGTTCGTCCGCCCGCTCGGTCCCGAGCGGCTCGAGATGCGGGTGTGGGAGCGCGGCGCGGGCGAGACCATGGCGTGCGGCACGGGCGCATGCGCGGCCGCCGTCGCCGCGGCGCGCACGGGGCGGAGCGGCCGGCGGGTGGTCGTGGCGCTCCCGGGCGGCGAGCTCGACATCGACTGGCGCCTCGACGATCGGGTCCTCATGACCGGCGACGCGGTCGAGGTCTTCGAGGGGCAGGTGGAGGTCTAGCGATGTTCACCGGCGCGATGACGGCCCTGGTCACCCCCTTCCGCGACGGCGAGGTGGACGCGCGCGCCCTCGAGGCGCTGGTCGAGGCGCAGATCGCGGGCGGCATCAACGCGCTGGTTCCCTGCGGCTCGACCGGCGAGGCCGCGACCCTGACGCACGAGGAGCACCTCGCAGTGGTGCGCGCGGTGGTGCGCGCGGCGCGCGGGCGCCTGCCGGTCATCGCCGGCACGGGCTCCAACTCGACGGCCGAGGCCATCCGGCTCACGCGCGGCGCCGAGGAGGCGGGCGCGGACGCCGCCCTCCTGATCTCGCCCTACTACAACAAGCCGACCCAGGACGGCATCTACCGCCACTACGCCGCGGTCGCCGACGCGACCGGGCTGCCGCTCATCCTCTACAACATCCCGGGGCGCACCGGCTCGAACATCACGCCCGACACGATCGCGCGCCTGGCGCGCCTCCCGAACATCGCGGGCGTGAAGGAGGCGAGCGGGAACCTCGCGCAGGTGCTCGAGATCATCGACGAGTCGGGGGCCGACTTCGGGATCTACTCGGGCGACGACATCCTGACGCTCCCCATCATGGCGGCGGGCGGCCACGGCGTCATCGCGGTGGGTGCCAACCTGATGCCGCGCGCCTACGTCGAGCTGACCGATGCACTCCTGGCCGGCGACCTCGAGCGCGCCCGCATGCAGAACCACCGCCTGCTCCCCCTGATGATGGCGCTCACGCTCGAGGTGAACCCCATCCCGGTGAAGACGGCGCTCGCCATGATGGGCCAGTGCGCGGACGAGTTCCGCCTCCCCCTGACGCCGATGAGCCCTGGAGCGCGCGTCAGGCTCGAGGACGTGCTGCGCGAGTACGAGCTTGTCTGAGCCGAGCGCGCTGCCGATCATCGTGTGCGGCGCGGCGGGGCGGATGGGCCGGCTCCTGGTCGCGCTCGCGCGCGAGGACGCGCGCCTGCGGGTCGCGGGCGCGGTCGAGGCGGCGGGCCACGCGGCCGTCGGGCGGGACGCGGGCGA
>Ga0209056_10003085_pt1 | contig 17882 bp, 18 predicted proteins | sample GraSoiAngelo_114_FD_185876 | JGI IMG/M metagenome (GOLD analysis project Ga0209056, IMG submission 185876) | Grasslands soil microbial communities from the Angelo Coastal Reserve, California, USA - 14_0903_13_40cm (SPAdes) (version 2) | ecosystem: Environmental > Terrestrial > Soil > Grasslands... | reverse complement strand
TGCAGAAGCTCGGCTTTGATCCGGCTAAGGTCAAATACATTCTCCTCGGCCACGGACACGCAGACCATTTCGGCGGATCGAAATATTTCCAGGACCACTACGGCACACGCGTAGGAACGACGGCGGCGGATTGGGATTTGATTTATCCCGCTAATCCACCAGCCAACCAGAACCAGGGAAAGAATGCACCGCCGGCGCGACCAAAAAAAGATTTGGTCTTAGCTGAAGGCCAACCGTTCAAACTCGGAGAGCTGACGATAACGCCGATCGCGATACCTGGACACACGCCAGGCTCACTCGCCTTCATTTTCCCGGTTAAGGACAAAGGCAAAACACGGATCGCGGGCCTGTTCGGCGGCACGATTCTGACAACGAACATCATCCCGACCGAAGGCCTGAAGCAGTACGTCCAGTCGATTGCGCATTATCTCGATGTAGCGAAGAAACTGAAAGTCGAGGTTGAATTACAAAACCACCCGATCTTCGACGGGACGCCCGAGCGACTCGAGAAACTGAAGACCCTGAAAGCCGGAGAGCCGAATCCATTCACTGTGGGCAACGATCGGTATCTGAAGATGTGGAACATCATCTCCCAATGCATACAGGCCGAAATCGCCCGCCGCGAAGGCTCGGCGGACTAAGAATTGCAGACAAGAGGAAAACAGAATGGGTCTGGAAAACTGTAGGGGCGGTCTATGACCGCCCGCCCTGCCTTGGTTTCCGCATTGTGGGCGGTCACAGACCGCCCCTACAGTGTTAGGACCTCGCAACCATCACGGCGACGGCAATCATTACAAGGAAGCCGGCCACATCGACCAATTCCCACGGAAAGTCTTCTCTTCTAAGTGCGGCCGGCAGCCATGACATAGAGGCTAACGGGTCATCGCTGATTGCGGAGGTGGCGGATGCGCGGACCCACTTGTCACCCTCGCTGTCAATTATCACTCCACCTTTGATCTTTCCTTTTGAAGTGGACTCGGCACCAACGAGGGTGATTTCAGTGCCGTCGCGTTCATACGTGCCGCTCACGCCTGTGGACCCTTGAAACAAAAAGTATGTCCCGTCAGGCTTCAATTCTATGTAGTGGAAGCGGGTTTTCTTATGAATGTATTTGCCCGGAATATCTGCATCCATAGCCAGACTCGAATGATCATCTTATCTCATCGCCCTGGCGCGGTTGCACACTTCACACTCGTGTAGCACAGGCGATAGTGCGCCTCACAGTTGCACCCCGACATCGCCGTTGAGATCGATATTACGAAGGACTCGTTCCAAATTCCACATTTATGCCGCGCCGAAAATTCCGGAAATATGGCGCTATGACGGAAAGAACGTCCAACGGATTTCTCACCGTCCTCTATCGTTAAAGTCGCACCCTTCAACATTCCTGCTTGTCGTCGATGACGACGATGCCAGAAAATATGCGATTGAGCAAAATATTCCAATCATCGGAACCGCAGGCATTCTGGTGCTGGCCAAACAGAACGGTTTCATCACAGAAGTGCGCCAACTGCTTGAACAGTTGTTGGCCCGCGGCTTCTACATGAGTCGCGCAACTTCCAGACGATGCTTCGAGCCGCCGGGGAAAACTAACCAGCGAAGCCAACCATAAAACCATGCCCGCGCAGGAAATCGTTTTTCCCGTGTCGGAAAAGCGAAATCCCGTGGAGGAAATCGCTTTCCCTGATCAGGAAACGTGAAATCCCGATCGGGAAATCACCTTTGCAGTGCAGGAAAAGAAAATCCCGCACAGGAAATCGCTTTTCCCGATCGGGAAACGTGAAATCCCAATCAGGAAATCGCTTTTCCTGATCAGGAAATGTGAAATCCTGCACAGGAAATCACTTTTCCAGTGCAGGAAAAGCAAAATCCCGTGGAGGAAATCGCTTTTCCTGATCGGGAAACGTGAAATCCCGATCGGGAAATCGCTTTTCCTGATCAGGAAATGTGAAATCCTGCACAGGAAATCACTTTTCCAGTGCAGGAAAAGCAAAATCCCGTGGAGGAAATCGCTTTCCCTGATCGGGAAACGTGAAATCCCGATCGGGAAATCGCTTTTCCTAATCAGGAAATGTGAAATCCCGCACAGGAAATCACTTTTCCAGTGCAGGAAAAGCAAAATCCCGTGGAGGAAATCGCTTTTCCTGATCGGGAAATGTGAAATCCCACATAGGAAATCCCTTTTCCTGCGTGTCGGCTCTAGCGAACACCATCACCATCGACGGCTCTTCATGCCTCGGGCGAAAGGTTCCGCTCGATGAGCCGTAGAGAAAGAAATCAATACGGTGACGACTCCGGCCCGTTGGCTGTCCGTAGTCAGAACGCGCACCTGGTGTCCACGGTTGATCACACTCCGGCACAACGAATATAGATCGAGTATGTTGGGCCGCCGTAGACCACTGCGGGAATGTAGGAATTTCAAACCCGGCCGGAGCGGCCGCAATGTCACCGTATGACCGATTATGTGAACCAGACCCGGGGTCGCGGCGGCGGATTCAAGAAGAGAGCTTTTTGGGCGAAAATTCCATGACCTGTATGAGGCGCACGCCTCGCCAATCGCGAAAGAGGCACTCGAGCGAATCGCGGCTCTGTACAGAATCGAGGCGGAGATTCGTGGACGTCCACCGGAGGAGCGTCAACAGCTTCGGAACGAGCGGGCACGGCCACTGCTGGAAGACTTACAGCGTTGGTTCAAAGAATGTCTGACGAAGCTTTCCAGAAAGTCGGAGGTGACGGTGGCGATTCATTACGCGCTCGGACAGTGGCCACCGTTGCTTCGCTATTGCGACGATGGTCGGCTTGAGATCGACAATAACGCCGCCGAACGCAGCCTGCGGGCTGTAGCTTTGGGCCGAAAGAACTATCTTTTTGCGGGATCGGATGCCGGCGGCCAGCGCGCTGCCGCGATGTACAGCTTGATTGGCTCGGCAAAGTTGAACGGTATCGATCCGGAAGCCTACCTCTCGCACGTGCTCGCGCGTATTGCAGACCATCCAATCCATCGAATCGAAGAACTCCTGCCCTGGAACGCTCCCCTTCCCCAGATCGGCCAGCCCGTCGCCGATTGACACACCGCATTCGAGCCAGGTGTCCACGACTTCAGCTTGTGGACACGATCGAGCGCCTATCACTTTGATCCATCCTGAATCAAGACGGTCCTCACAAGCCTCACAAGACGCTTACGGTTGATCCCAGTTGTCGGCGCTATTGCCTTATTTGGTTTTTTGTCGCTGGCGGCGTATTTCGTGTCGCAACGAAAGATCCGGGGACGGAACTGCAACTTCATTTCGGAAGGTTAGTGTTGGAGAAATACAAGAGGTAATCTCCACGGCTCGCGTGCCCCTCTGGCGCGGTTGGGCTGTTTGGGCAGTGTATAAAGGTGGGGTAGATTTTGTGCGCCGCCCTGAAATAACTCTCTATCTCGTCAGGACCGCAGAAAGAAGAAAAGCACCTGCCGCAATCAGCGGCGAGCCAACCCTGTCAAGATAGAGAAAGATGTTGTCCGCAATACCCGATTACAACAATCCATCGAGCGCGGCATCGGCAATGTTTTCGATGAGTGTGTCAATCTCGCGGTAAACAGGCTATGCGGATTTCGCGAGCGCGTAATTCTTATCGAGCTGAGGTTCAAGCAGGCAGCACCCATTCTGGGGTGACGTGTCATAGCCCATCCCCATGCCGAAGGCATGGCTCTTCCGGCACCCTGCGGCGCTGCACGGTAACCGGGCCGAAAGCCCTTAAGCGGCTCCGGGAAAGGGTCTGATACGGCCCTGGCTATCGCGTCAGGGGATTCGTGCCGCCCTGTCAGACCGAAGCGGGCGCGCACGATTCAGCGCTTGCCCGTGGAGCTTTTCGACACATCTATCGTGAGATCCTGCTTCGCCTGATACCTGTTGAGAGGCTGTTCTTGGAAGTTTTTTTTGAAGTCTAACACCTTCTCAGCAAGGGTCTTGTCAGCGCTAGTCACTTTGAGGATCACAGACTTCGGTAGGTTGGAGCAACGATGTCCCCAAAGAAACGTGTATGACTTTAACGTGCTAAAGGATACATCGACCGTGAACCTGCCATCTGATACTGCTGTACTTTTCGGAAAGTCCCCCTTTGGAGTCTTCAGGACCACCGTAACGCCCACTTGTGTGGCGCTGGAAGGTAGATTGTCGATCTGACCGCGTACCGTCGCTATCGCGTTGGGGCACTGGCCCAAGGCATTAGGGACTAACATCAACCCCAGCAATGTCAATGTCGCTAACCGGCAGAGCCTGGGCATTGCGCATTCCCCTCTAGCGTGAGCAACCAAAGCCACTAAAACATTTTCTTACCACATCCTCAGTATGCGGCTCTCGGTGTGTCCGAAGGTGGACACCCTCGTGAGCGAAGGTGCAAGTGAGCGGGCCGCACCCGGCGGGATCGTTGAAGGCCGATGGTCCAAGCGCAATGACATGACGCAGCCGTAAAGCGCTGAACGGACCTACGTCCCCGCAGTATTTGCTCTTGGGATGGTACACGAACGTAGCCCCCTGGAGAGCATTCGCAATCCCTGGCCCCTCAGAACCGGCACACGCTAGACAAGTGCTACGCAATTTAGCTATCGCGTCGAATGTAGGAATTTCAAACCCGGCCGGAGCGGCCGCAATGTCACCGTATGACCGATTATGTGAACCAGACCCGGGGTCGCGGCGGCGGATTCAAGAAGAGAGCTTTTTGGGCGGGCGGCGGATTCAAGACGCTGGACGGGGAGGATTCAGACGCGCCAGACAACTCCGAGCGCCCGCTGCGATTGAGAGCCTGGGCAATACTTATGACACCCAGACTTTGTTTTAGCGGGCGATGTTCAAAGTCCGCCCTGCTTGCTTTTCAGCGCAATAATTGGCCAGGCTGTTGAGGAGTCGCTCAAATTCGTCATCCGACAGGTCCACCAAGTCCCGTTCGGCCCCCTTGCCGTTCATGCCGGACTTTGGCGCGAACTCTGCATCAACCCACGCGTAAAGATCGGAACTGCCGCGCAGACTGTAGCCGGCGCCGCCATTGGCGGCGACATTCTTGCGCGCGTGATGGACAAGCGCAATGGCCGCGCCGGTTTTACGTTGCAGAAGGCGGGGGTAACCGAGTAATGCGGCAATCTCACCGGCGGCGTTTTCGTCAATAGCATGAAGCCGGACTAACGGATCAAGAATAAGAAGAGCGAGACGATGAAGCAGGAGCGTCGCTTCGAGCCGTTCTTGATCGGGGATGCGGTCCAAGCGTAGAGAATCCGCAATGATTACACGAATGTCCAGGTGTCGCAGCTGGAGTGCGTGATGGTGGGTGAGCGATTCCAGGCGCAACCGCAACGTGGATTGGGAATCTTCAGCGGCATAGAGAAGCACAGGTCCCGGCGAGGGCACGCCGAAAGTAGACAGGCACGCTGAGCCGGAAGCGACGGCCACAGCCATTTCCAGCGCCATCCAGGTCTTATAGGTTTTCGGAGTCCCGCCGATGATGCCGACCGCCTGCGCGGTCCAGAGTTGATCAATCAGCCATGGCGTCGTGGAAGCGGCGGACGCACACAGCTCGCAGGGCCGCACAACGGGAAACGGCGCCGGAGGGACCGGGGCGGTCACAACAAGGCCTCCGCGCAATCACGAATGGCGGCTTCAGCAACCGTGGCATCCACGAGATGCCATGGACCATTGGTTTCGACCTCAATTGGAATCCCAACGGATCATGGAATACATCTGCCGGAGAACAACCTCTGGCTCCAGCGGCGGCAGAAGCAGGCCCGGTAGGAGAAATCGGCACAACTTCAGGTTTCCCTTGATTCGACCGGCGCGCCGGCTTAATTGCGAATTGCCACAAGTCCACAAATTTGTTAGTAATCCTAACGGGCCAAATAGCACCAGGCCCGATCGATTCTCTTTTCCAAAAACAAAAAATTCAAAAATCGGCAGGAAGCCTAACAAAACTGTGAGGTACCGACATGATGAAGAAAATTGCGCTTACGCTGCTGTTGATCGGTTCCATAGCCGGCAGTGTCTTCGCGGCGAACTGTAGGGATCTTCCGAGTAACTCTCAATTGAGAGCTGCCATGCTCGCTTCCGCATCCCCCACAGCAGGCGGTTTGTTTGGTGGAGCCAGAATGTGGGGCGCTGTCGTCAATCGCGATGGCGAAATCTGCGGTTTCGTAACGACGACGGGCGATCCAACTCAGGTATGGCCTGGCAGTCAGGCGATTGCAAAAGCGAAAGCGTATGCGGCCAATGCGTTCAGTTTGGACACGCTTGCATTATCAACGGCCAACCTTTACACGTTTACGCAACCGGGGCATTCCCTCTGGAGTCTCGGCCAATCCAATCTCTGGAATCCTGCGTTCACTGCTCCTACGGGAGGACAGGGCGGCGGCGACCAGCAGATCGCCGGTGGTTTGATCTTTTTCGGTGGCGGCGTGGGGCTATACAAGGGTGGCAAGATCGTTGGCGGCTTAGGCATCAGTGGCGACACTTCATGCACCGATCATGAAATCGCCAAGAGAACCCGCAACAATCTCGGGATGAATCCTCCGGGTGGCGCGACTGCCGATGACATCGTTTATAGCCCTCCGGATCCGCCGTCTGTATTTGCGCATCCTCAGTGCCTGAACACCTGGAGAAATGGCGTTCAGCTCGGGAACGAAAAACCAGAGTCGTATCCGCCCGCTCCGTAAGATCGGCACCGGGCGCAAATGCCACGGCACATGCGCCCGATGTTTCCCCGTTTGGTGTTAATCGCCATTATGTGACGTCGCCACAGTCCGGAAAACCCCGCAAATGGCCGCCGGATACTGGCGGCATCGCGTTTGAAAAGCTGGTTGACAGGTGTCAGCTGCAATCATCAACACCGGCGATCCGCCATCCGAACCCCACCCCGTTTATAATTCCTACGTTCAAACGGATTTCAAGAAGCTTCCGATGCGGGTAGAATCCGTAACCTGCTCGGTGCGCTGAAGCATTTAAAAGGAGATCTATGAAGAAACAATTTGTGCTGACCGGTTTAGGTCTTTCAGGAATTCTAGTGGGCGTTCTGATCGTCGGCTTGGCCGCTGGATTCGCGGTCCAGAGCGGGCAACGCGGCCCGGCGACTCCAGCCGCGCCGTGCGGTCCTAATATCCCGGGCGATTTGGGAATAAACGCCGCGAAGAATTCGCGCTGTTTTGAGCTGCGGATGTATACGGTCGATACCAGCAAGAGCCGTATCAACGATCTGCACAAACGGTTTCGCGACGGCGAAGTCGATATATTCAAGAAGAACGGCATGGAGGTTCTTGGCGCATGGCAAAGCCTCGATGATCCCAACACACTGGTCTACTTGCTTGCACATAAGGACCGCGCAGCCCGAGATGCCTCCTGGGCCGCCTTCCAAGCGGACCCTAAGTGGATTGAATTGCGGACGAAGTATCCCGTAACCCTGACTCCCAAAATCTTCATGATGAGCGCGGCCGACTATTCGCCGCTGAAGTGAAATCTCATCCTGCCGGTAGCTCTCAGAGTGTAAAGAGTTGTTAAACTCTCGTGCGTTGTGGCTCTTCTTCGACGGATTATCTCTATAATGCGTCCATGAGCCGATTCACAGATCGCTTAGTGCCTTCGTTGCTGCTCATTTTGTTCTTGCTGGCCACCGTGTTTGCTAAAGCCGCGGATCGACAGCGCCTTGCTCCATACGGCACGTTCATAGCGACGACCGGCCGCATTATGATGATCGATCTGAAGAACAAAACGTTAAGAGTGCGCGCATCGGATGATCAGTTCACTCAGAATTTCTTGCTGGCGAAACAAAGCGATACATCTCCGGTAATCACTTTCCCGGGCGGCGCGACGATCCGCTTCCCTCAGCGCACGGGAAGGCGTCCTTCCCCGGCCGGCAGTACAACACCGAACCTGAACCAGTACACGGTCGTGATCACCAGCAAGACTGTGATTCAGGACGGGGCTGAACCGATGCGCCTCGAAGACTTCACCATCGGCGAGACTATCTCTATACACGGCTGGTACGCCGGCAATACCCTGACCGCGTCGAGAATGGCAAAGTGGTCTTAGGCCGCGCATTCGCTCGAAATCCGTTGACGCAGCTTCCCGCCCAACAGATCACGCTCTGATAGGAGCTACAGCCCGCGTCTTGAGGCTGCGCCCTGCTGCGCTTGCGCTTCGCGCGGGCTCGCGCTGCGGGCGGCTGCCGGGGGTCCATTTTACAAAGGCCCCGATGCTTCCATTCGGGAAAGACTGGGTGTACATTGGGTTCCGGCGGATAGACCCAAATCGGGAGTGGAGATTCTGAATCTTGGTTCAACGGGCGGAATAGTTCTGCCTCGGCTCGTTGAGGAAGGGAACTTGTTATGGCGCGAATCTCGCTGAAAGTGAATGGAAGGTCGCGAGTCGTGGATACAGACCCCAGCACTCCGCTGCTGTACGTGTTGCGCGACGACCTGGGGTTGAATGGGCCAAAGTTTGGCTGCGGTCTTTCTCAATGCGGCTGTTGCACGGTAATGCTGGAGGGCAACGCGGTGCGCTCTTGCAGCATCGCGGTGAGCAATGCTCAAAACCGGAACATTACCACGCTGGAAGGTTTGGGCAGCGTAGCCCGTCCTCACCGGCTCCAGAAGGCGTTCATTGAAGAGCAGGCGGCGCAGTGCGGCTACTGTATGAACGGCATGATCATGAATGCCAAAGCGCTGCTCGACAAAAACCCCCATCCAACGGAGGCGGAGATCCGGCGCGCTCTGGACGGCATCCTATGCCGCTGCGGAAGCCACCTGCGGGTCATCCGCGCTATCCAACGGGCTGCGGTCTAGGAGGTGCAACATGAAAAGACGACAGGTTTCCCGCAGAGGATTTCTTAAGAGCACGGGCGGGCTGGTTGTCAGCTTCAGTTTTTCGGCACCCATCTCCCAGCTCCTGGCTCAATCGCCAGACCTGCCCGCCGTCGAGCCAGAGGCCACACAGCTCGATTCCTGGCTCGCAGTCGCCCAGGACGGAAGTGTCACGGTCTTCACCAGCAAGGTGGAACTTGGTACCGGCATCGAGACTGCCCTGGCCCAGATTGTGGCCGACGAGCTGGATGTGCCGTTTCAGAAAATCCAAATGGATTGGGGGGACACCGCCAAGTCGGTAGACCAGGGCATGACGGTGGCCAGCCGGACGCTCGAGCGAGCCGGACCGCAATTGCGCCAGGCCGCGGCAGCCGCGCGCCAGCAGCTTCTGAAACTGGCCGCAGCAAGACTGGAGGCTTCTGCGGAACAGCTTACCGTGCGCGATGGTGTCGTAAGCGTCGCCGGCAACCAGGCCAAGAAAGCCTCCTACGGCGATCTCATCGGTGGCAAGCGCTTCAACCTGAAAATCATCGCCACGGGTGAAGGCTGGGATATGAAGGTGGCTCCCGAAGCGCGCGCCAAGGATCCTAGGGAGTACAAAATCGTGGGCACTTCCGTGCCGCGCATCGACCTGCCGCCGAAATTCACGGGAGAGTACACGTATATCCAGGACGTCCGGATCCCCGGCATGCTCCACGGCCGCGTGGTTCGCCCAGCCGTAGTGAACTCCAAACCATCAAGTATTGACGAAAGCTCCATCCGGCACATTGCCGGCGTAGTCAAGGTGGTGCAGCAGGAAAACTTCGTCGGCGTGGTGGCCGAGACTGAATGGGCCGCGATCCAGGCCGCAAGAGCTTTGAAAGTGACCTGGTCGCCTCCGGCGGAGAAACTTCCCGCGAATAAAGACGAGCTGGATGCGTACCTGAAGAATACCAAGAGCGTCATTGACATGAATCCGGTGAAGAAGGGCAACGTGGACGAGGCGCTTTCCAGCGCGAGCAGGACTTTTCAAGCCACCTACCGTTGGCCCTTCCAGTTGCACGGCATGCTCGGCCCCTCCTGTGCCGTGGCGGATGTCCGGGCCGACCGCGCCACCGTCTGGACCGGGACCCAAGCTCCGTTTATGACGCGGGACAAGTTGGCGACTCTTTTGGGACTGCCCAAAAAGAACGTTCGCGTCATCCATAAGGAGGCCGCCGGCTGCTACGGACGCCTGGAACCCGACGACGTGCCGGAGGACGCGGCGCTGATGTCCCGAGCCGTGGGCAGACCCGTCCGCGTTCAATGGATGCGGGAAGATGAGCATGGGTGGTCACCCAAAGGGCCGCCGCATCTCATTTCGGTCCGAGCCGGCGTGGATAGTCAGGGCAAAGTCATTGTGTGGGATTACCTGGACCGCAGCTTCCCGTGGACCGATGCCAGGGGCGTCCTGCTTGCTTCCCGGCAAGTGGGCCTCAAGCCGACGGACCCAGGGTTTCCCAATGGAGCTACTTCGGCGGGCGAGGTGTATCAGTTCGCGAACCAGAAGATCGCCGCTCAAAACCTGCCCTGGCAGACGGCGGGGCCTATCCCGCTGCGTACTTGTAACCTGCGCTCGCCGGGACAGCCGGCACGCTGCTTCGCCAGCGAAGGCTTCATGGACGAACTGGCCTCGGCTTTGGGCGTGGATGCGGTTGAGTTCCGGCTGCGGTATCTGGGTGAAAACAAGCGGCTGCGGGAAGTCCTCGTGGCGGCAGCTCAAAAGGCCGGCTGGAAGGAACGTCCTTCCCCCGCGCCTTCCTCTGCCGGCCCCAAGCTTGCCGGCCGAGGCATTGCGATTACAGACCGCGCCGGCGCCATGGTTGCCGCCGTCGCCGAAGTTGAAGTGGACAAACCGACGGGTAAGATTGCAGTCAAGCGCATCACCATCGCGCACGACTGCGGCAGGATCGTTAACCCCGATGGAGTAAAAAACCAGATTGATGGGAACGTGATTCAAGGAGTGAGTCGCACGTTATTGGAGGAAGTTCAGTTCGATGCCACCAGCGTGAAGAGTCTGGACTGGAAGAGCTACCCGATTATCAGCTTCCAGAACATCCCTTCAATCGAAATCGTGCTGATCAATCGGCCGGAGATGGAGGCACTTGGCGCGGGCGAACCGTCCATCGTGCCGGTGCCGGCGGCAATAGCCAATGCCGTTTTCGACGCCACGGGAGTGCGCTTCCGGGAGGTTCCTCTCACGCCGGAGCGAGTCCTGAGCGCTCTGAAAAGCGGCCCCGCTCCGAACCAGCGCGCCCGATCTTAGGACGAGATCGCAGGCAGGCAAGAGATTGCTACGGAGTGACGGTGACTGTCACGGTCTTGTAGGTAAACAGCGAGCCATCACTGGCGACTGCGCGTAACGTGTAAATGCCCGGCTCCTGGAACCTCACCTCTGTGATCCATTTGCCGTCCGGAGGCGGCTCGGGAATGGTGAAAGGCGGTGACCATGGTGAGTTTGCCCATGCGCGAGTATCGGTCCATGTCTTCATCTGTTCAGGACTGAACCGAACGGCCGAGGCTTTACCTCGGTACACGATCCACGACAACCGCAAACCGGGTCCGCTGGAGGGAACAATCGACGATGGAGGCCTGTAGAGAAGATTGGCGGCATTCGTTTCGGCGGTTGTGGGTACTGCGCGTGGAGCCGATGCCTTCTCCACTTCTTGAACCGGCCGCTCTCCGGGGTGTCGCGGCTGCAGTTTGCCGTCGCGTCTGGCGGGCAGGTTGTCGGGATCGCCGGCCAGGGCCACCAACGGTACCGGCTCACCGGCCTTGACCGTTCTCCCTGCTTCTCCTTCGACGACGAGCTCCGGCGGGATGTTGTACCGAAGCTCGTCGCGCAGACTGCCGCCGTCCCCTCCAACTTCGGTCGAAATCACCTGTTTGTCGATCTGGTAATCGCTCTTGAGCGATGCGTAGGCTTTCTCGGTTCTGCCGTGGGTCGTGAGGGTCCAGATCAGCTCTTTATTGCCGAAATCCTGGGGCAAGCGGATCGTGAACAGGAATGGGTTCCGCCGCGGATAAAAGTGCGTGGGTTGTCCTTGATCCGGCCCTCCGGGTTCGATGTTGTTGTCCGGCCCCACAGGAATATCGAACTCCTCCAGCCAGTTCGTATTCATGTAGCCGAAATACAATGTGAAGGAGCCATCCTCGTTCGGCATCCAGCCTTCGTATGCCGGCGAGACGCTCTGTCCTTTCGAGTATGTGAACCTGGTCTGAGCGCCCGCAGATTGCAACAAGAGGAGAGCGGTCAGCGAGACAAGCGCGACCGGAGCAACCCATCTCAACACGACAATCGGGCCACGAATCATCATCGGGTCTTATTGTCCGCCCGCGGGCTGCGCTGCGGGCGCCGGCAGAGGAGGCGCCCAGCACAGAGGACAACCGATATCGTAATCGTTCCGGCTCTTCATCTTCGCTCGCCGCTTCGCCATTTCCGCCTGAAACTGTTCCTCCGTGAGCGCGACGGAGTACCCAAGGTCGATGAACATGTTCGCGATCGAGCGCCGGCCACCACCGGCCCAGTTTCTTGGATCGGCAGGGTTCTTATTATTAGCGGTAGTGTCGAGGAAACCCATGAGATGAACAATGGTGCCTTTCGGCAGGAGCGGCGCCGCATCGTCCTCATATACATATTGCTTTACCCAGTTGTGGTCGTAGCCGACGCAATTCAGCGTCTGGATGTTGTGGCCCCAGATCGCTTCCAGACACATCCGCACGCCAGGAGCGTGTAAATGGGGCTCGAATGCAATGATCTTGGTGTTCTCCGTCAGCGTGGCGTAAGCATGAAGCTCTTGCTTCGCCTGATTCGGCTTCACGTCGATATCGATGCCGTTGCCCAAACGCAGGGTCGAACGGCGGAAGAGCGGTTTGTAGCCCTTGGGGAAGAACTTGAAGCCGAATTCAAGATGCGCCTTCGTTTCCCGTCCATTCGGGTGAATGTGACCGGCGGTCAGAGACAGCGACGAATTGGCGGCCAGCAGCCTGCCGGCTTCGGGCGGGAAGATATCTGCGTTGCGTCCAACCTCATGAATGGGCCATGTTGTCGCGGTTTCTTCGGCGCTCGCTGAATCGCGCTGGCCCGGCACGATGCTGGAATACGTCATGTGATGGAACGCATAGCGTCCGCCGACTGTCTTGATCGTGCCGCCTTTTGGAATGTCATTGACTTCGCGGACCTCCACAGCCGAGACGTAACGGTCCTCGGTGAGGCCCGTTGGAATGAGCCCGACGTCTCCCCACCAATCCGGCCCCGTGGCTGGAACCGTCACCTCTTTCGATTTCAGCACCAGGTCCGGTTCGCCGATCGTCCAATTGTCCGAGTCGTCGAAGTTGAGGGACGCCGGCATGTCGGCCGGATTGCCGCGTGACGCTCCGCTGTCCGCCCACTTTACGATCTTTGCAATCTCCTCGTCACTCAATGACGGGTCGTTCTTGAATTTCTGAATGCCGATGTCTTTTTCCACGAACCAGGGCGGCATGACGCCGGCCTTCGGACCCAGGCTCGTCCGCATCTTCATCTCTCGGGCCCACGGTCTGACCTGTTCGTACGTGACCAGCGGCATCGGAGCAACGCCGTCCGGCCGATGACACGGCTGGCAGCTCCGCTGCAGGATCGGCGCAATATCCTTCGTGAAAGTGATGTCGCCTGGAGACGCCCCCGACTGCCCCCGAATGGCGGCTGGTGTGAAGAAACCCGCAAAAACCGGAACGAGCCACACGAGGCGAAGCGCAGAGGCGCGAGCCCCCAACGGACCTCCGACGTTCATTCACATACCTCCCTGAATCATGGGTATTTCATAGGAACGTTACTCTGAAGGGGCCGAGTATTCAAGCATTCTCAGACACCCGACGAATCCTCGAAAGTCATCCCAGATATCCAAGAAACCTCTGTCAGAAATATTGTCCGTCTCTCAATATTCTAGCGGCCGCTTGTCGCCGAAATGTCTTTTACAGGAGGGTCCGAATGCGCCAGTTGATCGCCATCGTTCTATGCGTCCTGCTTCCGTCTGCTGTTCTTACCCAGACTCAAACTTCAGCGGTGAAGAACAGTTTTCAGGAGGTGACATCGCACCTCGATTCCGGCGGCAATCTCTACCTTTATCTCAGTACGGAAGAATGGTTGAGTGGCCTTTCTGCTCAGATCGCCCAGTTTCGAAATATTCTCAATGCGATACCCGATAGCTCCGCAGCCGATAAGCAAAATGCAACCCTCACCTTTAGCCTCATAGCGAATCTTGTCAAACAAAGCGGCATCGAGGAGATCAGTGGTTTTGGTATGAGTTCAATTGCGGTAGAAAAGGGCCTTTATCACGGCAAGGCGATACTGCATCACTACCGCGGCAATAATACCGGTTATCTCTGGTCGGTCTTTGGCAGACAGCCTCATACGCTGGACGGCCTCGATCTGCTGCCCGCCAACACTGCCTTTGCTTGGTTCTCCGATATGGATCTCTCTTTACTCTGGACCGTCGTCAACAAGGAAGTCGAACAATCGGGAATTGCAGATGCACATCGGGCACTGCAGGCATTCCCCGATCAGTTCGCAGCAATGACTGGCGGGAGTCTCGAAAAGACGTTGGCCTCGCTTGGAGGCGAATGTGGGCTCGTGTTTACGTTGGATGAAGACGGAGCGAGCAATGCGATCTTTCCCGGAACGACGATGCAAATACCGCAAGCCGGTCTCATGCTGGCATGCAAGGTCAAAGATGACACGATCTTCGACTTTGTCGATGCAACATTGATGACCAATCCGCAGGTGATTCGAACGAATCGTGGCGGTCTCAGGATGCGGACAATGCCTCCGCCAGGCCCGACGCCTATCACACTAAGGCTATCCATTGCCCGAAGCGGCGACTATTTCTTTGTCGCCTCCAACGACGCGCTGATCGAAGCAGCGGTCGAGGTGAAGGCTGGGACGCGAATGGGACTGAAATCCACGGATGAATTCCAGAAGTTGTCCCCGCGCGTTCCGGAACAGGGGAACTCGTTTACGTTCCGAAGCCGGAGGATCGCGGAGACGATGGCGGGCCTCCAGTCGCGTCTCTTGGCAAACAATCCTGCAGCGAGCAGTCTGGGTCAGACACAGTTGCTCACAAATTTCTTCGGCGCGCCAGGAACAACGGGCACCTATAGTGTCGGCGCCAATACTGACGAGGGTTTTCTTTTCACCGGCAACGGCGGCCAAAATCCTGCAGCGACGCTCTTCCTGCTGCCGAGCATGGCTGTGACGCTGATTGTCGCAACGATTGCGATCCCCAATTTATTGCGGTCGCGGCAAGGGGCTAAATAAAGCTTCGGCAGTCGCGAATCTCATGACGCGTAAAATGGAGTGGATGACGCCAAATCCATTTGACGTTCGCACCGCAGTGGTCTTAGGCTGCTACCACTGATGGCGTGAAAGGAGTTTTTGCAATGAAGAGAGCATGCTTCGCGACAATCATCCTTGTGGTTTTCGCGACAACATTGTCGGCGGAAAAGAAGGAGGTAACGATTACGGCGGCCGATGGCTTCGCCTTGAAAGGGACGCTGTATTCAGCCGGAAAGATCGGACCGGGGATTCTCTTGCTGCACCAATGCAATGCGGACCGTCAGATCTACGACACTCTGGGAACCATGCTAAGCGCGGCCGGTTACAACGCTCTCACGCTGGACTTTCGCGGTTTTGGAGGCAGCAAGAACGCTCAGTTCCCGGATCTTGCCTCGGCGCGGGACAAAATGCCGGGCGATGTTGACGCGGCGTTCCAGTTCCTGACAACGCAGGGTCTCGTGAACAAAACCGTGTTGGGAGTGATCGGCGGCAGTTGCGGTGTCAATCAGGCGATTCAAGCGGCGCGCCGGCATCCCGAAGTCAAAACGCTCGTGCTGCTGTCGGGCGGAACGGATGGCGACGGCGAAACGTTCATAAAGAATGCCGCCAAGATGCCGATCTTTGGCGCTGCCAGTGAGGAAGACACCAATGCAGCGGCATCGATCAAGAAGATCGTTGGCCTCTCAACAAATCGCGACAGCCAGATTACGATGTTAAAAGGAGCCGGGCACGCCGCCTCGATGTTTGAAAAGGAACCGGACCTCCAGGCCGACATTGTGATTTGGTTCAGGACGAATCTACCGGTTTCCGGCTACGCCGTATTACCGTCGTTGAAATAAGGAGCATGAAGATGGCCACAGGGAAATTCGGGGTCAGACGGGTGAATTCCCTATCTTCCTTCAACGAAACTTTGGTCGGAAAATAGGGAATTCACCCGTCTGACCCCCGAATTTATGAAAGCAAGTTCGCTGAGAGACATCATTCTGACGCTTGCCGCGGGCGGGCTGGAGATCTTCGAACGCACGACGGGACGCCGCCAGGAAGACATCGTGGCCATGTGCCGGCGGCTGGTTCATCTCAAAGGAGAAGCTTCGGCGATCTCGCTCGCCGATAAGATCCTAACCACCTACAAAAGCCTTTCCACGCGCAACCGGCTTCAGTTTTTCGAACGGCTGCTCACGGAATTCATGCCGGATAGCCGGCGTCTCGACGACGCGATTGCAGCCTATCAGCGGGACCCGAATGCAAATACCGCGGCCGCGCTGCAGGGCGCAGCGGAATCCCCGCGGCAGGAGTTGTTTCGGGTCTTGAATATGGGACCGGACGGGACGGCGTCGATCGTCGCGATGCGAGCCGACCTTCGCAGCTTCCTCGCTGAAAATCCGCAGCTCAAGCCCGTCGATGGAGACATGATGCACCTGCTGCAATCGTGGTTCAACCGGGGTTTTTTGCGCATCGAGCGCATCGGTTGGAAGACACCGGCGTTCATTTTGGAAAAGCTCATCGAGTACGAGTCCGTCCACGAAATCCGGGGATGGGACGACTTGCACCGGCGTCTTGCCGATGATCGGCGCTGTTTTTCATTCTTTCATCCGGCATTGCCTGATGAACCGTTGATATTTGTCGAGGTCGCGCTAACACGAGGATTACCGGCTTCGATCCAGGAGGTCCTTTCAGCCAAAAATCCGGGCGAGCACGCCGATATCAAAGCCGACGCAGCCATCTTTTACTCCATCAACAACTGCCAGCCGGGACTTGCGGGGGTGTCGTTCGGCAATTTTCTCATTAAGCAGGTCACTGACAGCCTGGCGGAGGAAATCCCGAGTCTGAAATATTACGCAACGCTCTCGCCCGTTCCCGGATTTCGCGCATGGCTGAAACACCAATTGACCGCGCCGCAACGCGTCATCGAGTTTTCCGAACCCGAGCTTTTGCTTCTTTCGCGGCTCGAGGGCTCATCCTGGTGTGAAGACGATTTGAAAGCGCAGCAGCTGAAGCCGCTGCTCCTGTATTTGTGCGCGTATTATCTGTTATACGAAAAACGCGGTGATGAGCCGCGCGACCCCGTGGCGCGCTTTCATTTGCGAAACGGCGCACGCCTGGAACGGATCAACTGGCTCGGCGACCGGTCGGAAAAGGGGCTGCGCGAATCGGCCGGCCTCCTGGTGAATTACGTCTACGATCGCAAAGCCGTGGCGCGAAACCACGAGGTCTACGTCAATGATAATGAAATCATTCATTCCTCTGTGATCGATCACCTGCTTAAGAAACGGCCGTCGCTCGCTGCAAGGTGACCCCACTCCCAGAGGGAGAGGGATTTCTGATTTGGCCCCCACATTTGTCTTTTAGTACAATCCGCCCGAGGCGAAAACCAATATGAAACATTTTGTTTGTGCAGCGTTCGCTCTTGCCATTGTATTCTCCCTTTCCGCGGGTTCGGTCTCCGCTCACCATTCTTTCGCCGCGACGTATTTGGAAGGTCAGACTCAAAAGATCGAAGGGAAGGTCGTTCAATTTCTCTTCCGCAATCCACACTCTTTCCTGCACGTGGAAGCTCCCGATGAAAAAGGGACGATGCAGGTATGGAATATCGAGTGGGGTGGAGGCGGACTCTTGGGCCGCCAAGGTGTAAATCGGGACACGCTCAAGCCGGGTGATCGTGTGATCGTAGTCGGCCAACCGGGCCGGGTTCCCGAAGAGCATCGATTGCGCATGATGAATCTCACGCGTCCG
>Ga0209056_10003084_pt1 | contig 17883 bp, 16 predicted proteins | sample GraSoiAngelo_114_FD_185876 | JGI IMG/M metagenome (GOLD analysis project Ga0209056, IMG submission 185876) | Grasslands soil microbial communities from the Angelo Coastal Reserve, California, USA - 14_0903_13_40cm (SPAdes) (version 2) | ecosystem: Environmental > Terrestrial > Soil > Grasslands... | reverse complement strand
GGTTGAACTTCCTCATTCGTTCGGTAAGCTCCGCCCGAAACTGATCAGCATCCGCTTTGCTGTGGAATCCCACCACGATGTCGTCGGCAAATCGCACGACGATGTTGTCGCCGTGCGCGCGCTTCTGACGCCATGCTTGAACCCACAGGTCAAATACGTAATGAAGATAGACGTTCGCCAAAAGCGGCGAGGCACTGCCACCCTGGGGCGTCCCTTCCTCCGTCCGTATTCGTTTCCCATCCTCCGGCACGCCGGCCTTCAGCCATTTCTGGATGAGCCGCACGACGCGCCGGTCTGCTATCCGGTGCTCGATGAACTTCACCAGCCATTCGTGGGAAATTCCATCGAAAAAGCCTTTGATGTCCAGATCGAGCACCCAGTTCACCTTTCTCGTCAACAGTCCCGTGTACAGTGCATCCAGCGCTTGATGCTGGCTGCGCCCTGGCCGGAACCCGTACGAAAATCCAAGAAAGTCGGTTTCGTAGATAGTGTTCAACACCTCGACCGCCGCGCGCTGGACGATTTTGTCTTCCAGCGCCGGGACTCCGAGCGGTCTTTGCCGCCCGTCGGCCTTAGGGATATACACTCTACGCACCGGCTTCGCTCGGTACGCTCCTCGCTTCAGCCTTTCGACAAGATCTTGGAGGTTAGCCTCCAGTTGCTCGCCGTAGTGCCGCCACGTCTCCCCGTCCACACCGGGCGCAGCTTCCTTCTTCAAACGGAAGTAGGCCATGCGCAGTGTTTCCAGGTTGTAGATGTGGTGCAGAAGCGCCGTGAACCGCAACTTCTTATCCTTTCCTGCTGCTTGACGTACCGCTCCAGCGCACTCGGCGCATCTTTCCGGCTCGGTGTCCGGGACGCGTTTTGCTGTGGCAGGTTCCCTTTGGCCAAACCTCTTCCCTCCATCCCCTCCGCCGCCGGTTGCCCAGCGTTGTTCGGGGACTTCTCAGGTACTACAGGTCTGTCCGACTTCCCAGGTCCGTTCGTCATCGGCGTACGTCCTTGGACTTCCCGATGCGTCCCAAGGCAACTGCTGCGCTGGGCGGACTTGGGATCTCCCGGTTCCCATGCGAGGTGTCTGCGTACGTGCACGGGGTCTCTGATCGCGCGGGACTCTGGCTCACCTCGCGATATCGGTGCACCAGATGTTGCCTTCCGCTTTCTCCTACAGCGTCGACGTCCCGGAGTAATCGTCTTACGCGGCTGAATACCCGGCCCGCACGTTCCCCTGTCAACGCTTCGACGCCGCCCTCGCGAGCAGCTCCGCATGACTCGGGGTCGATGTGGGTCGCTAAACCACTTTCGTATGACTTTTTCATTCACTACAACCTCGCCGGTTTAACCGGCGCACAGGAGAAAAGAAATGAAAATCAAAGTGACCAGCATATACGTGGACGACCAGAGCAAGGCCCTGCGCTTCTATACGGAGGTACTGGGCTTTGCCAAGAAGACTGATTTCAGCCAGGGCCCGTATCGCTGGCTGACGGTGGCCTCGCCCGAGGAGCCGAACGGCACTGAGTTGCAGCTGGCGCTGAACAACAACCCAGCGGCCAAAGCGTATCAGCAGGCGATGTTTCAACAGGGCCAGCCGGCGGCGATGTTCTTCACCGAGGACGTCAAGGGCGACTACGAGCGGATCAAGGCGCGCGGCGCCGAGGTCACGATGCCTCCCAAGGACGTGACCGGCTCGACCATTACGATGCTGAACGACACCTGCGGTAACCTCATCCAGCTGACCCAGCTGGCACGCTATTGAGGCTAAGGAGAAGATAGATGCTAGAGCGCGAGCAGTACATACCTGGTCCGGCAGGCGGGGCGCAGATACGAAAGGACGGAGAGAAGTGGACGCTCGTTCTCGTCAGAGAACTGCGCCACTCGCCGGAAAAAGTCTGGCAGGCGCTTACCGACCCGGCGCATCTGCGCGAGTGGGCGCCCTTTGAGGTCGATGGGAACCTGGGTACGGTTGGAACGGTGAAGCTCACCTGGGTGGGAACGCCCACGCCGCTCGAAACAAGAGTGACGCGCGCCGATGCTCCCAAGGTGCTCGAGTACAACGATACCCGGTGGGAACTCGAAGCCTTTGGTGGCGGGACGCGCCTGACACTGTGGCACAACATCGATCGCCGCTTCATCTCGTGGGGCGCCGCCGGCTGGCACATTGCTTTCGATGTTCTGGATCACCTTCTCAGCGGAACTCCCATCGGACGGATCGTCGGGGCCGACGCGATGAAGTTCAGCGGCTGGCAGAGATTGAACGCCCAGTACGCCAAGCAGTTCGGCGTTGAAATGCCCAAATGGCCGTCTAAGCCGGCTCAAAATTCGTGAAGCGAGGTGGATCATGAACCCAGGCACAAAACGTTGGATTTTTCGCACGATTCACATCGTCTTTAGCATTCCGATAATCGGCTATATTTATAGTCCGTTTGAAAGAATTCCGGACTACGCCACTCCCACTCGGTATTTCTTCGTTCCTATGCTTGTCCTTTCGGGATTGTGGATGTGGAAAGGCCATGTCCTTCGACGGCTCTTTTCGAAGGGCTCGGCTCAACAAGGTGCTGCAGATAACTCCTAGCCGCAAAGAATCGCGAAAGCGATTCCGAAGGCAGAAAGTAGAGTGACAATGAGAACGGAGCTGTTGCGATTCGACGGCGCCGTCGAGCGGGATCCCGCCATTGATGCGTGGATGAAAGAGCATGCAGGTGAATTGGGAGCCATCGCGCATCAGTGGTTTGAGGTGATGCGAAAATGCGGGGACGAAGTCCGGGAGCTTTTGCATGACGGCTGCCCGGTTGCATGTTTGGGAGATGCGCCCTTCGGCTACGTCAATGTATTCCATTCGCACGTAAACGTGGGGTTCTTCCACGGCGCGGCGCTGCCGGATCCGGCTCACTTGTTGCAAGGCACCGGCAAGTTCATGCGCCATGTGAAGCTAAGACCAGGAACGTCGACATACGACACAGCGCTAAGCGCGCTCATCGAAGCAGCGTACTCTGACATCAAGGCGCGCGTCGAAAACGGCTAGCTACCCGCGTATCAAGGATGAGCGCAGCAAAACTAGCTGCGAGAATTGGAGCTACACATGAAAAGGCCCGTCGCGGTGGAATCTGCCTCTGCATTCATCGACGAGAAGATCAAGGAACTTGGGGACTGGCGCGGGAAGACGCTCGCGAAAGTGCGCGGAATCATACACGAGGCGGACCCTGAGATCCTCGAAGAGTGGAAGTGGATGGGAACTCCCGTCTTTTCCCACAGTGGCATCGTCTGCACGGGAGAAACGTACAAGAACGTCGTCAAGATGACGTTTGCCAAGGGAGCTGCCTTGAAGGACCCTTCAGGTCTATTCAACTCCAGCCTCGACGGGAATATCAGGCGCGCCATCGACATCCACGAAGGCGACAAGGTCGATGAGGCGGCCTTGAAGGATCTCATCCGCGCTGCAGTGGCGCTCAATCTCAAGGGCAAGAGCAAGTCGAAGCCCCGGCGAGCGAGCAGCAAGCGGGCCGACTAGCTTCATCGCAGGTCCCGGCCATATCTCCTCCCATAGGGGAAGAGCTTCCCGGATTTCATCGTCATCACTGAAACAGCTTTGGGCTGGGCACGTTTTCTTCCGCTTTGCCACTAGTGGACTTCACGAATTGGTCGAGGCGGAGGAATTTGCGGCCGAGGGCGCCGCTGTAGGCGGACCATTCGGGTTCGCCGGAATCGACCGCCAGCGCGGCGCGGGCGGCGGCGAGTTTGGAATCGAGATCGTCGAGATAGTGGAATGCGAGCGCTTCGCGAATCATCGGGAGCTTCGGCGAACCGAATTCGTATTGGCCGTGGTGGCTGATCAAGAGATGCTGCACGACGGTTTTCAAATTTGCGGGAAAACCTTCGATGGCGTCCATCGCTTTGGAAACCGTCTCGAATTCCATCATGATGTGGCCGAGGAGCTGGCCTTCGACGGTATAGTTGATGGCGCGCTCGTAGCAAAGTTCATCGAGCTTGCCAACGTCATGCAGAATCGCAGCGGTCAGCAGTAAATCCACATCCAGTTCTGGATAGTGCGCTGCGATCTGCTTCGCGAGGCCACACAGACTAATGACATGTTCGAGCAAACCGCCGAGATACGCATGATGCATCACTTTCGCGGCGGGAGCGCGCTTGTACTTCGCGGCGATTTCCGGAATCGAGTTCGCGTATTCCAGCAACTGCGCGTACAACTTTCCAACGTCTTCTTTTGTGTGCAGGAGAAAATCGGCGAGGTCAATCTCCTCGGGTTTCGCAAGCCGAAGCTGCTGCAGCGAAAGCTGCGGCCTATTGCGGTAAATCTCCACGCGCGCTTGTACTTTAACGAAATCGTCGCGGTTGATGTCTTTCACTGCGGCGTCGAACTGATCCCACATGCGCGCTTCAATCGTGCCGCTGCGGTCGCCCAGCTCCAGGCGCAAGTACGTCTTGCCCTCGCGGGTATTGCGAATCTCTTTTTCGTGAACGAGAAAAAACGAGGTGATGTTCTGTTCCGTGCCGAGATCGGTGACAAACGACGTCTTCATGTTCCCGATTGTGCTCCGGAGCGTTTGCCAAACAGAAGGAATTTCTTGCGGCCTTTCTTCGCCTTGCTCGCTTCGGGCATGGCACTCACTTCCTGAATCTCGGAGTTGCCCGGCCCGCCCGCGGCATCCACGTAGCCCGGCTTGATCACCACAAAGCTCTGCTCGCGCAGCGTCTTCAGGTATTCGCGCATCGCCGGTTCCATCCGCGCGCCATACAGCTTGTCCATGATTTCATTTTTTACTTTGGCGAGCGACTGTTCGCCCTCGTCGTAATGCTCCAGCACCTGCAGAATGAGGAATCCCTGCTTCGTTTCCGTCACTTCCGTCAGCTCGTTTTTCTTCATTTTGAAAACTTTGTCTTCGAGTTCCTTGGAAAGTTCTCCGCGCTTGTACAGGCCCAGGAACCCGCCTTGCGTTTTCGTATTGCTGTCGGAAAACCGCTTGGCCATCTCGCCAAAATCCTCTCCGTCCTTGATGCGCTGGAGCGTGGTTTCCGCTTTTTTCTTCAGATCGGGAATCTCTTCCGGCTTCTTCCCCTGCGTGCTCACCTCGATTTCCCGCAGCGCCACCTGTTCCTGACGCACGTATTCCTTTTTGTGCGCCTCGTAATATTTCGATATTTCCTCATCGCTGATGGTGATGTGCGAACCGACTTCGCTGCCGATCACTCTCTGCGTCAGCAGCGTATTGCGAATGTTGTTCTTGAAATCCTCCCAGTTGAGCCCCTGCGAGGTTACCGCCTTTTCCAGCTCTTCCATGCTCTCGATTTTGTTCTGAATGCGGATGGCATCGAGCCTCTTGATCAATTCCGGCTCTACGCTCACGCCCATGTCTTTGGCGCGCTGCACCAGCAGCGATTGATCAATCAGGTCGCGCAGCGAAGTCTTCTGCCTTTGATCGATCTCCGCTTTCAGCTGTCCCGGGGTGCACTTGCCCTGGCAATCCTCACGGGCGCCTTCCTCGGCGCTCTGCCGCGATTTCTCATATTCCGACCGCGTGATAATTTCGTTGTTGACCCGCGCGATGATTTCTTCCACGGTCCTGCCCGCATTCGGATCGACCGCTTTTTTCACCGGAGCTGCAGGAGCGGGCTTAGCTGCTTCAGGCGCCATTCCCGGTTTTTCCAGCACCGGAGCCGGCGGTTTCGCTTGCGGCTTGTCGGCGGGCTTTTCCTGTGCCGCGAGCGGCAACGCGGCACACATCGCCGCAATGACAACTAGTTTTCGCATTCATTCCTCACAACAGAAGTTTAGCTCTGCCCCTGAAGGCCGAGCAATACGTTTCTCAAAGCCGCGGGGAACGATTCGCCCCGTTTCACTTCCATCCAGAGCACGCCGCTGGGATCGAGCTTAATGCCTGCTCTTGAGCGTACCACGGTCACCAGTTTTGCCGGGTCCAGAGTCGTCTCCGGATGGAAGCGCACGGCGATCCGGGTGCCCTGCCGCTCTACCGCGGAGATGCGCAACCGCTCGCACATGGATTTGAGTACGGCGTACTCCAAAAGGTTTTCCACCGAAACGGGCGGAGCGCCAAAGCGGTCGGCCAGCTCCTTTCGAACGTCCTGCTTGTCCTCTTCGGTGGCGATTGAAGAAATGCGCTTGTACGTTCGCAGGCGCAGGTTTTCGCTGGGGATGTAATCCTGCGGGATTCGAACGTCAAAGCCGAGGCTGAGCGTGGTACGCAGCTCCGGTGCGGCTTCCTCGCCTTTCAGTTTCGAAACCGCGCGCTCGAGCATCTGGCAGTACATGTCGAAACCGATAGCTTCAATGTGGCCATGCTGCTGGCGCCCCAGCATGTTGCCGGCGCCGCGCAGTTCGAGGTCGAGGGCGGCGATTCGAAAGCCCGCGCCCAATTCGCTGAATTCCTTCATGGCGGACAGGCGCTTTCGGGCAATGTCCGAGAGAACCGTCTCCGGAGGAACGAGCAGATATGCATACGCGCGCTGGCTCGAACGCCCGACCCGGCCGCGCAACTGGTAAAGCTCGGCGAGGCCGAGGCGATCCGCGCGATTGATTAGAATCGTATTGGCGCGCGGGATGTCCAATCCGTTTTCGACGATGGTCGTGGCCACCAACACATCGGCTTCATCGCGGATGAATTTCAGCATCACGCTCTCGAGCTCTTTTTCGCCCATCTGGCCATGCGCTACTACGACGCGCGCCTTCGGAACGAGCTTTGCGACCATGGCGCCGAGTGAATAGATCGATTCGACGCGGTTGTGAATGAAAAACACCTGTCCTTCCCGCGCGAGCTCCGTTTCGATTGCGCGCTGCACCAACTCTTCCTCGAAGGGTGCGACGACCGTTTGAATCGCGAGGCGGTCGCGCGGCGGCGTCTCGATCAGGGACATATCGCGAAGGCCGACGAGCGACATGTGCAGCGTCCGCGGAATCGGCGTCGCCGACAGCGCCAGCGCGTCCACGTTCTTGCGCATTTCCTTGAGGCGTTCCTTGTGGGCCACACCGAAGCGCTGCTCTTCGTCCACGATCAGAAGTCCGAGGTCGGCGAATTTCACATCTTTCGAAAGGAGCCGGTGGGTGCCGATGACCACATCGACCTTGCCGGCTTCGAGGTCCGCGAGGATCTTCTTCTGCTGCGCCGCACTGCGAAAACGGCTGAGCATTTCGATGCGCGCGCCGAAAGCCGCGAATCTTTGCTTGAAGGTTTCGAAATGCTGGAAGGTAAGCACCGTGGTTGGGGCGAGAACGGCAACTTGTTTGTTGTCGGCGACGGCTTTGAACGCGGCGCGCATGGCCACTTCCGTTTTGCCGTAACCGACGTCGCCGCAGAGCAGGCGGTCCATGGGTTCGGCGCGCTCCATGTCGCGCTTGATATCGGTGATGGCGGTGAGCTGGTCGTTGGTTTCCTCGAATTCGAAAGCGTCTTCAAACTCGTGCTGAAAATTTCCGTCCTGAGAAAAGGAAAATCCCGGGGTCGTTTTGCGTTGCGCGTAGAGGGCAAGGAGCTGGTCGGCCATGTCCTCGACCGACTTGCGCGCGCGCGTTTTGCGCGTGTTCCAGGCGGTGCCGCCGAGTTTATCCAGCGGCGGATGCGCGCCTTCCAGGACGCGATAATTTTGGACCAGATCCATTCTCTCCAGCGGGACGTACAGACGCGCGTCGTCGGCGTACTTGAGCAGCATGAACTCGCCGTGATGGCCCCCGGATGCAATCTGCCGGAGCCCTTCGAACTGCCCGATGCCGTGGTCCACGTGCACGACAAAATCGCCGGGCTTCAGCTCGGCAAAATCGCTGAAGAAACCCGAGGTCCGAATCTTCCGGCTGGGGCGCTCGACCGTGGGAGTAACGTCGAACAAATCCGCATGGCCGTAGATCGTCAGCTTCGCTTCGGGAAACGTCACCCCCTCCGCAAACGGCGCGCGAATCAAAAGCATGGCGGCGGATTCCTGCGCGCCTTCGGCAGTGAATCCCGCGGCCGCGTCTTCGGACTCCCCGAGCACGTAGGGCACTTCATATTCGCGGCAGATGTCGGCAAAGCGCTCAATTTCTCCGGTACTGGCGGCGGTGAGAAAGACGGTTCCGCCGCTCGCGAGCTGCGATTTCACGTCGCCCATGCAGGCGACGACGTCGCCATGAAAGCGCGCACTGGGGCGCGAGGAGAGTTCGAATTGGTGCGCGGACCCAATGCCGAGCGCGAGCTGCTCGATATGGATTTGCGAAGTTTTTTCCAGGGCCACCGCGAATTCTTCCTCCGACGAGAAATAGTGACCCGCGGCGGGAGAGTTTGCGTGCCCGTGCCGCTCGTAATTCTCTGTCGCCGACGCCAGATACTTCGCGGCCGTTTCACGGAGCGTTTGCGGCTCGTCCAGAAAAACAATCGGCCGGAGCGAACTCTCTTTCAGATCGAAGAGTGCGCTTGGCCCCGGCTCGCCAGCCGGCCCAAAAAAGGGAGGCGTCTCCCAGGCGGCTTCTGCATTCAAATCGATTTTCTCCGGCGCGGGCACGGACCATTCCGTGAGCGGCAAGAGCGTAGTGCGCTGCACCGGCGCGATGGAACGCTGCGTGCGCGGATCGAATTCACGCACGGATTCCACGGCGTCTCCGAGCAACTCGATACGCACGGGACGCGGCGCTTCCGGCGAAAAGACGTCGATGATTCCTCCGCGCACCGCAAACTGCCCGGGCAGCTCCACCATTTCGGTGCGCGTATAGCCCACGGAGCCAAGGTGCGTGACGAGCTCGTCGTGGGGGATCTCGGTGTCCTTGGCTAGCGTTCGCGTCAAGTACAAGTAAACGGCAGGATCCTGATAGCGCCAAAGCGCAGCGGCAACCGGAGCGATGGCCAGAGAAATCTGCCCATCCGCAAGCCGGAAAAGCGTGGCCGCGCGGCGTTCCAGAATGTCCGCGTGCGGGCTCCGCGATTCCCAGGGAAGGGTGTCGAAGGCGGGGAGCGTGGCCACGCCGCCCGCCGCTCCGGGAAAAATCCCGCTGAAAAACCGCAGCGTTTCCGCGAGCGATTCCGCGCGGCGGTTCGAATCCGTCACGAAAAAAGCGGGGCGGCGAAGTTCGTGCGTCAGATACGCAGCAACGAAAGCTTTCGCGACGTCATGCAGGCCGGCCACCGAGACGTGGCCCGCGCCTCCGCGCAGAGCGGCCAACGCGCCCTCCATCGCCTCATGGCGAAGCAAAGCCTCCAATCTTTCGCGGACGGCAGGAAGTATCATGCTTGGGTGATTAGGATTCCTCGCGCGAGGTGCGCGCCCCTTCACGAATTTTCTTCAGAATGGCGGAAGTGGAATAGCCGGGGACCACAGGTACAGAAACCACGCGGCCGCCCGCAGCTTCGACCTCCTCGCGTCCCACGATTTGGTCGCCGGGCCAATCGCCGCCCTTCACCAGGACATCGGGAAGCAGCCTGGCGATTAGTTCGCGGGGCGTTGGATCATCAAAAATGACAACCGCATCCACGCATTCCAGTGCAGCGAGAATTTCAGCGCGCTCGCGTTCCGGGATGACGGGACGGCCTTCACCCTTTAATTGACGCACGCCCGCGTCGCTATTCAGCCCCACGATCAGCGCGTCTCCCAATGCGCGCGCCTGCTCCAGGCTGCGGACATGCCCGGGATGCAGCAGGTCAAAGCATCCGTTGGTGAAAACAACGCGGCGGCCGTTGCGTTTCTCGCGGCCAAACCGCAAAATCGCTTCCTCCAGCGTGAGGATCGAACTGTTCAAAGGGTCTCCATGCGGACTTGGACAAAACTCAAGATGAGCCCACTGAAAAACCAAGTTTATCACGCGCGGGAGGCACGGCGCCTGCACGGGGCGCCGTCGCGATGAAATCCGCCAGCGCGTACCGTGCCATCACCGGAGTCCTGCTCTGCGCGGCGGGCGCCTGGCTAGCGATTCCTACGGCGTACCACGAGCAAATCTATTTCATCAACGCCGGCGGCTGCCGCTTGGCGACCACAGTTCTGGAGAAGTCTGGAGGCGCGAAAGAGGGCTCCGTCGTGCTCTTTCACGGAATTTCCGCAAACAAAAAGATCATGTCGTACCTGGCGCAGGGGTTCGCCGAGCAAGGGCTGCGCGTTTTCGCACCGGACTTCCCAGGACACGGCCGCTCGCCAGGGCCATTTTCTCCCGCACGCGCGGAACAATGCGGCGAAGCCTTGGTGCGAGAACTCCTCTCGCGCGGCGCGATTTCGGCGGACCGCACGATTTTCGCGGGGCACTCGATGGGAGGTGCGATTGCTGTTCGAATCGCGTCGCGGGTCCCTGTCGCGGGCTTGATCACGATTTCGCCCGCGCCGATGCTCCCGACCCACGGCGTTTCCCCCGAAAAGCTCCTCTTCCGTGATCCGCCGCAGCTGCCTCCTCATTCCTTGGTGATCACCGGATGGCTCGAACTGGAATCCATGCGCCGGAATGCCGCCGACTTGGCCGCCTCGCGAAATGACGGCACGGCGAAATACCTGGAAATTCCGGGCGCAACCCATGTCAGTCTGCTTTTCAGCTCCGCGGCGATGCGCGCCGCGCAGGAGTGGTCTGCGCAAGTCCTGCGATTGCCCCCATCGCCGAATTTGCCCTCGCATCGTCCGCTCGCCGGGGCGCTTGCCGGCTTCGCAGGACTTTTGCTGATCGCGGGACCTTTTCTGCGAGAAGCGGTTGGAAAAGTTTCGCCGCAAGATCTCCCCGCAACGGGCGCGAGCATCGGAGTTGTGCGGCTCTTCCTGGAGTTGGGCGCGGGTTCGATCCTCGTCGTGCTGCTCCTGCAATTCTGGGTTCCGTTGAAAGTGCTCGGACTTTTTCAGGGCGACTATCTTGCAAGTTTCTTGTTGATTCTTGGATTGGCTCTGGCGGCAAGCCATTGGAACACTCTCCGCACCGCCCTCTCCAGTTCTCCGCGGGAAATGATTTCCGCGGCATTCGCCGGGCTGGTCCTGTTGTTGCTGGTTACCGCGTGGTTTGATCTAACGTTCTACGAAGCGTGGCTCACTCCCATGAAGTGGGGACGCTTCCCGTTTCTCCTTGCGGTTTTGCTCCCCTATCATTTCGCCGAAGAGACGCTCCTCGGCCCGCCCCAGGCCGGGAAAATAGGCCGCAGGATGAGCCTCGCGCTGTCGCTGCGGCTCATTACGTGGGGCGCGCTGATGGCCGGGGTGCTGATTCTGCACAGCGGAGAAATTTTAATGGGCCTGCTGGCCGTATACATGGCACTGTTCAATTTGATACAGACTGGTGCGGTGCATATCGTGCACAAAGGGACCGGATCGGCAGGAGCAGCGGCAGTTTTCGGTGCTATACTTCAGGCTGGTTTTTGCTTGGTGATCTTCCCCACCAGCTAATGGCCCACTTGCCGGGACCCCGGCGGCAGTGAGCCGAATTCCAGGCACGCAGCGAGACTTTAACCATGGCGGAGATAGCAATCGTCGGCGGCGGACCCTCCGGCGCAATGTGCGGTGAACAGCTCGCTCGCGCGGGACACAAAGTCGCCATTTTTGATGAGCACCTGGCCTGGGAAAAGCCGTGCGGCGGCGGGCTGACGCACAAAGCCATCCAGTGCTTCCCTTTCCTGCTTGAAAATTCCTACCCGAAAAAACTTGTACATTCTGTGGACCTGATCAGCAGCGAAGAGCATCGCGCCACGCTCGACATGGCGCATCCGATCGTGATTTATTCGCGGACGGTGCTGAACGGCATGCTGCTGGATCGGGCACGCGAGGCGGGTTGCAGCGTGCAGCGCTCGCACGTCATGAGCGTGGATACCGCCGGGACGAAACCGCGTTACTGCCTTGAAGGCGAATGGCACGAAGCCGATTTTCTGGTGCTCGCCGCAGGCGCCCGCAACCAACTGGTGCCGGAGACGCGGCCCTTGCAGCGCGACGAATTGGAAATGACGCAGGGGTATTTCGTTCCGCAAACTGCCGACTCCATCACCATAAAATTTCTTCCACACTTTGAGGGTTACATCTGGTCCTTTCCGCGCTGCGATCACCTGTCCGTGGGAATTTGCGGCAGCATGGCTTCGCACACGAGCACGGAACTTCGCGGCCATCTGCAGAAGTTTGTAGAGAAGCAGGATATTTCCACCGAGGGCGCAAAGTTTTACAGTCACGTGCTGCCTTCTCCGCTGGAGCGCACGCTTTCCCAGCGCCCCGTGGTCGGAAGAAATTGGGCCTTGGTGGGCGACGCCGCCGCCTGGGTGGATCCGCTGACCGGCGAAGGACTTTTCTATGCGATACGCTCCGGCGAATTGCTCGGGCGCTCGCTGGCCGCGGGCTGCCCGGAAAAATATCCCGCATGGGTGAAGGCTGCGTTTTCCACGGAGCTCGAATTTGCGGCGCGCATCGTGCGGCGGTTTTATCGCGGGTCGTTTCTTGGAAGCGCGGTCACGACGCGCATGGTGCAGTTCCTGCGCCGCAGCCCCGTTTTCCGCCAATTGATGAGCGACCTCTTCAGCGGCACTCAGGATTATTCCAGCCTGAAGCGGCGGCTGTGGGGCCACCTCGGCATCACCCTGAGCGAATTCATCTCCAGCGTGCTCAATCTCGATGGACCGACGAGGGCGCGCGTACCTCGCACAGGAACCGCTGGAGATTAAGCAGCTTCGTTCCTCCGTAGAATATTGCCGTGTAGATATTCGCAGGTTGCGGGCATCTAAGACGCAGGGTACCCTTCATCCCACAAATCATGGCCGCTGAAAAAGATCCCAAGTCACCATCGAAAACCGAGAAGCGCAAAAACACGTGGAAAAATCTTCCCGACGTCTGGGCATTGATGAAGCCGAGGCGCGGGTTGCTCGCGCTGGGCTTCCTGCTCATGGCCATCAACCGCTTGTCGGGATTGGTACTCCCGGCTTCGACGAAATATTTTGTGGATAATGTGGTCGTCAAGAAAGAAGTAGGCGTACTGACGCCGATCGTCCTCGCCGTCCTGTTTGCCACGATTCTCCAGGGCCTCACTTCCTTCAGCTTGACGCAATTGCTTTCCAAATCCGCGCAAAAAATGATCACGGAACTGCGCCGCAAAGTGCAGGCGCATATTGGCCGCTTGCCCATCTCGTTTTACGACGCGAACAAGACGGGCGTGCTCGTTTCGCGCATCATGAGCGACGTCGAAGGCGTGCGGAACCTGATCGGAACGGGGCTGGTTGAATTTGTGGGCGGGCTGATGACGGCGGTGATCGCGCTCGTATATTTGATTCACACCAGCGTGCTGATGACGGCCGTCGCGTTCTCGATACTGCTGGTGTTCGGGTTCGGCATCAGCAAGGCCTTCACGACGATCCGGCCGATTTTCCGCGCGCGTCCGAAGATTACAGGCGAAGTCACGGGACGGCTCACCGAGTCGCTCGGAGGCGTGCGCGTGGTCAAGGGCTACCACGCGGAAGAGCGGGAAGAAAAAATCTTTGCATCCGGCGTGCAGCGATTGCTGGACAACGTGTTGAAAACGCTCACAGCCACTTCGCTGATGAGCCTCTCGGGCGCGATGCTGCTGGGCATCGTCAGCGCGCTGATGCTCGAGCTTGGTGGACACAAAATTCTTTCCGGAAGCATGACCCTGGGCCAGTGGTTCGCATACAACGCCTTCCTGGCCTTTCTGATTGCGCCCGTCTTTCAGATCGTGGCCATCGGCACGCAGATTACCGAAGCCATCACCGGGCTGGAGCGTACGCGCGAAATCCTGAAAGAAAATCCCGAAGATGAAGCACCGGGACGTACGGTCTCGCTTGAACGCGTGGAAGGCCTCGTGGAAATGGAACACTTGAGCTTCGCGTACGAGACGCGGAAAGAAGTTTTGCACGACGTAAGCTTCAAGTCCGAACCAGGCACGGTCACGGCCCTCGTAGGGCCTTCCGGCGCGGGAAAATCAACCATTATCGGATTGATTGCAGCGTTCTACATTCCTTCGAGCGGACGCGTGTTAGTCGATGGCGAGGACCTTTCGACCGTGAAACTCAGCTCGTACCGCACGCAGCTAGGCGTGGTGTTGCAGGAGACTTTTCTCTTTGACGGGACCATCCGCGAAAATGTGGCCTTCGCCCGGCCTGAAGCCACGGAAGACGAAATTCTGGCCGCGTGCCACATCGCACGCGTGGACGAATTTGCCGAGACTTTCGAAAACAAGTACGACACGGTCGTCGGCGAACGCGGCATCAAGCTTTCCGGCGGACAAAAGCAGCGCGTTTCCATCGCACGCGCGATCCTCGCCGATCCGCGCATCCTCATTCTGGACGAAGCGACCTCCAGCCTGGACTCCGAATCGGAAGCGCTGATTCAGGAGGGGCTGCGGTACCTGATGCGCGGGCGGACGACATTCGTCATCGCGCACCGGCTTTCGACGATTCGGCGCGCGGATCAAATCCTGGTTGTGGAAGCCGGCAGAATCATCGAACGCGGAAATCACCAAACGCTTTATGCGCTGAACGGGCGCTACTACGACCTCTACACCAAGCAGCACGCCGTGGAGGCCAATCTTTTTCTTGCTCCCGGTGAAAGCACTCTCGAGAGCGACGATCCCGCCGGGCGCGAAGCCTCCGCAGGCAACGGGCGCGGCGCCGCAGACTTGCCGGATGCCATTCGCCTCATCCGCGGCCAAGGCAACTGAATCTCCAAAAAGAAAAAGCGCGGCAGTAAGCCGCGCCCTTTCGTTCCATTGTGAAGTGATGAAATCAGGCCGTTGGGCGGCGAACCAGCAGCTTCTTCGCCGCTGCGACGGGAAGCAGCGTGGCCATCTTTCGAATCATGGCCAGCACGAGCCGTTTGTCACCATCGGAAAGGGTTGTGCTGTACTTTTTGATCTCCGCCAGGAAGCGAATCTCGTCCTGCGAGAGTTCGCCGAGGGCCTTCTGGGTTTCGCGGTCGCGCGGCGTTTCGGTCCCGGGAAAAAAGTCCGCGAGCGAAATGTCCATGGCTTCCGCAATTTTGGCGAGCGTTTCGAGCGATGGCACGGTGTGGCCGTTCTCGACGCGCGAAAGGTAGCAACGTAAGAGGCCGGTGCGGCGCTCGATGTCGCCCTGCGACAAGCCGCGCTGGCTGCGATAGCTCTTGATGACTTCACCGATGTTTACACGAGGTTTTTCTTTTGGCATGGTCTTCCACCAGAGGGGGTATCTTAGTCACTAACAGTAGGAGTGGCAAGAGGGAATTTTGGGCGGATGCTGCCAACTTGATACGGGGTATTTGCTCGAGAGAGGTCCAGCCGTAATGAGAAGGGCGAGCCGGAGCCCGCCCTTGCGAATCCCACTGAATATGTACGTTTCGCAGGTGGCGCAATCGGCCTAACGCTGTGTCGGCGCAACCGTGACAGGCTGCTGCAGGCGAAATTCCAGCAGCGTCTCGCTGGGCACCTTTACCTGCTGACCGCGCGTGAAGACCTGGACGCCCGCCCCTGCCGCGGAGCCGACGCCCGCGCCGATGGCTGCACCCTTGCCGCCGCCGGCAATCGCGCCGATGATCGCGCCGGCCACGGCGCCGCCGCCGACTTTCTTCGCCGTATCGGAGCCTCGACCTTTACCCTTCAAACTGTAATCGCTGCTGACGACGGGGTAGTCCTTCCCGTCGATCACAATGCGCGTCAACTCGAGCTGCAGCTCGGAGCTGCCGGATATGTGTCCCGCTTCCTTGGCTTCCGCCAGGCGCCCGTACACGTCGGTGCCCTTGCGAGCGATGACGGTGTTGTTCACCATGACATCCGTCTCGAGGCTGGCGTGGAAGACATCGCCCACATGATTTTTCGAGGAATCGACGCCGTCAATCATGCGTACCAGCAGAGACTGACCGGCAGGAACAGTCACACTGTCCCCGTACCCAGCAGCCGAGGCGGCCGCCATCGGAGGAGGGGTAGTAGGAGCCATAGCTGAAGGAGCAACTGCCGGAGGCCCACCCACAGACCGGCCGGTGAACGTCAGCGCAACGATATCAACCGTGTTGAACGCCTGCACTTCGCCGTTCACCTCGAAGCGCAGTACCGCTTGCGTCCCACCAAGATACTTTCCGCGCAACACGCGGCCGTCTTTCAATTCCAGGGTGTCCGCGGCCGCCATGCCGACAAAAAACAGGGCCAGAACTGCTGCGGTCAAAAAACGATTCCGTTTGCTCATTGCTCCCTCACTCTGGTGGAAGACCAGGCAATCCACGCAATTTTCGCGCGTTCTCCGCGCGCCCCAGGGCACCAGGCCATTCTACCGCATTGGATGAGGGGCGTGCGGGGATGGTTGCGCCAGGGGGACCCGCCGGCTCAAACAAGAGAACCTCCTGGCAATACCGGACAGCAACGCAACGCTTTTTTAGGACGTATCCAGGCAAAACTGCGTGCCGTTGCAACACCGTCTTGAATGATAAGGAAAAGGGCCCAAGCGGAAAGGCCTGGGCCCGGATGCTTCGACCGCACGGCTAGGATGAGTGAGGTTGCTGCTGCGTGCCCTGCTGCCTAGAATTGACGGCGGGCCTCATCGGCTTCTTCAGCCAGGCGCATGAGCACCGGCACGATCCCGGTGTCGCTTTTATTGGTCTTGGGATTAATGAAAAGCCCGTCCGTCACAAATGACTGGACAGAAGCGACCGCGCCACCAAAAGCTGTGGAGGTCGGGCGTATGATGGCCACTGGGCCGAACTTCTTGTCCAGGAAATGGGTCGGCTCGGGCATGATCAAGTTGGACTGCAAAGTGTCCCCGTTCAGGGATTCCGGGCTTGTCTCCCCTTGAGCCGCACTCAGTGTTGTAAACGTCACCGTCGAGTTGTTCACCGGATCCACATCCGTGAGAGGAGTGGCATTGCCGGCTTTGTCCTGCCAAGTCTGGAAGTGCATGGTCTCGCTGGGGCCGATGCTCAGCAGGATTCTCAAGACTTCCAGGTTGGTGACGTGCTGTGCCAACGTCGGATAAAGGCTAGTGCCACCCTGCTCGATGAAAGCGAAGTGAAACCCTGCCGTGAAGGCGATCGCTTTGAGGTGGTCAGTAAAGGTTGACTGTGTGGGATCGCCGAGATTGATGACGCTTCCCTGCGTGTCAGCGTTGCTTCTCGGGATAGCCGTGTGTTGATTGACGTTTAGGCTGGGAACCGCCTGAGCAAATTTTGCCATGGGATCAAAATCCGGATTGGTGATGCTGCGGTAGCGCGACCAAAAACTCGTGTCGATGGTGAGCTGGGTCAGGTTGGTGAGCCGCCCAATTTGCTGTGCCCCATCGGCCGTACTGCTCGGCAACACCTTGAAGTGGGTGAGGTCAGCGGACCCCGCGCCCTTCGATTCCAGATAATTCTTTAGAAAGCTGGCATGACTGATCTCGTCGTCGGTATTGTCGTGGATGTATTGTGGCATGTCCCCGTCGAGGAGTTGCAGCGCCTGTATATAAGCCGCATTCCCACCGGTAAGTCCGGTGAATTCGTCGTCCTGGGTACCTCCGAGTTCCGCATATTGCCGCCAAAGGTCTTCTTCTACCCGCTCGAGGGCCTGCAAGAACCTTAGAATGGCGATGTCCCCCCTGGTGATTGGTGCGCGGTCGCCGTCATCTTCCCGGTCGAAGGCAAACGTCTTGCCTGCCAGCACTCCGGCACCCAAAGTCGCAGCGCCCGCTGCTACTGTTCCCTTCGTCAAGAATGAACGTCGATTTGTACGACCCGGGAACAATTTTCCCATTTCTTTCATCGAATATTCTCCATTTCGAATTGAGAGTTAAGTGTTTTGGTTCGAATAGCCCACGTATGATCCACCCGCATACCTTTCTTAGATGGCAAAAGTCCGCCGGGAATAAATCACCGGGAGGACAAGTCTTTATCAGCGTCGAGGCGCTTCGCAGGAAGAGACTTACGAGAGAAAATCAAGGCAAGCAGAGAGGACTATCGGGCAACCTGGGGGCCGGGCCGGGCAAACCGTTGAAATGAAACCATGAA
>Ga0209056_10003077_pt1 | contig 17892 bp, 13 predicted proteins | sample GraSoiAngelo_114_FD_185876 | JGI IMG/M metagenome (GOLD analysis project Ga0209056, IMG submission 185876) | Grasslands soil microbial communities from the Angelo Coastal Reserve, California, USA - 14_0903_13_40cm (SPAdes) (version 2) | ecosystem: Environmental > Terrestrial > Soil > Grasslands... | reverse complement strand
CTCGTCATGTTCACGCGCAACAAAAAGCTCATGGGCAACCTGACCAACAACCGATTCACAAACGTGGCGGCGTACGGGGTCGCGACGCTGATCATCAGCCTGAACGTGTTCTTGCTGTATCAGACTTTGCTGCCCCGTTAGCGGGCCCGCCGCGCAGCAGCCGGCCGGATGGGGGCTCACCCTATGCTCTAGCCGATGAAGCTGGGTGTCAGCGTCGGCTACTGGGGCCTCGGCCTGACGGCAGCCGACCAGCTCGACCTGGCCAGGACCGCCGAGGCCCTCGGCTATGACTCGGTCTGGGCGGCCGAGGCTTACGGCTCCGATGCGGCGACGGTGCTGGCATGGCTCGCGGCCGGCACCAGCGGGATCAAGCTCGGCGCCGGAATCTTCCAGATCCCCGCGCGCAGCGCGGCCATGACCGCGATGACGGCGGCGACCATCGACAATCTTTCCGGCGGTCGCCTGCTGTTGGGTCTCGGCACTTCAGGACCGCAAGTCTCGGAAGGTTTCCATGGCGTGCGCTTCGCGAAGCAGCTGCAGCGCACGCGCGAATACATCGCGGTCCTGCGCAAGGCGTTGGCGCGGGAGAAGATCGAGTTCCACGGAGAGACGATCGAGCTGCCGCTGCCGGACGGGCCGGGCAAGGCCCTCAAGCTGACCATCCGGCCGGTTCAGGAACGAATCCCAATCTTTCTTGCCGTCCTCGGTCCGAAAAACATCGCCCTGGCGGGCGAGATCGCGGACGGGTGGCTGCCGGTCTTTTTTTCGCCAGAGCACACAAAAGCACTTCGCGGACCCCTCGAGGAAGGCGCCGCCCGGGCCGGTCGATCGCTCGACGATTTTCGGATCTGCCCTTCCGTGAACGTGATGATCACCAATGACCTCGAGAGCGCGCGCAATGCCATGCGCCCCATCCTCGCCCTGTACGTCGGCGGCATGGGCTCACGCGAGCAGAATTTCTACAACCGGCTCGTCTCGACGTACGGATTCGAGCGCGAGGCGGAGCAGGTGCAGGAGCTGTACCTGGCGGGAAAGAAGACGGAGGCGATGTTCGCCCTACCTGACGAGCTGATCGACCTGGTCGCGATCGTCGGCCCGCGGGATCGCGTGAAGGCAAAGCTGCACGCCTTTCGCGACGCCGGCATCGACACGCTGATCGTCTGGCCGGTGATGCCGGACCAAGACGAGCGCAAGGAACAACTCCGGCTGATCGCCGAGCTCGCGAATGAGTAGCAACCAGCCGCCGCCGCTCGTCGACTACAACCTCTTCGAAGCCGACGCTCCACTGCGCGAATCGTTGGAGAGGGAAGGTGCTTCCTGGGCCCACGACCTGGTGCACGAACTTGGCCGGCTGGCCGGCACGGAGCAGGCCATCGACTGGGGATTCCAGGCCAACGCCAACCCGCCTCAGCTGCGCACACACGATCGCTTCGGCGAACGCATCGACGAGGTCGATTTCCACCCCGCGTGGCACGAGCTGATGAAAGTCGCGGTCGGTCACGGCCTGCACTCGCTGCCGTGGCGAGAGTCACGCCCCGGTGCGCACGCCGCCCGCGCGGCAGCGTTCTACGTGTGGTCGCAGGTGGAAGGCGGACACGGGTGCCCGGTGTCCATGACTTATGCCGCGATACCGACTCTGCGCAAGTCGGCGCAGCTGGCGTCGCATTGGGAGCCGTTGATGACCACGCTCGACTACGACCCGGGCCTGCGACCCGCGGCGACCAAGAGAGGCGTTCTGTTCGGGATGGCCATGACCGAGCGCCAGGGTGGTTCAGACGTGCGTTCGAACACGACGCGCGCCGTACCGACCGGCGCCGATGGCGAGCATTTGCTCACCGGCCTGAAGTGGTTTTGTTCGGCACCGATGTGCGATGCGTTCCTGGTCCTTGCCCAGGCCCCAGGTGGACTTACGTGCTTCCTCCTCCCGCGTGTGCTGCCGGACGGAACGCGCAACCGGTTCCACATCCAGCGCCTGAAAGACAAGCTGGGCAACCGCTCCAACGCGTCTTCGGAGATCGAGCTCGACGGCGCGTGGGCGGTGATGGTGGGCGAAGAGGGGAAAGGCGTGCGGACGATAATCGACATGGTCAACCACACGCGCCTTGACTGCGTGATAGGTTCCGCATCGCTGATGCGCCAGGCGGTCGCGCAGGCCACGCATCACACCGCGCACCGCAGCGCGTTCGGCAAGCTGCTCAGCGACCAACCGCTGATGGTCAATGTGCTCGCCGACCTTGCGATCGAGTCCGAGGCGACGACCATCCTGATGATGCGCCTCGCCGGAGCGTTCGACCGCGCGGCCGATCCGGCTGAAGCGCGCTTCCGGCGCGTCGGCGTGGCGATCGCGAAGTTCTGGACTTGCAAGCGCGCGATCGCGGTGGTTGCGGAGGCGCTCGAGTGTCATGGTGGAAACGGCTACGTCGAAGAGTCGATCCTTCCGCGTCTCTATCGCGAGGCTCCACTCAACTCGATCTGGGAAGGCTCCGGCAATGTCAACGCGCTCGACGTGCTGCGCGCGATGCGGCGCGAGCCCGAGTCGCTGGCGTCCTACTTCGCCGAGGTCGAGAGCGGGCCGGCCGACTCGCGCCTGAACGGCGCCGTTGCGCATCTCGGACGCGAGCTGACGCAGACCGGCGACCTGGAGTCTCGCGCAAGGCGTCTCGTGGAGGAGATGGCTGTCATCCTCGAAGCCTCGTTGCTGCTGCGATACGGCGATCCAAGCGTCGCTGAGCTCTTCTGTGCGTCGCGGCTAGGAGGCGAGTGGGGACATACCTTTGGTAGCCTGAATGAAGGGCCTGCGCTCAAATCGATCATCGACAGGCACCGCCCGCGTTTTTGAGTAGGGGATGATTCAAGAAACCGACGAGATCACACATGTCTGGCAAAACTCGCCAGCCGCGCGCGTGCCGCCGAGCGAATTGATACTGGTTACCGACTTCGACGGCACCCTGGCGGAGATCGTCCCCGACCCCACGATGGCCAGGGCTCGTCCGGAAGCGCTCGAGGCGATACAGGAGCTTGTGACCCTGCTCGCGGACGTGATCGTGCTCAGCAGCCGGACGCCGGACCAACTCGAGTCCCTGATGCCGATCTCCGGCGTGCGCTTGATCGGGGACAGCGGACTGGCACTGCCTCGCCACGCTCAGAAGGAAGCGCTCGACCGTTTCAACGCCGACGCGCGCAGGCTGCTCGAACGCATCCCGGGCGCCTGGCTCGAGGCCAAGCCTGCAAGCACCGCGGTCCACTTTCGCAACACCGACATGAGTGGCGAGCAGATGCTTGCCCTGCTCCGACCGCTGCTGGACGGGGCGCGGTTGTCGGCCGCGATCGGCCGCAAGGTGATCGAGGTGCACGCGCCGAAGGCAGGCAAAGGCAGCGCGCTCGCGGCCCTGCTCCCGGCTGAGGATCCGGCTGGTGTCGTGTGCTTCGGCGATGATGAGAACGACCGCTCGCTCTTCGAGTACGTGAGCGCGGTCGACCTGCCACACATGGCGGTCGGTGTCTGGTCGCCGGAGGCGCCTGCCGACCTTTTCGAGCGCTGCGACCTCGTCGTTCCCGGTCCTGTGGGCGCGACCGCCGTCCTGCAGGAGATCGTCGAATGGGCCAGAAACGCGAGCTGAGTCGAACTACAACTAGCTCGACCCGCTGAGCACGGGTGCGCGTGTCAAATCGCGCAGATCCTGCACCTGGTTACTGATCCACCTGGCGATGTCGTTGGTCCGCACCACGGCCCGCGCACCTTCGTTCATGCGGTGCCTGTCGTCCGCGGCCATGGTCAGGCCGGCATGCATGGCGGCGGCGGTGGCCTCCACGTCGAACGGATTGATGGAGAGGACATGGCCGCGCAGCTCTTCATGCGCGCCCGCGTTTTCGGACAAGACGATCACCCCATCTTTGCCGTTGACCAGCGCCCCCTCCTTGGCCACGAGGTTCAGTCCGTCATAAACGGGGTTGACCAGGAGCACGTCGAAGTTCTTGAGGGCGGCGATCGCCTTACGCTCGCTTTCCGCGATCTCCAGACGGATGGGCTGCCAGTCCGCGGTTCCGAATTCGCTGTTGATCCGCCCCGCCGCCTGGCGGATGTGGCGCAGGTAGCGGCTGTACGCGGCGACGTCCTGTCGTGAAGGCTGCAGAAAGGCCCAGAACTGAACCTGACCGATGAGCTCCGGGTGGTAGCGAAGCAGCTTCTCGTAGGCGATGAAACCGCGAACGATGTTCTTCGAGGGATCGGTGCGGTCGATGCGAGTGATCAGGCGCGGTGGCCGCCACGCGGCCAGCTCCTCTTCCTGCCTTTGCACACCACGCGACGCCGCGAGGCGCGCTGTCGACGCGACGTCGACGGAGATGGGATAGTGCCGCGCGTAAACGATGCGGCCGCCGGCGATCACCGCTCGCTCGTGCTCATCGACCTCCAGGCCGAGATTCTCCTCGCACGTGAGCAGGAAATTACGCACGTCGAGGCTGGACTGGAATCCGACGATGTCGCAACCGAGCAGGCCCTCGAGGATGGCGTCGCGCATCTCCTTCGGCAGCACCTTCCAGTACTGAGGCGTCGCCCACGGCACGTGCAGGAAGAACTGGATGACCGCGTCAGGCATCTCCTGGCGCAGCATCCGAGGCACTAGGTAGAGCTGGTAGTCGTGAACGAGCACGAGCGGCGCGCCTGAGCCGGCGCGCGCAAGCTCCACGACCTTCGCGCATATCTGGCGGTTGACCTCCACGTAGCCGTTCGTCCATGCCTGGTGGATCCGTTCGTCGATCACCGGCTCGTTGCCGAGGTCCCAGAGGTAGTGCTGGAGAAACCACAGCACCGGGTTCGAGATCACCGAGTAGTACATGTTGTACTGCTCGCGGGTGGGGATTGCGTAATGCAGCCGCCCGCGAGTCTGCGCGAGCGGGACGGTGAGGCCGTCCGGATGGTGCGCCGCCAGCGCACGTTCGGCGTCGTTGCGCGCGCACGCGACCCAGGCCGCGCCAGTGGCTTCGGCGAGCGTCAGCAGTCCCGTGATCACACCTCCCGCCCCCCGCCGGAACGTGCCGTCGCCGCGAGGCTCGTGCGGCGCTCGGTTGCTGACCAGGATGGGGTTGTGGCCAGGCAGCGTCCGCGCGACGTACCCGCGCAGAGAGGACGCTCCGTCCCTACCGTCCGTCAGCTGTCACCAGTTGTGAGCGGTTGATCGGCGCCTCGCGGATGCGTACTCCCGCCGCTCTGGACACCGCGTTCGCCAGCGCAGCGGTGCCAGGGATCGCCGGCGGCTCACCGACCCCTTTCGCGCCAAGGGGCCCGACCGGCGACGGCACCTCCACGAGCTGGACGTCGATATTCGGGATCTGGTCCGCTGCCGGCAGCTCGTAATCGAGGAAAGAGGCCGTCCGGAGCTGGCCGTCGGCGTCGTAGACGAGCTCCTCGCCGAGAGCACGGCCCAGCGCCTGGACGGCTCCGCCGTGGATCTGACCCTCCACCTCGGGTGGGTTGATCGCACGACCCACATCCTGGATCGCGGCGTACCCGATGAGCTGAAAAGCGCCCGTCTCCCGATCGAAGCGAACCCGCGCCACGTGGACGGTGAACATCGGCGAGGCCGCCTGTACCGCCGAGCGCCCGCTGGCCTGGATCGGCTTGTACCGACCCATGAAGTCGGTGCTCAGCTTGACGAGTTGGGTGATCTCGACCGCGCGGTTCGGAGCGCCTTTGACCGTGACCTTCCCGTCGACGATGTCCAGGTCCTCCGGAGCCGCCTCCAGCTCTTCGGTCGCGATCTCGAGAAGCTGGCGCCGCGCCTCCCTTGCCGCCTCGTACACGGCTCCGCCCACGCTGTACGTCACCTGGCTTCCACTTGACGTGGCCCCAAAGGGAGCGGTGGCGGTGTCCGCGACCTCCACCCGAACCATCTCCGGCGCGACCCCGAACGCCTCGGCGGCGATCAAGGCCAGTCCCGTCGCCGTGCCGCTGATGTCAGGCGAACCTACGGTGACCGAGACTGTCCCGTCGGGATCGACCCGGCAGCCCGCGGACGACGGCGTCCGGGCACCGCCCCACGCCCCGAGCGCGACACCGACGGCTTCGTCTGATCCAAGTGGCGCGGAGTAGACGGATAGCTCTCTGGCCTTTTCGAGAACCTCGACGGAGGCGATGCGTGGCCACTCGGAGCCATCGGCCGCCAGGTCGCCCTCGCGCGATACGTTGCGCAGGCGCAGCTCGATCGGATCGATCTCCAGACTCGCCGCAAGCTCGTCCATCGCGACCTCGAGGGCGAAGTAGGCCTGCGTGGCTCCTGGCGCGCGGTATGCATCGACCGGCGTCTTGTTGGTCGCCACCTCGAAGCCGCGAAGGTCGAAGTTCGGGATCCTGTATGTGCCGCCGAGGAAATTTGCGGTTAGGCCTGCGTGCCAGCCCGCCGTGGCGCCGTTGTCGTAGTGGAAGCGCACACGGAGCGCCAGCAGCGTCCCGTCCCGCCGCGCGCCGAGCTCGATCTCAAACCGCGCCGCGGGTGCGGGACGGCCGTACACGAACTCGTGCGACCGGGCCAGCGCCAGCCGAACGGGGCGCCGCAGACGGAGGGCGATGAGGGCGAGCAGAGGCTCCAGGAATTCCACCTTGCCTCCGAAACCGCCGCCGACCGGCATCGGGACCACGCGGACCTTGTGCGGGGGAAGACCGGCCAGGGCGGCCACGTCATCCCGGACGACGAACGGGCCCTGCGTCGGCGACCAGACCGTGAGCCCGCCGTCCGGCTCGGGGCGCACCACCGAGACGTGCGGCTCCATGAACGAGTGATGCGCGCCTCGGATGCTGTACGTGCCTTTGACGACGACGTCGGCCTGCTTGAGCGCTGCGTCGACGTCTCCGCGGGTGAGGTGGGCCACCCCAGTGACGTTTCGCGGGCGGTCAGCCGGCTCCTGGTCGGCGGCCGCCGACGCGCCGTGGATCGATGCGTCTTCCTCGCTCGCGCTCTCGTTCTCCTCGAGGACCGCGGGAGATTCATCGCGCATCGCGGCGATGGGATCGATGACCGGTGAAGCCTCGTCGAAGTCGACCTCGACGAGCATCGCCGCGTCCACTGCTGCCGCTTCCGTTTTAGCGACGACGGCCGCGATCGGCTGCCCCGCGTAGAAGACCCGCTCCCGCGCGAGCGGCAGCTCCGGGGCCGCGGTCTCCAGGTTTGGAAGATCAGCGCCGGTGAGCACGCCGACGACGTCTGCCGCGGCGCGGGCAGCGGTCGTGTCGATGCGCCGGATCCTCGCGCTCGCGGCGTGGGCAAGGACGAGATGGACGTGAAGAAGTCCGGGAAGCTCGAGGTCGGCGGTGAAGCGAGTTGCGCCGCTGACCTTCTCAGCTCCTTCCTGGCGCCGCCTCCCCGTCCTGGCGGATACGCTCATCAAACGAAGATGCTACCCATCGCGGTCGGACGGTGGTTTGCCGGGCTTGCGTGCGTGGTTCTCGCCTCTTGCTCCAACGGCACGCCTGTCGGCAACCCGCCGACCGCTCTTGCAAGCGATCAGACACTTCGTTTTCCAATCCAGCACGATCTGAGCACGCTCGATCCGGCCATGATCGACTCCGAGAGCGAGGCCGACATCGGCCAGAACCTCTTCGATGGACTCCTCAAGTTCGACGGAAACCTCAACGTCGTGCCCGACATCGCGACAAGCCTCCCGTCCATCTCGGCTGACGGACTCACGTACACGTTCAAGCTCCGCCCGGACGTGACGTTCTCCAACGGCGACCCCGTCACCTCGAGCGACGTGCTCTATTCCTGGAACCGCGCGGCGGCGATGCAAGGGCCGTTCGCCACGAATCTGTCCGCGATCAGCGGATATGGCAAGGTGGCGGCGAACCAGGCATCCGGCGCGGCGCTGGAGGCGCTGCTGGAGAAGGCTGATCCGGCGGTGACGATGTCTGGCCTGAGCGCAGGCGACGACCACACAGTCGTCGTCGAGCTCGATGGCGCCGCCGGCTGGTTCACCTCCGCGATTGCACAGCCTTCGGTCGCCGCCATGGTCCTCGATCAGAAGGTCGTTAAGAGCGACTTCGACACCTGGTGGAAGAAGCCGGCGACATCGGTTGGCACGGGCGCGTTCAAGCTCGCCGCGCACGTACAGGACCAGTCTTATGACTTTGCCGCCGTCGGCAACTGGTGGGGTCGGCCGAAGCCGACACTGAAAACGATTCACGTCGACGTCGTGCCCGACGCCGAGGCGGCGATGACGAAGTACCAGCAGGGCGCCTACGACCTCTACGGCTATGCGGCTTACGCGCCGCCTTCGGCCGACATGGCCAAGATCCCGGCGACCCAAAAGCCGCAGCTGCTGCTGTCGGTGAAAAACAAGACCTACTGGGCGAGCTTCAACCTGGTGGCCGACGCCAAACGCCCGGCGGGCGGGCCGTTCACCCTGGATGGGGGCAAGCCTTCGCACGACCTGCGCCTGGCGTTCGCGATCTCCATCGACCGCATCAAGCTGGCAAAGGACCTGTGCAGCGACGTGACCTGCGTGCCCGCCACGGGCGGTCTGATCCCCAAAGGCCTGCTGGGTTACCTCGGAGACGGCTCAGACCCGCTGGCGGCATTCGATCCTGTGAGGGCTCGCAGCCTTTTGCTTTCGGCTGATCCGACCGGCGCCAATAGCAAGGGGCTGGTCTACACCTACGATCCGGAGAACCCGTTCAACGAGCCGGCGGCCAAGTTCGTTCAGGCGCAGTGGCTCGCGAATCTCGGCGTGACCGTCAAGCTGCAGACGGTGCCGCACACGCGGTTCATCACCGAACGCCTAAACGGCATGTATGTGCTGTCGCGCGATGGCTGGGCGGCCGGCTACAACCACCCTCAGGACTGGTTCGACAACCTGTGGGGTCAAGTCGCGGGCTGCCCCGACACGAACTGCACTACCGGCTACGACACAAGGGCTTACGACCAACTGCTGGCGAAGGCGGACGCCGAACCGGTGCCGGCGGCAATCCCAGACTACAAAACCCTGAACCGGCAGCTGATCGACGACGTGGCCTACATCCCGCTCTTCTACGCTGTCGATGCGTTTCTATTCAAGCCATACGTACTGGGCGCGGGCTCGAACAATATGTTCGATTACTACTGGAACCAGATCCAGATCACGTCCCACTGATTGCCGTGCGGAACCTGTCAGGGCCGTGGCGAGTAGACATTCGGAGTTTGCCAAGCCACAATTGACGGTGGAGTAACCAGGGCAGCCGCCGAGGCTGCCGCCCCCTGTCGGCGCGCTCTCGCCCCGGTCGCCGCGAAGCACACCGGGAAGAAGGCAGGGGGAGGACTTGCTTCACAGGGGGATGGCATGGCTCCAACCTCGTTTCGGTTTCTCAAGGCCCTCGGCGTGGGCGCGATGTCCAGCCTGGTCCTTATGGCGTGCGGAGGAGGCAATCAACAGTCGCAAAACCTAGCCTCCGACCAGACTCTGAACTTCCCGATCCTCGGCGACTTCGGCACGCTCGACCCGGCAATCGCGGACGCCGAGACCGACTCGGAAATCCAGCAGAACATATTCGACGGCCTGGTCAAGTTCGATGAAAACCTGAACATCGTTCCCGACCTCGCGACCGCAGTCCCGCAGGCATCGTCGGATGGATTGACCTACACATTCAAGCTCCGCCAGGACGTGACGTTCTCGAACGGCGACAAGTTCACCTCCAAGGATGTCCTCTACTCCTGGAATCGCGCGGCCGCGATGCAGGGCTCGTATTCCACCAACCTCGCGCCTATCGACGGCTATGACACGGTGGCGAAAAACAAGGCAAGTGGCGCTGCGCTCGAGGCGCTGCTGGAGAAGAACGACCCATCTGTCACCCTGACCGGCCTCACCGCCCCGGACCCGTCCACGGTCCAGGTCAAGCTCTCGCATCCCGCCGGCTGGTTCATGAGCGCCGCCGCAATGGCCGGCGTGACCGGACAGGTCGTGGACCAGAACGCTGTCAAGAAGGACTTCGACAACTGGTGGACCAAGCCGGAAACGGCGATCGGCACCGGCCCGTACAAGATGGTCTCCTACACCCCGAAGCAGTCGGTTGAATTCGACGCTGTCGATAACTGGTGGGGCAGCCCGAAGCCAACCGTAAAGAAGGTCAAGATCGACATCTCCGTGACCAATGCCTCAACCGCGATCACCAAATATGAGCAGGGCGGTTACGACATCGTCGGCTACGGTGGTTACGCCAACCTTCCCGTCGCCGACATCCTCCGCATCAAGAGCACGAGCAACGAGTCAAGCCAGCTGGTGCTCCACCCCAAGGTACGCACCTACTGGGTCAGCTTCAACATGGTCTCTGACTCCTCGCGTCCCGCCAAAGGCCCATTCACGCTCGACGGGGGTCAAACCGCGCACGACCTGCGCATGGCGTTCGCGCTGGCCGTGGACAAGAAGAAGCTGGTGGACACCGTCTGCCAGGGCATCGTCTGCACCCAGGCCACCGGCGGCCTCATCCCGCCAACACTGATCGGCTACATGGGCGACAACCAGGACCCGCTGGCCAAGTTCGACCCCGCCAAGGCCAAGCAGCTCCTCCAGAGCGCCGACCCGACGGGCGCCAAGACCAAGGGACTCTCGTACGCCTACGACCCTGAGAACCCTCTGAATGTGGGCAACGCTCAGTTCCTACAGGCGCAGTGGCAGGAAAACCTCGGCATACACGTCGACCTGCTGCCGGTCGCCCACTCGCCGTTCATCAAGGCCCGCCTGAAGGGCAGCTACGTGCTCTCCCGTGACGGCTGGCAGGCTGACTACAACCACCCCCAGGACTGGTTTGACAACCTCTGGGGCCATGTCGTCGGGTGCCCGGACTCCGGCTGCACCACCGGCTACAACCCCAAGGCCTACAACGACTTGCTCGACAAGGCCGACGCAGAGCCAGTCGACCAGGCCAAGGCCGACTACACCAAGTTGAACCAGATGCTGATCGACGACGTCGTCTACATCCCACTTTACTACTCGGTAGGCGCCTTCCTGATCAAGCCATACGTGAAGGGGGCGGGCACCAACAGCTTCTTCGACCACTACTGGAACGAGACCCAGATCCTGTCCCACTAACCGAATGTGACAAGGGCGCTCGCACCGGCGGGCGCCCTTTTCTCTCATCAGCGAGAATCATTAGCGGGGACTAAGAAAGGTGTTCACCAGGGGAACCCTGATCTACATCGGACAGCGCCTGGTCCTGATCGTGCTCGCCGTTCTGGGTGTCTCCTCGCTGGTGTTCCTCGGCATCCATCGCCTGCCGGGCGATGCGCTGTTCAGCGAGCACTTGCACGGCACCCAGTACGAGCTGACCCTTCATCACTATGGCCTTGACCGTCCGCTGTGGCTCCAGTACGTCAGCTTCATCGGGGGCATGCTGCATGGCGACCTGGGCGAATCTCTTGTTAACCGCGGAGTGTCGATCACCCCGATCGTGGTGCGCGAGATGTCGGTCAGCGCCGAGGTGGGCATTGTCGCGCTGCTCTTCACCATCGGCATCGGCATGTCTTTTGGGGTGGTCGCGGCCATCCGCCAGAACACGTGGCTTGACTACGTTCTGAGCACGACGTCGGTGGTCGGCTACAGCATGCCGAACTTCGTGGTCGCGACATTTCTCATCCTGGCGTTCGGCGTGTGGCTGGACAACATCACGCAAGGCACCTTCTACTTCCAGATCGGGTGGCCAGGTCGATATGGGACCATCGGCGCGATCTGGCTGCCCGCGTTCGCGCTGGGCTTTCCCTACGCCAGCATCGTCGCCCGCCTGACGCGAGCCAGCATGCTCGAGGTGATCCGCCAGGACTACATCCGGACCGCGCGCGCCAAAGGCCTTCGCGAATGGGTGATCACAATTCGCCACTCGCTCCGCAATGCGTTGATCCCGGTGATCACGATCCTGGGCCCCCTTGTGATCGGGATCATCACCGGGGGCGTCGTGATCGAGAACATCTTCGGCATTCCCGGCCTTGGCAAAGAGTTCGCCACGAGCATCTTGAATCGCGACTACAACATCGTGATCGGCGTCTTCACGGGGTACGCTGCGCTGGTCGGCCTGGCCAACCTCGGCGTAGACCTTCTCTACGTAGTGATTGATCCAAGGATCAGGTACTGATGGCAGCCACCGCAGCTGCCGTCGTCACCCGTCCGATCGCGCCCGAGCAAGCAAGCCTCTGGAGCGATGCCTGGCGCCGGCTCCGAAGGAACCGGCTGGCCCTCGCAGGGGTCGTCTATCTGACTTTCCTGGTGGTGGTCGCGCTGGTCGCCCTCATCCACACCCCCTACCCGACGTACGAGGTTGGCGTCGGAATCCCCTACCAAGGACCGGGTGGACAGCACTGGCTCGGTGTCGACGCCTTGGGACGCGACACCCTGAGCCGGCTGATGGCGGGGGCCCAGATCTCGCTCATCGTCGGTGTCGGCACACAGATCGTGGTGCTGGCGATCGGCGTGCCAATCGGCCTTGCCGCGGGGTACTTCAGAGGCTGGTTCGACCAGGTCGTCACGTTCATCATCAACCTGTTTTACGGAATCCCCGACCTGCTGGTCGCCCTGATCCTGGTCTTCTTGCTCGGGCCAAACCTGACCAACATCATCATCGCGATCGCCGTCACGCGCTGGATGGACATGGCGCGCCTCGTGCGTGGTCAGACGCTCAGCCTGCGAGAGCGTGAGTTCATCGAGGCGGCCCGCGCGAGCGGAGCCAAGCCTTCAAAGATCCTGTTCGGTCACATCCTGCCCAACGCGCTGGGTCCGATCATCATCCAGGCGACCTTTGGCGTGCCCGCCGCGATCCTCTTCGAGGCGTTCCTCAGCTTCCTCGGGTTGGGCGTCCCACCCCCGACCCCGACCTGGGGTTCGATGGCCGCCGAGGGAATCGTCACCATCCGAATCGCGCCGGCGATGGTCATCGCGCCGTCGATCGCGCTGTCGCTGACTCTGATGGCCTTTAACTTCCTGGGCGACGGTCTGCGCGACGCGCTCGACCCCCGCCAGCGCCGGTAGGAGGATCGGTTGGCGTCACCGATTCTGCAAGTCAAGGATCTCCAGACTCAGTTCAGGACGCACGACGGCATCGTGAGGGCGGTGGACGGCGTGACCTTCGACCTCTATCACGGCGAGAGCCTCGGCATCGTCGGTGAGTCCGGAAGCGGAAAATCGATGACGGCTCTATCGCTGCTCCGTCTAGTGCCCGATCCGGGCAAGGTGGTGGGCGGCCGCGTCCTGTTTCGGAATCAAGACCTGCTGCAGGTGACCGACGAAGAGATTCGCGAGATTCGCGGGCGCGACATCGCGATGATCTTCCAGGACCCGCAGAGCTCACTCAACCCGGTGTTGCAGACGGGTTTCCAGATCGCCGAGGCGATGCTCGCCCACAAGATGGCGAGCAAAACGCAGGCACGTCAGCGCACCATCGAGCTGCTCAAACGTGTGCGCATCCCCGCTGCCGAGAGTCGTGTCAAGGATTTTCCGCATCAGCTGAGCGGAGGCATGCGCCAGCGCGCAATGATCGCGATGGGACTGGCCAACGCCCCATCGGTTCTGATCGCCGACGAGCCGACGACCGCACTCGACGTTACCGTGCAGGCGCAGATCCTGGAGCTGCTGGGGGACCTGAATCAGGAGCTTGGGACCGCGATCATCATGATCACACACAACATGGGCGTGGTCGCCGGCCTGTGCACACGGGTCCTCGTCATGTACGCCGGGAAGATCGTCGAACAGGGACCTGTCGATGAGATCTTCGACCGGCCGCAACATCCGTATACGTGGTCGCTTCTGAAATCGATTCCACGCGTCGATGCCCTTCGCCATGAACGATTGCGGTCGATCGAGGGCATCGCGCCGGACCTCCTGCGCCCGCCTGCCGGCTGCCGGTTCCATCCGCGTTGCCCATTCCGCATCGAGAAGTGCTTTACCGACGAGCCGGAGCTGAAAGAGATCAAGCCCAACCAGTTCGCGTCATGCTGGGTCACCATGGACCGAGCACGCGCAGAGATGGGCGCCGACCAGCTCCTCGACATCCGGCCGGGCGCGGCATCGGGGCTCGAGCCAGGCAAGCTGGTCGACTGATGGCGCAGGCAGTACGCGAGAGGCCGCTGCCTGCCGGTGACAGCCCGCCCGTCCTGGTCCGGGTCGAAAACGTTGTCAAGCACTTTCCGGTGGGCATCGGACTGACCGTGAAGGCGGTGGACGGCGTGAGTTTCGAGATCCGCCACGGCGAGACGCTCGGGCTTGTCGGCGAATCGGGCTGCGGCAAGTCGACGCTCGGCAGGCTCGTCATGCAGCTAATCCCGGTGACCTCGGGCGAGGTCTTTCTCGACGACGTCCAGCTCACCAAGATCCACGGCGAGAAGCTGCGCCAGCAGAGGCGTCAGATGCAGATCATCTTCCAGGATCCGTTCGCGTCGCTCGACCCAAGGATGACCGTCGGCGACATCATCGGCGAGCCACTCGTGAACTTCCGGATGATGCGCGGCCGCAAGCTCAATCAACGCGTTCAGGAGCTGCTTCGCGTCGTGGGTCTGAATCCCAACTTCAACAACCGATACCCGCATGAGTTCTCAGGCGGTCAGCGCCAGCGCATCGGGATTGCGCGAGCGCTCGCTCTCAACCCCAAGCTCATTGTTTGCGACGAGGCGGTTTCGGCTCTCGACGTGTCGATCCAGGCGCAGATCGTGAACTTGCTCGAAGACCTGCAGCGCGAGTTCAATCTGACGTATCTGTTCATCGCACATGACCTTTCAGTGGTGCGCCATATCAGCGATCGCGTCATGGTGATGTACTTGGGGAAGATCGTCGAGATCGCGGACAGCATTGAGACGTACAGCAATCCGAAGCACCCATACACGAAGGCGTTACTGTCGGCGATCCCGCTACCTGATCCAAAGCTGCAGCGTGGCCGTCGCCTGGTCGAGCTTTCGGGCGAGATTCCTTCGCCGATCCATCCCCCGCCGGGATGCCGCTTCCACACCCGTTGCCCAATCGCGCGGGTCCCGACTCCGTGCGCCGAGGTGGAGCCGCCGCTGGAGGAGAAGCTGCGGGGTCACTTGGCCGCTTGTCATTTCTCGCAGGATGTCTAGTGCTTGAGGATGCGAACAGACGTCCAGTAGTTGTCGTACAGCGCGTTGCCGCCCGCGCCAACGACATATGGATGAACCAGGTACTGCTGCACGCCATAGACGAGGGGCGCGAAGACCGAATCGTTGACCAGGAGTGCGCCGCTGGTCTTGTAATCGATCAATCCCTGCGCGAGCGGAACCTGGTCGGCGCTCGCAACCAGCTTGTCCAGGTCGGGATTGGAGTAGCACGAGCCTGATGAGCTCGCGCCGCTGACAAACAGGTAGTCGAACCAATCCTGTGGGTGGTCGTAGTCGGCCGCCCAGCTCTGCCTGAACATCGGATAGGCGCACGCGCCGTTGCGTTGATCGAAGAACGTCTTCCGATCCATCTCCACGCACCCGACGTCGACTCCGAGATTCTTCTTCCACTGCTGCTGCAGGTTCGTGCAGACGGCTTTATTGAACGGGTTAGCGTCATACGTGTACGACAGCCCCTTCACCTTCACGCCGCTCGGATCCCACGCAGTGTACTCGGCCCTTGCGGCCTTCGCGTCGAACTTGAAGTTGTGGTCCTGGCCGTCGCCGAGGTAGCCGGCGAGGCCTTTGCTCACGACTCCGCCGCTCGCCGCCTCGCAAGTCGTCTTCTCGTTGCACACGGCATCGACAAGCGTTTTGCGGTCGATCGCGATGCTGAATGCGTGACGGCCGGCGCGTCCGGCGTCGATCCCTGCGAACGGACCTGTCTTCAGGTTGAAGCCTGCCCAGAAGGTGGTTCCGAGCGGAACGAGAGCGAGCTGGCCCCTGAGCCTGGAGTCGGTCGTGTAACGCGCGGCTGCCGCCGGTGGCAGAGCCTGGCGACCATATCCGATCAGGCTGAGCACTCCGGACTCGTACTGCGCGACCTGCGCGGTGGCGTCGGCCATGACCGCGATGTGGACACGGGAAAGTTGCCCGGTCTTCCCGCCGTACCAGCCGCTCACCGGCTCGAAGTCAATCGACAGTCCCGGCGTGCGTGCGGTCATTCGAAAGGCGCCGCTCCCGATCAGCGTCTCAGGCTTCGAGAACCAGGCATCCTCACCGGCGCTCGCGACCACCTTCTGGTCGACGAGCCAGAACGGCCAGAGCCCGACCTCGGTAACGAAGTAGCCGGCGCGCTTGACGAGCGTGACCGTGAAGGTCGTGGGGTCGACCTTGTTGAGGCCGATCATCTGGCCGGTCCTGCCGGCCGCGACTGCTTGATAGCCGGCGATGACATCGAACAGGCTCGCGTAGTCGCCCTGCTTCGCCGCAGCGCGGTTCCAGCTGTAGATGAAATCGTCGGCGGTGATTGGATCGCCGTTGGAGAAGCGGGCGTCGGAGCGAACGTGGAACGTGTACCTGAGGCCATCGTCTGAGACAGCCGGCGGGCCGGCGGCGATGTCTGGCACCTCCTGAAGGCGCTGGTCGAATCGATAAAGGCCCGAGAAGACGTTGCGCAGGATGTCGACGTCGGCGGCACTGGAGATCAGCGCAGGGTCGAAGTCACCGACGTCCTGCGCGATCGGGAAGCTGAGAGTCTGATCGGAGGCCAGCGGTTCGGGCGAGGGCGGGGGATTGGCGTTGGGATTGCATGCGGCAGCCACGAGCATGAGGAGCATGAGCCGGGCGCCCGAACGCACCCGGGGAAGGCTAAACACTCGCGCCATTTCATGCTCTCCATCCGGTTCAACACCGAGAGGTATCTGTTCGCAGCGAATTCGGCGTGGTCGCAATTCTCGGTCCGGCTCGGCTCGGCGGGCCGCGCTGGCGATCGGCATGCCGATCTTGTTGTGGGGCCCCTTCACGCCATCGGCGCCGACGCTCACATGGTTCGTACCCGTGTGCGATGGCCTCGCGTTCGCATGCATGCTCGTCGCGGCTCTCCTGGGTTCGCTCGACGCCGCGTTGCGTGAGAGCTGGCGCTCGCTTCCGGTCGTTTTCATCGCCTCGGCCACGGCTGTGATGTGGGTGGGGCACTTCGTTTTGTTTCCGGGACAGGGTCGACGTCGCCTGGCTGAAACGCTGGCCGTGCAGCGCAGGAACTTCACCCGCGATGGCCGCGAAGATCGACCACTTCGGCCGCGCCAGCACGCCGCCTCGCTGCACGAGCGCGAACGTGAGCGTCAGCGGCGGGTCAGGTTGATGTTGGCAGTACTCAGGCTCGGTGCTCGCGGAGGCGGGCAGTTGAAGAAGTCGCGCCTGCGGCCGAGCGCCGCCGGATCGGCCTCGACGTCGCCGAGGCCTTGGCCAGGGAGACGGATCCGGTGCGCGTAGTCGACCGCCTGCTGAGAGGCGTGCTCACCTCACCGTCGATAGCAGCCCACACGACATCGGCATCATCCTCGACAACCTGCTCAACAACGCGATGACGTACAGCCATCCGCCGGCGCGCATCAAGGTGCAGGTCGCTGATGGCGAGGCGCCCGAAGTGAGGGTCACCGATTCCGGCATCGGAGTACCGGCTGCGGCGCGAGTGATGTTCGAGCAGTTTTATCGGGTGGACGATGTCGAGTTCGGGTATCCGTCCGGCACCGGGCTGGGGCTCTATATCAGCCGCCAGCTCGCGGAGCGGTATGGAGGATCGCTGTTCGTCGAGCGGTCGAGCCCGCACGACGGTAGCGTCTTCACTGCGCCTGAAGCGCCCCACCGCCTAGATTCGTAACCGCCACAATTCCTTTTGGCCGGCGTAGCTCAGCTTGGTTAGAGCAGCGGTCTTTTAAACCGAGGGTCCGGGGTTCGAGTCCCCGCGCCGGCACCAAATCCGAACTCAATTTCCCGCTGTCGGGTTCGTGACGCTGATGGCATATAGCCAACGCCTTGCCATCGGTATAGCCAAGCC
>Ga0209056_10003074_pt1 | contig 17903 bp, 14 predicted proteins | sample GraSoiAngelo_114_FD_185876 | JGI IMG/M metagenome (GOLD analysis project Ga0209056, IMG submission 185876) | Grasslands soil microbial communities from the Angelo Coastal Reserve, California, USA - 14_0903_13_40cm (SPAdes) (version 2) | ecosystem: Environmental > Terrestrial > Soil > Grasslands... | reverse complement strand
GCTGTCGGCGCGGGTCGCCAGGAAACTGCCGCCCGCCACCTCGAGCCGCTCGGCGATGGCCACGACCTGGCCGACCGTCTTGCCCGGACAAAAGATCACCTCCTGATGCCCCTGGGTGATGGGCCGGAGATGATCGATCGTCGCGAACGGCAGCCGCTCGAAGCTCACGCGGCAATGAGCGCGGGCCGCGCGAGGTAGTCGGCGAAGATCTGCTCGGCTTCCGCCATCGATTCAATCGCGAAGAGGCGCTGGCGCAATTCGGAGCCGTCCCGCAGCCCTTTGGTATACCAGCCGAAGTGCTTGCGGAATTCGAGCGCCGTCTTGCGCGTGTCGCCCTGCAGGCGCAGCGCCAGCCGCGCATGCTCGAGCGCGGTGCGGAAGCGCTCCTCGGGCGTCGGATCAGGACGTTTCGTCCGGCCGTCGAGCAGGTCGCGCGCCTGGGCGAACAGCCAGGGATTCCCGAAGGAGCCCCGTGCGATCATGACGCCGGCGCAGTGCGTATGAGCACGAATCGCCACGACGTCCTCGGGCGCCCGGATGTCGCCGTTGCCGATGACGGGAATCGTGAGGGCCCGAGCGACGGCGGCAATCTCGTCCCAGTTCGCCGCGCCCTGATACATCTGGGTGCGGGTCCGCGGATGCAGCGTCAGCGCCTGGGCGCCGGCATCCTGGCAGCGGAGCGCGATCTCCACGGGGTCGCGCTGCGTCTCATCCCAGCCGCTGCGGATCTTCACGGTCACCGGGAGACGGGTCGCGTCTCGAACCGCCTGAATGATGCCGCGGACCAGGCCCATGTCCTTGAGGCAGCCGGAGCCGCCGTTGTTCCGGACGACCTTCTTGACCGGACACCCAAAGTTGATGTCCACGAAGTCCGGCTCGAACAGCTCGGTGACCAGGGCGGCCGCCGTCGCCATGACGCCCGAGTCGGCGCCATAGATCTGGATGCCGATCGGCCGTTCGACCTCCTCAAACCGCATCTCGGCGAGCACCCGCTCGATCCCGAGCGAGATCCCGACCGAGGAAATGAACTCGGAAACGACGACGTCGGCCCCGTAGCGGCGGCAAATCTGCCGGAAGGGGGATTCCGACACCCCGGCCATAGGCGCGAGGAAGAGCGGGAAGCCGTGCTTGACGGGATACGGGAAGTCCATGCGGTGGAACGTAATAGCGCGTTGCGCACGGAGCAACCAAGATTTACCTTTCGCGCGCGAATGCGCCTGCGCGAATTCTTCTCCGAAGATGCGATCACGCTCGAGCTCCAGAGCACCTCGAAGGACGCGGTGCTGAAAGAGCTGGTCGGGCTGCTCAAGCTCGACGAAAAGGCGCAGGCGATGCTGTTCAAGATGCTGAAGCGCCGGGAGACGCTCGGGTCGACCGGCATCGGACAGCATATCTCGATTCCCCACTGCCGGTCGCTTGTGGTCACGCGGCTCCGGTGCGCGTTCGGTCGCAGCGCCAAGGGGATCGACTTCAAGGCGATCGACGATCAGCCCGTCAACGACTTCTTCCTGATCGTCGCGCCACCATTGGAAGTGTCCAACCAATATCTGCCGGTGTTGGGGAAGATTGCGCAGTTCGCCAAGGAGTCGGATGTGCCGGCGCGGCTCGCCAAGCTCAAGACGCCCGCCGAGTTTCTCGCGCTCCTCGAGGAAAAGAACATCTAGCGAGCCGTGTCGCCGGCCGCCTGAAGGGCTTCGCGTAGCGCCGCACGCGCCGGCTCGAACGCGCTGTCGACGGCAACCGCGGCTTGCAGTTGTCGGATCGCCGGCTGCCAGAGCTTGGCTCGGATGTAGAAGCGGCCGAGATCGTACCGGGGACCGGCGGCATTGGGCGCGAAGGCGATAGACTTGAGCAACAGCTGCTCCCCACTGCCCCACCGCCCCGCGGCAAATTCGTCATTCCCTTCGAGCCAGAGCGTCCGGTAGGAACGCGGCGCTTCGCGTTTGAGCGCCTGGTAATGCGTTTCATCATCGTGCCACGCCGGCACGCGGGCGATGCTGCGCGCTGCGCTCAGGGCCACAACGACCCCGACGACCGCTGTCCGGACCCGCGGGGACCACGGAGCCCACGCGGCCAGCGACGCGAGCGCGAACACGACCCCGAACGATGGCAGGTACAGCGTCCGCTCGGCGACCAGGAACTCGGTCGGCACGACGATGTTCGCCACGGGCGATATCGTGATGACGAGCCACGCGAGGCCGATCGCGATTCCGGGGACGGTGCGCCTCGTGCGCCACGCTGCGTAGCCCACGATCCCCCACACCAGGACGGCGGCGACGTGACCGAATGTCATGCCGCTCACGACCGTCAGCTCACCCGGCGAATAGTCAGCGGAGAGATGCGCGGGAACCAGCAACAGACGCCACCACTGCAGCGAGATCGGCACCATGGCCGAGGTGCGCCGCAGCATTCCCACCCCCTCCAGTCCCACCGCGAGTCCGCCCGCGAAGAAGACCGCGTGGGTATTCACCAGCGCGTACACGACGAAATAGGCCACGATCGGTACCGTCGCCGCCACCGCGGGTCGCCACGCGCTGCGCCAATCGATCCCGCGGGCGATGTACACGAGGAACACCGTCGCCGGCAGCGTGGCCGCGATCTCCTTTGAGACAATCGCAAACGCGGCGCCGGCGGCGACCCCGAGCAGGTACACCCGGCGGTGCTCCGCGCGCAGCGCGCACAGCAGTGCCGCGGCGTAACCAGCCGCCGCCATCATCTCCGCCCGCCCCACGACGTTCGCGACGGCCTCTACGTGCACCGGGTGCACGGCGAACAGCAGCCCGGCGATGAGGCCCACGAGCGGCCCGCCCAGCTCGCACGCGAGCAGCGCAAACAAGGCCGTGGCGATGGCGGCCCACACGACGTTGGTCGCGTGAAACCAGTGCGGGCTTTCCGAAACGCGATAATCGAGCGCGAAAGAGATCAGCACCGCCGGCCGCCACATCGATCCCCCGAACGTGACCGGCCAGTAGGGTTCCGCGAGCACAGCACCCACCGACGGCGGATGCTGCAGCACCGTCCGCCCGGCGACGACCCAGCGATCGTCGGCGACGAACTCATTGCGGATTGAGGGCGCCGCGACCGCCGCGGCGAGGAGGGCCGAAAAGAGAACCGCGTGCCGGGTCGTTACTCCCACTCAATCGTCGCCGGGGGTTTCGAGCTGACGTCGTACGCGACGCGATTTACGCCGCGCACTTCGTTGATGATGCGGTTGGAAATCCGGCCCAGAACGTCGTGCGGAAACGGGAACCAATCGGCGGTCATGCCGTCACGGCTCGTGACCGCGCGGAGCGCGACGACGTGGTCGTAGGTGCGCCCGTCACCCATCACGCCGACCGACTTGATGGGAAGGAGTACGGCGAACGCTTGCCAGATCTGGTCGTACAACCCCGCCGCGCGGATCTCCTCCAGGTAAATCGCATCGACCCGCCGCAACAGATCGAGCCGCTCTTCATTGACGGGACCGAGGACGCGGATGGCGAGCCCGGGACCCGGGAACGGGTGTCGTCCCACGATTGCGTCGGGCAACCCGAGCTCGCGGCCCACCTGGCGCACCTCGTCCTTGAACAGCTCGCGCAGCGGCTCGATCAGCTGCCACGGCAGATTGGGACGCAGGCCACCGACGTTGTGATGGGTCTTGATCGTTGCCGACGGGCCGCCCTTGGGGGAGGACGACTCGATGACGTCGGGATACAGGGTTCCCTGCACCAGGAAACCCACATACCCTTCGATGTGCCGGGCCGCGTCCTCGAAGACATCGATGAAGGTGTGGCCGATACGGCGCCGCTTTTCCTCGGGATCCTCGATGTCCTTCAACTCGCGGAGGAACCGGTGCGTCGCGTCTACGACGCGCAGGTCCATGCCGAGGTGCGCCCGGAACGTTTGTTCGACTTGCTCGCGTTCGCCCCGGCGCAACAGCCCATGATCGACGAAGACGCAGGTCAGGCGGCCGCCGATGGCGCGATGGACGAGCGCGGCCGCGACTGCGGAGTCCACGCCGCCGGATAGTCCGCAGATCGCGCGGCCCTTGTCCCCGACCACCTCCCGGATGCGTCCCACTTCGTGATCGATGAAGTGCCCGGGCGTCCAGTCGGGCGTGCAGCCGCAGATGTCGAACAGGAAGTTGTGCAGGATCTCGCCACCGCGCGGCGTATGGGCGACCTCGGGATGAAACAGCACGCCGTAGATCGGCTTCTGGTCATGCTGCATTCCGGCGACAGGCGCGTTGGCGCTGGTCGCGGTCACCCGGAAATGCGGCGGCGGCTCGTCCACGCGGTCGCCGTGACTCGCCCACACGATCGCCGTCGCCCGCGGCTCGAACCCCGCGAACAGACCCTTGTTCTCGCGAATCGCGATCTCGGCGCGGCCGTACTCGCGCTCAGTGGAAGGTACGACCTTGCCCCCCGCCAGCCGTGCGATGAGCTGCATGCCGTAGCAAATGCCCAGGACGGGGAACCCGAGGTCGAGGATGCCGGGATCGGCGGTCGGCGCGCCGTCGTCGAATACCGAATTCGGCCCTCCCGAGAGAATGATGCCCTTGGGGTCGAACGCGTTGATGAAGGCGAGATCAGACCCCTTGCTCGCGGGATGGATCTCGCAATAGACGCTCGCTTCCCGGATGCGCCGCGCGATCAGCTGGGTGAATTGCGAACCGTAATCGAGGATCAGGATGCGATTCACGCTTTGTACCAGGTCGTCGGCTCAGCCGTCTCGCCGCGGATGAGATCGTCCAGCGTCTCACGCTGGCGCGCGACATAGTAACGGTCGCCGTCGACCACGATCTCCGGCGCGCGGGGCCGCTGATTGTAGGTCGAGCTCATCACAAAGCCGTAGGCGCCGGTGCCGAGGACCGCCAGCACTTCGCCGGGGCCGACCGCGACCAGCTTGCGGTCAAGCGCGAGGAAGTCGCCCGTCTCGCAAATCGGTCCGACGACATTCACCGTCTCTTCCGGCCGCTTGCCGTCGCGCAGCGGCAGGATCTCATGATGGGCATTGTAGTGACTCGGCCGCACGAAATCGGACATCCCTGCGTCCACGATGACGTATTCCTTGCCCCCGGCGTGCTTGCGGTACAGCACGCGCGTGAGCAGCACGCCGGCGTTGGCGACCAGGTAACGGCCCGGCTCGCACAAAAGCCCGAGCCCCGCCGCGCCCACGACCGGCACGACGGCCTCGGCGAAGGCCTTGGGCGTGGGCGCCTTTTCGTTGTGGTAGCGAACGCCGAGCCCGCCTCCGACGTCCAGCGCCTCGAGCGTGGTGATGCCGGACGCGCGCATGGCCGACACGAGCTCGACCAGCTTGATGGCGCCGCGATGGTAGGGCGCGACATCGGTAATCTGCGAGCCGATGTGCATCGCCAGCCCGCGCAGCACGAGCCGCGGCTCGGCCGCGATCCGCTTCGCGACGGTCACGACTTCATCGAAGGGAATGCCAAACTTCGCCGTCTTCTCGCCGGTCTTCGTGTACGGATGGCTGTCGATCGCGACGTCGGGGTTGACGCGAATGCCGACCCGCACGGGCATCTTGACGTTGTTGGCGACCGCCATGAGCGTCGCCAGCTCGCTCGTCGATTCGATGTTGATGAAGCCGACCCCGGCGCGAATCGCCTCCTCGATCTCCCCCGCCGTCTTGCCGACGCCCGAAAAGACGATGCCGTCGGGATCGAAGCCCGCGATGCGCGCTCGCCGCAGCTCGCCGACCGACACGATGTCGGCGCCGGCGCCGAGCTGCTTGAGCACGCGGAGGACACCGAGGTTGCCATTGGCTTTGACGGAATAGCAGATCCGATTCCGGATCCCGTGGAGCGCGTCGTCGAGGGCGTTGTATTGCGCGCGAATCAGGTTGGTGCTGTAGACATAAGCCGGCGTCCCGATGCGATCCGCGATTGCCTGAAGCAATCCCGGATCGAACCCTAGTACGCCTGTGCCCACACGGCCTCCGCGATGCTGGGCGCGCCGCACCACATGCACGTCTGCGGCGCCTCCGTGCTGCGAAACTCGGGATCGGGGAGCACGCGGATCGTGGCGTTCGTCTGCTGTTTGATCTCCGCTTCGCAGTTTGGACTGCCGCAGAAGCCGCCGTACGCGAATCCACCGCTGCCCTTGATGAACTCGAGGAACTGCGCCTTCGTTGCGCCGCGGATCGAGTTCTTCTCGCGCCGCTCCCGGGCCGCGGCGAACAGCGCCGCCTGGATCTCATCGAGCGCGTTCGTCACCGCCCCCACCACGTTCTGCAGTGGGACCGGAGCCTTTCCACCGGTCCGACGTGCCAGCACCACCTGCCCGCTGGCGAGGTCTCGAGGGCCGATCTCCAACCGCACGGGTACGCCGAGCCCTTCCCATTCGAAGTACTTCGCACCGGGCTTCAGGTTCTCACGGAGGTCCAGCTCCACGCGCACCCCGGCCTTGTCGAGATCCGCCTTCACCTGACCCCCGACCCCTGACACCTGCGCCCGTTCTTCATCCGTCTTCCAGATCGGCACGATCGCCACTTGCACGGGAGCGACCTTGGGCGGGGCCACGAGTCCATTGTCATCGGAGTGCGTCATGATCAAGCCGCCGATGAGCCGCGTTGACACGCCCCAGGACGTATTCCAGACGTACTCCAACCCACCCGTTGCCGTCTGGTACTGCACGTTGAACGCTTTCGCGAAGTTCTGGCCCAGGTTGTGCGAGGTGCCACCCTGAATCGCCTTGTTGTCCTGCATCAACGCTTCGATCGCGTACGTGCGCAGCGCGCCGGCAAACTTTTCACTATCGGTCTTCAGGCCCGTGAGGACGGGCATTGCCAGCCACTCTTCGGTGAAGCGGCGGTAAATGCCGAGAATGAGTCGCGCCTCCCGCTCGGCGTCCGCTTCATCGATGTGCGCGGTATGGCCCTCCTGCCAGAGGAATTCGGTGGTGCGCAGAAATAGACGCGTGCGCAGTTCCCAGCGGACGACGTTCGCCCACTGGTTGAGGAGCAAGGGCAGATCGCGATAGCTCTGGATCCACTTCGCGAACATCGCGTAGATGATCGTCTCGGAGGTGGGCCGCACAACGAGCGGCTCCTCCAGTGCAGAGGTGGGATCGACCGCGATGGCATCCTTCCCCTCTTTACCAGTCGCGCGCAAGCGCGTATGCGTGACGAGGGCGACTTCCTTCGCGAACCCCTCGACATGCTCGGCTTCCTTGGCCAGGAAGCTCATCGGGATGAAGAGGGGGAAGTAGGCGTTCTTGTGTCCCGTCGCCTTGAGCATGTCGTCCAGGGCGCGCTGCATCAGCTCCCAAATACGGTAGCCGTGTGGCCGGATGACCATGCAGCCGCGCACCGGCGAGTAATCCGCCATCTGCGCCTGCATGATGACGTCCCCGTACCACTCGCTGAAGTCTTTGGCGCGTGGCGTGATTTTCTGTGCTTGAGCCATTAATCGAAATATCCGTTGAGAAGCTTGTCGAGCGGTACCTTCGCTTCGGTGCCCGCCTGCAAATCTCGCACGACCGCGAGGCCCGCCTGGCGTTCTTCAGGACCGATGATCACAGCGCGTGGGGCGCCTCGCGCGGCAGCCAGCTCGAGCTGTTTACGGACACCGGTGTGCCGGAGCCCGTATTCGACCGCGATGCCGCGCTCCCGCATCCCATGGGCTAGCTTCAGGACCCAGGGCACATCATCGCCGCCTACCGCTATTAAAAAGGCGCCGAGCTCGATCGACGCCTTGGGGGCTACGCCGCGCTCCTTGAGGAGCTCGCCGAGGACAACATCTCCCATGCCGAACCCCAAGGCCGGCAGGTTGAGCAGCGCATCGTAGCGACCTCCACCGGCGATCGCGCGGAGTGCTTTTTGTGCGTCGAATAGCTCCCAGACGATCCCTGTGTAGTAGGCTAACCCTCGCACGATCGTGAGGTCGACCGACACGAATTCGCCGAGACCCATCGCTTCGAGGGCCGCGACGGCCTGGCGCAGCGGTTCGGCCGCTTCGCCACCGCCTCCCAGCGCGCCTTCCCCGGGGAGCGACGCGACCTGAAACACCGCGTCCATTTCGCGTTTTCCGTATCCCGCCTCCCGCAGCATCTCCTCCAGAACGTTCTTCGGCACGCGTTCGCTGCGATCGAGCACGGCGAAGGCGACCGGAAGCTGTGCGTCGGTGATCCCCCGAGTCGCGAGCAGTGCCTTGAGGAGGCGGCGATCCGAGACACGCAAGCGGACGTCCTGGGGGCCGAGCCCCAAGGCACGCGTGATGTCGACGGCGGCCGCCATCAGCTCGGCGTCGGCAAGGGGACTGGCCTCGCCGATGATGTCCATGTTGAGCTGGAAGTGCTCACGCAGGCGTCCGCGCTGCTGTCGCTCATAGCGAAACAGCTGGGGGATGGAGAACCAGCGGATCGGCTTCTTGAGAGCCTGGACGCGGGCCGCCACCATCCGCGCCAGGGTCGGGGTCATCTCCGGCCGCAATGCGACGTCGCGGTCCCCTTTATCCTTGAAGGTATAGAGCTGGGCTACGATCTCGTCGCCGCTCTTTTGCGTGTACATCTCGAGCGATTCGAGGGGTGGGCCGTCGTATTCCTCAAAGCCGTAGCGTGCCGCGACACTGCGCCAGGTCGCAAAGATGTGGTTTCGGAGGCTCAGGTCTTCAGGGTAGAAATCGCGAAAGCCGGGGAGGGCTTTTCCTTGCATCGCAACAACTTAACCGACGGGCGCGAAGCCGGGCAAGCGCGCCATCGCGTCACCCACCGTATGAAATGAGCCGGTGACGAGAACGGTCGCCGCGCCGTCCTGAATGTCGTGTAACGCTCGTTCGAAGTCGGGCTCGAACGCCACGTCCGGTCCCATGTCCTCGATCGACCAGCGTTGCATGAGCGGAATCGAGGGCGGGACGGTCAGCGTGAGCCGGTCCAGCAACGGCCGCAGCGACGCCAGCATCGCGCGCCAATCCTTGTCGTTGCGGATCCCAACCAGCGCATGCAGGGGGCGCCGGATCGTCCTCCCCGATTCGGCCAGTGCCTGCGCGACGACGCGCATGCCATCGGGATTGTGCGCGACGTCAAAGATCCACTTGCCGCGGACTTCGAACCGCCCCGGGATGTAGGCGTGGGCAAAGCTTGTCGGGAGGTTTTTCCCCACCGGTCCGAACGGCGCCGGTAGCGCGTTGAGAATGGCGTGGGCTACGAGCGCATTCGCGAGCTGATGGCGTCCGCGCAGGCCGAGGTGCGTGTCCTTCCGCGGCCGGAGTGTCGTGTCCACGGTAATGATCGGCTCGGCGCCGCGGCGCTTCGCTTCCTTGACGAGCTCGGCGCGGATCTGGGGGTCGGCTTCTCCCGTGATGAACGGCACCTTCGGCTTCGCGATACCCGCCTTCTCGCGCGCTATGCCCTTGAGGTCACTGCCCAAATAGTCGACGTGCTCGAGCGCGATCTTCGTGACCGCGCTGACGAGCGGAGTCAGCACGTTCGTCGCGTCGAGCCGGCCGCCCAGGCCCACCTCAATGACGGCGATATCGACGTCTCTGGCCGCGAGATCGGCGAACGCGATGGCGGTGGTCGCCTCGAAGAAGCTCGCATCGAGCCGCTCGATATGCAGCTTGAGCTGGGTCGTCCATTCGGCGAACGCATCCTCGCCGATCGGAACGCCGTCTACGGTGATCCGCTCACACGCTGAGATCAGATGCGGCGAGGTATAGAGCCCGACGCGCCAACCCTGCGCCCGCAGCTCATTGGCTACGAAGGCGCATGTGGACCCTTTGCCGTTAGTCCCGCCGATGTGAATGGTCGGGAAGTGGCGCTCGGGATGCCCCAGCACGTCGAGCAACCCCTCGGTCGGGCCGAGGCTCCATTTGATGCGGGCCGCTTGTCGTGCAAAAAGAAACTGGCAGGCGTCTTCGAAGGTCAGTCGGCGGCCTCAGCCGGCCAGGCGCCGGTCATGTGTCGCAGCAGCTGGGCGGCGGTGTCCCGCAGTTCGCCCCGGGGAACGACGGCATCGATCATCCCGTGGTCGAGCAGGAATTCGGCCGTCTGGAAGCCGTCGGGCAGGTCTTGGCCGATCGTCTGTTTGATCACGCGCGGTCCGGCGAACCCGATGACCGCACCGGGTTCAGCCAGGGTCACGTCGCCCTGCATCGCATAGGAGGCCGACACGCCGCCGGTCGTCGGATTCGTGAGCACCGACATGAAGGGGACGCGCGCGCCCTGCAGCTCGGCGATCACGACCGAGGTCTTGGCCATCTGCATCAGGGAGAGCACGCCCTCCTGCATGCGGGCGCCACCGGAGGCGGAGACCAGAATCAACGGCGTCTTCTTGTCGATCGCGTGCCGCGTCAGGCGGGCGATCTTCTCCCCGACGACCGATCCCATCGACCCGCCCATGAAGCTGAAATCCATCACGCCCAGGCTGATGGGCATGCCGTGCAACCGGGCGTAGCCGGTACGGATGGCGTCGAGCGGGCCGGCCTTCTTCACGGCGGCCTGCACGCGGTCGGCGTAGTTCTCGAATTTGAGGGGATCGGCGGATTTCAGCGCCGAGAACAGCTCGTGCCACGACCCTTCGTCCACCAGCAGGTCGATGTATTCTTGCGCGCTGATACGGCGATGGTGGCCACAATTGGGGCACACGTTGAGCGCGCGAACGAAGCGTTCACGGATATCGACGTGCCCGCACTGATCACACTTCTCCCAGGCGTCTGCCGGGATCTCGAGCTTGACACGCTCGGAGGTGCGCGGCTTACGTTCCTTTTTGAACCAGGCCATTCGAGCCATATAGTGACGAAGCGCACAATTTGTGACCGCAACTGTACCGACGCCAGTCCCGACGAGCTAAGCTATTGCCCTAGCTCGGCATAGCCGGACTGCCGGGACTCCCACGCTACGCGCAGCGCGATGCCGACGCCAATCGAGCACACGAGCAGAAACGAGCCGCCGTAGGAGAAGAACGGCAGCGGGATGCCGGTGATGGGCATGAGGTTGATCGTCATCCCCACGTTTTCGAAGATGTGCGTGAAGTAGAGGCCTGCAATTCCAAAGACGCACAGGCTCGAGAACGGGTCTGTGGCCTTGCGGGCGACACGCAGCAGCCTGAAAAGCATCCAGGCGAACAAACTGAGCGCAACCAGAACGCCGACGAAGCCGAGCTCCTCGCCCACCACCGAGAAGATGAAGTCGGTGTGCTGCGCCGGAAGGAACGCGAGGCGCTTCTGCGTCCCCGCCGTGAATCCCTTCCCCAGCAGCCCGCCGGACCCCACGGCGACCTTCGATTGGATGACGTGCCACCCCGCCGCACGCGGATCGACGTCGGGGTTCAGAAAGGCGAGCAGGCGGTTTTGCTGATACGGTGCCAGCCGGTTCCAGAAGGGCAATGCCAGCACGCCGCCGAGGACGTTCAGCCCCATGATCGCGACTCCCTCCCAGAGGTAGGGTCGCCACCAGATCAGCAGCACCGCCAGGAGCGCGATCCAGACGCCCCAGGTCACCGTCGAGAACGCCAGCACTAGCCCGATGCCTGGAGAGGCGGCTAGCAGCAGCAGCGAGGGCTTCGCCCCCGCCCAGAACAGCATGAAGAACAAAATCGCCACGAACACGATGGCGCTGCCCAGGTCCGGTTGTTTGAGGACGAGCAGGCAGGGCAAGCCGGTGATGATCCCCGGCATGATCAGGTCGCGCAGCGTAGCGGGCGGCTCGCGCTGCGCCGCGAGCCAGTGCGCCAGCATGAGAATCACGGCGAGCTTCGCGAGCTCCGCCGGCTGGCCGAACCGGTGCCCCCCGATTGCCAGCCACGACTTGCTGCCCGCCGCCGTCCCGGCGCCGGTCCCGATGAACAAGGTCAGCACGAGCAGGAACAGCGCGATGCCATATGCGAACGGCGTCGCCCACTCGAGCATCCGTGGTGACGTGCGAAAGGTGAGCGAGGCGACGATCAGGCTCAGCGCGAGCCACACCAGCTGTCGCTGCCAGATCGTCGCGACAAACGTCGGCACGTCGGTCTGGCCGGCTGAGTACAGCGTCGCCAGCCCGTACAGCGCCAGCGCGGCCACCGAGACGACGAGCGCCTTATCGAGTTGGAGGACGCGCGACACCAGTGTCGACCGGGATCACGGGTGGTGGTGGCACGGTGTCCGGCAGCACCGGGATCTGGAACGGCGCCGGCGCGGAATCGTTGGGCAGCGTCACGCGCAGCTGCGACGCGGTTTGCTCGTCGATCCCGAGGTAGTGCGCGATCGCCCGTGACACCAGCGGCGCGACGGCCGTCCCGTGCCGCGCGAACTCGACGATCGCACCGACCACGATCTCCGGTTTGTCCGCGGGGGCAAAGCCGATGAACCAGCCGTGATCGAGGCCGTGCGGGTTCTGGGCGGTCGCGGTCTTGCCGGCGATCGTGAGGTTCGCGATCCGCGAGCCGCGCGCTGTCCCCTGCTCGACGACGGCGATCATCGCGCGCCGCAGCGTCGTCAGCTGATCGGCGCTGAGATCGAGCGACGCATTCTCCGTTCCACTCGTCGGCGACGCCCGCACGACGAACGGCGTCCGCACGCGCCCGTCACTGGCGAGCTGTTGGTACAGGCGCACCATCTGCACGAGGGTCTGCGCGTTCTCCCCTTGCCCGATCGCCAGGTTCAATGCGACCGCCGAGGTCCAGCGCCGCGCGCCGTACATGCGGTCGTAATACTCCGGGCCGGTGGGAAACTCCGACGGGATCTCGCCCGGCAGGTCGATCCCGGTGCGCCCGCGGAAGCCCCATGCGTTTGCGTCCTCGAGCAATGAGGACACGCCGAGCTTGATACCCAGCTGGTAGAAGTAGACGTCGCAGCTCTGCGCGATCGCCTCGGTGAGCGTCAGATCGCCATGCCCCTGCGCGTTCCAGCAGCGGAAGAAGCGATTGCCATACTGCAGTCCGCCCCGGCACGGGATCGGCATGTGGGTGCGTGGGCCGACGAGGCCGCGCTTCAGCGCCATCGCCGCCACGGCCAGCTTCCACGCCGATCCGGGCGGATAGCGGGCCTGAATCGCGCGGTCGAGCAGCGGGTGCGCCGGACTTTCGTTGAGCGAGCGCCAGTACGGCGCCGAAATTCCACCCACGAATGCGTTGGGATCGAACCCGGGTGCGCTGTAGAGCGCCAGCACCTCGCCGGTGTTCGGATTCAGCGCCACCACGGCGCCGCGCTGTCCCGCCGGGAAAATCTTCGCGATGTAGCGTTGCAGCTCGAGATCGATCGTCGTGTGGAGATCGGTTCCGGGCACCGGCGCGAGATTCGCGGCCGCCTCCGCTTCGCGCACCATCTGCCCGCGCGCACTCACCTCGACGAACCGGACGCCCTCCGAGCCGCGCAGCGTGTCGTCGTACTCGCGCTCCAGCCCGTCCTTGCCGATGACGCCGCCCAGCCGCACCGTTGCGAACCGCCGGGTCGCCCGTTCCCCTTCGGTGACTTCGCCGACATACCCCACGAGATGCGCCACGACCCCGGTGTCGGGATAGTAGCGCTTGGGCTCGGCCTGAATCAGCAATCCGGGGATGGCGATGCGGCGCTCCTCGAGCGCGGAGACGACGCGGAAGGGGGCGTCGCCGAGCACCAGCGCCGGCTGATACGGCGCGCGGCGCGCCCGCTGCAGCACGCGCTCGATCCCCGCGCTGTCGATGTTCGCGATCGACGCGATGCGGGCCAGCGTCGAGCGCAGGTTCGCTTCCGGACCGGGCAGCAGCGACACGGTGTACCCTGGCACGTTCTCCGCCAGGACGTGGCCGTTGCGGTCGTAAATGACGCCGCGTGGCGCCGGCAACGGAATTGGCCGCAGGCGGTTCGTCTCCGACTGCAGCTGATATTTGCCGTGCCCGAGGATTTGCGTGCGGAAGAACGACATCACGAGGATGCCCAGCACGATCCACACCGTGGTCCGCGCCGTGCCCAGGCGCCGATCGAGCAGATGCGGATGGAACGCGTTCACGCCGCGCTCCGGCGCGGCTGCAGCCAATCGCGCAGGAACCACAACATGACCACCCCCACGAGCGCCGTCGTCAGGCTCTGCAGCGGCGACCACACGAGCAGCTCCCATGCGACCTGCGATCCCTGCAGCCGGCCCGAGACGAGCAGCACGATGAAGTTCCGCAGCCAGGTGCCGGCGAAGAACAAACAGCCTTTCACGAACACGTGCTCGGCAAAGAAGACCGCCTTGGCCCACGAGGAGGCGAATCCTATGAGCGTATGCGCCAGCGCGCCCGCGCCGAAACTGGCGGGCGTCAGCGCGTCACGCACCAGACCGAGCAGGAATCCCGCGGCGGCGCTCTTCCCCGGCTCCGCCCGGATCGTGTAAATCAGCAGCGCGAGCAGCAGGAAATCGGGCGCGACGCGGTCGCCGCCCAGGTGGCTGCGCACCGTGAACTGCAGCAGCACGAGCAGCGTCATGATGATGGGATAGCGATAGCGATCGCTCTTTCTCATGGCCGCGGTGTCTCGCTCGGGAGCGCGCTGTCTTGCGGGACGGTAAAGCTGTTCCGTAAATCAGACCCCGCGGGACGCGGGGTCGTTGATGATGGGATAGCGATAGCGATCGCTCTTTCTCATGGCCGCGGTGTCTCGCTCGGGGGCGCGCTGTCTTGCGGGACGGTAAAGCTGTTCCGTAAATCAGACCCCGCGGGACGCGGGGTCGTGAGAATCATCACATGCGACAGCTCGGCGGGGTGGATCGCGGGCCGGACGAGGTACGTACGTCCCCACCCTTTCTCCTCGCCGGCGGGACCAACCACGATCCCGATCGGGATGCCGCGCGGAAACACCCCACCCAGCCCCGACGTCACGATCACCGTCCCGGCCGGCACCTGCTGGCGGTAGAGCACGCCCTGCAGCTCGAGCAGCCACACCCCCGGCCCTTCCGCCCCGTGCGGCGCCACGATACCGACCACACTGCCGTCGGTCGCGATGGCACTGGCCCGAAACTCGGGATGCGCCCAGCTCAGCACGACGCTCGTATGCTCGTCCACGCTGGCCACCAATCCCACCAATCCCTCGGGACTGACGACGGCCGCCAGCGGACGCACCCCTTCCCGCTTGCCGGCGGAGACCACGAAGCTGAGCGGATTGGTGGGTTCTGGCTGATGCAGGATCTCGGCGGACACGTAGCCGCTCCCGAGGCGCGCGCTCAGTCCCAGCAAGCCGCGGAGGCGGACGTTCTCGCTGCGGAGCTCGGGGAGGAAGGTGGCGGCCAGGGCCACGGAATCGCGCTGCGCCACGACCGCGTCGTAGCGATAGCGCGCCGCGGCGAGGAGCTCGGTCTGGCGCTGCAGAAACAGGAACGGCGCGAGCACGCTCTGCCGCAATCCCTGGGCAAGTGGGTCACGCCATTGATCGGGGAGGCTCAGCGCCGCGACCGACAGCCCCACGCAGGCGATGAACAGCAGCGTGTCGCTCCGGGACGCATAGCGATCCGTTCCGATCGCCATGCGGCTACGTGGTCAAAACGTTGCGGTATTTCTCCGGAGCGTCGAGGATCCGCCCCGCCCCACGCACCACGCAGGTCATAGGGTCCTCGTCCAGGTGAATCGGCAACCCGGTCTCCTGCTGCAACAGCAGGTCGAGGCCACGAATCAGGGCGCCGCCGCCGGTCATCACGATGCCGCGGTCCACGATGTCGGACGCCAGCTCGGGCGGGGTGATCTCGAGGGCGCGGCGTACGGCGTCGACGATCTGCTGGATCGGCTCCTGCACCGCCTCGCGAATCTCGCTCGAGTGCACGCGCACGATCTTCGGAATGCCCGAGACGAGGTCGCGGCCCTTCACCTCCATCTCGCGCTCTTCCCCGATCGGCGCCGCCGAGCCGATCTGAATCTTGATTTGCTCCGCCGTCGGCTCGCCGATCAGCAGGTTGTAATTCTTCCGCATGAACTGCACGATCGCCTGATCGAGCTCGTCGCCGCCGGTACGGATCGACGTGTCGGACACGATGCCCGACAGCGCGATCACCGCGATCTCCGTCGTGCCGCCGCCGATGTCGATCACCATGTTGCCGGTGGGTGTCTCGACGGGCAGCCCGACACCGATCGCCGCGGCCATCGGCTCGGCGACCATGTACACTTCCTTCGCGCCGGCCGATTGCGCGGAGTCGCGCACCGCGCGCTTCTCCACTTCGGTGATGCCGCTCGGCACACACACGATCACTTTGGGCCGCACGCGGAACAGATGCCGGTCGATGATGGTCTTGAGGAAAAAGCGCAGCATCTTTTCGGTCACGTCGAAGTCGGCGATCACGCCGTCCTTCAGCGGGCGGACGGCGAGGATGCCGTCGGGGGTGCGGCCGAGCATGCGCTTCGCTTCGAGGCCGATGCCTTTGACCTTGCCGGTAGCTTTTTCGATCGCGACGACGGAGGGTTCGTTCAACACGATCCCCTCGCCGCGAACGTAGACCAGCGTATTGGCGGTACCAAGATCAACGGCGATTTCGTTCGCCGGGCTCCAGGCACCCATTTTGAAATTCAGCCAGCGTGGTGGCACGTGATCGTCGGTAAAAGAGTTGGCGGGCTCTAGCGAACGCGCACAAGGTAATGAAATGCGTAACCCCAAGCAAGGATGAAGCTTGACGGCCCTTTCCCGCCCGGCTAGCCTTTCGCCCATGCGTCGCGTGACGCCCGACACAATTGCCGTCGTTGACCTCGCGGTGTGCGACCGCTGTGGCCTGTGTTTGCCGCTGTGCCCCCCGGAAGCCATCCACCTCGAGCTGAACATGCTGACGGTCGACGACGCAGCCTGCACCGGCTGCGAGAAATGCGTTGGGCCCTGTCCGGTCGGCGCCCTCGCCATGGCCCCCCCCGCCTATGCCTGACGTCGACCTCCTGGTCGTGGGCGCCGGGCCCGCCGGCGCCGTCGCGGCCTGGCATGCGAAGCAGGCAGCGCCCGCGCTGGACGTGGTGTTGCTGGAGCGCGATCGGGCGGTCGGGTCTCCGGTACGGTGTGCCGAGGGCGTGGGCGATGCGGGCCTGCGGGAGTTCGCCAATCCGGACGGTGCCGAGTGGGTATCCCGGCGCATCACCGACGTCGTGTTTCAGGCGCCCGACGACACCGAGGTCCTGCTGGCCGATTGCGGCCTCGGCTGGATTCTTGACCGCACCCGGTTCGACGCTCATCTCGCCGCGGAAGCGGCAGCGGCCGGTGCCCAGGTGCTCGTCGGCGCCGAAGCCACGGGCATGTCGCGCAACGGCGATGGACGCTGGCACGTGCGCGTGAAGGAGCGCGGCAGGGACGAGACGTACCGGGCGCGCATCGTCATCGGCGCCGATGGCGTCGAGACGATGGTGGGGCGCTGGGCCGGACTGGACACGCGCGTGCCGGCGCGCGACATGGAGTCCTGCGCCCAGTATGTGCTCCAAGGGATCGACTTCAATCCCGACGCGATCTATCTGCAGTTCAGCAATGCGATCGCACCCGGTGGATATGCGTGGATTTTTCCCAAGGCGGTGGGCGTGGCCAACGTCGGGCTAGGGCTCGTCGCGTTGAAGACCGATGGCCGCAACGCACGCGAGTACCTGGATGCGTGGATCGCCCGTCGCTTCCCGAACGGCGCCCGCACCGGCTACACCGTTGGCGGCGTCATCGTGCACACGACGATCAAGAAGACGTATGCCGACGGCGTGATGGTCGCGGGCGACGCAGCGCACATGCTGAATCCCCTCTCGGGTGGCGGCATCACCACTGCGATGAAGGCCGGCCGGCTGGCGGGCGGGACCGCGGCCGCCGCGATCTGCGCCGGCGACACGACCGAGCGGCGGCTGTCGACATATCACGAGGCCTGGATGCAGCTACTTGGCGAGGATCACCTCAAGTACTACCGCATCAAACAGGCGCTCGAGAATGTCGACGACACGTCCTTCAATCAACTGGCGCGCACAGTGAACAAGATCCCGGCGGAAAAGCGAACAATCGGAAGGGTCTTCACCCACGCGTTGATTAAGCATCC
>Ga0209056_10003067_pt1 | contig 17924 bp, 18 predicted proteins | sample GraSoiAngelo_114_FD_185876 | JGI IMG/M metagenome (GOLD analysis project Ga0209056, IMG submission 185876) | Grasslands soil microbial communities from the Angelo Coastal Reserve, California, USA - 14_0903_13_40cm (SPAdes) (version 2) | ecosystem: Environmental > Terrestrial > Soil > Grasslands... | reverse complement strand
ATTCCGATTCGCCCAGTTGTACTCGATCCGCCGCACCAGACCGGGCACAAGCCGACGTCGCAGATGAGCCTCCTCGGCGGACAGCGGATTGAGGATCGGCACGGCGTCGGGGCCGTCCGGAGGCCCAAGCGGCAGCGTGCGGGCCTCGAGCAGGCCGGCGCGCACCAGCTGTTCTCGTATCCGGGCCCGGGCACGCTCGTCCGGGGCGTCCGGCACGGTGCCCGGCCGGTAGGGGCGCAGCTCGTCGGGGAAGGCGTCGTACCCCTTCGAGCGGGCGACTTCCTCGATCAGATCCACCTCGCGCGTCACGTCAGGGCGCCAGCCCGGAACCTGCACCGCGAGCCGCGCGTCTTTGGGCGCCACGAAGAACCCCACCGCGGTGAGCAAACGCTCCACCTCGGGGCGCTCTATGGTCACGCCGAGGAGCCGGCTGACGCGCTCGGGGCGGAGGAAGATCGTCCTCTCCTGCTGGGGCTGCGGCCACAGGTCGAGCGCCGGCGCGCGTACCTCACCTCCCGCCACGGCGATGATCAGCTCGATCGCCCGCCGCAACGCGTCCGGCATCCCGAGCATGTCGATCCCGCGCTCGAAGCGGTAACTGGACTCGCTCGACAGCTCCAGCGCCCGGCGGGTACGGCGGATGCGGGTCGGCTGAAAGTAGGCGCACTCGAGCACGAGATCTCTCGTGTCGGCGCTCACCTCCGACTCGGCGCTCCCCATCACGCCCGCGACAATGGTGGGGTGCTCGGCGTCGCAGATCGCGGTCATATCCGCGGTGAGGGTGCGCGTCACGCCGTCGAGCGTGACGATCTTTTCGCCCGGGCGCGCGCGCCGCACCACGACCGCGGGCCCACGCAGCCTCCCGAGGTCGAAGGCGTGGAGCGGCTGGTTCAGCTCGAACAGGATGTAGTTGGTGGCGTCGACGACGTTGTTGATCGGCCGCTGGCCCACCGCGGTGAGCCGGGCGGCGAGCCAGGTGGGGCTCGGCCCCACCCGCGCGCCGCGGATCACGGCGATCATGTAGCGGGGAGCTCCTTCGGGGTCCTCGAGGCGGACTTCCACCCCGTCCACCACACCTGTGGCGGACTGGCGGACGGGGGGACGGGCGGACAGTCCGGCGGTCCGGCTGTCCGCCGGTCCGCCCGGTATGGCGGGGAGCTTGACCACCGCACCGATCGACGCGCCCAGCTCGCGCGCGACTCCCTTGTGACACAGCAGATCGGGGCGATTCGCCGGCACGTCGATCACGATCTGGTGATCGCCGATTCCCATGGCGTCGATGAAGCGGGTTCCCGGTGCGGCCGTCGTGTCGAGCTCGAGGATCCCCGTATGGTCAGCGCCGAGACCGAGCTCCTTCGCGGAGCAGAGCATGCCGTTCGACTCGACGCCGCGGATCTTCTTCCGCTCAAGCTTCACCCCTCCGGGCAGCACCGCGCCCACCGGGGCATAGGGGTAGATCTTGCCGGCCTGCACGTTGGGCGCGCCGCACACGACTTCGACGGGCCCCCCCCTCCCCCCGCCCGCGCTCCCGCCCCCACGGTCCACGAGGCAGAGCGACAGGCGATCGGCGTCGGGGTGCTTCTTCACCTCCAGCACGCGGGCGATCAGGACGTCGCCCAGGTCCTGATGCAGCGGGACGACTGCGTCGACGGCGGCGACGTGGAGCGTCAGGCGGTCCGCGACGTCGCGCGCGTCGAGCGGGCGGTCCAGCAGCGCCTCGAGCCAGCGACGCGAGACGATCAACGTGCTCCTCCCGCGAACTGCGCGAGGAATCGCACGTCGCTCTCGAACAGCACCCGGATGTCGGGAATCCCGTGGCGGCTCATCGCAATGCGCTCGGGGCCCATGCCCCACGCGAAGCCGGTGTAGCGCTCGCTGTCCACGCCGCAATTCTCGAGCACCGCGGGGTGCACGAGCCCCGAGCCGAGGATCTCCATCCAGCCGGTCTGCTTGCACGTGGGGCACCCCACACCCTTGCAGATCTGGCACTGCACGTCCATCTCGGCCGACGGCTCGGTGAATGGGAAGTACGAGGGCCGGAACCGCACCCGTGTGTCCGGGGCGAAGAACTTGCGCGCGAACGTCGCCAGGGTCGCCTTGAAATCCACGAACGTGATCCCCTCGTCGACGGCGAGTCCTTCGATCTGCTGGAACACCGGAGCGTGCGAGGCATCGAACGGGTCGCGACGGTACACCTGCCCCGGGATCACGACCCGGATGGGCGGTGGGTAGCGCTCGAGGGTGCGGATCTGCACGGGCGAGGTATGGGTGCGCAGCAGGATGTCCCCGCTCAAATAGAACGAGTCCTGGGCGTCGAGCGCCGGATGATCCTTGGGGAAGTTGAGGGCGAAGAAGTTGTACCGTTCGGTCTCGGCCTCGGGACCCACGGCGCGCGTGAACCCGAGCTCGCGGAAGATCTCACAGATCTCGTCCACGACCTGGGTGACGAGGTGGAGCCCGCCCCGCCAGCCGGCGCGGCCGGGCATGGTGAGATCCACGCCCGTGACCGTGCCGGCGGCGCGCTTGAGCTCGCCCTCACGGGCGGCGAAGGCGGCCTCGAACGCGCGCTTCAGCGCGTTCGCACTCGCGCCGACCTCCTTCTTGGAGGCCGGGTCGAGCTTGGGTATGCGCCCGAGAATCTGGGTGAGCGCGCCGACTCTGCGTCCGAGGATCTCGGTCTTCAGTCCCGAGAGCCGGCGCTCGTCCGCCTGCGGAATTTCCTTCAGACGCTCCCGCAGCTCGGCGAGGGCTGCCAGGAGGTCGCGCATGGTCAGAGCGCCTGCTTGGCGACCTCCGCGAGCTGCTCAAACGCGACGGGGTCGCGGACGGCGAGATCGGCGAGCACCTTGCGGTTGATCTCGACGCCCGCCTTGCGGAGTCCGTTCATGAGCCGGCTGTAGGACAACTGGTGCAGCCGCGCGGCCGCGTTGATGCGCGTGATCCAGAGCCGGCGAAAGTCGGCCTTCTTGCGGCGCCGGTCCCGGTACGCGTACTTCTGGGCGCGCTCGACGGACTCCTTCGCCGCCTTCCACAGTTTGGACCGCCCGCCGAAGTAGCCCTTGGCGAGCTTCATGATCTTGTTCTTGCGCTTCAGGCGCGCGACGTTGCTCTTGACGCGGGGCATGGGGGGATCGCTCCTTACGCCATCAGCAGGCGCTTGAGGCGTCGTTCGTCGGCGTGCGACACGAGCGCCGGCTTGCGCAGGTGGCGCTTCCGCTTGGGGTGCTTCTTGGTCAGGATGTGGCTCTTGTAGGCGTGGTACCGACGCAGCCGGCCGGTCCCCGTCAGCCGGACGCGTTTACGGAGCGCCCGCTTGGATTTCTGTTTCGGCATCTCGTCCTCCCCGGGCTCGCGCCCGGGGTTAGTTGTCATTTGGGGGCAAGCACCATCGACATGTTGCGGCCCTCGAGCTTCGGGTCCTGCTCGATCTTGGCGATGTCCTTCAGCTCGTTGGCGACCCGGTCCAGCACCTCGCGTCCCAGGTCGATGTGGGCCATCTGCCGGCCCCGGTACATCATCGTCACCTTGACCTTGTTGCCGTCCTGCAGGAACTCTCGCGCGTGCCGAGTCTTGAAGGCGAAGTCATGATCGTCGATCCCCGGCCGGTATTTCACTTCCTTGAGGTGGATGACGTGCTGCTTTTTCTTCGCCGCCCGCGCCGCCTTCGCCTGCTCGAACTTGAACTTCCCGTAGTCCATGATCTTCGCGACCGGGGGTCGCGCGAGCGGCGCCACCTCGACCAAGTCGAGGCCTCGCTCCTGCGCCGCGGCCAATGCTTCCTCGACGGTCAGCACGCCGAGCTGCGCTCCGTCGGGGGCGATCACGCGGATCGGGCTGATCCGGATCTGCCGGTTGACTCGGATGCGCGGCGCTTTGTTGTTCGGGCTTTCGATCGCCAGGTGCCGTTCTCCTCCATAGGGAAAGAAAAAGCGGACTCCAGCTGCCCAGGAATCCGCGTGACCTCATGCGTCATCCGTGTTCCGTCATCCATACGTGACCGATGACGAAGACCGACGACGGACGACCTCTCGAACCCTAGAGCACTCCCCGATTCGGAGAGGCAGCGGGTGAGGCGCACGCGGCGCCCGCTTGCCGAATTGTCGGGGCTAAGTTAGCCCGCCAGAAGCGGGTCCACAAGTGCGAACGCCTTGCCGTCACGCCCCAACCGACCGGCCACCACCGCGGGATCGTGCTCGAAGAACAACAGCCACCCTTCCCCTTCCGCCCGTGCATAGAGTCGCCGCTTCGACTCGAGGGTCACGAGCGGCTCCAGGTCGTACCCCATGATCCAGGGGAGCGGCAGATGGGCGCTCGTGGGGACGAGGTCCGCGAGAAAGCACACCCGCTCACCGCCGCTCTCGACCACTACCGATTGGTGATACGGCACGTGCCCCGGCGTCGGCAGGCAGCGGACCCCGGGGACCGGCTCCGCCTCCCCGTCGATGAGCGTGAACGGCACCCGCTCGAAGTTGTGCGGGAGGTAGCTCGCCGCGGTGCGCTCGTTGGTGTGCCGGGCAAACTCGAGCTCTCCCTTCTGGACCACGTAGGTCGCCCGTGGAAAGGTGATCCGAATGGCCCCTCCCGCGCCTCCACCACCTCCACCCCCCTCCCGATAGGTATTGCCGCCCGCGTGATCGAAATGGAGGTGGCTGTCGATCACCCAGCGGACGTCGGCGGGGGCATGGCCGAGCTCCGCGAGCGCATCCTCGAGCCGGGTGCGCCCGTCCTTCCCATCGTTCGCGACCCCGTAGATGTCCTTGAACTTGTCGTTTTCCTTGTTGCCGAGCCCCGTGTCCACGAGGACCAGCCCGTCGTCGTGCTCGACCAGCAGACAGCGCAGCGCCAAGGGAATGCGGTTCTTGTCATCGGCCGGAATGCGGCGCTGCCACAGCGGTTTCGGCACGACGCCGAACATGGCGCCGCCGTCGAGGGCTTGGCGGCCGGCCTCCAGGGCGTGACATCGGAGGCGGCCCACCTGGAAGGTCGTGTGGGCCATCAGAATTCGGAATGCGGAATGCGGAATGCGGAATTGACGTGAGAGTTCGCTCGCGGCTCGACCTCTCCACTGACATTCCGCATTCCGCATTCCGAATTCCGCATTCGATGGCGCGGCCTCTCATGCACCTCGATCAGCTGCTCCAGCGTCTCGACCCCCCGCTCCCGCGCCCGCCCGATCAGCGCCCGCAGGATGTGAGCGGTGGCGAGGGCATCCCCGAAGGCGCGATGGCGTGCCGGGTTCTCGACGCCGAAGAACGCCGCCACGTGGTCGAGCCCACGGTGGCGCAGCTCGGGCACGAGGCGGCGCGTGAGGCGAACCGTGCAGAGGGGCTTGCCGCCCGGTGCGGGGACCCCGGCCGCGACGCATTCGGCTGCGAGGAAGCGCCAGTCGAAGCGGGCGTTGTGGGCAACGAACACGCCGGCGTCGAGCGCGTATCCGAGACCTGCCACCACGTCCCCGAAACGGGGGCGACCGGCGACCAGGCCGTCGGTGATGCCGGTGAGGCGCGTTACCCACGGAGGAATCGGGGTCCCCGGATCGAGCAACGCCTCGAAGGCGAGGTGGATGGTTCCGCCCTCGAGGATCGCCACCGCCACCTCGAGGATCCGCCCGCCGTTCTGCGCCCGCACCCCGGTCGTTTCCACGTCCACCACGGCGAAGCGGGCGTGCTCGAGGGACTCGGGGCCCGGGCTAGAGGTCATCCCGCCGGAGTGGCAACGACATGCAGCGGGGACCGCCGCCGCCGCGCACCAGCTCGCTCCCGTCCATCGTGATCACCGCCCGCTCACCGTCGTCCAGCGTCTCCTCACCCGTCAGCAGGTTCACGGCGGAGACCGTCTTGAACCCCGCATGCTCGAGCTCCCGCAGCGTGGCCTCGTTGCGGGCGTAGGTGACCGTCACGCCGGGCCGCACCGCGAAGAAATTGCAGGCCGAGGACCACTGCTCGCGCTCCTGCAGCGAGCGGTCCGAGCCCCCGCAGAACGCCGGCTCGAGCGGGTGGTCCACCGCCTGCATGGCGGCGAAGAAGTTGGGCATCTCCTTCACCCCCTTCGATTTCTTGCGGCGGTGCAGCACGGCGAGCCGCTCCGGCCCGACGAAATGCGGCGGATAGACGCAGCACAGCTCGCGGTCGAGCTGCGTAAAAATCATGTCCAAGTGGATCGCGGTGCGCTCGTTCGGGAGGACCACGACGATCACGTCCTTGACGCCGCAATGCTCGAACACGAGATCGCACAGGTGGTCGAGCGCCGCGGGGCTCGAGCGCTCGCTGAACCCGAGCAGCAGCAAGTCGGGGCGCACGGGGTGCACGTCCCCGCCTTCCAGCGTGTAGTTGTTGCGCTTCTCTTCCGACCCGTCGTACAGGATCCCGGCGTTCTCGAGACACGGGTGGTAGCGGAACAGCGCCTTGACGAGGAGCTCCTCGGTCCAGCGCACGCCGTAGCGCATCGAGCCGATGATCGAGTGCTCGCCGATCACGATCCCCACATCGCGCGTGAAGAAGAGATTGGGAAGCGGCGGCAGCGCGAAGCCGGTCTCGTTGAGCGCGCGGGCGATCGGCCCGGCGTCTTCCAGGGCGCCCTCGATCATCAGGCCGACGAGCGCCTCGGGCGAGAGGGCGGCGAGCTGCTTCGCCAGGGCGTCCGACGGCACCACCTCGAGCGCGCGGGTCACGAGGAACTCGCGCACGTCCGGACGCGCCACCAGCTCCGTCAGGAGCGTGCGCACCTCGTACACCTGGGCGAACCGCTCCAACACCGCCACGAACCGCCGGTGCTCGCGCTGGGCGAGCTCCAGGTCGATGATGTCGTCGTACAGATAGTCTTCCCGGTTGCCGGGAGTGACGGCGACCAGCTCGCGGCCGGGGGTATGTACCAGCACCGTCCGCAGCGGGCCGATTTCCGAGGTGACGTGGACGCGGGCCATGGGCGGAATCTAACAGTGCGGAATGGGGAATTCGGAATGCGGAATGTCAATGTGAGTGTCGCTCAGCGAACGACCTCTCCTGCCAATTCCGCATTCCGCATTCCGCACTCCGCATTGGTCTTTCATCGGTTCGCCAACGCGAAACTGAGCGTCTCAAGCTCGAGCGCCATATTCACCGACTTCACCGCCACGTCGCCGGGCACCGCTAGCTGCACCGGGGCGAAGTTGAGGATGGCCTTCACGCCCGCGCGCACCAGCCGGTCCACGACCTCCTGCGCCGACTCGGCGGGCGTCACGACGATGGCGATGTCGCTGGGCTCCTTGACGAGGTCGGCGTCCAGGTGGCGGATGTCGCGCACCACGAGGCCGTTCCAGCGGGAGCCGATCTTCTTCGGGTCTTTGTCGTATATCGCGGCGACGTGGAAGCCGCGCTGCCGGAAACCGGGATATTGCACGAGCGCGCTGCCGATGCGGCCCGCGCCGACGAGCACGACGCGGTAGGTGCGTCGCAGGCCCAGGATATCGCGGATCCGGGCGGTGAGCTCGGGGACGGAATAGCCCAGGCCGCGCTTGCCGAACGAGCCGAAGAAGGAGAGGTCTTTGCGCACCTGCGCCGACGTCGTGCCGCCGCGCCGGGCCAGCTCGGCGGAGGAGATCGTGGTCTGGCCTTGCGCGTCGAACTGCTCGAGGAACCGGAGGTACAGGGAGAGCCGCCGCACTGTGCTCTCGGAGATCTTCCTCATATTGTGAATTATTTCACAATCCAGCGCTCCACCGCAAGAGCCGCACGAACACGTCGGGGGGGAGCGTCTCGGGACGCACCGCCGGATCGACCCCGAGCGCCGCCAGTCCCGCCGCCACGACGGCGGCGGAGCGCCCCGTGACCGCCATCGCCACATTGCGCAGCTGCTTGCGTCGCCGGGTGAAGCAGGCCGTGACGAACGCGCGGAACGCCGCGATCTCTTCCGACGCGACGAGCGGCTGGGCGCGCGGCGTGAGGCGCACCACGGCGCTCCTGACCTTGGGCGGCGGCGTAAACGCCCCCGCGCGTACGGTGAAGAGCCGCTCCACGCGACACACGGCCTGCACTCCCACGGAAAGGGCGCCGTACGCTTTCGACCCCGGGGACGCGGCGAGGCGGTCAGCGACCTCGGCCTGGACGAGAAACACGATGCGCCCCGGGAGCGGCGGCGCGAGGGCTTTGTCGATCAGGGGAGAGGTGATGGCATAGGGGATGTTGCCGACGATCTTGAAGTGCGGAGTGTGGAGTGCGGAGTGCGGAGTGACGAGGGCGTGCCAATCGACCCGGAGCGCATCGCCATGAACGACGGTGAGTCTATCTATTCCGCATTCCACATTCCGCACTCCGCATTCGTGCGCCAGTCGGCGATCCTTCTCTATAGCGATCACCCACCGCACGCGTGGGGCCAGGACGGCCGTGAGGGTTCCCGTCCCCGCCCCGATCTCGACCACGACGTCGTCGGGCGCGGGCTCGAGCGCGTCGACGATGCGTTGCAGGATGTTCCGGTCGGTGAGGAAGTGCTGGCCGAGCCGCTGGTCCGGGATCACACCTTGAGGATGACGACCGTGCGGTCATCGGCGGGCGGCGCGCCGCCCGTGAAGCCGGCGAGGTCGGCGTGCACGGACTCGAGGATTTCGCGCGCCGGACGGTCCTTCAATCGGGCCACGTGGCCGAGCACGCGTTCCTCGCCGAATCGTTCGCCGCGTCCGTCCCCCCCCAGCGCCTCGGCGACGCCGTCGGTGAAGAGACAGATGATCGCCTCGCGCCGCGCCCACGTGCGCACGATATCCGCGCCCGGCGCGGTGGCGAGACCGAGCGGCGGGCGCGTGGCCTCGAGCCGGACCGCCTCGCCCGTCCGCGTCGACACGAGAAACGCATGCGGATGCCCGGCGTTGGCGAAGGTGATCCGTCCGACGTTCGGGTCGACCACGGCGTAGAACACCGTGAGGAACATCTCGGTGCTCGCGAGCTCATCGGCGAGCGACTCCTCGAGGCGGCGGAGCACCTCGGTCGGCGTTTCGGCCGATTCGGCGTGGATACCGGAGGCCGCCATGACGAGCGCCATGATCAAGGCGGCGCCGAAGCCGTGGCTCGTCACGTCGCCGATCATCACGCCGATGCGGTCGGCCCGGAGGTTGAGCAGGTTGTAGAAATCGCCGCCGACCGACTCCGCCTGACGGCAGCGCGCGGCGACATCCACGCGCGACGCGACCACGAGCGGCGACGGCAGCAGCTTGAGCTGGAGATCGCGCGCCAGCTCGAGCTCCCGAAGCACGCGCTGCTGCCCCAGGTCGCGGGCGACGAGTCGGGCGTTTTCGATCGCCGCGCCGATCTGGTTCGCGATCGCGGCCACGAGCTTCCGGTCGCCGGCGGTGAACGCGTCTCCCCCCACCCGGTCCGTCAGGTTGATCACGCCGATCGGCTTGCCGCGCGCGCCCGGCGCGGCGTACAGGACCGGGACCGACAGGAACGCCTGGCCGCGGTAGTTGCGGCCGTCGGGGCAGCCGGGATTCGCCGCCGTCGAGTCCGTGGGGTCGTAGCTCACGATCCGCATCTCACGGAACACGCGGGCCGCGACCGAGCAGGGGTCGTCCACCTCGATGGGCTCCACCTCCTGCGGGTCCATGCCGCGCGCGGCCACGATCCGCAGCATCTTCTGCTCGGCGTCGTACACCAGGAGGGTCGCGCGGCGGGCCCCGACCACCGTCGATACCTCGCGCAGAATCCGGTCGGCCGCTTCGTCCAGCCGGATCGTGTGGCCGAGGATCTCGCTGATCGTATAGATGAGGTCGATCTCTTCGTACCGGTCGGACAGCTCGGCCGCGACCTGAGCCGCGTCGCGCTCGGCGGAGAGCACCGACCCGACGATCTGGGCCAACTCCCGACCCAAGCCCGGGCCGGCGCCCGGGGGCGGCGCCTTCCCCAGTCCCCCGTTCGCGATCTCGAGCCACAGTCCCTGGGTCTCGGGAATCGGTTCCAGCCACGCCGACCGCTCCGCCGCATCGGGCTCGCCCGTCTGCCGCAGGCGCAGTCGCGCCCCGGCGAGGCGCTCGAGCACCGGGAGCAGCCGATCGAGCCGGGTCAGCCCGCTCGCAGCGTCAGGCACACCGAGTTCCCTTTCTCATTGAAGGCGACCTGGTCGACGAGGCTCCGCAGCACGAACAGGCCGCGACCGTCCTCGCGCTCGAGGCGCTCGGGGAGCGTCGGGTCGGGGACGCGGGCGGGGTCGAACCCGTTGCCCTCGTCGGTCACGTGCAATCGCACGGCGTCGCGCGCCACCTCGACCCGCACGCGCACCACGCGCCCCGGGTCGCGGCGGTTCCCATAGGCGATGGCATTCGCGAGGGCTTCCGCGAACGCCGTCCGGAAGTTGAATCGGATGCGGCGGGGAGAGAGGGGGCCGCCGGGTAGCTCGTCCGCGATCAGCTCCACCGCCGGGCCGACGTACTCGAGGTCGCTCGGCACGTCGAGCGACAGCTCGATCTCGGTCTCAGCTCCCGTCGCCCGCCGGCGAAGCTGGAGGGGCTGCGGCGTAGTCACGGGTCAGAAGGCGGCGAGCGCCTCCTCCGGTGTCCGCGCGATGGCGAAGAGCGTGTCCAACTTGGTCAGCTCGAACAGCGTCTGCAGGTCTTCATTCAAGCCGCAGAGCCGGAGGTCCCCGCCCTGCTCGCGGATCTTCTTCGAGAGCGACACCAGGACGCCGAGGCCGGAGGAGTCGATGTAGCCGGTCTTGGTGAAGTCGATGACGAACTTCTTCCCACCACCTTCGAGGGTGTCGAGCACCTTCTGCTTCAGGTCCTGGCGGTTGCCGACGATCAGCTGCCCGTCCACACCGACCACCACCACGCCGTGCTTGTCCTTCTTGAGACTGAAGCTCATGACCGCTCTCCCCCTTGAAGGACGGCGACCGCCGCCGTGTCCACAATATCATCGGCCGTCGCGCCCCGCGACAGGTCGGCGACGGGTCGCGCGAGTCCCTGGAGGATCGGCCCGATCGCCTCCCAACCGCCCAGGCGCTGCACCAGTTTGTATCCGATGTTCCCGCTGTCAAGATCGGGGAACACGAGCACATTGGCGCGTCCGGCCGCTGGCGAGCGCGGCGCCTTGCGCGCCGCCACCTCGGCGACCATCGCCGCGTCGGTCTGCAGCTCCCCGTCGAACGCGAAATCCGGCCGCCGCCGCGCGAGGCTCTCGACCGCCTGCCGCACGCGCTCCACGCGCGGTCCCGCCGCGCTGCCCTTCGTGCTGTAGGAGAGGAAGGCGACGACCGGCTCGTCGCCCACGATCCGCCGGCGATCCCGCGCGGCGGCGACCGCCGAATCGGCGAGCTGCTCCGGGCTCGGCTCGGGAACGACCGCGCAATCGGTGAAGGTGAGCACGGCGTCGTCCCGCACCAGGTAGAACGCGCCGCTCACCGTCGTGATCCCGGGCGCGGTGCCCACCGCCCACAGGGCGGCGCGGATCGTGTCGCCGCTCGGGAAGGTGGCCCCGCCGACCATGACATCGGCGCGGCCCAGCCCGACGAGCGCGGCACCGAACGTGAGGGGATGCTCGAGGGCGGCGGCCGCGGCGGCGTCGTTGGGGAACGTGTTGGGGCGCCGAGCTCGCAAATGTCGGACGAGATCCGGGATGCGGGATGCGGGAAGGGGCCGCCCCAACACCTCGACCACCCCCAAACCCTCGCGCTCCAGGCGCTTGGCCGCTTGCTGCACGCGCTCGTCGGTCCCCTCGGGGAGGACGATGCGGCGACCGGCACGGCGCGCCCGCTCGTACACCGAGTCGCGGAACGTCACTTGCCGAACTTTTTCCTGAGCGCCTTTTGAACCGCCGGGTGGACGAGCTGCGACACGTCGCCGCCGAAGCGCGCCACTTCGCGCACGAGGCTCGAGCTCAGGTAGGTGAGATCGAACGCGGGGACGAGGAACACCGTCTCGACGCCCGGCGCCAAGTTGCGGTTCATGAGCGCCATCTGGAACTCGTATTCGAAGTCGCTCACCGCCCGCAGACCCCGCAGGATCACGGTCGCTCCGGCAGCCCGCGCGAAGTCCGCGAGCAGGCCGTCGAAAGAGCGGATCTCAACGCCGGGATCTGCGACCGCTTCTCGAATCAGCGCCACCCGCTCGTCGAGCGTGAATAGCGGCTGCTTCGCCACATTCACCGCCACCGCGACGACGACGCGGTCGGCGAAGGTGCGGGCGCGGCGGATCAGGTCCTCGTGCCCGCGCGTAATCGGGTCGAACGACCCGGGATACACCGCGATGCGGGGGGCGGGCGCCGTCATGGGGCGTAGATGAAGGTCACGGCGGTATCCCCGTAGCGCCGGGTGTCGTCGCCGGGAATCGGCTGATCTGCCGGATGCTCGATCGAGATGATGCGCGCGAACGGATTCACCCGGAACAGGGCGACGAGCCGCGCCGCCTGCGCGCTCGCGTACGGCGGGTCCGCGAACGCCACGTCGTACTGCCCGGGATGCAGCTGTTCCGCGTACTTGAGGGCGTCCACGCGATGGACCACCGTCCGGTCATCCACCTTGAGGAGCGTGATGTTGGCCTTGAGCGACGACAACGCGAGCCGGTGGATCTCGACGAAGTCCGCGCTCACGGCGCCGCGCGACAGCGCTTCGAGGCCCAGCGCGCCCGAGCCCGCGAACAGGTCGAGCACGCGGGCCCCACGCAGCGGGCGCTGGAGGATGGAGAACCACGCCTCGCGCACGCGGTCCCCGGTCGGCCGCACCTTGTCGCCGGACGGAGTCTTCAAGCGGCGGCCTTTGAACTCGCCGGCGATAATCCGAACCATTCCCACCCCCGCTCCCCCGAGAATGCGGAATTCGGAGTGCGGAATGCGGAATGTCAAGCTGAGCGTCGTGCAGCGAGCGACCTTCCACGGCAATTCCGCATTCCACATTCCGCATTCCGCATTCTCACTCACTTGGCGCCATCGCCGCCACCCGCGCCTGCAGCGTCGTGCGCCCCTGCCACTCGTCGCGCTCCAGCCGGAACGCGACGTCCAGCCGCTCCGCGAGCCAGTGGTCGGGGATCGCGTCGGCCCACTGGAACGCGATGGCGGGGAGCACCCCCGACGCGTCGTCCAAGGTGAAGCGCAGGTGGTTCGTCCCGACGCGCCGTGCGCCGACCGCGCGGGCCTGCCGCACGCCGAAGACCGGCGCGGGATTGCCCGGACCGCACGGCTCGAGATAGCGGATCAGCTTCTCCAGCTCGTCGCTCACGAGGCCCAACGGCAGCTCCAGGTCCACCCGCTGGGCGGGCACCAGGTCGTCGGGGCCCAGAAGCTCGCCCGCGACGGCGAGAAACGCAACACGGAACGCGTCGTAGCGCTCCCGCCGGACGGTGAGCCCCGCCGCCATGGTGTGGCCCCCGTACTTCTCGAGATGGTGCCCGACCCGATGCAGCGCGGCGTGCAGATCGAAGCCCGCGACGCTCCGACCGGAGCCCCGCCCCACGTCGCTCCCCTCTTCCCAGGCGATGAGAAACGTGGGCCGCCCGTAGCGCTCCACCAACCGAGAGGCGACGATCCCGATCACCCCCGGGTGCCAGGTATCGGCCGCGAGCACCAGCCCGCGGTCCTCCGGCCGCAGGACGCGCTCGGTCAGCTCCACGGCCTCGTCGAGGATGCGCTGGTCCAGCGCCTGGCGCCGGGCGTTCAGCGTCTCGAGCTCGCGGGCGATCGCCGCCGCCTCTTGCGGATCGTCGGAGAGGAGCAGCCGCAGCCCGTCGTTCGCGTCTCCGATCCGCCCCGCCGCATTCAAGCGCGGCGCCAGAATGAACCCGACGTGGCCCGACTTGATCGGCTTCCCCGCGAGGCCCGCCGTTTCGACGAGCGCCCGCACGCCCGTCCAATGCGACTCCGCGAGCAGCTTGAGCCCGTGGCGCACCAGGATCCGGTTTTCGCCCGTGAGCGGCACGACGTCGGCCACCGTCGCGAGCGCCACCAAGTCGAGGAAGTGGAGCGGCAGATGGGGGGACAACCCCAGCGCCGGCACCAGCGCCTGCGCGAGCTTGAACGCGACGCCGGTGCCGCACAGGTCCTTGTCTTCGGACGGGCAGTCGGCGCGCCGCGGGTCGAGCACCGCCGAAGCGGGAGGCAGCTCGTCACCCGGGAGATGGTGGTCGGTGACGATGACGTCGATGCCGGCCGCGCGCGCGGCGCGCACCGGCTCCACCGCGGTGATGCCGCAATCGCAGGTGACGATCAGCCCGGCGCCGAGGCGGCGCGCTTCCGCCAGCCCCGCCGGCCCGAAATCGTATCCGTCGCGCAGCCGGTGCGGGACGAACGCGTGGGCCCGGCCGCCGACGCTCGAGAGCACGCGGGTGAGCAGCGCCGCCGCACATTGGCCGTCCACATCGTAGTCGCCGTGGATCAGGATCGGGGCACCCGAGCGGACGGCGGCGACGATCAGCTCCACCGCCCGCGGCATATCGGCCCAGGCGTGCGGGTCCGAGAGCCGCTCGAGGTCGGGGCGGAGGAACGCTTTGGCGTGCTCGGGCGCGCCGAGCCCGCGCTGCACGAGGATGGCGGCGAGGGGCTCGGGGATGTGGAGGTCGGACGCGAGGGCCGCGGTGAGCTGCGGATCGGGCGGCGCCGCGACCGCCCAGCGGGCGGGGATCATTCCGGGGCGTACAAGAGCACGCCGCAGGCCTCGCAGCCTTCGATCGACGCGCCACGCTGGATCAGGGCCCGGCGCTGCGTCGGGACCGCCGTGAAACAGTGGCCGCAGGCGTCGCCGTGCAGGGCGTACAGCGCGAGCGGCGCCTTGCCGCGCCGAATCCGCTCGTAGCGCGCCAAGAGCGCGGCGCCCACGCCCGCGGTGGCGCGCTCCCGCTCGGCGAAGGCGCGCTCGCGCTCGGCGGCGATCTGCTCGCGCTTCCCCGCGAGCGCCTCGCGCAGCGGGGCCTGCCGCGCCCGCACCTCTTCGAGCGCTCGCTCGGCCTCCGCAGCCTTGTGCTCCGCTTCCGTCACCGCGTCCCCGGAGCGCATGAACTCGGCCTCTTCCTTCGCGAGCACCGAGCGCGCCAAATCCAGCTCCGCCATGAGGGTGGAGGCTTCCTTCGCGCCCCGTACCCACTCGAGGCGTTGGCGCCGCTGCTCCTGCATGGAGCGATAGTTGGCGATCTTGCCCTCCAGCTCGTCGCGCCGGTCGATGGCGGCCTGGATCCCCGCCTGCGCCACCGCGAGCGTGCGCTCGGCCGCCGCCTGCGCCTCGTCGAGCGTCGACAGCTCGGGGGCGAGCGCGGCGAGGGCCTCATCGGTCGCCGTCACCGCCTGATCCTTCTCCTGTAGCGCCAACAACGCTTCAAGTTCCGGGTGCACCTCTCCTCCTCTTAGCGATCTTGTACCGTGGGTAGCGCTTGCGGAGCTCGTCGAACACGCGCCGCTTCTCCGCAATCAAGGACGCCTGCCGCTCGGGGCTCTCGAACGGGAGCTGATCGTCCAGCCGCTCCAGCTGCCGCTCGAGCCGCCGGGCTTCCATCCAGTTGACGGCCAGGTCGTACATCTCGTTGGGATCCCGGGCTCCTAGTCCCTCCGCTTTGAGCTGCTCGTACGCGCGTGCCGACGTGTCGTCCAGGGCGAGCACCGCGTCGTCGGCGACGCTCTCGAAGACGGCGCGATAGGGTGGGAACTCCAGCTCTTCGGGGTCGACGGCTTCGGTCACGCGGCTCTTCCACGGCTCGCCCTCGAGCAGCAGCAAGAGGAGGGCTTTCTCGGCGCTGGCGGGAAGCTGGGGAATGGGGAAAGGGGAAGGGGGAATAGTGGAGCCCGGTCCCCTTTCCCCTTTCCCCTTTCCCGAGATAGTCACTTCTCGTTCCAGGACATCCTTTCGGACCCCCGCCGCCTCTGCGACCCGGGAGATGTAGAGCTCCCGCGTGATCGGATCTGTCGCCGCCCGAATCGTGGGGAGCAGGCGATCGAGCGCCCGGCGCCGGCCCGGCAACGTGCCGAAGAATCCCTTGCGGTCGAGAATCTGGATCTTCCGCTCCAGCACATCGACCGCGTCCTTGAGGATCTCCTCCAGTCCCGCGGCACCCTTCCTTTGGACCAGGGTGTCGGGGTCCTCGCCTGCCGGGAGCGTGGCCACGCTCACCCGCAGTCCCTCGCGCAGCAGCTCGTCGCCGGCGCGGAACGTGGCGCGCAGGCCGGGCTCATCCGAGTCGTACAGCAGGATCACATGGGGCGCGTGGCGCTTCACGAGCTGGGCCTGCTCCGCGGTGAGCCCGGTGCCGAGCGGCGCCACGACCTCTTCGATCCCGGCGAGGGAAACCCGGAGCACATCGAAGTACCCTTCCACCAGGATCGCGCGCTCCGCCTTACGCATCGCGTGCTTCGCGACGTGCAGGTTGTAGAGCAGCTTTCCCTTGTGGAAGATCGGGGTATCGGGGGAATTGAGATACTTGGGCTCTCCTTCGCCGAGGATGCGGCCACCGAAGCCGACCACGCGGGCGCGCAGGTCGTGGATCGGGAAGAGCAGCCGGCCGCGGAAGCGGGGCGTGAGCGTGCCATCCTCCCGTCTAGCCAACAGACCCGCCTCGAGCAACACCTCGTCACGCACGCCCAACCCTTTCATTGCGTCGAGGAGCGCCTTGCTCTTGGGCGCGTACCCGAGACCGAGCGGCTGGACGGTCTCGAGGTCCAAATGCCGGGTCGTCACATAATCGCGGGCGACCTGCGCTTCGGGGTTCTCCAGCAGCTGGCGCGCGAACCAGTCGGCCGCCGCCGCCACGGCACTGTAGAGCGGCTCACGAGGATCGGGGCCGGTCGGCCCCCGCTCCGGAATCGTGATCCCCACCCGGCGCGCCACCTCCCGCACGGCCGTGGGATAGTCCATGCCGAGCTTCTTCATGAAAAACGTGAACACGTCTCCGCCGGCGTGGCACACGAAGCAGTAGTACATCCCCTTGCGGGGGATGACGGCGAAGTTGCGGTGCGTGCCCCCGTGAAACGGACACGGGGCGCGGAAATCGGATCCGGTGCGCTTGAGCTCGACGTGCTCGCCGATGATCCCCACGATGTCCGCCGCCTCGCGGACCTGCTCGATCACGTCGTCGGGGATGAGGCTCACGCGCGAAACTCCACGAGCGTGACGCCGTGACCGCCCTGGTTCGGGGGCGCGAAGCCGAAGCGCTTCACGCGCGGATCGGCCGAAAGGACCTCGTGCACGAGCTGGCGCAGGGCGCCGGTCCCCTTGCCGTGGACCACGCGGAGATGAGGAAGGTCGGCGAGGATGGCGTCGTCGAGTGCCTTGACGAGCAGCGGCTCGGCTTCGGACACGCGGAGGCCAATGAGGGAAATCTCCGTTGCGGCGTTGACGGACGGTGCCTGGGCGGACTGGCGGACAGTCGGACGGTTGGACCGTGAAGGCACGTGGCGAGCACGCTTCAACTCCTCCAGGGACATCCACCCTGGTCCCTGCTCCCCGCTCCCTGCTCCCTGGTCCGTTTCTTCGATGGCTCGTTCGACGAGGCGGCGGGCTTCCTTGGCGGTCGTCTCGTCCACGGCCGCCCGGGCGCGGCCCAGCGCTTCTTCCACCTTCTTGCGTGCCTCGAGCAGGTAGGCGCGGGCCTGCTCGCGCGCCTCGCGTTCGAGGCTTTGCGCGCGAGCCTTGACGTCCCGCTCGCGCGCGGCCAGCTCCGCGGCGCGCGAGTCGAGCTGCTCCGTGTCGCGGCGCACGCCCTCCTCGCGCGCGGCGAGCTCCTGCTCCTTGGCGTCGAGCTCCCGCGCCCGGGCCTCGACGGTGGCGAGCAGGGCGTCCAGCGCCCGCTCGGCCCGCGGCACGACCCGCTCGGCGATCTCCAGTACGTCGGGCGCGATCCCGAGGCGGCGCGCGATGGCGAGCCCGTACGACCGGCCGGGCACGCCTTTCAGCAGCCGATAGGTCGGCGTCAGGGTGTCGGCGTCGAACTGGAGCGAGGCGTTCACGATCCCCACCGTCTCCGCCGCCAACTGCTTCAGGGCGCCCAGGTGCGT
>Ga0209056_10003066_pt1 | contig 17926 bp, 14 predicted proteins | sample GraSoiAngelo_114_FD_185876 | JGI IMG/M metagenome (GOLD analysis project Ga0209056, IMG submission 185876) | Grasslands soil microbial communities from the Angelo Coastal Reserve, California, USA - 14_0903_13_40cm (SPAdes) (version 2) | ecosystem: Environmental > Terrestrial > Soil > Grasslands... | reverse complement strand
AAGCCAAGATCGCCCGGCCCAGCGCCGACCAGATAAACTCTTCCATTTTTACTCATGCTCATGCTCACCTGCCAAGCCGTAGCTTTGCGCGGAGGCTGGTGCTCGTAATCGATCCTAATAGCTCCGCCGCGAGGCGCTCGCGCTCGTCGAGCTCGCCTTCCACCTCACCTTGATGCGGCGCCACTGCGCCCTGCAAGAAAACTTGCGCGCGCATTTTCATCTTACCGTCCTCGATGTTCGCAAGGACGCCCACGGGGCAATTGCAATCACCCTGCAAACGGCGCAGAAACTCTCGCTCCGCCTGCAAACAAAGCAACGTTCCGCGATCGTTTATGAGATCAACGATCGTCTTTGTGCTTTGATCATCACTACGAACTTGAAGGACAACGATTCCCTGGCCGCCTGCCGGCAAAAAGATTTCGCAGGGAAGGATCTCAAGAAAAAATCGCTGGCCTTCAAAATTGATTTCAGTACGGGCGTCTAAGAGTCCCAAGCGTTCAAGCCCCGCGCGAGCTAAGACGACGGCGTCCCACTCGTTTTCGGCCAGTTTTCGCAGCCGGGTCGGCACGTTCCCGCGAACATCGATGATGTCGAGGTCCGCGCGTTTCCACAACAGCTGATGTCTTCTTCGCACACTGCCGGTCGCGACTGCGCCCCCCGGAGGAAGGGAAGAAAGACCACCCGGATGTTTAGAAACCAGCACATCGTCCGTCGGCGCCCGTGGAAGAGCTGCCACAATTTCTGCGCCCAGGCCCGTTTCACTCGGCAGGTCCTTTGCACTATGAACCGCAATATCTACATCTCGGGCAATAAGGGCACGCTCGATTTCTGCTGTGAACAATCCTTTTCGTCCCGCGCGAGGATCGACAACTCTGACTTTGTCGCCCCTTGTCGCGACAATCTTCGTCTCAATTGTGACGTCCGGCTGTGCATCACGAATCGCTTCTTCGACTAACCGAGTCTGCGTGCGCGCGAGTTCACTGCCGCGTGTTCCCAGGACAATCTTTCGGCTTCCGGCGCTCATAAAGCTGCTGTAGCGGCGGTCTGCGACCGCCGTCGCATTACGTCGAGCGATATTCCAGTGTAAAAATCTTGCCTATAAATGGCCAATTTTCAGCGTTTGTCGCAAGGCCAGCTCGCACCGGATTTTCACGAACATAGCTCCACTTTTCTGAATACGATTCTTCACTCCGAAGTAAGTGATCGAAAAACGTCTTCTGCCAATGAGGCGCAACAACTCCCGCTGTTCGCAAAGTTTTCGAGATTGTGTTTTTCAGAGACTTCATCCAAGCCGCCAGGCTGATTTTCTCATCGTCAGTTGTGACGAATAAGTGCACATGATCTGGCATAATCACATACGCCAATCCAAGCTCCGTGCAGAGGACCCTGTTGCCCAAACCGCAGAAAGGTCTCGTGGACGGTTGCGGTCGCAAGAAGTTTTCGGCGATTATGAGTGCAGGCCGTTATGAAATAGATTGGCGATCGCGTGAACACCAACTCAAGGCGATGCAGGCGCTGCTTTCGATTTTCGGCGGTCATAGACGCGCCGCTACATTTCCGAAGCGCGCAGCGAATTTTTGGCGAGCGAGGCAAGCTCAGCAGTCTGCGAGGCTGGATGCAATCCTCGAGAAATTGAGTCGACGAAATCTGTGACATGTTCGGCGATGATCGATTCTGCGGCGGCGACCTGCTGGCGTCTCAGGGCGAGCGATTGCTCTGCGACAGATTGTAGTGAATCGATATCGTAAAGATAAACGCCTTCCAGTTCATTTACGCCCGGATCGACGTCGCGAGGCACGGCGATGTCTATGATAAAAAGCGGACGATCCAGGCGTTCGCGCAGCATCGGCGCGAGTTTCTCCGGTGTTAGCAACGGAGTTTTCGATGCTGTCGACGTGATAAGAATATCGATCTCGCGGCATTGCGGGGCCCACTCGTCAAACGAAACGGCGCGGCCGCTTACCGCCTGCGCCAGCTCGACTGCGCGATCCGTCGAACGATTGCTTACGCGAAGATCGCTGACGCCGCGGGAAATAAGGGCGCGCGCAGTGCGTTCGCTGGTTTCACCTGCGCCAAGCACGAGCACTTTGCAATCGCTTAATTTGCCAAAAATTCTTTGAGCTAGATCGACAGCGACCGAGCCAACCGACACTGCGCCGCGCGCAATGTCCGTGTGCGTGCGCACTTGTTTCGCGACGCGAAAGGCGCGCTGGAACAAACGATGCAAATAGGGACCGACTGCGCCGGATGTTTTGGCAGATTCGTATGCTTTTTTTGCCTGCCCCAGTATCTCGCTCTCGCCGACAACCATCGAGTCGAGCGCGGAGGCGACCCGGAAAAGGTGCTGAACGCATTTTTCGGCCTCGTACCGATAAAATGGAGGCGCGTAGTCATGAGGATCGGTATCCATTTTGCTCATGAGGCAACGCGCGATTCTATCGGTGGAAATGCGTCTCTGCGAAACAGCGTAAACCTCCACCCGATTGCACGTGCTCAGCAGCAACGCTTCGGTGCAACCGGCTTCGCGCACGATCGATTCAGCCGTTGCGCCGCCCGCGAACTGCTCGCGCGTTGCCACGTTCGCTGTGTGATGGCTCAAACCGATGCAGAATAGATTCATGGCAGCGGATGCATCTGCGCGGTGAATGTAATTCCCCAGAGAAGCGTCAACGCGGCGCTAAAACCGATGATGCATAGTGCGGCCACGCGTTTTGGCGCGAGCCAACGAAGGTGACGGCCTTGCAAAATCGCTGCGTAAAGCAGCCAGACTCCAACAGCGGCCCCGACCTGCACGCGCGGCAATGGATGGCCGGTAAAAAAACCACTCACGATTCCCAGCGTGTAAAGCGCAAACCCCCACCAAAGCAAACGGGTGATGGCAGCGAACAGATCAGTCAACGGCGGAAGGTGATAAAAAATCGAATGCAGGCGATGTGTTTTAAGCTGGCGTTCCTGCACCAGATACATCACGCCTGCGATGCAAGCCAGCGCGAACGCGCCGTAGGCCACGAGAGAAATGGATGCGTGAAATTCCAGCCAGGGGGCTGCCGGTACCTTAACCGGGTGACGAATGTCGATCGGCGCAAGCAGCGCAAAACCCTGTAGCAAAACCACCAGCGGCGCGGTAAAGGCGCCCATGAGCGACAGCCTATAAGCAGGGCCGACGAGCATGTAGATCGCAGCGACCGACCACGCGAGAAAGATAAAAACCTCAAATAAATTCGTGAGCGGACACCGCCCCAGTTCGTGCCCGCGCACCGACAAGAACGCCGTCTGAAAAATGAATCCCAAACCGACGGCAAAGAAATTGAATCGCATCGGCCGAAACACCCCGGCACGCAGCTCAATAACCGTGTGCAGAATCGCTGCGAGAAAACAGAGCGTCGAAATGATGAGTAGATATCGATCCACCGGGACAGCTTATCTTAGATTACTGTCCCGACTTGGCAATGCTGCATAGGTTCGCCACGTGTCTGGCGAGCACTATCACGATCCCAGGTTTTGGCTAGTAATTACTCACGGATTACCCGGATTGACGTCTCACTGCAGCCAGCTAGCGTTCGCGCCAATGGCCACGTCGATCATCGAGAAGCTTCATGCGGCCGTCCGCGATGTGCCCGATTTTCCAAAGAAAGGGATCGTGTTTAAGGATATCACGCCCGTGTTGAATGATCCGGCGTTGTTCCGTGCGTCGATTGATCTCTTTCTGGAGCGGTGTCGCGGCCTGACAATCGACAAAATTGTCGGGATTGATGCGCGTGGGTTTCTTTTTGGATCAGCCGTTGCGTATGAACTTGGCGTCGGTTTCGTTCCGATCCGCAAACGCGGCAAGCTTCCCTACAGGACAGAGATTGCGAAGTACTCGCTCGAGTACGGCGAAGCTGAAATGGAGATGCATATCGATGGTATAAGCGCAGATGAACGGGTTGTGCTGTTGGATGATTTGCTCGCGACCGGCGGGACTTCTGCTGCCGCGGCCGTCCTCATCCGTAACGCCGGCGGGCATCTGCTGGAAGCACAGTTCCTAATTGAGTTAGAATTCCTCCAGGGGCGCAAACGACTCGAGCCAACGCCGGTCACGTCATTCTTGAAATACTGAGTTGATTGCAGCGCAATCGGAACCGCGCGTGCTGTGTTACACGCCCTCTCACAGTGTCATTCTGAGCGAAGCGAAGAATCCAGCTACTTCTACCAAATCGGCATTCAACGATGATAAATCTCCAGTCCCGTTTCCTGGCAAAACCAGTTGTTCCGAGTCAGTTGAAATAGCTGGATGTTTCGCTTCACTCAATTCGCCGCAGGACGAATCCGCCGTGGCGGACACGAGAGCGCCACTTATGAGACGACTTAGACGACGAATCTTGTTTCTGGCGAGGATGCACATTTTGGATTTTGGATTTCCAATTTTACATTACGCGTAATCGAAGTTGGCGATGACAACGTCCCGACATCTGGAACAAGTTTTGGCTCACGCCGAAAGTCGCCTTGCCGCGACCGGGGCCAGACGCCCGACAGAGGTTCTCCCACTTTACAAAAAGTTTCTGAAGGTCGAAGAGCATCGCTTGCGCCTGAACCACCAGGCCGGCGGTGGTGGTCGCGAAATTTGCGCGCGCCGCGCTGAACTAGTCGACGTTTTGTTACGATACGTCTTTGGCGGCGCTGCCGCTACTACGTCTGGAAATGGCGAGCGCAAAGTTCCGCTGGCGTTGATCGCTCTTGGCGGATATGGCCGGGGTGAGCTCAATCCATTCAGCGATATCGACGTGATGGTTTTACATCACCAACAGGCGGCAAAGATTTCACCGGACCTGGAGGAGATGGTGAATCAAGTTCTCTATCTGCTATGGGACAGCGGTTTCAAGGTTGGACACTCCACTCGTTCCATCAAGGAAGCGATTGCGCAGGCTAACACTGATATGCGCACCAAGACCGCGATGCTGGAGTCGCGCTTTCTCGCCGGCGACAGTGACCTGGCGCGGGAATTTCGTGCGCAATTTCGTTCAAAATGCGTTGGGGCGCACGAACGAGAATACGTCGCAATGCGCATGCAAGATCAGGTCGCCCGGCACAACAAGTTCGGCGACAGCGTGTATCTGCAGGAGCCAAACTTGAAGAGCGGATGTGGCGGACTGCGCGATTACCAAAATCTGCTTTGGATGACCTACTTCAAAGAGGGTTCGCTAAGCACCAACCAGCTCGTTGGGAAAGACTGGTTGAGCGAAAGCGATCAGCGACGGATCGAGAGAGCCTACGATTTTCTCCTGCGCTTGCGCACGGATTTGCATTACGCGACCGGACGCGCGACCGACACACTGCACATTAACCTACAGGAACAAATCGCAACACGGCTCAATTATTCTCCTCGAAATGGACAGCTACGCAGCGAGGCGCTCATGCGGGACTATTACGAGCACGCGCGAAATATCTTTCGAGTGACGGAACGTATCACGGAACAATTTGTGAGCGGGTATGTCACGAACAAGACACGTGCTCTTTTCAGTTTTCTTCCCTTAATCGGAGCCGACAAGACTCCCATCGGCGACTCCTTCTTCGTACGGAAAAAACAACTACACGCAGCGCGGCGCGATGTTTTTCGTAAAGAGTCGGAGCCGATGATGCGGGCATTTCAGCTTGCGCAGGAGCGCGATCTGGATCTGAGCCCGGAACTCGCAGATTTGCTGAGCAGAAGCCTGCGGCACGTCACCCGTACTTATCAATATGCACGCGGCCCGCGCGAAATCTTCAAATCGATTCTATCAGAAAAAGGCAGAGTAGGGCGCATCCTGCGAATGATGCATCGAGTCGATTTTCTCGGCCGTTATATTCCCGAATTCGGTCAGCTTACCTGTCTCGTGCAACATGAGTTCCTACATCGTTATACAGCCGACGAGCATACATTAGTATGTATCGACAAACTCGACGCGCTCGCGGAGACGAATGATCCGAAGTTGATTGCTTATCGAAATATTCTGAAGCAACTCGACGACCCGCTGGTTCTCTATCTTGCGCTTCTTTTACACGACACCGGCAAAGCCGTTGGTGCCAGGCCACATTCTGAAGGAAGCGCGCTCTTCGCCCAGCGCGTGGCTGCCCGTTTGCAGTTATCATCCGAGCAGCGCAAATCGCTTATCCTTCTGGTTGATCATCATCTTACCCTCTCGAGGACCGCGCAGCAGCGAAACCTTGACGACCCAGCCACAGTGATGGAATTCGGCCACATCGTGAAACATCAGAGAAACTTGAACGCACTCATGCTGCTCACTTTGGCTGATGGTCAGGGGACGAGTCCGGAAGCGTGGTCAGATTGGAAAGAATCGCTCGTTTGGCAATTGTTTCACGAGACCTCGCGTTATTTGGCCGACCGGGAATCTTACTACGAACAAACAAGAATTGAACGCGAAAGCCTGCAGACCGCCGTCGCCGAAAACCTTTCTCCGGATTACGCCGAGGAAATCGAAGCGTACTTTGAATTCATGCCGGATAATTATTTCCGCGCGAGCGATCTCTCCGAAGTTGTCGAACACCTGAAATTGTTCCGGTGCTTTCTTGAGAATGTTTCCAGAGGAGATTTTCCCCTGGCTCCAGCAATAAAATGGAAGGTCGTGTCCCAGAAGGGGCACAGCGTTGTCACCTTCTGCACCTGGGAGCGTCAACGGTTGCTGGCAAAAGTCGCCGGATCATTCTCCGTTGTGCCACTGAACATTTTGAGCGCCGACGTTTTTCCGCGCGGCGACAACGTGGTGCTTGGCATTTTTCGTGTGTGCGATACGAAAGGTCGCCCTGTCACCGACCCGCGCGACTTCGAGCTGGTGGGGCAAGCCTTGCAACGAGCCCTCGAAGACGAGCGCTTCGATTTCCTGCCGTTAATTGAAAAAGCAAAGCGCCAAAGCCGTAGTGTTGTGTCAGGCATTGAATTTCCAACGCGCATTTCCATCGATAACAAAACGCATCCGACGTACACGCTTATTGAGATTCAGGCGCCGGACCGGATCGGTTTGCTTTACGACGTGTTGAGCTGCCTTGATCGCGAAAATATTTTGATCCCGCTTTCTCGTATTAACACTCAGGCTGGTGCCGCCATTGATACGCTGTATGGGCTGGACGGCTCTACTCATGCCAAAATCACCGATCCCAACCGCATCCAGTTGATTCAGAAGCATCTCAAGAACGCAATTCTCAGTGGAGGCACTGCGAAATCGCAGTAAGTAAAAGCAGGCGCCCGCCATTTGGCATCATTTTGATCTCATGAACGCTCTAATTTTAGCGGCTGGATACGCCACGCGACTCTATCCGCTGACGCTCAACAGCGCAAAACCGCTGCTCGTAGTAGGTGGCAAACCGATTATCGAATGGGTGGTGGACAATCTTGCGGGTGTTCCCGATCTGGAAACGATTTACATCGTCACAAACGACAAATTTTCAGCTGATTTCGAGAAATGGAGCAGCCACTATCAAGCTGCTCACCCAGAATTCAGATTCAAAATCGTCAATGACGGCTCCACGAGCGATGAAGATAAGCTGGGTGCGATCGGCGATATCAATTTTGTAGTCACGCGCGAGAACTTGAGCCAAAGCCGTCTCTTAGTCATCGCTGGCGACAACCTATTCACTGAATCGCTGGCGAATTTTGCGGAGCGTGCGACGGAAACCGACGCAACAGTAGCGGTCTACGACGTCGGGGATCTCGAAGCCATCAAGAAATATGGCAACATTACCGTTGATGCTGAGGGAATCATTACCCGGTTTGAGGAAAAACCGAAGAAGCCTCACGGCACCCTGGCTGCGATCGCTCTTTATTATTATTCACCTGCGGTTCTGTCTTTGCTAACGACGTATCTTGCGGCGGGCAACAATCCCGATCAGCCGGGCCGTTTTGTGCAATGGCTCTACACGCGCAAACCGGTGAAGACGTTTCAAATCAAAGGGAAGTGGCTTGATATCGGAAGCAAGGAAACGCTCGACAAAGCAGACGCAATCCTCGCAAGTCTTAAGACAGCATCGTAGCCAAGGCGGCCAGCCACGCCGTAGCCTTGGCGAAGGCGGCTCATTTCAATCGTCCTTCATCAAACTCGATCAGATCGAAATAAGTCCGAATATCCTTGCGACCTTCGCCGCCCGCCTCTTTGAGAAAATGGAGGAAACGCGCCTTTTTGGCAGCGGTGTCGGGATGCCGCGAAATCATGGCCTGGTTCCATTGTTCAACTGCTTCCGGAGAATGTCGGGTTCCGTTTTTCTGCACCCACTCTAGAATTGCGCCGTCCTCCTCCAACCTGTTGGCGATTTCTTCAAATGCGTCGCCGTCGAGTTTGAGAAACGCGAGCAAATGTTTATCGAATCCAACGGTTTTATAGTTGTAACCGTCAAGTAATCCTTTGCGGTGCAGCCTGGCCTTGTCGATCAAACGCGGCAGATGAACAAAACCGCCCAGCTTCTCGTAAGGACTGCGCGGATGCAGTCTTTGCATGGAGCTCGTTATTAAGTCGCAGGGAGAGGGCGCCGTGCGGCGTCTGGGAAATGGGACTCAGGAATTCTCGCGACGGCGGGTTCTTGATCCTGCAGCAATTCTCCCTGTGTAATGCTGACGTCCCCGATGATGAGCTGGCCGGAAAACATCCCGCCTTTTTCCACCGTGATGCCCCTCGCCGTAACATCGCCTTCCAACGAACCCTTTTTGTGAACGGTCACCATTGTTTGCGCAATGATCTCTCCCGACATCTTGCCTCTGATCTCGATGCTTCCGGCACGAACTCTGCGGAAGCACTGAATGTGTGCTCTGCGATCAACGATGATATGTCGCGCGCTGATACGGCCGGGAACGTTGCCCGAGTAGTTGATCGTTGCAGTGTCGTCGCAATGCAGGTTTCCGCGCAGCCTTCCTTCGACCAAGGCGGATCGGCAAACCACGCTGCTGCTGCCCAGATCGCCTCTGCCAGTCAGATGCACGTTGCCGCGTGTTCGGATGCTTCGGCTGAAACCGCTCGTGATTTTGTAGTCACGCAGATCAATATGCGCGCTGCACGCAGGGCAGATTGTCGAGGTCGCCCCGCCACAGACCTCCTGTTTCCGTTTACATTCAAAGCACTCGACAATCGAACTGCGTTGCCGCTTCCAAAAATCCTCGAACCTGCCAAAAATGGAAGGGCTCTCCGGCGGGGGAGTTTCTTCTTTTGTCCGTAGTTTCAGGCCAGGTTTCGGAACGAACGGAGAAAAGGAGCGGCCGCACTGGCGGCAGATTGAGCTTTTCGCCGCCGCGTATTCCATCTGCTTGAAGCCACAATGCGGGCATTCCGCACTGACTTTTGCAGGCAACGGATTGGCCACTGGACCCTAAGCCAAGATTCTTTCTTTATGCGCGTGCGCCAAACGCTGCTTTGATGGGCTCGCTTGGCCGCACGACTTCAGGACGCGCTGTTGTCGCCTTTGCGGAAATCGCTCCGCTGGTGACTTCCGACTTCCCGATGAAAGTCGCCCCTTCCTCGATGATGAGGCGCGCTGCCTTCAAATCTCCCTGCAACGTGCATTTGGATTTTAGCTCGCAGCGCTCGGCCACGGTGATGTTGCCGTGCACCTTGCCATATACAGTGATCGATTTGGTTTTTATCTCACCCCGAATATCAGCGTTTTCACCGATTGTTAAAATGCCGTCAGAATTAATTTCCCCTTCGACCTTCCCGTCGATGAGAAGTTCCTTTTGGAACTTGATCGAGCCTTTTATTTCGACATCGCTCGAGAGGATGTCTTTGCCACCGTGATCTGCCATAGGATTTGGTTTTGGATTATGGATTATTGTTGGTGTTGGAGCTGGTTCTTCGCGACTCGCACGATGATTGTCGTCATCTATATCCGAATACCGTGGTTCTTCTTTGACCGGCGGCATCGGCTTTTGCGGGACGAATCTTTTGAGCATCCAGTAGATTGTGACACTCGCCGATGCCTGTCAACGGATTCTCGCTCGTGATTGCAAAATTTTTGTCGTCCTATCATTCAATAGCGACGCGGTAAAGTTTGCACGTCGCATTCTGTGCGGAAAAAACCAGAAACGGCGGGGCCTGGCCAGGCGTTCGATCCAACACGCGACACAGCGGGTGCGGAGGCAACGGCTGCTTCAGGACGGCTGCGGAATTTTGCGCCACGCGTTCGGAATCATATGCAAAAACCCACGCCGCCCCGTGTTTCTTTAGAATTTCGCGTGCTTTTTGTGAATCCTCGCAAAGAAAAAATCGCGCGCTATCTTCGATGCCGCTTAGACTTTCGTGCGAACTTCCGGCGACTCCAGGCTGCCCGCACCAATAAGCGATCGAGGGCGAAAGCCACCACGGCGCAAGGAACGGGCGCGTCTGTGCCGATTGCAAATTGAGAGCAAGGTCGCGTATTTGCGTGGATTCGTTACGCTGTTCCACGGTGCGGGCTAATTGCATTTCATTTGGCCAGAGCCTTTCATCCCAATCGTGCAAAATCGGATACATCGACAATACAAATGCGATCCAAACTGCCGCGCGCGATTTGATTGGTGTCAGCAAAACCGGAAGCGCAAGTGCGAAGATCAATACAAAAAAGTATCCCCAGCGTGCCTGCCAGATGGTGAGAGCGTAAGTCGCAATGAGAATCACAGGCACAAACCACGGCGTCGTTTGTTCACTTCTTCTGCTGTTTCTGCTAACGCTCATCCAAATCAAAAACGGTGTGATAAGAAGAAAATACCCGCACCACCGCAACCAGATCGGATTTGCTGGCGAAACGTGCGCCAGTTCGCCGATGGTGCTTGCCCAGTTTTTGAAAATCGCGTTCGAATGGAAAATCGAGAGTGACGGGATGCGCCGCTCAATCAAAAGCGCGATGGTAATGATGAGTACAAAACAAAGCCACCCGGCACGCCGAGGTTTCGTTGGGAGCGCCTGTCGGTCTTGAAGCGCGCTCACGACTGTCACAAGCAGGAACAAAATGAGCGATTCATAAGCAGAATTCCAAATCGCCAATCCCCACGCGATTCCACTGACGACGTTCCATCTATCGTGATCTGTAGGGGCAGCCATGTCGGCTGCTTTCGTTCGCGAGCCCCACTCCGTGCAAATTGCGATCGTGACGAGCAGCATCGATAACGATTGATGATCGGGCCTGCCAAGCTCCGTCCCGTGGACCAGAATGGGACTAATCGCGTACAAGACCAACATGACCCAGCGATACCGAAATTTCATTCGCCGTGACCACCACCAGAGAAACCAGCCTCCAAGCAACGCTAGCAACGGCGAGATGAATGCTCCCGCCAAATCCAGCGTGCGCTCCGTGAATGGCTTTAGCAGAAGCGAAAGTCCGAGAGTTAGATAATCGAGTGGCGCAGTCGTATGTGGAGTTGTCCCTTGCGGGAAATTCTCAAAATCGTGATGCCGCACGATCAGCCCCGGCTTTGCATGGCACATCCGCACGCGCATCATGCGCGCGTAACAATCCGCATCGACGAAGTAAACGTTTCCCCCGACGAAGACGTCCTGATAATTCGCGCAGCGTGTTGCCAGGATCAACGCACTGAGAAGCGCGATTTCAATTGTGCTCACGATTGCGCGAATCACGTTCCCATCCCAAATTCGCATTGACTCCGCAATAAGTTCACCCGCCGCGGCGGGCAATCCGAAATTTTAGCTGACTGACCTGCCAAGGTTCCAGTGTTGGCCGCCGCGATATGCTATGCTTCAGTCCACGATCAATCCGGGTCTGTAGCTCAGCGGTTAGAGCAGGGGACTCATAATTCAAGAAAGAGTTTTTGCGCGGGTTTTCACCGGCTTGCACAGCGTCGCGGACGCTAGGCAATCGCGACCTATACCGTTCGCAGCGCATTGCGCAGAACCGCGCAGTTTTGCAGTGAAAAATCCTCAGGCCGTAGAAAACGACCGTGAAAACATTGCAGGCACGCACTTTGCGTCGTTTCGTGCCGAAACTTTTTTGTAAGGGCGTTCTTCCCCCCGCTTTTTTGGAGAGTTCTGAAAGCGTTTACCTACCGCCGGTTAGGAGTTGGACGCATTTTGATTGCACCCACTTTGCTACCGGCTTGCCCGGAAACGGCGCAGGTATTCGGGGTGCTTCAAACCATGCGTCTGATAAGCAGCTTTGAGTTGTCTCACCTCAGCAACGGCGTGGTGGAGTTTCCCCATAATACCGGCCCAATTCGCCCTTTCCCTGCGCTCGCTCAGTTGCTTTGCAAACTTTGCATTCGCGCCTGCTGGGGCGTAGCGGCGGTCTGCGAGCCAATCAAGCATCGCCCATTGTCCGCCCTCAAACGGGCAAGCCTTCTTCACGCCAGTTTGTGACCGTGCGCGGGCTAATTGCGTATTTGTTTGCAAGCTCCTGGTTCGTCCGAGCGATCTCCAAATATTTTTTGGCCCGCAATTCTTCGCATTGCTTGAAAACCTGGGTGAGCACGAAATCCTGTTCATCGTTCACGTCGTTCGCAACGGCCATCCCGAGGAGGCTCTGCTGAACCACGTCAAGCGCAGCATCCCATGATCGGGCACGGACTTGCCCACGCGGCCCAGAGAAATATCGACTCTGGAATGACGTACCTCACAACAGGAATAGTTTAAGCGAAGCAACGGCTATTGCGATCTGGAAAGCTCAATCCTGCTGCTATAATGCGTTGTACACAGTTGCATGCACGTTTACGAAGTCAGGCCGTACAAAGATCGTCAGGTCTCGAAGGCAAGTGCACCGGCAAAGTCCGGCGGCAAGGGAATGCCTTGGATCGCCCATTGATGCGCACCTTCCAGGCCTGCGGGCAATCTCAGCAGCTGGGGCTTCTGCCCGGGAACTAGCGTAACCTCGATGGCCGGGAGGTCATCCGTTAGTCCTTCGCTTGTCGCCTTGAGATACGCTTCTTTGCGCGTCCAGCCGTTGAAGAATGCCTCGCGCTGTTTCGACGCGGGAAGGGCGCGCAATTCACACAGTTCACGCGACGAAAAGATCCGCTCGGCCAGGAGCGGCCAATCATCCAGACGGTGAATGGACTCGAGGTCCACGCCAACTTCGCGCCCATGTGCCAGAGCGATGGCCACAATCAGGCCAGAGTGCGAGAGGTTGAAACGGAGGTCGCTGTTCAAGCCGGATTGAGCGAGGAAGGGCTTGCCGCGCGGATGATAGCCAAACGCCAACGTGACCGGCTCGACATTCAAACACGCTCCCAGGAGTTGCCGTAACAGGGCGCGGCCAAACACGAATTGGCGGCGCGGTTCGCTGACGCGGAATCGGTCTGCGCGCGCGCGCTCGTCCGGGCTGAGCTGGCAGTCGAGCGCCGTCAAGCGCGCCTCGTCGGAGGGTGCCCTTGCAATCCACACCTGGACTTCGTCGCTGCCGATCGAAGCCGCCGCACGATGCGCGACGGCGGAGTCTTCCCATTCATGAAACGAGATTTGCATGGGTCTTTCCGTTGCGGGAATGGGTCGCGCGTTCTTTTTCCTGGGCACGGTGGAGTACGGTTCCCAACGCCTTCGCCAACGCGGGCAAGTAGCTGGGTTTAAGCAGTTGCTCGTGCATCCCCGGAACCCGGTGGAATGAGACACCGCCGCGCGCCAGGTATCTCCAATACCACCGGAAGGGATTAATTCCGTCACTGACAAAGACATCCGCCGAACCCGGATACGGGTGGACCCGATAGGCAGACGCGATCGCGTGATAGTAATCGTAAAATCCCGGCACTTGAGGAGGCTCGCTGTCTTCCCGGAGTGGGGCTGCTACGAGACGCGGTTTGGAGCGGTTCCGAACCATCCAATACCGGAGCGCAGCCCAGCGCCCCCGAAAGTAATTGAGCCGCTCGCGGCGCGGCAATTCCCACCAATGCCGGAAATGAAACAAGCAGCGACGGGGGATGAAATAGGACATCGACAGCCCATAGGCGAACCAGGAAATTTTGCCGATTGGTGCGCTATCCAAAAGCGCGAGGAGTGCGACTCGCTCGCCAAGGCGATGAAGTTGTCGGGCCATTTCGAAAGCAATCAGTCCGCCCATCGAGTATCCTGCCAGATAGAACGGTCCATCGCGCTGGAAAGAGAGGATTTCCTTAACGTAGTGGGCAGCCATGTCTTCGACCGTAACGTGCCGTGCTGAATTGCCGTCTAACCCAACTGCCTGAATGCCGTAGGATGGTTGATCGGAAGGCAGAAGCTTGGCCAATTCCAGAAAAACATAAACATCCCCGAGCACGCCATGGGCAAAGAATAACGGCGGTTGGGAACCCGCCGGTTGTAGCGGCACCAGCGAACTCCATGACGGCGCCCAATTTTCCCTGGTGAGCCGGCGGGTTAGCGATTCGACCGTAGGCGACTGAAACAACGCCGCGATGGGCAGCTTGCGTCCGAGAAGCTTGTCGATTTCCGTCGCCAGCCGGGCGGCGAGGAGCGAATGACCGCCGAGCTCAAAAAAATTGTCTTGGCGGCCAATATCCTCCCGCTGGAAGAGTCGCCGCCAGAGCCGGATCAATTCCAGTTCCAGAAGGTTGCGCGGCGGCATCGCCTCCGCGCTGCCGGCTGGCGAAGTCAGCGTGGTGGGCTTGGGTAGCGCGTGACGGTCCACCTTGCCGCTTGGGGTCAACGGCAGTGCCGACAGAAATTCGACATGCGCCGGAATCATGTAGTCCGGCAACCTCGCCCTCAGAGCGGCTTTCAATCCTGCTTGGTCAGGTTCCCGGTTCCCGCTGGCCACGACGTAGGCCACCAGTTGTTTCTCTCCCGTGGCGTCTTCGCGCAAGGACACCAGGGCTTCGCTAACGTCCGCAGCCTCGCACAACACCGTTTCGATCTCGCCCATTTCGACTCGGAAGCCCCGGATTTTCACTTGCGAGTCGAGCCGTCTTAGGAACTCAAGATTGCCGTCAGGCTGCCATCGGACTTGGTCGCCGGTCCGATAGAGCCGTGCGCCTGCTCGCGAATTGAACGGGTCCGGGATGAACCGTTCTGCGGTCAGTTGCGGCTGGTTGAGATAACCGCACGCCACACCATCGCCGCCGGCATACAACTCGCCCGGCACGCCCACTGGCACCGGCTGAAGCGACGCGTCCAAAACATAAACCCGCGTGTTGGCAATCGGGCGCCCAATCGGGATGCTCGGAGCGAGCGCCCGCTCGTCCGCAGCCGTATAGCAGCAGGTGAACGTCGTGCTCTCGGTCGGGCCGTAGCCGTTGATGATCCGGCAACCGGCAAGTGCGCGCCGGGCTTTAAGCACATGTTGCGGCGAGAGCACATCGCCGCCCGCCAACAACTGCCGCAGCGGCTTTAGATAATCCACGTGTTCATCCACCATGAGATGGAACAAGCCTGCCGTCAGCCACAGTGTAGTGACACGATACTGGCGAATGGTTTCCCCAATTTCTCCGAGCGATGGTTGGCCGGGCGGCAGCAGGACAACGCGCCCGCCGTTGAGCAGTGCGCCCCACAGTTCAAACGTGGACGCGTCAAAGGAGAGAGGGGACAGATGTAAGAGCGTTTCTTCCGAGGTCAACGAAACGTAGTCAACCCCTTTGACCAGCCGCACCACGCCCCGATGCGGCACGACGACCCCCTTGGGCCGGCCGGTCGAGCCGGACGTGTAGCTCACGTAGGCGGGGTCTTCAGGACTGCTTGACCCCGCGGCACAAACCGCCCGGTCTGGCGGCGAGGCCAACAAATCATCCACCGTTGCGACGGTCGCGATGCCGGCGAGATTTCCCGTCGTTTTCCTGCCCGTCAGAATCACCTTGGGCCGCGCGTCGCCAATCAGGAATCGGAGACGTTCTTCCGGTAGGTTTTCTTCCAGTGCCCAGTAGGCTGCGCCCGCTTTGAGGATGCCGAGCAACGCCACAACCATCTCCAGGGAACGCTCCACGCAGAGACCGACGAGGACATCCGGCCCCACGCCGAGAGTGCGTAGATGATGGGCGAGTTGATTGGCTCGGAGGTTGAGTTCCCGGTAGGTGAGCGACTTCCCTTCAAACACCACCGCCACCGCCTCCGGCGTGCGCTCAACTTGCTCCTCAAACAACTGGTGGATGCATTTATTCCGCGGATATTCCCGCTCCGTCTGATTCCATTCCACCAGGACTTGATGGCGTTCCGCCGCCGGCATCAGGTTCAACTCACTGACGGACTTCTGCGGATCCTCCGTGATTGACCGCAGAAGTTCCGTCAGATGACAGCCCATTCTTGCCGTGGTTTCAGCGGTGAACAGATCGGTGGCATACTCGAACCGACAATTCCAAATCTCGTCCACGGCCTCGATAAACAACGTCAGGTCGTTCTTGCTGGTCCGGGTTTCCACCGGCAGCGGCCGGGCTTGGACTTGATCGAGCTGGAATGCGGGCAGCCCTTCTTCCAACAAAACAAACATCACCTGACAGAGAGGCTGATACCCGGGGGCACGTTCCTTGACCGCCATTTCGACCATCTGTCCGAAGGGCAGGTCGGCATGGCTGAAGGCTCCAAGGAGCGATTCACGCACCTGCCTCAGCACCTGTCGGAAACCGGAGCTTCCGTCCAACCGCACGCGAATAGGCAGGGTGTTCAGGAATAAGCCGAGCAACGATTGGATCTCCGTTCGCTCCCGGTTGGTGATCGGCGTGCTCACTATCACGTCCGTCTGGCCGGTGTAGCGATGCAGCCAGACTTGGAAGGCCGTCAGTAACACCGTGAACAAGGTTGTCCCTTCCTCGCGCGCCAGTTCCCGCAGCCGCATCACGACCGGGCCGGTGAGTCGGAAATCATAGACCGCGCCCCAGCCACTCAGCCGGATCGGCCGCGCCATGTCCGTGGGCAGTTCCAAGACGGGCGGCAACTCCTGAAGTTGCTCCCTCCAGTAACGACGCTGCTGCTCCAGCAGCTCCCCAGTCAACCGCTGTCGCTGCCACGTGGCGAAGTCGGCGTATTGCACGGGCAACTCCGGCAGTCCGGCCAGTTCCAATTCCCCGTCCGCCGCATAAAGTCGTTCCCATTCCTGGAAGAAAAGCCGCAACGTCCGCTCATCCTCGATGCTGTGATGAAAGGTGATCCCCAGCACATGTTCATCCTCGGCCAGTTTGATCCACACGATCCGCCACAAGGGCGCTTGCGCCAGATCAAACGGACGACGCGCCTCCCCCAGCAGTCGTTCCTCCAATACTGACTGCTTTTGACTCGGAGGCACTGCCAACAGGTCCACCTCCAGCCACGGCAAAGGAACATCTTTTGCGGCGGCCACCTGCTGCACGAGGCTTTCCCCGTTTTGCACCAGCGCGGTGCGCAAAACCTCGTGTCGCTCCACAATCGCTTGCAAGGCTCGGCGGACCCTTTCCCGATCCATCCGGCCAGACAGGCGAAAAGCGACCGGCACGTTGTAAGCTGCCAGATCCGGCAGCGTTTGTTGCAACAGCCACATCCCTTGCTGGGCAAATGACATTGGCAACGGCTGACGCCGGTCAGACTTTTCGATGGGGCGGTTGTTTTGGGAAAGCCCTGGCTGAGACTCCATCTGCCGGGCCAACTTCTCAATCGTGGGGTACTCAAGCAGCCAGCGCAGAGGTATCTCAATGTTGAGCCGACGGATGATCTGCGAGCCGATGGACATCGCCAGCAATGAGTGTCCGCCCAGTTCGAAGAAGTTGTCATGGATGCCCACGAGATCCCGTCGCAGAACGTCCTGCCAGATCTCCGCGAGTTTGGACTCCAGATCATTTCGTGGCGGCACATAGTCAGTGCCCGCAGCCAATTCCACTCCGTCCATCTTCTCCAATGCCTTCCGGTCCACCTTGCCGCTAGGGGTCAAGGGCAAGGCGGGGAGCACGAAGAAACGCGACGGAATCATGTAGTCCGGCAGTTTCTCCCCCAGCCATTGCCGCAAGGTTCCGATCGACATCTCGGATTGCTCCCTGCCAACGACAAAGGCCGCAAGCGTTTTGTCCCCGCCACCCTCGTTCTGGGTCACGACCGCGCATGCA
>Ga0209056_10003063_pt1 | contig 17937 bp, 19 predicted proteins | sample GraSoiAngelo_114_FD_185876 | JGI IMG/M metagenome (GOLD analysis project Ga0209056, IMG submission 185876) | Grasslands soil microbial communities from the Angelo Coastal Reserve, California, USA - 14_0903_13_40cm (SPAdes) (version 2) | ecosystem: Environmental > Terrestrial > Soil > Grasslands... | reverse complement strand
TGTTCTGGGGCGAACGCTACGGTCAACTTACTGACCCGTTTGGTCACCACTGGTCACTGTCAGAGCAGATCAAAATGAGCAAGGCAGAGAGAGATGAGAAGCAGAAGCAGGCTATGGCAATGTTCTCACAGGGACAGCATCCCGAGGCTTCAATGCAGACTACACCGGCTCAGTAGCTACGAATCGAGTCTCTTCCAAAGCAACTGGGCCCTAGGTTCAAATCCCATTTTTCCGTAGAGCTTCATCGCTTCTATCTCCACGGCTGGAACTGATAGGGTAACCAGATCTATCTTTTTCTCTTTGAACGCTTCGAACAAAGTTGTCAACAGCGAGGTAGCGATCCCCCGCCGCCTATAATTTTCGTCTACCGCGAGCGTCTCAATTGACGCAACCTTTCTAGAATTCCACTTGTCGAGGACCTCTGTGGGAGGATTAGAGTCTCTTCCATAGACGAACCCCACGATATTCTTGTTGAACTCGGCTACGAAGAAAAATTCTGGATTTGTGGAATGAAATCCCTCTATGTCTGCCTTTGTCGCTGTTGCGTCCCACGAAGCGTATCTTTCCGCTAGTGCTAGAACTTGGTCAAGATCATTGATCTTGAATTTCCTGACTCTTATTTCGAGGCTTTTTCCTCCTTGGACCATTGTCATACTCTCACAACGACCATGCTCCGGTCGTCTCGGTACGGTCGAGGTCGTCTTTCGATCTCGCGGAGAGTATATTCAACGATTCTCTTGGGTTCTTTTTGCTTGGTCACTATATCCGCTATCTCATCATGGTTCAGTACTGCAGTCACGCCATCCGTTGCTAGAATTAGATAGTCGCCTGACTTGATTTCTTTGCTGTAGAGAGTTGCTCCTTCGAAGTATTCTCCGATGGTGTTGGTTAGAAAACCCTCCCGGTTCTGAGGTGCCGTTTTCAGGATCATTGCGTTCTCTCGGATGAGGAAGGCGGAGCTGTCTCCCGCGTGAGCAATCCTGACATTTCCGTCGGCCAAGTGTGCTGCGGTGAGTGTGCTCGACCCGATTCTAGGGTTCTTCTTCTTTTCATCCAAAACTGTCGTGTTGACTTGCAGTATAGTCTCTGCCAGGTCGCCTTTGAACAAAGACCTGAGGCTGCTAATGGCAAGTCGGCTTGCGGGTCCTCCACCATATGGCATCGTTACTCCGTCAGCGACAGCATATAGTCCTAACTTGTCCTCAACCAGTATGGAGTCTTCGTTTTCCTTGTGGTCTTCGCCTTTGACAGAGGCTCCGTAGGAGACGATTCTTGGAGCTAGCAATGATCGGATGCTACGCTGTCGTTTGCGGGATAAAAAAACGGTATTGGAAGTTTGACTTGAGGGCGTGTTACTTTTTGGCGTAGATCTTGCCGCTGCTTTCGCCGGTGGCCATATTGCCTTGGCCTTCGACCCAGCCGGTCGAATTGTTCAGCCAGGCTAGTTTGGGTGATTGGGTCATGAAGTGTAGTTCTCCTTCCCACGTGCCGGTTTGCGGACCGGCCATGCGGCCTTTGCCGCCTCCCCAGACTACGACCATGTCTCCGTCTTTGGTGTTGTGGATGGATTTTAGCTGCCAGTCATTGGTTCCGTCGGTCTTGAGGCTGACGCTGACTGTGTCGATGTGTCCAGCGTGGTATTTGCCGCTGACTTCTCCGTGATCATTCATCTCTAATTGTACGCCGTTGGGGCCGATGTCTTTGATGGTGGTGCTGTTGTTCTTGGCCTTGAACTCGAATAGAAGTTCGCCCTTCATCTTTTGTGCTTGAGCTTGCATAGTTGTTCTTCTAACCCGCGACCCTTGTCGAGGCTATAAGAACGTTCTCGACCTGGATTACTTTCAGTCTCCTGGTAGGTATCTCTAGCTACCTAGACAACTGCCAACACGTCCAATGTTGCATCAGGTCCCATGCCATTCCAAGTTCTCTTTCGGAAACTCGTTCTGAAACACGCCCGATTCCCGAATCCAAGCAAGCGATTTTGATACGCGGCTTTTCACGAACAAGACACATGCGTAGCCAAACTTTCAAGATCCGGTCCCAAGCCCATTCTGCGCGATAGACGGGAATCCTCCTGAGAATAAAGTTCCTCTGGCTAGGACCCTAGGAAAAAACCGGGGCGCAGTGAGGCTCTGCGACGCGAGAGTGAGAGATACGGAAAATCTGGAAAATCGCCTGGTTAGTTTCGCTCCGTCAAGAACACAACGAACCTGAAAATCCGCGACACTGGGCTCGGAACATCATTTCTTCCAGACCTCTCCTCCAGTGTAAGGGTCCAGAAAATTCAACTCTGTATCCAAGACCTGCTGGTAGACCCTGCCAGCTTCGGTCCTCCCATAATGAGTGACCCTGCCGTCCGTCGTTGCAGTGACTAGGGATGTTCGTGTCAGGATCCCCGCGGGTCCGAGCAACCGGTCGAAGGCTCTATCGTCTCCACCGAATGGTCCGTTGAGCAGTGTGCTCTTCGCGCATTTGTCCGCGAAGACCTCTATCATTTTCAATACGGTAAGTCTCTTCTCCGCTTCTTTCTTGGTGTCGGGAGACAGCGGCAACGGCTATCGGCCGAGCTTTTCAGCCAGAGCTTGAAGTCGGGCGTATCTCTCGCGTAGTCTAAGTAGATTGTAGATGGAAACTACCGAGAGGGCAAAGAGGACGAGGGTTAGAGCCGACTCGAAGAGACCGGGAGCCGGCCCAGGGCCAAATCTGGGAGGGTAGAAGATTATCCTCACGAGCGAAACAACAGCAAGGAAGAGGGCGAAGATGGCGATGAGAGCATTTGTCGTTATGATACTGAGAAGATCCGCTGCCATTCGTTGAGTGTCCTCCTTTAGCGCGGTAAGTAGTTCCTTCAGGATCGGATCGTCGATAGAAGACATGTTTCTTGACTCGGTCTCCTTACGAAAGAGACCAATAGAGAACTGCGGGTCTTTGAGGATTTAAGCGGATTCCTAGGAGAACAGCCATCTTCATCCCATAACGTCCATAGGTCGAGGAAAATGTCACAAGTAGCAACACAACTACCAACAAGAAAGAGCTTCTCTACACGTTCCCTAGTACTGGTCATACTACTCGTCGGGGTCGGTGCCGGCACAGCAGCATACGTTCTTGCAAGCGCCTCAGCGGCTCCTACCACCGCATCGAACCAGAACGGTCTCAACACCTACAATGGGCAGTGGCTCGGCTTGAGGGGGGCCGGGCCACTCAGCTGGGAAACACGCAATAACGGGACCTTCACTTCATTCAGAGCTGCAAGCACCATCACCAATGTAACAGTCACAGCTTTCAACATCGTTGACAGCACCCACATCACATTGGCCCTATCCTACCAAGGAACGGGAAATACTCCGGCAGCAACAATGGTCGTCGCGGCTCCAGGGCTCAGCGGCAGCAACACGATCTCAGCAGGTTGGAGCAGCCCAACAACCGTCAGCGTCCATTTGATAGGCTCAGGCACCCTCTCGTCAACAACAACCTGTCTCCGAGTGTTGGTCGTACCCTTCACAGGAGCCTAGAGGAATGAGCCAGGCTCAATCAAACCCCCCTATTTTTTGGAGATCTTCAGATCAAGCATTGCTTGAGATCCGTGGAACCGCGGTCCCGTCCCCGACTCGGCTGCTTAACTGGGCTAGTGGTGTACTGTCTTGACTCGTCCCAAACCAGGTCCTTCAGCCTTGAGACCCAGTATTCCAAAGCTCCAGGAGATCTTTGGCGTAACTCGAAGATATTTGCCGGGACCGAATCTACCTTGATGATCTAAGACCTCTGCTGTGCCGTATACTTTGATGACCCTAGGCTTCCAGGGATCGATAGATTCCAAGTCATCAATTGTAAGTGCAACAAGCTTGTTGCCGTTCTTCACGTTATGGTATTTCAGCGTCCGGTGGAAAATCTCTTGGCTGTGGCTTCCGACCCAGAAGTATTTTCCATCGAATTCAAACCCTACGGGGACAACGTCAGGCTGACCCTTGGTGGATACTGTTGCTATCCTAGCCAGGCGTTGAGACTTCAAGTATTGAGTTTCAGCTTCAGAAAACACACGCTGCACTTCCAGCTACCCCGTCGAGGTCTCTGGATATATTGACTAGTCTCGACCCAATCTTGCGCTGACCAAGGGCCCTGTTCTATGCTAGGGCATCATTGTATAATGCGTCCAACGTGGAAAATGTCTCCTCAGGAGTAGAAGGGCTCACAGGGAGAATTTCCTCCGCAATAGATCTCTCAAGTATCTGTCTGATACAGTAGCGGAGCTTCGTCGGAGTCATGCCTGCTTCAACGTACCACATCGGATGATCCATGTTCACAAAGACGGTCCGGACACCACTCTTGTCAGTTTCAACATAAGCCTGGCCGCGGTCCCCACCGTGTGCAACGTCGAAGGCGAGAATCTGATCCTTGAGATGAATAACACTCCGGGTAGCTTCCCGACTATGTCTCTTTCCCCTCCTGCGCTTCCTCTCTCCAAGAACGATCTCCTTCCTAGTCTTGCCCGGCACCATGCTGATCTTCGGAGCCACTCTTGGATTCAGCATTGCTTTGGAGAGGATCTGAACGTTTCTTCGAAGACTTCGACGAAGCCTCTCGGCAATCTCACGATTGAGATATTGAATGCTTCTTAGTTCCCTTCTGCTAGCTGTCTGTTTCAGAAACTTGTAGACCTTGTTCTTCACGAAGCCTCGCATAGCCTTCTCGAAAATATGCCACTGGGCACTGTCATGTTCGAAGTCGTTTCCTCCAGGGAGACGTCGAAGAAAGTCAGCGTTGACCCACCCCTGGATACGGGACAAGCCGTGGGTCCGGTACTGGTCTAGACCGAAGAACTGGTGCTGGAGACAGGTGATGTGTTTCTGCTGGACGCTTATTCCTGCCTCGGATATTCCGGCTCTGACCTTTGATATCGGCATTATCATAATCTCCCCTGTTATCTTTCCATGTTCCGTTGCGATGCTGACCGGGAGCAGGGTCGAGCCTCTCAATTCCTCAGGCTTCACCTGTTCTCCATTGACCGAGACTTCGAATGGTCCGTAGCCTCGGAGTGCGAGAACATTGGCCCGGGCCAGTAGAGCTCTCCGGACGTCTACTGGATCAGGTTTCTTGGTGAGTGAGCGTATCCGAATTCTCAAACCGTCATGATCTAGAGGTGCTTGAATGAGTCGGAGTGGTCTCCATGTCGATTGGTCTGTAGCGTCCCAGTGTTTGTCGATGAGGTTCTCGGACAGAGTAATCGTGCGGTCGAACCGGCCCTTGTGGACTTGAAGCTCCAACTCTTTACCCACAGTAAGCCAAGCGAGACTCCCCATACCGTACGATTCTCGTATCGGTCGCCTGTACTTGGTCGAGAAGCCCTCATCAGTCAACTTCCCTTTGGTGAGGAATTCTCGCAGCCCTGTGAGATCCATGCCGTTCCCCCACTCCTCATACTCGATAGCAGATCCATTCTCGGGAACTCTAATCTCGACCTTGGTGGCTTCACCCCACATCCAAGAATTGACCACGAGCTCTACGAAAAACTGGGCAGCGTCAGTGTACTGGCGTCCCAGGGTCTTGATGATGCTCTTGTGAGTGGAGACTCGAAGCTCCTCATCCACCATTGAATGGACCATTCTAGTTGGATGAGCGCGTCTCCTAGTGGCCAACGCTGGAATCTCTTGTCGCATGGACTCTCGGCCGGATAATGGAGTGATGTAACCCCTCTCAACAAAGCATGGGAATCAAACCAACCGGGGCGACCCAGTCTAGACCATCCTTCGACTCTAGGGATTGCGTCCTGGCCTAGACCCACAAATCAACTCGCTCAATCCCAACACCTTCTCCAGCGACAAACTCGCACATTTCTTGGTACAGCTTCTCTGATGCCTCCACAACTTCCTTTAGTGTGGTTGATGTGAAGCCGCACATCTTCTCAACGAGCACTCGAAAACCCTGCGGCTTCTTGGGAGCCCCGAAAGCCATCTTCCAGAACCAACTGGTAGTCTTGACATACATTCGATTGACAACGAAGATTATTCGTGCAGAGTCTTCCGCGATTGTACGTGCACTACCAAGAATCCCAATCCTATCTCCCGTGATTAACGCGTTCTTGAGAACGGCCCTTGACTCAGTCATCATCAAGAACGCCTTTCTAATCGTTTCTCTCGTGTCGGCCTTCTCGTTCTTAGCAACTGCTTTTTCGAGCGAATTGAACCATTTGTCTCGCTCAAAGAGAGAGATCCTGTTCCGGAACTGGTCCGCTTCCATGTGCCAGTTGTCAGTAAAGCGCTCCGCAGCTCTGAGAAAGTTGGAAGACTGTAGGTAATCGACTTGTATGATGAGCCCTTTGTGAAGATAGTACTTCATCGGGATTTCAACACCATCACGGACAACAACTATCATTTCTAGGTCGGAGAAAGGCTGGTCAAGATTCTTCGATGTGGACCCGCAGACATAGACTGCTAGAGTGTCTTTTGCGTATTTCTTGAGAACGCGCTTCAAGAGGCGATGTGCAATCGTCACGCGTTCTTCATGAGTAACCTTCCTGAGTTTAGGAATCAATTTTCAGGCAAAGTCATCCGCCGAGAGCTTTCGCGAGGAGTTTGATGAGTGCAATGTAGAAGTTTCCTTGCAATGGTCTAATGAAGGGTCCTGAGTCGAAATAAGGTCTGAGCACCCAGGCCATCTGTGTCCCTACGAAGATTTGGACTAGGAGGCTGAGTATGAACGCGTTCGCCCACCTGGTGTTCGTGTGAATACTCTCCATGCCCGAAAACTGGTAGGTGAGGCCCGCGGCACCAGCGATGGTGAAGATTCCCACGTTTAGTAGAACTATGAACGAGTAGGTCGAAAAGCCCTGGCCAGGGGTGGTGAGTATGAAGAATAGGTTCACCGGCACAAAGGCGAGGAGAACGATGCTCATTATTCCGAAGCTGGAAACAAGCACAGCGGCGGTCTGTCGAAGACTAACGTCTCCACCAGAGAACGCGTCAAGAACATAGTAGGTCGGTAGGGCGACGTAGAGGCTGATGAGCAATAGGAGCGGTATTTTGATGACGTTGTATAGTATCTGAAGACCACCCGGCAGAGCACCCATGGTTGCGCCATAGATGGCGGCGAAGAGTATCGTGCAGAGGTTCGCGTTTAGAATGAACCTATTAAGACTCTGGCCGCTCTTGATATTGGCAAAGACATCTCCTCTGCGCCTTAGAAGGTCCTCAGCTACTTTCAGAAACTCAAGACGGGACAAGATCCTGATTTATTGCTCGTGAAAGCACTATTAGTCCTTGCCCAAACCACAGCGTCTGCATGCTTCCCAAAAAGCGAAGATGTACGAGAGAAAGATTCTGCCTAAGGGTTAGGCCAACTTGCTAGAGTCTCATGAGATCCAAGAAGGGGCAACGAGGCAAGAATCTCTCCGGAACAAGCTCAATGACCTTTCAGGAAGAGAATGGATCAAATTCACAAAATCATGGTTCATACATCATCCTGAACGTCGGTCCGATAAGAAGATCCGACATCCAGCATCATTTCCAGAATCTTTGGTCAGAGATTTTATTTCATTCTTTACAAAGAAAGGCCAGGTTGTAGTCGATCCATTTGCTGGTACCGGAAGCACGCTCGTAGCCTCGGTGGAAACGGGTCGCTCTGGAATAGGACTTGAGATTGTCGAGAAATATGCGGAAATATCGAGGGAACGAGTCAAAGAAGCTCTAACTCAGAACAGTGCCCGTCGGGGAGCAACAAAGGCCGGAACTTCTTGGGTTAAGATCGTTGCAGCGGACTCAACAAAATTGTCCCAGATCTGGAGAGAGAAGGGATTCCCTCCGGCCGACTACTGCATTACATCTCCTCCCTATTGGAACCAGCTGAGGAAGAGTCACATGCGGCAGAAGGGTCGCGTGGAAAAAGGTCTAGATACGGCCTATAGTGATGATCCTGATGAGATCGGTAACATAGAAGACTATCATGATTTTTTGCGCGCTCTAAAATGCACCTTCGAAGAGGTCTACAAAGTCATGCGACCCAAGGGGTACCTGACGATTATTACGAACAATGTCTTCAGTGATGGAAGAATGTACCCGCTCGCATTCGATACAGTCTCAACACTCTCGCAAGAGCCCTTCGCTTGGACTCCGAAAGATGAGAAGGTGTGGTGTCAGGATGACAAGTCTCTACTCCCGCTGGGAGTTTTCAACGCATGGGTAGGGAATAGGCATCACCAGTACTGCTTGATCTTCAGGAAAGAAGGACAGGCCGACGGCGGTCCCTAGCATGAACATGCTAAAGAAGGGGTAAATAGCCGCGGAAATTAATACAAACTTGTAATGACTCCCGGCAGCCATGTGGTCGAAGTCATCGTTGAGAACAAGCCGCTAGCCCGAGACCCTGAAGGGGAGACGATACATCAGAATCTCATTTTGAAAGGCGGCTACAACCAAGTAACCGGCGTCCGCGCAGGCAAACTCCTACGGATGAACGTCGAAGCCAACAGTCCGGAAGATGCACGGGCGATTGTCCGCAAGCTCTCCGATGATCTTCGAATCTACAACCCAGCGGCTCATACAATCCAGGTCCGAATAGTAGGATAACCAAGTAATGGGAAAGGTCGCAGTAATCCAATACCCGGGAAGCAACTGCGACCTAGACGCCCTAGAAATTCTCCGGGACGTAGTCAAGGCAAAGACAGATCTTGTCTGGCACAAGGATCTGACACACGACGATTATGATGCCTACGTCCTTCCCGGCGGATTCAGCTACGGCGACTATCTCCGAGCGGGAGCGATCGCGGCTAGCAGTCCCAGCCTCAGAATCGTCGAGGAGGCGGCTGAGAGTGGCAAGCCAGTTCTGGGAATATGTAATGGATTCCAAATATTGGTAGAGGCTGGACTCCTACCAGGAGCGGTGTTGCGTAATAGCTCACTCCGCTTTGTTTGCACATGGACTAGATTGAGAGTCGAAACCACGCGCACGCCCTTCACGAAAAGGGCCAATGCAGGACAGGTATTGGAAATTCCAATCGCGCACAATGAGGGACGTTATTATCTCGATAAAGAACAAATTCCAGAACTGGAGAGAAACCAGCAGATCGTATTCAGATACGTGAATGAAAAGAAAGAAGCTACAGAAGAGGCTAATCCTAACGGATCAATCGACAACATCGCCGGCGTATGTAATCAGAAGGGCAATGTAATGGGCCTGATGCCGCATCCCGAAAGAGCCTCAATACCAGTATTGTCACTTGACAATCAGACTGATGGCAGAGTCATCTTCGACTCTATGATGAGAACGTTGCACGGGCCTGAAGCTTAGGATGAACTTTCACAGTTCACAGCTCAACGTTTCGTCAGCGGAAAACACAGCCCCCTCAACTGGATCATATGCCGGTGCTCCTCCCCCATCCGTGTTTGGGATCATCGTTGTAGGACTGCTTGCTGGATTAGTCGTTGGTCTTCTGGCTGGTCCAAACTTCACTCTGCAGGGTTTCTTTCTCGGTTTCGCCGGAGGAGCGTTGATAACCGCAGGTCTGTACTTTTACACATCTCAGAGGAGCCGTCCTCCAAGATGAGCGAATCTGCCCGTTCCAAGCGTAGAATCGCGCTCGGCGTCTTCGCAATAATAATGGGATGTGTATCTTTGGTGGGATTATCAAGCACCAGCTACTACTTTGGCCTAGGAATCTTCGGCGGAGCGTATGGCGCCGTCATGATAGCACTTGGCGTAGCTCTAATCGCAAAGAAGGAGGCCGTTACCTGAGTAGCTCGACAGGTGATAATCGAAGGCCAAGTCCTATTCCGCGCGCGATCCTCGCTGGTCTGATTGCTGGACTTGCTGCGGGGCTCGTCAGCTACTATGCCATAAACAGCGTCTTGGGGCTGATAATCGGGTTCATCGCAGGAGCAATAGTAGGCTCGCGAACAGTTCTCCTTATGCACAAGGCAAGAGAACATGACCAATGACAACGGTTCAGGTTCACAAACCGAACCTGACAGATGAAGAGATTCGGTACGCAATCAAGAAACTCGGCCGCGAGCCCAACGAGGTCGAATGGGCGATGCTCGAGGCGCAGTGGAGTGAGCATTGCAGCTACAAGTCGAGCAAGCCACTGCTTAGGCTTCTGCCTAGCAAGGGTCCTCGAGTAATAGTTGGACCCGGGTCTGACGCTGGAGTCATCGATGTCGGAAATGGCTGGGTGGTCACTCTTCACATCGAGTCACATAATCATCCGAGCGCGATCGACCCATCCGGTGGTGCGGCCACCGGTGTGGGAGGTGTCGTCCGGGACATCCTCTCACTAGGGACTCGTCCGATTGCGCTTCTCGACCCCCTTCGATTTGGCGCCCTGGGCAGCAGCCATAGTCGCTGGCTCTTCGATAACGTGGTCCACGGAATAGGCTCGTACGGGAACTGCATAGGAGTACCGACGGTAGGAGGCGAAGTAGAGTTTGACACCTCCTTCGAACGAAACTGTCTCGTGGATGTTGTATGTCTCGGCCTCGGCCTAAGGGACAAGCTCGTTCTCGGCGGATCCATCCGTCCAGGGTACCTAGTGTATGTCGTAGGAGGAAGCACCGGACGCGACGGGATTCAAGGTGCCAGTTTCGCAAGCAGAACTCTAACAGAAAGATCGGATAGCGAGAGATCGGCTGTCCAAGTCCCGGACCCGTTCACCAAGAAACTAATCATCGAAGCAGTCCTAGAAGCCGTCGATGCGGGTATTGTTCAGGGAATGAAAGACCTGGGCGGTGGAGGCTTGGCTTGTGGACTCTCGGAGATGGCCTCGAAGGCTGGGATGGGCATGGAGATCAACCTTGACAATGTTCGGATCCGGGAGCCGGGCATGCGCCCTGCCGAGATCATGATCAGTGAGTCCCAGGAACGCATGATAGTTGTTGTCAAGTCGAAGAATGAAGAGAAGCTCACTCGGATCCTGGACAAATGGGAACTAGGCTACTCACGCATAGGCCATCTCACGAATGACGGAATACTCCGCATCATGCATCAAAACCACTTGGCCGCTGAGGCTCCTGCCAAGTTTGTCGCAGAAGCACCTTTGTCTCCGCGGTCCAGCAGAAAGCCCCCGTACATTGACGAATTATCCGACGCTCCTGAACCTCAGATTCCGGAGGACCTCAACGCGACTCTGTTAGCGCTCCTTGGCAGCCCGAACATTTGCAGTCGAGCATGGATATACCGCCAGTACGATTTCGAAGTAGGACTACGAACAATCATCAGACCGGGACAAGCAGATAGCGCCATCCTTAGACTTCCTAACAGCCGAACACTGGCAATTACGACCGATGGCAACAGCAAACAGGTGTACCTTGACCCATACTGGGGAACGGTTGGAATTCTCAGCGAGGCTTTCTCCAACCTCGTCGCTACAGGGGCCGAGCCAATCGCCGTTGTCGACCACCTTCAATACGGAAACCCCGGCAACCCCGAGGTCTTCTGGACCTTCAAAGAAGCGATACGGGCTATCCGAGACTATCTCAAGGCTACACGGGTCCCGTGTATTGGAGGAAAGGTCAGTTTCTACAACGAAGACACTCAGACAACGACTGCGATCAAGCCTTCGCCTGTAATTGCTGCAGTAGGACTCCGGAATGCGAGAGCACCAAAAATTGGCTCGGCTCTCGCCAAGGAAGGAAATGACTTAGTGATCGTTGGAACAACGTTCCCAGACCTCGGCGGAAGCGAGTACTATGAGAGCGTTCAGGGCCTCGTAGGTGGACGGGTCCCGAGGGTCAATCTGAAAACAGAGAGACAACTTCTTCGAACCGTTACGAAGATTATCGAAAGCGGAGTGGTCGAAGCCGCTCACGACATATCCAAAGGGGGACTGGCTGTAAGTCTGGCTGAAATGGCCGTCCAAGGCCAGAAAGGGTTCACGGTAAATCTAGACAAAGTCCCAACCAAGACGACAAACATCGCTCAGTTACTGTTTTCAGAATCGAAGCCCAGATTCGTCTTGGAGTCAAGGCCGAAAAACACGCCCCGCATATTGCGCAGATTAAGAGCAGCGAGGATTAAGGCAGCAAAAATAGGCAGAGTTCAAAGCAGCAAAATCGAATTAGAGTCCCTCGAAGACTCTCTCATCACGATCCCACTGTCAGTTGCGACCGAAGCCTGGTCCGAGACCCTTTCCAAGACGATGGACGTTGCCCCGTAGCCAGTGGAGACGGACGAACGGAAAAAATCAGTTAACCATTCTATTGCCCTCGCATTCGAGCTGTCAACGTAAAGCGACGACTGCCCACAGAAGAACCAAGACCACGGGATTCGCAACAAAACGAGTAGCCGGGATTTCCAAAAAGTGAGCTGTTGTGCCTATTTAGATGATTGTGTCAAGAAAGAGCTATACACGGCCTGAAATTGATACAGGTTTGTAATTGAACCTGAGCGGCTTCAATACCGATCCCATTGTAGGAGCGAAGGATCGTCTCCCTGCTCGAATCGGAGCAATCCAGACTTCACAACTCGACCTCGAAGATGGAAGCCGCTCTGTAAGAGAGCATTGCGGAGTTATTGGAATTTATTCTTTAAAGGATGAACCCGTCGCCGAGCGTATCGTCAAAGGATTAGCGGCTCTTCAGCACAGAGGGCAGGAATCCTGGGGCCTTGCCATGCCTAACGAACCCATAATCAAGGGCCTCGGACTAATCGGTGTAGGAGCGGCAGCCAATGCCCGGAAAATCCTCCGTTTGGAGAGTAACCGAGGAATCGGACACATTCGCTACTCCACTCGTGGACGAACAAACCTCGAGAACGCTCACCCACTGGACATTCATGGAGAGTTTGCCATTGCCCAGAACGGGACCATCGCAAACACGGAAGACCTGGAGCCTCTGGTCAAAGGCGAATTCCCAATCATTGACTCAAACTCGGACACGAAACTGGCAGGGTACCGACTACTCCAGCACTATCGTCGAGAACATGACTGGACACGAGCGTTCACTCGGCTCGCGAAGGAGATCAGCGGGTCCTACAGCTTCGTCATTGTCACACACGAGGGCGAGGTGCTCGCCGCCAGGGACGAATCAGGCTTTCGACCACTATGCCTAGGTTGGGACGAAGAAACCAAGACTAACATTGTAGCCTCCGAGAGCTGTGCGCTAACTGCTCTGCACGCCGAGCTTGTCCGAGACGTTCAGCCGGGAGAACTGGTCCGTCTCAACAAAGACGGTGTAACCGTCACAAAGTTTGCAGAAGCTCCACACCATCACTGCGCGTTTGAATACACTTACTTCGCGCATCCGAGTAGCAAGATCGAGGACCAATACGTCTACGAGGCACGACGACAACTAGGGAGGGTCCTTGCTCGGAAGTATCCGTTCAAAGCAGACGTGGTGATACCGGTCCCTGATTCCGCTCGACCGGCAGCTCTTGGATATTCGGAAGAGAGTGGGATTCCTATGGAAGAGGGTTTGATGAAAGACCGTTATCGGAGGAAGGGAAGTCTCAGGAGCTTCATCGAGCCTACCGATGAGAGTCGGGAAGAGATCGTCAGGGAGATCATAACCATCAGACCCGTAGTCGACGGGAAGAACGTCATCGTCGTCGACGACAGCATAGTGCGGGGAACAAGTAGCAAGAATATCGTTCGGGCGCTGCGCGACGCGGGTGCCAAGAAGGTCTACATGGTCGTGACTTATCCACCTATCCGCCACCCATGTTACATGGGCATCGACTTTCCAACGCACGGGGAACTGCTGGCGACCAAGGTTGATGGCGACGTATTGTCGATTCCAGAATTGAACACGAAGGTAGGTAATGAGATCGGCGTCGATGGTCTCGGCTACAATGATATCGAAGGACTGAGCAAGGGAATTGGGCTCAAGCAGGGCGAAATGTGCTTCGCCTGTGTGACAGGTGAGTATCTTGGATTGAAGAAGAATCCCGTGCTTCGGACCCGAGAAGAAATGAAGGCCTGACACTCGATCCGACTTGTAGCCGAATGAAGATTCTCATCGTCGGAGGCGGCGGCCGAGAGCACGCTCTTACTTGGGCACTCTCGAAGGATCGGAACGTCGAGGAGGTTTACGCGGCCCCAGGCAATCCAGGCATTGCCGAAATCGGGACCTGCATTCCTATTGCCTCGAACAATTCTAACGAGCTCGCATCATTTGCATCGAAAAACGGAATCGACCTGACTGTGGTCGGACCCGAGGCTCCACTGGGCGAAGGAATAGTCGACACGTTCAAAAAACAGAATCTCCCTATTTTCGGACCCGACAAGCAATCAGCTCGTATTGAAACCTCAAAGAGCTTCGCGAAAGACCTCTGCACTAGATACGCTCTACCGACTCCGCGCTGGGAGACTTTTACTGACAGGACTAAAGCGAACAGAGCTCTCGACGAGCTCGGCCCTCCATGGGTGATCAAAGCAGATGGGCTCGCGGCGGGCAAAGGAACGACCGTCACGAGAGACAGGCGCGAGGCTGAAGCTGCGATTCAACGGGAATTATTACGAGAGCCCAAGCGAATCGTGATGGAAGAATTCATCGATGGATGGGAAGCAAGCTTCACCGCAACCGTTTCGGCAGATCGGGTCCAATGGTTAGCTCCCGTCTTTCAGGACTACAAGCCGGCCTTCGACGGCGACTATGGACCAAACACCGGAGGCATGGGGGTCTATACTCCAGTCCCCTCCGTGACCCAATCGCTCGTCGAGAAGGTCAGGAAGAAGATTCTGGACCGCGCTACGGCGGCCTTGGCGAAGGAGGGTGCTCCCTTCCAGGGGGTTCTCTACCTGAATGTAATCGTCAAGCACGGGACCGAAGACCCGTACGTTTTGGAGTTCAATGCGCGCTTTGGAGATCCTGAAGCTCAGGGAATAATGCCACTAGTCAAGAGCGGACTATTTGCACACCTAAGTGCTGTTGCAGCCAATTCGGACAGCCCACCGTTACCAGAATCTTCCAAATCCGCCTCCGTAGTCGTTGTCCTCGCGTCCAAGGGATATCCAGAAAACCCCTCAGCGGGAGAGCTGATCGCGCTTCGACCCTTACCCAATAGCAACATCGTCATATTCCATGCGGGAACTGCCAGAACCCCAAACGGGCAGCTCGTAACATCAGGCGGACGGGTCCTCAACGTGACCGCAACAGGACCCAGCGTCGAGTCAGCCCGGAAGGACGCCTATTCGGTCATCGGCAACTCTGTCCACTTTCCAGGAATGCACTACCGATCTGATATCGGAAGCAGCCAGATGCGCCGCAGGCAACTAGAACCCATCAAAACGTGAGACAGATTGCAAGACTGCATATTCTGTAAGATCGTAAGAAAGGAATTGCCGTCCTATCTGATCTTTGAGGACGAAAATTTTATCGCCTTTCTCGACATTCGACCGCTAAACCCAGGGCACACGTTGGTCTCCCCGAAGAAGCATCATCGTTGGGTCTGGGATGTCCCGGAAGCTGGAAGGTACTTCGAGACCGTTCGGATGATCGCGAAGACTCTCCAGAAGACCATGAACACAGAGTGGGTGGTCGCTGATATTGGAGGAATGGGCGTGCCACACGCGCACGTCCATGTGGTCCCGAGATTTCCAGGAGATGGTCATGCAGAATTCGTGAATGCACAGAACGTGAAGGACATACCAACAGAAGAGATGAAGAGAATTGCAGAAGAAATCAGAAAAGGATTCCATCGAGCAAACTCCGAATAAAATGGAATGGAGTGCTGACTCTCGGCTTCCCGACTCAACAGTCTCCCACCAGACATTCAGCGCCTCGTCGAGGGTTATCGAGAGGGGCTGCTGACGAGTCTTGGTACCAACCTCGCGGGCGCATATCTGCACGGTTCTATAGCGTTTCCAGAATTCGAGCCTAGAGCTGGAGACATAGACTTCTACGTTGTAACTCGACGATCTCTCAATTCGAGAGAGATCAAGGGCTTAAATCGTCTACATCGGGCTTTGGCTGCCAAGTTCGAGTTCGGAAGTAAGCTGGACGGATTCTACATTCCATACGCTTCTGTCCGTAGGCGGGCGAGTCCGAAAAATCTTGTCTACGGAGCCCACGGCAGGATTCATCGTGGAGGCTCCGACGATGCGTGGGCCATTCACAGAGAACATTTCGCTCGCTCGGCATACATTCGACTCTACGGGCCTAAGGCTAGCAGAGTCTTCTCACGACCAAACTGGCCGGAAATCAGAGGAGCACTATATCGACAACTGGTCTATGCGAGAAAGATCATTGACAGTGATCCCTGGTGGTCAGTCCTCAACCTCTGCAGGCTCGTCTACGATTTCAAGCACGGAGGCATCGTCGTGTCGAAGTTGGGAGCGGCGAGGTGGGCTTTGAAGAGACTCCCATCGAGATGGAAACCAGTTATCAAGTCAGCGATCAAGACATACAAGGGAATTGGAGATAGGAAGGACCGCACGATACTCAAAAGGGATGCGAGAAAGTTTCTTGGATTCGCGTCTATCCGAGTGATCGCTTTCGACATTGCATTAGATTCTCGTCACCAGAAGACCGCATATCTTAGAAAGAGCCGGACTGGAACCGGGAGATAGTCTTGGTTCCTATCGGTGTCCTGGTCTCGGGGCGCGGCTCGAATCTAGAATCGATATTGGATGCCGTGGATGGAAAATACATTACGAAGGGCCGGGTGAGTGTTGTCGTGAGCAACAAGCCAAGCGTCGGAGCGCTTGAGATAGCTAAGAAACATGACGTGCCGACGGTCGTCCTTGACGATAAGGGACTGCCAAAGGTGGACCCTGAATACGATCGGAAGACTATAGCCACCTTGGAAGCTCACCGTGTTACTCCCAAGGACGGTCTTATCGCTCTTGCAGGCTACTTTCGAATCCTCAGCCCACAATTCGTCGACCACTACCATAACAGAATCATGAACGTGCACCCGGCGCTGCTTCCCGCTTTCCCCGGCCTCGAAGCGCAGAAACGCGCTTTGGAGCATGGAGTGAAGGTCTCAGGAGCTACCGTCCATTTCGTCGCAAAGGAGGTGGACACTGGGCCAATAATCCTTCAAGCCCATGTCCCAGTCCGAGATGATGATACAGTTGAGACTCTCTCAGAGAGAATTCTGCGGCAGGAGCATCGACTGTATCCGGAGGCGATCCGGCTCTTCACTGAGGATCAGTTGAAGATCGAAGGGCGGAGAGTCGTGCTCAAGACTTGACTGCGGTAATTTTAGATGGTAGGCTGGTTGCCTCTGAGATCAAGAAGCAGGTCGCACTCCAAGTTGGACAGCTAGCGAAGCGTGGTATCAGGCCGTTCCTCGCGACCATTCAGGTCGGCGACGACCCTGCCAGCTCTAGCTATCTAGGAGGGAAACACAAGGCTGCTGAAGAAGTTGGAATCCAGTCCGAGAACCATCATCTGCCAGCCAACACGCCTCAAGACAAGGTTGAGGCTCTGCTGGGCCAGCTGAACACGAATCCCAAGATCCACGGTATCCTTGTCCAGCTTCCCCTCCCACCCGGCTTTGATGAGGATAGAATCATTGAGAGAATAATTCCCTACAAGGACGTCGATGGACTCCACCCGATCAATCAGGGAAGGCTGGCAGCCGGCAAGGAGGAACTTGTGCCCTGCACTCCTAAGGGAATCATCAAACTCTTGTCCCATTACAAGGTCCCTATTGCCGGGCAGCGGGCAGTCATCATCAATCGAACCACACTGGTCGGCAGGCCGCTCGCAAACCTGTTTCTCAACAGGGACGCGACGATAACGATATGCCACTCGAAGACGCCTAATCTCGCCCAGATAACAAGGACTGCTGACATCCTTGTCAGCGCTGTTGGACGAGAAAACTTCCATGTCAAAACAGAGCACGTTAAGGCTAAGGCGGCTGTTGTTGACGTGGGTCTGACGCGAGTCGAAGGGAAGCTCCGCGGTGATGTAGATTTTGAAAATGTCAACAAACTAGCGGGGTTCATTACTCCCGTCCCTGGAGGAGTAGGGCCTATGACAGTCGCATGCTTGCTTGAGAACACGGTCC
>Ga0209056_10003059_pt1 | contig 17942 bp, 16 predicted proteins | sample GraSoiAngelo_114_FD_185876 | JGI IMG/M metagenome (GOLD analysis project Ga0209056, IMG submission 185876) | Grasslands soil microbial communities from the Angelo Coastal Reserve, California, USA - 14_0903_13_40cm (SPAdes) (version 2) | ecosystem: Environmental > Terrestrial > Soil > Grasslands... | reverse complement strand
TGACCGGCGGGCGATATTTTGAGGTCCGAAACGCCGACGAGCTGCGCCGAGTCTCCAGGGAACTGGGACGCGACATCGGGTGGGAGCGGCGGCGTACGGAGATCACGTCGCTGCTTGCCGCGGTGGCGGGAGTGCTCATGCTGACCGGCGGGGCATTCTCCCTGGTCTGGTTCCGGAGAATCCCGTGACCCCACCCCAAAAATTCGCCAGAGCGAATTTTCGGGGACCCCGGGCCTTATCCCATGGCGGGGTTGATCAGAGGAGATCATCGTGACGTTTCAGTGGCCGGTGATGCTGGTTGGGCTTGCCGCCGTCCCGCTGTTGGCGGCGTTGTATGCGTGGGTGCTGCGGCGCCCGGCCCGCCGGCCCATCACCTACACGCAGGTGGAGATGCTGGCGCAGGCGCTTCTGGTGTCAGGCCGGTGGACGCGCCATCTCCCTCCAGCGCTGGTGGCGCTGTCACTGGCTGCTGTCATCGTGGCCCTGGCCAGGCCGGTGGCACCGCTGCCGGTGCCGGCGGTGCAGAACACCGTGATGCTCTCCATTGATGTCAGCCGGAGTATGCTGGCCGATGACCTGCCCCCCAATCGCATCGAGGCGGCGAAGGCCGCGGCCAAGGAATTCGTCCACATCCTGCCCCGCGGGCTGAAGGTGGGGCTCGTGACCTTCAGCAGCTATGCGACGCTGATCGTGCCGCCGACCGTGGAACGGACGCGGATCCTGGAAGCCATCGATCTGCTTACTGTAGAGTTTGCGACGGCAATCGGCGATGGGTTGCTCGAAGCCGTCTGGGCCCTCCCGGGTCGGCAGCGTCCCAGTTCCCCCCTGGCGCCCGCCGCGCCGCCACAGCCTCCGGTACCCCCGGGCTCCATCGTGCTCCTCTCTGATGGGCAGAGCAACCGCGGCGCGCTGCCACAAGACGCGGCGCGCATCGCCCGGGAGCAGGAGGTCAAGGTCTACACAGTGGGCATCGGCACTCCTGAGGGCACGTTCCTTAATCTCGGCGGCCGAAGCATCTGGGTGCGGTTGGATGAAGACACGCTGCGTGAGATCGCCGAGATCACCGGCGGCGCGTACTATCACGCGACGTCGACGATGGAACTGCGCAGAGTGTACCGCCGTCTCAGTCGGGACATCGGGTGGGAATCCCGCCCCACAGAAGTCAGCGGTCTGCTTGCGGGGGCGGCGGCGATGATGCTGGTGGGCGCAGTCGGACTCTCACTGCTGCGGGTCCACCGGATCTAACGCTCTGCATTGATCTTGATCCTGTTCCGGCCGGCCTGCTTCGCTTCGTAGAGGGCTTGGTCGGCGCGGTGCAACAGCGCGGCGAGGCTGGAGGTCCCGTTCCCAGCCGCCACCCCGGCGCTGATGGAGATTTTCAACAGGTGCTCGCCGAACGCAAGTGGCGACTGCTGGATTGCCTCCAGCAGTCGTTGCGCGACGCCCGACGCCCCATGCAGGTCGGTCTCCGGCAGCAGGATGACCACCTCATCCCCGCCGTAGCGGGCCGCCAGATCGACCTTCCGCAGTTGCTTCCGGCAGTGCTCGGCGACCGTCTGGATCACAAGGTCGCCCGCCTGATGACCGTGGCGGTCGTTGATGGTCTTGAAGGTGTCGATATCCAGCATGATGGCCGCGAGCAAGCGGCGGTAGCGCTGGAATCGCTCAAACTCTCGTTCGGCGAGGCTGAAGAACTCCCGACGGTTCAACAGGCCGGTGAGGCTGTCGGTGGTCGCCAGTTGCCGCAGGTCGGCGAGCAGCTGGAGGTTTTCCGTCATCACGGTCAACTGCCGGATGAGGACGAATGCCGTCATGGCGATGGCGGCGTACAGCAGACCGCCCAGGGGATACGGTGCCGCGTGCCCGCCCGCGATAATGAGCAGCGCAAAGCCTAAGGTCACCGCGGCGTAGGGAAGCGAACTGACGGCTCGCATCTCCTCCACGGCTGGCGTGTCGGTCACTGCCTTCTGCGACACCCACCACCCCTGGTACAGAGCGCTGGCGGCAAACAAGAACCACGCCAGCATCCAGAAGGCGTCCGGCCAGTTCCCGGACTGGTACATGTCCTTCAAGTCCTGATAGCCAAACCCGACATCGGCGACGAGAAAGCTGATGATCCCCGCGGCGAGGAAGCCCAGCGCGTAGCGGTTGCCCCCTTCCGGGTGGCGGAGCAACATCGCCGCCGTACCAAAGAGCAGGACAAGATCACCAATCGGATAGGCGGAGGACAGCAACGTACGCAGCCGGTCGGCATGCTCCGCAACGGCGAGGGGACCCAGGACAAAATACCAGATGACCATCCACCCACCCAGCAGTACGGTGCCTGCATCGAGCCAGAATTTGGTCTGCTGTCCTTTCGTCTGCGGGGCACAGGGGAAGCTCACCAGGCCGACCATGAACAAGGGATAGAAGAGCAGGTATCCGTCGTCCGCCAGCGATGGGAACGGGCTGGTGCCCAGCACCAGTTCATAGTAGGCCCAGAGCAGATCGCCGACCGCGTACGAGAACATCGCCAGGGCAATCGTCCGCCACGCGAAACGTGCGCGTGGTTTGAGCGACCGTTGTGAGCCCAACCGCCAGGTCAGCACCGCCGCAATGATTCCGAGCGGCGGGAACGCCAGATCGCCGATGGCTTCGCGATACGGGAGACGGGTGGCCCCAAAGGCCACCCAGAGGATGAAGAGTAGCGCGTAGATCCCCAGCGCCAGCGCCAGGCGCCCAGTGCGATGCCCAAGCCATTCCTTGATCAGGTTAACCGGCACCCGAGGCCCCCTACCTAAGCGTTTTGGCCTACTGCTCTTTGTACCCTTTCCGTCTGTTCTTCGGACTGCGTGCGCGGTGCTGCCGCCTCCCGCCGGTCCTTCTAGGAGTGAGTCTGTGAGAGAGCTGCGGCGAGTACAGGTCAGATATGCGGCGGCAAAGGATGGGAGGGTACGGCTGGAGGAGATTGACATCTTCGCTATTTTCTGCCCGGATACAAATGAGATATACTACGTTCTGCGGGACGAAATCCCGGCTGGCCTCAGGGCACATTTCGTTCTGAGACTGGTCCGTACCAGAAACGGTCGAATCAAAAACATCAGGCTGGCGAAAGACTTCGTCGGCGCAGCCAGAATCTTCGGGCCCGTAGCTCAAGTGGATAGAGCTCGCGGCTTCTAACCGCGAGGCTGGGGGTTCGAGTCCCTCCGGGCCCGCCATTCGACTCGCCTGCTGCCGCGGGCTCGCTCATGGTCTTCGACCAGTGCGTCGAGTCGAATGCCCTGAGCGAGCACAGCGAGTCGAAGGGCTGACTCCTCAAGCGTGGTGGGAGGCCGCCTTGAGGCGGCCTTATCCTTGTTTCCTCTCCATAGGGAGAGGGTGCAGGGTGAGGGCCCGTTACGGCTGGTTGACCAGGCCGAGCGCGGGAGCGAAGCTCAGGCCTGCGGCGACGCGACTGCATTCACTGGTGGCGGGATAGCCGCCGGTGGACAGGCTATAGTCCAGGCGCGGCCTGCTGATCGGCCGGTACACGTAGCTGGCATTCGTGCACGGTTCCAGGGGGATGGCGTTCAGATACTTGGGAACCAGTTCGGCCAGCCTCGCCGGATACTGCCCGTTATCTTTAAAGTAGTGCTCCAGCCCGGCCGCCAGCATGGACAGGTTGCTGCGGGAGAGTTCGATGCGGTCCCGGACCCGGCTGCGATCGACCTGGGCGCGAAGGTCGACCAGTTCCTGGTCCTGCCGGCTCACCATCTCCAGCAAGTTGATGACCTTGCTGTCCCGCGCTTGCAGCATTTCTTGCAGCTGGGCAACCTGGCGAGTCTGCCGGTAGGCCTGGTCTCGAAATGCGCCGAGCTGTGCGTCCCGGGCATTCATGAGAATCTGGACAGCGAACATCTGCCAGCCCGCGGAGGCGGACAGGAGCACCAGAACGGTGATCAGACCTCGAGGCAGCCTGCGCATATGATCAGCTCCCCACACCACTTATCGCGCCTCGGGCCGACCTCCTGCTGTCATACTGCCCAGGCGTCGCAGGTAGACGCGCGCGAAAGGGAAGCCTCGCATCACGTAGAAGGCACTGCTGCGTCGCTCCAGCGAGATCGCTGATCGGGGGAGGTGGCACACGTGAAAGGGGAAACGAGAGTGCGCGGATCCATGTGCGCACCGGTGGTTCTGGCTGCGCTGGTTGTCGCCGCTCTGGTCGTGCTCGCAGACGGGGCAACGCAGGCCGCACCGCCGCAAACCCTAGAGATCTGGGTCCACGAGTTCCCTCCGCTGCAGGATGCGCTCTCCAAGAAATGGATTCCGGAGTTTGCAGCCGCACACCCGGGGGTCCGCGTGAAGGTCACCGCCATCCCCTTTGCTGGAGTCGTCGCGTATGATGCGAAGCTCCTCTCTGCACTCTCAGGCGGCGCCGGGCCGGACCTCTGGGACATGGGCGACTGGCACTACAAGGTCTTCACGGACAATAAGTTCGTCGCTCCGCTGGACCCGACAGTGTTCGGGTACGCGTCTACCAAGGAGATGATCGATGCCTACGTGCCGGGGACGACGTCGATCTTCGAGCGGGATGGAAAACTGTACGGACTGTTCAGCGAGTACAATACGCTGGCGCTCTTCTACAACCTCGACATGTTCAAGGCTGCTGGCGTCGCCTCGTTGCCAGCGGACAAACCGGTGTCCTGGCGGATGATTGCTGACATCGCGAAGAAGTTGACACAGCGCGATTCCGCGGGCAAGCTGACGCAGATCGGATACCGCTTCGGGTTCTTTGCTAATTTTCGCTCTCCTCAGTGGTACGCGCAGGATTTCTACGCCCTGATGCGTCAATACGGGCAGCCTGACCTGACGGTAAACGGACAGCCCGCGGTCACGACCAAGCCCGTCACCGACGCGTTCCAGTTGCTGTACGACTTCACCTGGACCGACAAGGTGTACGATCCGAGCTTCCCGGCCAACTGGTTTGCCGACCTGCCGCAGGGTCGGGTGGCCATGCTGCTGGCCGGCACGTGGTTCGTGCCGGCGATGACGCCCCACAATCCCAACGTCCGCTTCGGCGTTGCGCCCCATCCGGTGGTCGATCCAGAGAATCGCGCCACCTATCAAAACGTGCAATGGTCGTGGGGCTGGTCGGTCAACGCGAACAAGCCGCAGGCCTCGCAGCGGCTGGCGCAGCAGTTTCTCGCCTCGATGTTGGGGAAGAAGGGAGAAACGGAGCAGGCGGTGTGGTGGTTCAAGACCGTGGGCTACACGCACCCGAAGAAGGTCTTCTACCAATCGGCCGGATACAAGCAGGAACTGGCGAAGAATCCGTGGCTGAAAGCGTGGGAAAGTGCCTTCACCACATACAAGATTGATTACGTGACGCACAACTTTGACGAGGTGGGGCAGGCCCTGATCCGCGCGATTGATCGCGTCGTCTACGACCAAATGCGACCTGCCGAGACTGCCCGCCTGCTCCAGGCGGAGTTAGGGCGATTGATGGGAACCAAGTAGCCTGCCCCGGCGGCCGTCGCGGAAAGCTCAGGGGGCGCGGGTTCCAGCGCCCCCTGAGTGTTGCAGAGGGTATGAGACGGATCCAGTTGGCCTATCAGACGAAATTCGGACTCCTGTTTATCTCGCCTGCCGCTCTGTATTTTGCCGGCTTTTGGGCTCTTCCGGTGGCATTGGCTGTGGTCGCCAGTGTGACGGACTGGCGAATTGGGCGCACCTCGCACTTCATCGGACTCTCGAACTATGCCGGCCTGGTGTCCGACCCGCAGTTTCACCATGCCCTGTTGGCGTCGTTGACGATGACAGGGATCGCGTTGGCCAGCATCGTGGCCCTGGCCCTCGCCTTGGCCGTGGCCTTGAACGACTCGGGCCTGGGCCTGTCGCGTTTCTACAAACTGGCGGTGTTTGCCCCCGTTGTCACCGATTGGGTGGCCACAGGCCTGGCCTGGCAGCTGATCTTCTTGCCGAACCAGGGCGTGCTGGCCGGCCTGTTTGAGGGGGTCGGTCTTTCTCAGTGGAGCAGCCTGCGATGGACCTCCACGCGCCAGCTGGCGCCCCTGGCGGTCGCCATCTTCGTCGTCTGGAAGATGACCGGTCTCTACACCATGGTCTTCCTGGCCGGGCTGCGAAGCGTGCCGCGCGAATTTCAGGAAGCGGCCCTGATGGATGGAGCCTCAGCCACGCAGGTGTTCTCGAGGATCACGATGCCGTTGCTCCGTCCCATCACCGTGTTCGTCGTGGTGAGTGGCTTCGTCACCGTGATCGGCTTGTTTGAACCCATCTTCATGCTCACCGGCGGCGGCCCGGCTGATGCCACTCGCGCGCTCCCAATTTTCATGTATGAAACATTTTTCCAGTTTCAGCGCGCCGGTTACGCGAGCGCCGCCGGCATGGTCTTTCTGGCAATCTGTCTCGTGTTTGCGCTGCTGGCCGCGCGGCAGTTGCCGTACTCATTCTACGAGTGACATCCGGAGGCCATTCGCGGATGCCCGGCGCGTACCACAGGTTGATCCGGTTGAGCCAGCACGCATTGTTGTCGGCATACTCGATCTTCTCCCTGCTGCCATTTCTGTGGATGGTGTCTGCGGCACTCAAACGGCCGCAGGATGTCCTCACCGTGCCGATCCGGTGGATCCCCCCAGTCTGGCAGCCGCAGAACTTTCTGCGGGCGCTCCTGGAGCCCCGTTTTGCCGGAGAAAATCTGGCGCGATTCATGGCGAACAGCGTCATGGTCGCCGTCATCACAACGATGGCCTCAATCCTACTCTCCACGATCGTCGGCTATGGCTTCGCCAAGTTCCAGTTTCGGCTCCGGGACACCCTGCTGTGGGTCATGCTGTCGACGACGCTCCTTCCATTTTCATCCGTGATCATTCCGCTGTTCTTGATCGTCCGCCGCCTGCACATGATCGACTCGCTGTGGGCGCTGGTGATTCCTTTCGCGCTGACCGGTCAGAGCATCTTTCTGGCCCGGCAGTTCATCATCACGGTTCCGGGAGAGTTGCTGGATGCCGGCCGGGTCGATGGGGCCGGCGAAATGCAGATCTTCCTCAGGTTGGTCTTCCCGCTGCTCGGACCGGCGATTGTGACGTTGGGCATCACCACATTTCTGACATCGTGGAACCTCTTTCTCTGGCCGCTCGTCGTCCTGTCCTCGCAGGAGAGGTTCACATTGCCTTTGGGGCTCTCCCTGATGGGCCTGGGCTCGACCTTCTTGGTCGACTATCATCTCTGGATGGCGGCCGCCGCGCTGGCCGTCCTCCCGCCGCTGGCGGTGTTCTTCTTGCTCGAGCGCCAGTACATGCGAGGGCTTGAGGCCCTGTCAGGCCTCAAAGGGTAGGGCCGCGATGGCCGAGCGGATCGTAGGCGCCTTCTTTTTCGCCGACAAATTCTTGCAGCTTCAGGCCTCCGATGCGGGTGCTGGTCACGTGCTGGAACGACTGGCGGGATTCGGCGTCAACACGATCTTCACCGAGTCTGAGACGTACGATGAGGCGTGGATCCGCTTGGCCCATTCCCTTGGGCTGCGTTGGTTCGGAAGCATCGCCTGCTTTTCAGACCATGGGAACCGCAATAAAGCCGTCTTCGAGCATCCCGAGCTCTGGCCCGTGACAGCAACTGGAAGGCGTCGGGCCCCGATGGAATGGTACATTGGCATCACGCCGACCTACGAAGAGCATGCGCACCGCCAGTTGGATCTCGCGCTCCGGCTCGCTGAGGTGCACTCCTTTGACGGGTTGATGCTCGACTTCGTCCGCTGGCCCCTGCATTGGGAGCTGGAGTGCCGCCCGGGGGCTGACCCTCAGCACTGCAGTTTTGATGCCCACACGATCAGGCAATTCGAGCAGTTTGCCCAAGTGTCTGTCCCGGTACAGGCGGTGGCGGGCCGTGCCTCGTGGATTCTCACGAATGCGCTGGAGCAGTGGACGGATTTCAAGTGTGCAGTCATCACGGGATTTGTCCGCGAGATGGTCCGGCGCTTTCGGAGCGTGCGGCCTGATCTGCTGACGGGCCTGTTTGTGGTTCCGCTGGCACCTGCTCAGCGTGAGCTGCTCGTCGGGCAACGGATCGCCGACTTGGCTCCCCTCGTCCACTACGTTTTGCCGATGGCCTACCACGCCATCCTGCACCGGCCGGCCTCATGGGTGGCATCAACCGTCGGGGAGATCGCGTGCGCAGCGCCTGGCAAGGCGCTCCCGGTGCTGCAGGTGGATTCTCAGGAAGGGCCGGCCCTCGGCAGCGATTGGGGGTCACCGGTCGCCGCAGAGGAGTGGGAGAGGATTGCCAGGGACACGTTGGGCGTGCCGGGGGTCCGGGGCTGTGTGGCGTTTACAGGAACTGCGCTCGAGTTTGACAACCGCGGCGAGGCGCTGCGGCGTCTCCTCCAGCAGAACCATATGGCCGAGTAATCCGTTTTTGTTAGGGGTATGACAACGCTGAGGCTCATTGGACTCACGCCCATGGGAGGGACCGCTTGATGCGTGTGCTGATGCGTGTAATCGCGGTGCTTGTCCTGATGGCCGTCCCGGCACAGAAGGCCGGAGCAGCCGCGCAGTTCACGCTCTGGCCGGCGCAATTCGCCTACGGGACGCCGCCGGGCGATTTCGCGTGGAACTCGACGATGTTTGGCCTCCGCATCGATGAACCGCTCGGCCCGTTCGTGAGCCTGCAAAGCAACCTGCGCTACGGGTCCGCCGCAAACCTCACGTTCGCAGGCAGCGGCCTCTCAGGTTACAACGGAAACACGTGGCTGGCCGATTCGGCCGTGCGCGTGGGACTGCGCACGGGGCCGGTGGGGTTCGCCGCGTTCGGTGGGTACGGCGGGCTTTTCTTCAATGCGAAAGGTCCGTCGGCCTCGGACAACGTCGTGCTGCGGAATCTCGCCAGCCGCCTGGGTGTAGAGGCCACGGTGGCGACCTCTGGAGGCCTTACGTTGCGCGGAACCTACGCGTGGATCACATCGCTAACGGCCAACGCCGACCTATCAATATCTCCAAATCCACCAGCGTCGCACAGCGGGACGGGCAGCGGCAACGAGTATGAAATTCTGCTACAGTTTTCCCCGGTGCCGGTGACGACTCTGTTTGCCGGGTATCGCGGCGGATCGTCACAGATCTCCTGGTCAGGCGGCCCCACGTCCAACAACACCTTCCAGGGCTACCTCGTCGGCGTCGAGCTGCATTTCTAACCGTCCGCCTACTGCCGAAGTCTTGTTTCCTGCTTCCCGTTTCCCGTGTCTGGTAGTTTCACTCTGGCAGGACGTATGCACCCGGACTGGAAGGTCAGAGGAGGTTGGGAGCCGCCTGATGTCTCGAGCCGACAATGTGTACGAGCTGCCCCCTGATCTGCCGGTTCCGGTCGATGACGGCGCGTGCGGCCACCTGCCAGGCATGCCACTGCCGACGGTGCCCCTCTCGTCGACGGCGGGCCGGCATGTCGATCTCGCCCGTCTGAGCGGTCGCACGGTCGTGTACTGCTACCCGGCTACGGGGAAGCCCGGTCAGCCGCTGCCGCCGGGCTGGGATGCCATCCCCGGGGCCCGCGGGTGCACCCCGCAGTCGTGCGCGTTTCGTGATCACCACGGGGATCTGCAGGCGCAGGGTGTGCGGGTGTTTGGGTTGAGCACGCAGAGCACGGCCGATCAGCAGGAGGCCGCCGGGCGCCTGCGGTTGCCCTACGACCTGCTGAGCGACGCGAACCTGGCGTTCATCCGGGCCCTGCGCCTGCCCACATTCGCGCTGGAAGGGCGGACGTATGTCAAACGGTTGACGCTGGTGATTCACGATGGAGTTATCGAGCACGTCTTCTATCCGGTCTTTCCGCCAGACGCGAACGCCGGCGAGGTGATCCGCTGGCTCTCCGCCCATCCCCTTCCGGCGTAGTGGATCCGTGGCCGAAGACGCCGGACGAGCTGGTGGAGGTGCAACTACGCCTCGCTGCCTTAGCGCCCCCGCTGTGGCGTCCGTCTGGTGCGGTCCGCGTCGGCGCATGCTTCGTGTGTTTCCCCAGGGGGTTCGAGGGGCCCGGAGCCCCCGGCGATCGGGCCTGGGCCGCCGCGGTCATCACCGTGGGGACGCGGGTCATCGCGCATGCCGTGAGCGAAGGCGAAGCAGCGGCGTCGTACCGTTCGGGATTCCTCGCGCTGCGTGAAGGGCCGTCGCTGGAACGCGCGGTCAGGGCGCTGCCGGAAATCCCCGACGTGCTGCTGGCGGACGCGACAGGACGCGACCATCCCCGGCGGGCCGGACTCGCTCTCCACCTCGGCGCTCGCCTCGATGTCCCGTCGATCGGTGTCACGGATCGCACGCTCGTGGCCGAGGGCACCTGGCCCCAAGACGAGCCCGGTGCAACCAGCCCACTCCGTCTCGGAGCGGAGGTCGTGGGATTCTGGGTCCGCACGGTGCCGGGGGCGCGCCCGCTCGCCGTCCACGCGGCGTGGCGCACCGATCCGCAGAGCGCAGTGGAGGTCGTGCTTGCGGTGACGGCAGGCGTGAGAACTCCGGAGCCGTTGCGTCTGGCCCGCCGGATTGCGCGGCAGGAAAGGGCGCGGCAGCGCCCAGCCGCGATCTGACTGGCGATTTGCGGGAGTGCCGTACTAGGGGATGGGGGGAGGCGTGGGGAGGGGAGTGGGCGACGGCTCTGGGGTATACGGGCCGCCGCCGGTCAAGGGTACATTGAGGTCGGTTCGGCGGTCCGAGAAGAGCACCGGGAGCAGCAGGGCGGCGGGTGGAGTTCTGGAGCGCTTGTCAAACGTGAGCGTCCCTTCGACCTCCCCTTGAGGCTCCACTTCAGCGGGCAGCGTGGAGCGGAGAAAGCGCACAGGGAGATCGCCGTCTGGACCGGACAGCGCCGCTGACCCGGCGAAAATCGTAGCCGTCGTGTCGGCCGCGTTGTGTACGGTCAGCGCGAGGCTCCACGCATCGGACACTTCAACCAGTTTTGTCGGTGTGACGATCACGCCGTCGGCCTCCCGCCGGTCTTTGAAGTACCAGGCCCGCAGTGGTAACCTTTTCGCAGCGAATGCGGCGTAGGCGGCGTTGACCGCGTTGATGCGGTCGAGGAATCCAGGGTGGGTGCCCGCCCAGTGCGTCTGTTCCTGGCTGCGGCCCGTGGCGCTGTTGAGCCAGGCCAGGGTCTGCGCGGCTTTGGCCGGATCGAATCCCGCTTCCACCATCATGCGGAGCGCCCCGAGATCGGCTTCGGTCTCTTTGTCCCGCGAGAACCCCAGCGTGGCCAGGTCCAGCATCAGCCGCAATAGATCCACCGTCGTCCGGTTGCCGGTAACGATGGCGACAAAGATGGACAGCAACGTCCCGGCGTTGGCCCGCTCGATGAACTGGGCAACGTGGCGCCTGGCCGTGTGTGTCATCTCATGGCCCAGCACGAACGCCCACTCCTCGGCGTCCAGACTCAGCCGGAGCATGCCGCGCGTGACAAGGATGTAGCCCGGTGTACTGATCGCGTTGGGAATCGGCGTATCGAGGATGATCACCTTGTACGGGATATTGGGCCTGCCAGAAAATGGCACCAGCCGGTCGCGGATCTGCGCGAGGAATCCTTGCCACTCCGCATCGGCGAACACGCCGTACTGGCTGATCAGGTCAGCGGCAACGGCGCGGCCGACCGCCAGTTCGTCGTCCTGGGAGATGGAGGACTGGGCGGTGACGGGGGCCGCCAGGACCAGGATGCCCAGGACGGCGGCGAGTACACGGATCGTTCTCCCCCTCACCGTGGCACGTCTAACTGGCCAGTTCTTCATGACTTGAACCTTCTCGCGTCACAAGGGTCTCTCCCCCAAGGGGGCGAGGGCAGAGGGTTCGGACTAGTTGATGTAATCGTTCTGCAACGCGAGGACGGCTTCCAGGTGGCTGTTGACGGCAGACAGCACCATCTTGGCGCCGGCTGCGGGGTCGTCGCCCGTGAGCTTCGCGATGCCCAGCAGAGTCTGCTCGCCGTCTGGGGAGAGGAAAAGCACCCTCACGCTGACCGCGCGGACGCCCTGCTCGGCTTCGGACGCCAGCGGCGCAATCTGGTCGAGCACGACCCCATACCCGTCTGGCAGGAGATGGGTGACCGCCTGGATCGTGGCTTCGGCCGCGACCGAGACGTACCGCGTCGAGTCGTTGCGCGTCACCGCCTTGCCGACGATGCGCTGACCGTTGAAGAGCAGCTCTACCGTGACAGTGGCGGAAAATCCTGCGGCGTCCAGGCTCACACCTTTGAGGATCACCCGCCGCCCGGCGGGCGTGCTGCGGATGATTTCCTCCACAGGCGAGGCGGCAGGCTGGGATCCGCTTCGCAGCGTCGGGATGGGATCGGCCTGCGGCGGCAGCGGCCGCTGCGCCCGGACAGGAGCTGTGGGGAGGCGGGGTGTGGGCGGCACTGGAGGGGCCGGCCGCACCGCTGGCGCGTGGGCGCCGGAGGGGGGATGGGCAGTCGTCTGAGACGGTTTGAGCGCCGGGCGCGCTGCGTTGGCCGGTGCCTTTGCAGGGGAGGCATGGCCGCCATGAGCCGGCGGCGCCGAGCCCCCGGTCGCGTGCAGTTTCACCAGCGTCCGCAGTTCCTCCCGGAGGTGTTCCACGTCGGACGATGGATTGATGACGAAGGCCACCAACGAGTGGTCCCCGACGGGGTCAACGATCAGAGTCGACCCGGCGTCGAACTCCGCGAGGACGCCATCGACGTGACCGCGTGCGGGTTCGTCGTGTGAGAGCTGCAGGGCGGCCGCGGCGTTGGCTGCCAGCGTCTCCAAGGCAACCGGCTGGTCGTCGTTGACGACAGAGTCGACGAGCAGGCCATCCCAGGTGGCGACCAGCGCGGTGCGTACGCCGAGATGGCTCAGGCGCTCCTGGGCCTCGGGGTCCCGGAAGAGGGCCTGGAGGTTCTCCAGGCTCTCGAACTCCTTCAATTCAAGCACGGTCATTGGGGGACGCCACCAACTAGTGCCGGCGCATGTGTCTGCGCTGCCCACCGCTGCTGCCGGTACCATTTGTTTGTCATAGCAACTCCTGTGCCGTCTTCCCTAAAACCTCGCAAAAACTGCCCGCCCGCTCCTACTTGCCCGTCACGCCGAACTCTGTTGTGGCGTGCACCACACGCTCCTGGGGGACGATACTGATCCAGACCCGTCCGGGCGGCAGCTGCACCGGTTTTCCGTCCGCGTCCGTGAACACGGTGCGTCCTGACCCGTCGGGATGGCTCCAGGTGCCCTCTACCTGACGCCCGGCGGCGAAGACGGTGAGCCTTCCCTCGCCTGTGAGGGCGATCCGGCTGGTGAGGATCGGGCCTTCATACACCTGCCACCACCGGGCATACAGGATGACCACCGCGGCGACGTCGACCTGATGCCCGGTGAGGGCGTCCACCGACGGGCCTCCGTCGGTGAACCGCCGATAGCGACCCGATCCCGGGTCGAACACAAACTGTGACGTGTACCCACGGCCGTAGGGGATGGTGATTGTCACCGGCGCGGCAGCGCGCGCCAGGTCTGCGGTCGTCCACAGCCGCGGTGTCGAAGGGACGGTCTCCGTCATATACCGGCGAAGCAGCCCGACTGACACGAACACATTGTGAGGCATCCGCCGCCTGGGATCCCGCCGGAATGGCCGCGCATTCCAAAACTCATTGATCACCGGGCCGGCGCGTCTGTCGATAGCCGCCAGGGCGCTGGCGCTGGAACCGGAGTGGGCAATCGTGGCGCCGTAGTCCCCGGCGATGTCCAGAAACTGCAGCCGCAGGCTCCGCACCGGACCGACGGTATCAGGACCGTCGCCGCAGTACAAGGCGAGGAAGCGCGTGATCATCGCTTCGGTGGGGACTTCATAGACGATATCGGCCTCAGCGATGCCCCACTGCGGCCGAGCCGGGATGGCGTTGTCAACGACGACGCCGAGCCACGAGCACCGAGGAGCCTGGGGAGCGGCCGGGCCGCGGACCCAGGTCGCCGCCAGGGGCGGCAGGCGGAACCCGGATGTCTGCGACCGGGTGCAACCGGCCACGGTGATAGCGAGGAGAATGGCGATCGCGATGCGTCTCATTGCGTCTTATTGCGTCTCATTGCGTCTGTGCGTCCCTCGCGTCTAACGCCAGGACTCAAGAGACGCAAGAGACGCAACAAGACGCAACAGGACGTTAGTTAGGTAGTGCCCGGCGCCTCGCGCCGTAGACGTTGGGTCCATGGCGGCTCCTCGAGGCGATCCCGCAGCCAGGCCGCGACCACGGCGAGGCTCTCTTCGGAGACCGTGTGGCCCATGGGAAACTCCCGGTAGGTGAGCGCGATGGGGAGCGCGGACAGCAGATCCCGCGCCGTGCGGCCGTGGTGGATCGGGAGGATGGGATCCTCCGTGCCATGCACAATCAGGATCGGGAATCCCCGCATGGCATCAGGCGGCGCCGCCTTCGCCAGGATCTCAGGTAGGATCCGGCCGCTCATCGCGGCCACCCCCGCCAGTTTTTCAGGCCGCGTCAGCGTGAGTGAGAGACTCATGATCGCGCCCTGGCTGAAACCCAGGAGGTAGACGCGATGGCGATCGGTGCTGTACGCCTGGATGGTTTCGTCGATGAACTGCAGCAGCGTAATCCGGCCGCGTTCTGCCTCGGCGGGGTCGATCACCGGTACCTGGGGGTCCAGCGTCACGTGATACCAGCCGTACATTCCCGGGCCCAGCTGAATCGGCGCGCGGGCGCTGACGATGTAGAAGCGGCCGTCCAGGTACGGCGCCAGGCCGATCAGATCGCCTTCATGGCTCCCGACCCCATGCAGCAGCAGTAAGAGTGGGGGCGGACCCGAGGATGGCGCTCTGGGAGGCTGCGTGAGATGAACGAGAGATAGCCTTTGGGCCGCAGCCATGCAGATGGTGTTTGCCCTTCAGGCAGTTGACTCCTTGACCATGAGGCGGTACGAGGAACGATGGGGGCAGCGCAGAAGTGTGGGGTCACAGTGGCAAACCTCGGGTTTGTTGGATTGGGAGTGATGGGGGGCCGCATCGCGCGCCGGTTCCTGGCCTCCGGCCATCGCGTCACCGGGTACAACCGCACGAAGGCAAAGGCGCAGTGGTTGCTCGATGCGGGACTGCAGTGGGCCAGTAGCCCGCGGGCCGTCGCGCAGGCCGTCGACGTGGTCTTCACCATGCTCACCGACACCGCGGCTCTCCAGGCCGTTGCCCGTGGGCCGGACGGCATCCTGGAGGGTCTGGGTCCTGGCAAAATCTATGTCGAGATGAGCACCGTCAGCCCAGCAGCCAGCCGGGAGCTGGCGCAGGATGCCGCCCGGCGCGGGGCGCACATGTTGGATGCGCCGGTCTCCGGCAGTGTCAGCACCCTGGAGGAGGGAAAGTTGTCGATCATGGTCGGCGGCGACCGCGCCGCCTTCGAGCGGGTCAGCCCCATCCTTCACGACATCGGGCCCGCGGTGAACTACGTCGGCGGGAACGGCCAGGCCGTGCTCATGAAGATTGCGACAAACCTCAGCCTGGCGGTGCAGATGCTGGCCTTTAGCGAGGGGGTGGCGCTGGCGGAAAAGGGTGGGATTCCGCGCGAGACCGCGGTGGCGGTGCTGCTCAACAGCGTGATTGCGTCTCCAATGTTGAAGTACCGGGGCCCGTTTGTGCTGCGGATGCCCGACGAGGCGTGGTTCGACGTGACGATGATGCAGAAAGACCTGGGCCTGGCGCTGGAGCTCGGCCGGCAGACGTCGGTGCCGCTCCCGACCACGGCGGTGACCAACGAATGGCTGTCGGCCGCGCGGTCGATGGGGTTGAGCCACCAGGATTTCGCGGCGGTGTGTGACGTGATCGCGCATCTGGCCGGACTGCGGAAGGACGCGATCGAGGATCCAAAAACTGAAGCGCGGGCCCAAAGGACGAGTCGATGAACAGGGATCAGTACCTGACGATGTACGCGCAAATGTATCGCATCCGCGTGTTCGAGGAACACGTCAACGAGCTGTATACCTCGGGGAAGATGCCTGGTCTGGCGCACCTCTATGTTGGCCAGGAAGCCGTGGCGGTGGGCGTGTGTCAGGCGCTGCGGCCCGACGACTACATCACCTCCACGCATCGCGGCCACGGCCACTGTCTGGCCAAGGGGGCGTCGGTGGACCGGATGTTCGCCGAGCTCTTGGGCAAGGCGCCGGGGTACTGCAGCGGCAAAGGTGGATCGATGCACATCGCCGATCAGGAGCGCGGCAACCTGGGGGCCAACGCCATCGTGGCCGGCAGTACCGGGATTGCCGCCGGCGCGGCCTTTGCCGCCAAGCGCGCGGGGAGCGACCGGGTCGCGGTCTGCTTCTTCGGCGAGGGCGGATTGGGCCAGGGGATTCTCTACGAAGTGATGAACATGGCCGCGCTGTGGACACTTCCCGTCATTTTCGTTTGTGAGAACAACCTCTACAACGAGTACACCCCCTATGAGGAGACAACTGCGGGCGATCTCCTGGCCCGGCCGCGGGCGTTCGGCATCGTGGCTGAGGAGGTGGACGGCCAGGATGTGCGCGCCGTCCACGCCGCCGCGGGCCGGGCCGTGGCGCGGGCGCGCCGGGGCGAGGGTCCGGCGTTCCTGTTGTGCCAGACCTATCGATTCCTGGGGCACCATGTCGGGGATGTCAACCGCGCGTACTACCGGACCAAAGATGAGGAGCAGCGGTGGCGGGCCGAGCGAGATCCGCTGCAGATCTTGATGACATGGCTGATCGCGGAGCGGATCGCGACATCGGAGGAATGCGCACGGGTTGGCGAACACGTCCGCGCGGAGGTCGCCGCAGGGCTGCAATTTGCCCTCGCCGCGGCCTATCCGGATCCCAGCGAGGTCGACACGCATGTCTACGCCTGAAAATGCTAACCTACACAATCTTCGCAACCTACACAAACTACACAATCCCCTGCAACAATACGCTCATGCGGGTAATTGTGTAGGTTGTGTAGCTTGTGTAGGTTGCGTGGATTAAGAGCTACCCATGACCAGTGACCCGGTATCAACCGTTGTCGCCACCCGTGAGATTACGTTTGGGCAGGCTGTGCGGGAGGCGCTGGCCGAGGAGATGCGGCGGGATCCCACGGTGTTCATCATCGGGGAGGACGTGGCCGAGGCCGGCACGCCGTTCAAAGTGCTGTCCGGCCTGGTGGAGGAGTTCGGGCCGGCGCGTGTCATCGACTCACCCATCTCCGAAGCCGGCATCACGGGGCTGGCGGTCGGCGCGGCCATGGCAGGAATGCGTCCGGTGGTGGACATCATGTTCGGCGACTTCATCACCCTGGCCATGGACCAGATCGCCAACCAGGCCGCGAAGGTGCACTACATGTCCGGCGGCAAGTTGAAGGTTCCGATGGTCGTGCGCACCACCCTGGGGGCCACCCGCCGCTCGGCCGCGCAGCACAGCCAGAGCCTGCAGGCCTGGGTCAGCCACGTGCCGGGGCTAAAGGTCGCGCTGCCGTCGACGCCCTACGATGCCAAGGGACTCTGGAAGACGGCGATCCGCGACGACAACCCCGTCGTCATCTTTGAAGACAAGTTGATGTACCCGCTGAAAGGGCCGGTGCCCGAGGGCGAGTACGCGATTCCCTTTGGGGTCGCCGACGTAAAGCGAGAGGGCCGGGACGTGACGATTGTGGCGACCAGCAGCATGGTGCAGGTGGCGCTCCGAGCCGCGGAGATGCTGTCGCCGCTGGGCATCAGCGCGGAAGTGGTCGATCCGCGCACGACGGTCCCCCTGGACGCGCGCGCCCTGGTCGACTCCGCACGGAAGACCAGCCGGGTGATGGTGATGGACGAAGGCTACGAGCGCTACGGCGTCACCGCCGAACTCGCCGCGGTTATCGCCGAGGGAGCCTTCCACTATCTCGACGCCCCGGTCAAGCGCCTGGGGGCGATGCACGTGCCGGTGCCATTCTCGCCGGTCCTTGAAGATCTCACCGTCCCCACACCGGAGCGCGTGGTGGAAGTCGCAAAAACGTTATGCGGAAAAAGATGAGTCT
>Ga0209056_10003058_pt1 | contig 17948 bp, 27 predicted proteins | sample GraSoiAngelo_114_FD_185876 | JGI IMG/M metagenome (GOLD analysis project Ga0209056, IMG submission 185876) | Grasslands soil microbial communities from the Angelo Coastal Reserve, California, USA - 14_0903_13_40cm (SPAdes) (version 2) | ecosystem: Environmental > Terrestrial > Soil > Grasslands... | reverse complement strand
ACCACCAGCGCGCGTATAGCGATCCTGCTGCCAAGCGGCTACGACAACGGGTGGAGAAAGGGGAGACGCTGGATTTAGCGCTACATCCAAATCGGGCTCGACTTCACTATTCAATATTGGGTGGCTGGTAGCAGTATTAGAGGTTGGTGCGCATGGAAAAGGGGATAAACCGGTGATGACTTGGCGGACTGTCGTGGTGTTGGGTGCAGCCGCCATTACCATAGAAGATAAGAGGGCCAAAGATACGCCAGACACAAGCCAGGAGATCGTTGTGTTCTTATGCACAATATTATCTCCTCGTTATCCCGCGCCGACCCTCCAGGCAGCGGATTCAACAACACGAATTTTTCGCTTCTTCTGTGTCCTGAAAATCCGGAGAACACCGCAAACGGGTCCGGTAAGATCCTCGAATCGGACTCAGCCCAGCTTCGACAGTTCGAGCGGGTCACGATCATAGTTTCGGGCCCTTACACGAACGTCGGCTCGAATCGCCCTCCGAGCCGGCCCCCGTTGGCGTTCCCGATGGTTGCGCCCCGAAATTGGCCCCGTTGTGGCGCCTAGAGCTCGGGCGAGCTAGGCTCGCAGACATGCCTATTCGCCTTATGGCTTTCGACCTTGATGGCACGCTGATCCGTGGCCGTAAGTCGCTTACCGTGATTGGCGCCGCTCTTCGTCATCCAGAATGGGCGGACCAGATGGAAATCCTAAATATGCGAGGCCAGAGTTCCGAGGAGATGAGCGACCGGGTCACTCCGTGGATGGAGTTCTCAACGGACGAGCTTTGCTGTCAACTCGTGCACTCACACCTTGCACCGGGTGTCGATGAGGCCTTCCGGCTCCTGCACGCGCGGCATGTGACTACTGCGATTGTGTCGATCAGTTGGGATTTCATAGTTCAGTGGTTCGCCAAGCGCTTCGGTGCTGCGCATTGGGCCGCCGTAGGATTCAATCCCGATGGGACAGTCACGCCGTTTTGACCCGAGGACAAAGGACCGTGGCTTGAACGCCTGATGGCGACGCTCTACATCGGTCGGCACGAGGTCGCCGCGGTTCCCAGCGCCGGAGCCTTGACCAGTAGCGGTCTACGCGTCAGCTTAGATATGGTGCAAGCTGGTGCACAATGGTGTAGTATAGCGATATGGCCGAAACAGAGAGATCTGTTCGTCAAAGCGTGTCCATTCCGAGCGGAGTCGCCCGGCGCGTGCGCGCGCTTGCCAAGACGAGAAAGACGAGCGCCAACCGCGTGCTCGTCGATTTGATCGAGGCCGGTCTTCAATCTAAAGAAGCCGAGAAGGAACGTTTCTTTTCCCTCGTGAATCGACTTACAGAATCTCGAGACGCCGCCGAGCGGCAGCGATTGAAAGACGAACTGGCGCGGATGACATTCGGTGATTGATGCCAAAGATTCGGTGGACAAATCTTCCACCGAGTCTCAGGCAACACTTGTTCGATCGGGTCGCGGATCGGCAAATACCGGCTGAAGACCTGTATAAGCTCAAACTGTGGCGCGAATCGGAGCCGGAGGCGCCTGACGGCCCCTGGTATAAGGACTTCGGATCGTTCAAGATTTGTGGCGAAGGTGAGTTCCCCAAGACGTTCCTCTTGAAAGGACAGGCCGCAAGAGGAAAGTCACTGTAGATGAATCGTCGTCCGGCCGGATAACGAACTCTTCACACTGGCTCGTGTCTGACGCAACGCGCACTATCTGCTCCCATTTTGCTCCCATAACATCCCATAACATCCCGAAACAGGACGAAACAGGGGCAAGAACGACGTATCAACAGAAGACGTTGAACTGCCTGCCGTCGAACGCGTTTCCCGCAGGATCAGAGGGTTACCGGTCATGGCCATGTTGTACTCATAACCCAAAGGTCGCTGGTTCAAATCCAGCCCCCGCAACCACGCAGGGACAAGGGGTTAGCGGTCGCCGCCGCTGACCCCTTTCTCGTTTCTGCAACCATTTTGCAACCGCTGCACCGCGTCAGCGGTCGTGCGAACTGCGCCGCCGCCGCCGGTCTCACCGAACACCAGCCGGTCGAGCTTCCGTGCTTCAGCCGCGTGAGCGTCGGGCATCAGGTGTCCGTAACGGTCGAGCGTGGTCTGAATCGAGGCGTGACCGAGCTGCGCCTGGATGTACTTCGGGTGAGCCCCTGAGCGATCAAGAGGCTCGCATAGTGTGGCGCAGGTCGTGAAACCGGATCCGACGAAGCTGTGACCGCCGGAGCGCCCGGCGGAGCCTGTCAATAGGAATGAGACAGTCAGTTCTCGAGTTTAGTGAGTGAGCGCCACCTCCTCGAGCGCGCGAGGCTTGGGGGGATTGATCCAGACCTCGGTGGGTGCCGCGGCCGGCATAGGACGGCCCGCGGGGAACCGCTCAGGATGCGCCGCATACGCCGCGGTGAGCACCGCGGCGCGCTCGGCCACGCGCTGGGCGGCCAAGCCGAAGTGCACGTCGTGGGGCGTGAGCAGCCCGAGGCCGCTGTGGTGATGTTCGGTGTTGTACCAGGGGAAGAAGACGTGCCCGTGGGCCCGCGCGTCGTGGATCGAGCCGAACCGTTCCGGGAACGCCGGCCGGTACTTCAGCGTCTTGAACTGCGCCTCCGAGAACGGGTTGTCGTTGGACACGTGGGGCCGCGAATGCGTCTTGGTCACGCCAAGATCGGCCAGCAGGAACGCCACGGACTTCGAGATCATGGCCTGGCCGCGGTCGGCGTGAATCGTGAGCTGCGCGCGCCCGATGCCTTGTCGGGCGCACGCCTCGTGGATGAACTGCTCGGCCAGCGTGGCGCTCTCGCGATGGGCTACCATCCAGCCGACCACGTAGCGGCTGAAGACGTCGAGCATCACGTACAGGTAGAAGTAGGTCCACTTCGCCGGCCCGAGCAACTTGGTGATGTCCCAACTCCACAGCTCGTTGGGGCGGCGGGCCAGCAACTCCGGGGCCGCGTAGACGGCATGGCGGAGCTGATCGCGCCGCTCCCGCACCTCCGCGTGCTCGGCCAAGAGGCGATACATCATGCGTTCGGAACAGAGATACTGGCCGGCGTCGAGCAGCGAGGCATAGACCTCCGCCGGCGCGTGATCCACGAAGCGTGGCTCATGCAGCAGGGCGAGGACCGCGGCGCGCTCGCCCGAGCCGAGCGCCCGGGGCGAGGGACGCCGCGGCGGCGCGGCCCGCGGGGGCCGGCGCCGACGATAGTAGGTCGCGCGCGGCAGCCCGAGCGCCGCGCACGTGGGGGCGATGCCCAGCCGCGGTCCGATCTGGGTGACCGTCGCCATCACGAGGTCGCGGTGGCCAGCGGCGTTCCCAGCAACGCCGCCACTTGTTTTTGCAGTTCGACCAGCGCCTCAGCTCGCTCGGCGCGCTTCTGCCACCGGCTGATCTCTCGCGCTTGCTCGGCCAGCTTCTTGTCGCGCGGATCGACGACCCGCCGCGCGGGCCCACGCTTCTTCGGCGCCCCAGCCAGTTCGCCCCGCTCCCGCGCCGCGCGCCACGTCGTCAGATGGGACGAGTACAGCCCCTCCCGCCGCAGCAACGCCCCGACCGCGCCCGGGGTCTTACAGCCATCGGCCTCCCGGACGATCTTCCGCTTGTACTCCACCGTGAATCGTCGCCGCGTCGCCTTTGCCACCACCTCGATCGCCGGGCCATCCAAGGCCTGCTCCAGTGCGCTCATCGCTCTCCGATCCTGCCTCGCCCTCGACTCTAAACTTCCAGGGGGTCACTGTCTCACTCATATTGGCAGAGAGGGCGGGGCCAATCCCGCTGAGCGAAGGTGTCGGGATTGATCGGCTCGCCATCGGGGCTGCAGAAGACGAGCCCGCCCTGGAAGCGGCTCGAGAGCTTGGCCAACGCCACTCGCAGCGTCGGCGCTAGGTCGATCGTCCGACGCGAGCGCCGGGACTTCGGTGTGACGAACTTCCCCCGCCAGAGCGCTCGGCGGACGGCGCATCCCCGTCAGCACGGCGCACAGCAGCAGGGTGCGCACCGGCTCGTCCGAGGCGTCGAGGAGCCGCCGGATCTCGGGCGGCGTCTGCATCTCCTGGTCCTCGCTCCGCGGCCGCTCCGCGTACTGAGCCGGGTTAGCTTGTAGACGGCGAGCTGCTGACGTAAGGCCAGGTTCTCGAGGGCGAGCTGGCGATGGCCGCCGAAGAGAAAGGGGAGGAGCCGAAGCAGGTGAAGTGGAGAGTCATCATCGCGCTGAGATTGTGGCTGGATGTGAGTCGACAGATCAACCACTTGCCCACCGGACCGGGTTTTGGCGAAGGACAGGCGGCGCTGCTGGCTGACACGCTCCGTGCTCTTCTGGCGTACGACTGTTGGGTCGAACAGGAGGCGTTTCTCGGCGCGGCAAGCAGGGGATAGGCTGGCCCTCGCCGCAAGGCCTTCGGCGAACCGACCTATGTTCCAAGATTGGCCATGTTCCAGGAAATGGAACATAGTCAAATCAGGGCGGTCTCAGTTCCAGGCTCATCGATATCTGCCTCAGCTTTCAATGGATCAAGGCGGTCGGCGTGCTGGCGCGCCCACGCGATCCAGGCGCCGAGCTCGCTGTCCGCTGCGACCGACACCCCTTTCGAATTCGACGTCGCTTGACCTCATCGAGGAAGGCCCGGAGGCGCTGGCTCTTGGCCCACGAGTCTGCCTGACGCTCCAGGACGCGCCGGCGCTCTTCCTCTTCGCGCCGGGCTTGCTCGGCGAGAGCCCGCCGGCGCTCGACCTCTCGGCGAGCCGTCTCCTCTCGCTCGCGCTCTTGCTGCCATGCCCGCTTCGCGTCGGCGATGACGACGAGCCCGACGATGACATGATTGAGTTGCGCCTCTACCGTGTTCGGCGATCCGGATGCCCTGGACGGCCCAGACTTGCGTCACTCCGACGAGGAGTCACGATTCCTGCGACTGGGCCGCGCGGCGACGGGCCGCGTGCTCATCGTGGCGTATACCGTGAGGAGGCGAGACCATGGTGAAAGGATCCGCATCATCAGCGCGCGCCGGGCGAGCCGCAAAGAGCGGGCGGCCGATGCGGCGGCGTCGCGGGATTGACTTCTCCGACATCCCAGCGGTGTCCCCCGCGCAACGCCGAGCGATGCGACGCGTGGGACGGCCCCCCTTGGGCGCTGAGGCCAGGCGACTGATCGCCATTCGGATCGATCCCCAGGTGCTCGATGCCGTGCGGCGGGAGGCCAAGCGGCGAGGGTTGGGCTACCAGTCGTTGATCAACAACCTGCTCGCGAAGTACGTCGGACGAGCGCGAAGCGCCTGAATGCGCGATGGTCATTGGCGACGATTCGTGCGCTTGGGCCTCGCTCGGGTTCGTGGGGGTGATGGAAGGAGGTTGGGACAATGCCGCGGAACGAGCGCGGCTCCTCGCAGCCCGTGACGAAAATGGCACCAGGCGCAGCGGACTGCGTCATGCGGTCGCGGAGCAGACGAATCCACCCGGGTGCATCATCAGCTCGATCTGGCAGCAATGGTGTCCGCGTTCTGTCCGTGTTTTGTTCGCGATCCACCGCGAATCAGCGCCAAAGGGGTGTCCGCGTCTGCTCGGGATGACGGGTATTTGGCAGTGCTGAGTGGTGGTGAGTCTCTGCCGAAATTACCCTCATAACCCAAAGGTCGCTGGTTCAAATCCAGCCCCCGCAACCATGGACGACGAGGGGTTAGCGGACGCAAGAGCCGCTAACCCCTTTCGTTTACCCAGACTTCACCCAGGAATCGTTTGCGTGTGGCGTCTACTCAGGCGGCTCTACGACGCGAGAGACAGAAATTTAGTAGGCCACCACCACAATCGCGTAACATCCGCAGGGTTCGTTCTCGGCAGCACGGCACGTCGGGCCGCTAGAGCACGTCGGGCCGCTCAGAGGAGGACCAGCAATGATTCTGATTGCCGGGCGCCCGGGATGGCGGGCAGCGAGCGCGTGGATCGTTTCAAGACTGGGCGCCTAGCTTCACAGTGGAGGGGCGCACTTCGCGCGCCGCTCACCGTGACTGTTAGAGCGCAACTCATTCTCCTCAATCGTATCAACACGATGCTACCTGCCAGAGCCATTGTTGCTGCTGCACTATCCGTTTTCACGGTCGCGTGCGCCGAGCCACCTAAGAGAGTGAACCCTGTTGGCCTCTCCTTTGCCGCGTATGAAGACACTGCGCGCCGCAGTTGGACTAGGCCTCAGGACCGCCCATTGGCCACGGCGGTCTGGTATCCCGCAGCGTTGGGAAGCCGCGAATCTGAATGGCGGGTCGGCATCTTCAACGCCGGGTGGAACGCACAAAAGGCACCGCTGTCCGCCGCGACCACCAAACGTGCCTTGATCGTTGTCCTATCGCACGGAACCGGCGGTGGAGCGGCAGGAATGGCCTGGCTTGCGGAGACGTTCGCGTCAAATGGCTATATCGTTGCTGCTGTAAATCACCACGGCAACACCGCGGCCGAACCTTCATACCAGCTTCAAGGGTTCATGCCGTGGTGGGAACGGGCGAGGGATATTTCGGTCCTCATCGACAAGTTGTTGGCCGACCCACAGTTTGGTGCTCACATAGACCCATCTCGAATCGGAGTCGGAGGGTTCTCGCTGGGTGGGTATACCGCGTTGGCAACGGTTGGCGCCAGGCTTGCGCATCAGCAGTGGAAGAGCTTTTGTGCCAGCCAGCCAGTAGAGCCAAACTGCAACTTGCCCCCCGGAAGCTTCCTTCTCTATGGCAGACGTCCAGCGACTTCTCGATCACGATGATCGTGTCAAGGAGGCGGTTAGCCACTCGCACGAGTCATTCCGCGATGCACGAATCAGGGCAGCATTCGCGATTGCCCCGGTGCTCGGGCCTGTCATGACAAAGGCCAGTCTGGCTGAAGTCAAGGTTCCGGTCCGCATCATCGTCGGCTCGAAAGATGACCAGGCGTTTCCCGACGTCAACGCGAGGCCGATAGCGTCCGCAATTCCGAACGCTGAGATCGAGATCATCCCCAACGTCACGCACTACACGTTCCTCGCCAGATGCAACCTCTGGGGTAAAGTCGTTGCGCGCTCGCTCTGCGCTGACCCTGACGAGATCGATAGAGAGGAAGTGCACAGAAGGGTCAGCGTCGACGCTCTCAAATTCTTCAACCGCACACTGCAAAGATAACCGGCGGCAATATAGCTGTCGCAATCTTACAGGAAGTAATCGGAGAGATTCGCGCGTGGGTCGCATCATTAGCGTTCACGAATATGACCTCAAGCCAGGGATCAACATCGGGCAGTCGAACGCATTCCCGGGACACAGAAGCACGCGGCCTGCTGTAGCGACTTGGACTCGTGGCACATCACGCGAGAACGTCCTACTTCATCGCGGTGACCTGCGTGCTGCGGTTTGGACTTGTGACCGGCGGGTTTTCGGCTGCCGCTCCAGACCCGCAAAACCGTCTCGACGAGCGTCTCGATATAGGCGTCGGACAGCGCCGCGTTGTCATACGGGGCGAGAAGTCGATGGTAGATCGGGCCGTACAGAGCATCCAACCCGAGCTGCTGCCATCCGGGTTGCACGCGCGTCAGCGCTGATACCGTACGGATGGGCGTTGCGAACACGTGCCGCGGAATCGTTGGTGCGCTGAGGTCAAAGGAGACACGGGAATGAGCAACTCATCAGTGGGCGACGCGGCGATCGCCGTAGTTCGCCGCAACACCGAGGAAGTGCAGGGCAAAGGCAACTGGCGCCTGTTCGAGGAACTATTCGCCGATGATTTTGTCGACCACACGCCGCAGCCTGGCACGACACCCGATAAAGACGGGGTGCGGGTGCTGTATAAGCGCCTGCGTGGCGCGTTCCCCGACTTCCATCCCGAGATCCACTGGCAGGCGGCGGCTGGCAACCTCGTGACCACCTACAAGACCTATCACGGCACCCACCAGGGGGAGTTCCTCGGTATTCCAGCCACAGGGAAGAAGGTCAGTTTCTATACCGTCGACGCCATGCGGGTCGTCGACGGCAAGATCACTGAGCACTGGGGTGTCGCCACGCTGCTCGACCTGATGCAGCAGCTCGGTGTCGTCCCTCCTCTAGGACGTCAGAGATGACGACACCGATCGCCGAACGGGTCGCCGGGCAAACCGCTGCTCGCACAGTTTAACGAGATTTCGCGACGAGAACGGATGTCTCCTTACAAGGAGCGGGAGCACTGACAGCTTCACTCCTAAAGAGAGGAGGCGCGACCCTCGGTCTGATCGACCAACCACGATGCGGGAGGGCGCCACCCAGACTTCACCCAGGAATCGGTCCGAAGTCAGCGGGCTCAGCGGGCTCCAGCTCTGGCGCACAGTTCCACGATAGACATATACCGAGCGTTTATATTCCCGCCAAGTCATACTCTGCGAACCAGGTCTCGCCACGCCTTCAGGGCTGCCAGTCGCAAGCCAACGAGTCGAGCGGGCCGAGCAAAGTTGCGCCGCGCAACCTTGCCATGCCTTTCGCAGTCAGAGCACCAGCTCGAAGAACAACGTCCCTGCCACCGGGTTCGCGTTGTACGGCGCGATGGGCTTGAAGCCTAGCGACCTGTCGAGCGCCGCCGCCTCTTTCATCGACGGCAGCGTGTCCAACCTCATCCTCGCATACACCTCGCCTGACCGGGGATAAGGCGCATGAACGACCTTTCGACGTCTGGCAACCGCAGATTACGTCAAATTCCGCGGCGGACGCGACGCGCTGGGTCCAGTATTCCCACTATTCGCTCCCTGCGACTGTCGAGGCCATCTTCAACCTGGGTACGCTCGGGCGGAACGACACCTCCGCCACCCCGATGTCGGACCTGTTCAGGGGGCGGAATCCCTTAGGACTTCGCTTTCTTCGAAGGTTTCGACTTGCCAGAACTGTTGAGGGCGACCGCTTGGCGAACGAGCGCCTTGAAGGCGGACTCGTCAACTTCTTCTCCTTCGTGGATGTCGATCGCGCGGCGTGCGTTTCCGTCGAGACTCGAGTTGAAGAGACGGGCCGGATCCTTCAGAGACGCGCCCTTGGAGAAGGTAAGCTTCACGACATTCTTGTAGGATTCGCCAGTGCAGATGATGCCGTCGTGCGACCAAATCGGAGTGCCCATCCACTTCCACTCCTCGACGACGTCCGGGTCTGCTTCCTTGATGAGCTTGCGCATTCTGCTGAGGGTTTCCCCGCGCCAGTCCGCGAGTTTGGCGATTCTTTTCGAGATGAGCTCCGATGCCGACTGGCCTTGGCTCGCGCCCGACTTTTTCATGTTCTCATCCTAGTGTCCTGTCCCAGTGGTTCGCGCCATAAGCTCAGCCGGGTGATCATCAATGGTCCGCTGAGCAAAACGCGCGATGCTCGCGAGGATCTGGTCGGCAGTCTTGGTCCAGACGAACGGTTTGGGATCGGCGTTATGAGCGTCGATGAACGCGCGGATGGCGGCCTCAAGCTCGGCGACGCTGCGATGCACACCGCGGCGGACTTGCTTGTTCGTCAGTTCGGCGAACCAGCGCTCCACCAGGTTCAGCCACGAGCCGTACGTCGGGGTGAAGTGCACGTGAAACCGCGGGCGCTTGGCCATCCAGCGCTGGATGAGCGCGGTCTTGTGCGTGCCGTAGTTATCCATGATGAGATGGATCGCGAGCGCGGCGGGAACGGCGGCGTCGATCGTATCGAGGAACTTCCGGAATTCGAGGGAGCGATGGCGCCGGTGGAGTTGACCGAGGATCTTGCTGGTCTTGAGATCGAGCGCCGCAAACAGCGAGGTCGTGCCGTGGCGTGTGTAATCGTGGGTCCGACGCTCGACCTGGCCCGGTCGCATCGGCAGCAGCGGTTGCGTCCGGTCGAGCGCTTGGATCTGCGCCTTCTCGTCCACGCACAGCACGACCGCATGCTCGGGCGGATTCATGTACAGCCCCACCACGTCGCGCACCTTTTCGATCAGGAGCGGGTCGGGCGACAGCTTGAACGTCTCGCTGCGATGCGGCTGCAACCCGAAGGCATGCCAGATGCGACTGATCGTCATGCGGCTCAGCCCGGTGGCCTGCGCCATCCCGCGCATGCTCCAGTGCGTTTGGCCGCCTGGCGTCGTCTCCAGCGTTCGGGTCAGCACCCGCTCGACGTCCGCGTCGGCAATCGTCCGCGGCGCCCCGGGGCGCGGCTCATCGTAGAGCCCGTCGAGACGGTCGCGCACAAACCGCCCGCGCCACTTTCCGACCGTCTGATCCCTCACGTGGAGCTTTCGCGCCACCACCGTGCTCGCCAAGCCGTCGCCACACAACAGCACGATGCGAGCGCGCCGCGCCAAGTGCGGACGCGTCCGCGCCCGGTTCGCCAACGAGGTCAACGTTGCGCGCTCGACATCCGTCAGCACCAGAGGAGCCTTCGGTCGACCTGTTCGCATGCCCGCCCTCCTTGTAGAACAAACGGGCGAGTCATGCGACTTGTTCCACTTTCTTCAGGGACAGGACACTAGAAGTTCTAGATATATTTCATTTTCAAGACAGTGGAGGATAGTCATGTAAGACTTCAGGAATCGCACCTCTCCAACGATCGAATCCACGTGGGCGTGTGCTTGCCGAACGCCGTTCCGGGATCGAAATCGACGCGCACCTAGACGACCTCGCGTCCGGGGACGCCGAGACCGTGCCGCTCGAGAACGGGTTTTGGGCTGTTCCCGTTCACCGCTTCCCGTAGTCCGTGAAAACGTAATCTCTTGTCTTCACGATCGTGTGGCACGCGAGCCCGCACTTGGCGTCGTTCCCCTGCGGCGGCTCGTCAGCCAGGGTGCCGGGCGTGAACGTATCGGACGCGGCGTCATACTTGAACACGGCCCATCCCCATCCGCCGCTGTCCGCGAACCTCTTGCTATCCTTCACCATGAAGTCGACGTCATGCAGGCTTGCCGGCACCGTCGTACCGGGGAACGTCTCGTTCTTTTTCGGGTTCCAATGGATCTTCGCCATCTTGGAGCCGTCGGGGAAAGGCTTGCCGTTGCCGGGAATGCCGGACTGGTAGGCGTTGATCATCACGGGATTGGCGAGGATCACAGCCATCAGCTTTTCGTTCCGACTGATGGAGACCGTCTGCCAGCCTTCGTATCCTCTGAACTCAGAGAACGCGAGCCCATTCGGCACTCGCACGGTGTACTTGGCCTGGGCAGTGTCCTGCGCGGAAATGGCCCTGCCGCCCAAGACGGCGAGCACTGAGACAGCGAGCGAGACCACAACGATCACAACCGCCGGGACCCTTTTGCTCTTCATCGCCACTTTCCTCGTTGTCTACTGGTTGCCAGCTACCGCAAGGATTTGAACGCCGCGCGCAGCTCCGCTGCGAAGAGCTCGGGCTGCTCCCAGGCCGCGAAGTGCCCGCCCTTGTCGACCTCGTGGAAGTAGATCAGGTTGCGGTACGCGCGCCGGCACACGGCGAGTGAGATCGCCCTCGGCGATGGCCGACGCGGTACGGCTGATCTCGTGCACCTCGGAGAGGAGCGCGCGGCGGATCATCCACCCGATAACAGTCCCCAGCACCAGAGCAATACCGATGGCGCCGCTGATGCCATGCTAGAAGCTAGCGACCAGGGACTCGAAGCGAACGCTCTCGCCCCCAACCAGCAGGTGGTATCCGCCGCGAAGCCTCACGTGCGAGACGACGACCCTCGTCGTCTCGCCACCTCCCACGCTGATCAAGAGTCCATCCGTCCCAGGCGCATCGGGAATCTCGGCAGCCACAGCGGCAAGCTTCCGGCAAGCCGCCGCTTCGACGGGTCGGGGAACACCATGACGACGTCACCGCGTACGAGTGGCAGCTGGGGGTCCATCGCGGCCGCGAGCCCGTCTGCTCCATCCCGCTCGAAGACATCGACGAATCGCTGGACAACTTCACCGGGAACATAGGCCCTCAAGGGCGAGAGGTTCACGCGCCAAGCATACCAGAGCGGAATCGCGAACAAGGCGAGCACGAGCACGGTGAGTAGGAAGTATGCGAGGGCCAGCCGCGCGGGCGAGAAACGCAGGAGCCTGTTCATGGTCGTTACAGTGCGAGGAGTGTGGCACGCAGGGCTGGAACGGTCAAATGTTACGAGACTATTACGGTCGGGCGCCGCCTTCGTTTTTCGATTGCTGCAATGCCGCTACAGGCAGGTCTCTGATGTACACGAGCGTGGCGAGGCTTGGCATCGACAGCGCAGCACGAGCCAGGCGCAAGCTGCTGGCATCCGTGTTCCGCCGCTTCACCGAAGGCTTCGATAGCCGGGTAAGCTGCCGCCCAGACTTCACCCAGGAATTACCCAGGGAAGTTGCCGCCAACGAGAGCCAAAGAGGCCCAAAGCCACTCACGTGAGAAGCTACAATGCGGGGGCTATGAACTGGCTGGTGAAGGAAGAACCGACCCACTACGGATTCGGCGCGCTCGTGAAGGACAAGAAAGCGGTCTGGAGCGGCGTCCGGAACGCGCTGGCGCAGAAGCATCTTCACGCCATCAAGAAGGGCGACCGCATCTTCTACTATCACACCGGTGATGAGAAGGCGGTGGTCGGGATCGTGAAGGCGCTGTCCGACGCTTATCCGGATCCGGAGGACGCGAGCGGAAAGTACGTCGCGGTGGATGTCGCACCGGTCAAGCGGCTTCCGAGGCCGGTCACGCTCGCCGAAATCAAGGCAGACGCAGCCTTCAAGGACTTTCCGCTGGTCCGCATCGCGCGGTTGTCGGTGATGCCGGTCACCGATGCGGAATGGGCGCGGATCGAAAGCATGGCAGGTAAGGCCGGCTAGCGGACCGCCGGCCACCATCGCGGCGGGTCAGACGAGCAGGACGATCTGGCCGCTGGTGCGTCGTGCCTCGAGATCGCGATGGGCGTCGGCCGCGGCGGCGAGGGGATAGCGGCGGACCTCGGGTTTGAGGATGCCGTCACGCAGCGCGGCGAACACGTGGCCCGCCATCTGGTGCAGGTATTCCAGGGTGTAGTGAAAGAGCCCCGGCATGAGGTTCTCAATTTGGGCGCGTTTTGGGCGGAAACGTGCGAAGACGGAGGAGAAACGGGACCATGCTGAACAAGAAACGCGCGAATGGGACCATTGTGGCCCAGACTTCCTGCCTGAGTGGGTCGTGATGCGCGTTGTGCTGAGCCTGGGTACCGGTACGCTGTTGCTCGTAGCCATGCTGAAACCGCCGGCCATTCCTCAGGCGGGGCCGTTGGGCCAGCCCAAGTCGCCTAAGCAGGTCGGCGCTCCCGCCGACGCGACGCGTGCCGCGATACCGTTCGACAATCCGCAGACGCCCGAGAAGATCGCTCTCGGCCAGAAATTGTTCTTCGACGGCCGCTTGTCGGCGGACGGGACCGTGGCGTGCAGCACCTGCCACAATCCCGCGCGCGCGTTTACCGACGGCAGGCCCACCTCCGTCGGGATCAACGGCCGTATCGGCCAACGCAACGCCCCGACCATTCTGAACGCCCTCTACAACAAGACGCAATTCTGGGACGGCCGGGTGAAGACGCTCGAGGAGCAGGCGGCGCTGCCGATCGTCAACCCCGTCGAGATGGGCCAGCCGAGCCTCGACGCTGCGGTGGCCCGGATCGCCGCCATCCCGGAATACCAGGACGCCTTCCGAAAGGTCTTCGGCGCTCCACCCAACGCCCGCGATCTGCTGCGTGCCATCGCATCCTACGAGGGAACGCAGCTGTCGTTTGATGCACCGTTCGATCACTTCATCGCCGGCGATCAGAATGCCATCGATGACGCCGCCAAGCGCGGCTGGGAGCTCTTCAACACCCGTGCCCGCTGCAACAAGTGCCATGCGTTGAGCGAGCAGAAGCGGGATGCCACCTACTTCACCGACAACGACTTCCACAACATCGGCATCGGCATCATCCGCCACAACGTCGTAGCGCTGGCCCGTCAGGCCGAGCAGGCGATCAAGTCAGGCGATACGTCGCAGATCGACCGTGCCGCCCTCCAAACGGACATGTCGGCGCTCGGCCGCTTTCTCATCACCAGGAGCGCGCGCGATATTGCGGCCTTCAAGACGCCGGGTCTCAGAAATGTGCTGGTGACGGGGCCCTACTTCCACGACGGCTCGCAGGAGACGCTGTGGGATGTGATGGACCACTACAACAAGGGCGACGGCTTACAGAATCCCTATCTGGACGAGGACATCCAGCCCCTCGCGCTCACCGAGGGCGACATCGACGACGTCGTGGCGTTTCTCGCGTCGCTCACGAGCGCGGACTACAAGGCGCAGGGGATCAAGGAGCTGGCGCGCCAGCGCGAGCTCTCCCGGACGAATCGACCCCAGCGCGACACGGCAAGAGCCTTCGGCCCGAAGCCGCAGCAGCCCAAGCCGCAACGGCCTTGATGCTGACAGGCTGGGGCCTGATGACCTTTGGGGCGAATCTGGCCGATTTGTTTCGCCGCGCTGCCATCTACGTCGACAAGATTCTCAAAGGCGCCAAACCAGCTGACCTCCCCGTGGAGCAGCCGACGAAGTTCGACTGGTCATCGACCTCACGACCGCGAAGGCGCTCGGCCTGACGATCCCTCAGTCATTGTTGGTTCGGGCGGATCAGGTCATTGGAGAAGCGTGGCGGATCAGCAACTCGACCCGACTCATACCAAGGTATCGATCAATACCTCCGTCCAACACACTCGTTCTTCAGTTATGGTTTAATCGCAACTGTCATACCGTCCGAAGGTAACCTAGCAACGAACAGTTCGTCAGAAGGGAGTTTCCAATTGACTCAACTCGCTCACGCAACAGAATCCCACATCACCCCAAGAGAGAAAGTGCTCTACACCGCGAAAGCTCACAACACGGGTGCCAAACGAGGACCCTCCATGAGGAAATTAGGCCGCTCAACAACGATCCGTTGCATAGTTCTTGGGGTGCTGGTCCTTGCTGCAACCTCCTGCTCGCAGAAGCACTCATCCGTTGCCGAACAGATTGCCAAGACCTATGGCCTTGATTCGTTCGGGCAAATTGATGCGATCCGCTACACCTTCAACCTACAGTTCCCCGGATTGAATGTCTCCCGTTCGTGGGTTTGGGAGCCCAAGACCGGGCAAGTCTCCTATGAAGGAAAGGATAAGGACGGCAAGCCCGTAAAGGCTACATACGTTCGCTCTCAACTTAGCAGCCAGTCCGACGCCGTCAAGAACGACATCGATCCGGGTTTCATCAACGATAACTATTGGCTTCTGTTCCCCTTCCATGCTTACTGGGACACCAGCGCCAATGTACAAGACAAGGGCAAGCAAGAATTGCCGCTGGGCAACGGCTCGGCCGAGCTGGTCTCGGTGAAGTATCCCTCGGATGTCGGTTACGCCCCCGGCGACACCTGGGACCTCTACGTCGGCAAAGACAACCGCATCGAGCAATTCGTCTACCACCGCGGCGGGCCCAAGAAGCCGAGCGTCGTCATCGCAACGTGGGAGGGCTATAAGAAAGCCGGCCCTCTTCTTATCTCGACAGACCACCGCGGTACGGCGGACGGAGGGCCCCTCCGGCTTTTCTTTTCGGATGTGGCTGTCAAGCTGACGGGCTCGGATACCTGGATGAACGCGCAATAGAAAAGGGCGGCTTGTTCGGACAATTGATGTCGTTCTTACGAATCAGCCTCCCCGGAACCACAACAAGCGTGACTGGCGTCCTCGATTGCCGGGTCGCGGCGCAGGACGAAGCTATCTCCATGTCCACCGGGTACTGTAAAATGCGCACACTCCGATGAAGGCGACATTGATCTGGACATTGGGCGAAAGATGTTCGCATCTGGCCCGCTCCCCGAGTTGACCGCCGCTGCTGGAAGCAACGGTTGAAAAAGGCCGCGCGCGGTGGGTCTTCCGGTGCGGCGCTGTTCCGGTTTCCCCGGCAGACAATCGGCCCGTGGGCTCGCGGCTTTGGCTCTGGTCGGAGAGCGTGCACGGGCTACGATGGTCTGGGCGCTGCACGCGTATATCCTCCTGGGCCTGCGCCGCGCGACGCGGCCAAGCATGCATGGACCCCGGCGGCTGGCCACTGGCTGAGCGCAGGCGCAACATCGTTATGGAAATCGGAACCGTGATGTGCCGTCGAGACTGGTCCGCTTGCGGCGCGTGGCAACTGGCTCTTGACCGGGCGTGGGACGCCGCATAGCCGGACGTGGAGGAGGTGGCCATGCTCGAGGGGAAAACGCGCATCCCGCCGGTCGACGTCGAGACGCTCCCGGACGACCTGCGCGAAACGCTCGAGGAACAGCGCAAGCTCCGGGGCGCGCCGCTCTATCCCTACCTTTTCTACGCGCGCAACGCGGCATACTTCCGCGCCGCGAAGGCGATGTGGGCCGCTCTCCAACAAGAGACGAAGCGCGTGCCCGTCACACTCCGGGCGCTGCTCAATCGGCGCGTGGCCTCGTGGAACGGCTGCGAGTTCTGACAGGACGTCAATGCTGCCGTGGGCAGCAGGAACGGCATCTCGACGGAGAAGATCGAGGCGCTCAACGACTATGCGAAGAGCCCGCTCTTCAGCGAGGCGGAGAAGGTGGCGCTCGAATACGCCGACGCGATCACTGAGACGCACCGCGACGTCGACGACGAGCTATTCGCGCGCGTGCAACGGCACTACGACGACGACACCATCGCCGAGCTGACGATGATCATCGCGTGGGAGAACGCGTCCTCGCGCTTCAACCGGGCGTTCCGCATCCCATCGCAAGGGTTCTGGAAACCATGACCGATCAGCTGATGCTCTGGCGGGACGGAGCTTGAGCCCACGACTCTGATCGTCCAGTGTTGCCCCGCAACTCCGTCAAAGCGGAACGGCCACTGCTCGACCGCCGCGGCGAAGGCTTCGTGCAGCGCCTCCTCTGCGAGTTCGAAGCCGCCGAGCAGACGGATGAGCGTGGCGAGGACGCAGCGCGATTCAGCTCGGTAGACCGCGTCGATCACGAGAGTGGTTCAACTCCTGGACCGGCCGGATCTCGATCACCGCGACGCGCGCCGGCGGGAACCTCGCGGCGACCGCGCAGGCCTCGTCCATGTCCTTGGCCTCGATGAGGAAGAATCCACCCAGCTGCTCCTTTGTCTCGGCAAAGGGGCCGGCGGTGGTGGAGACCTTGCCGGCGCGGACGCGGATGGTCCGGGCCGTCCGGACCCGCTGCAGAGCGTCCGAGACGATGTAGTGGCCGCTCCGTCGGATCTCCTCGGCGTACTCGATCGCGGAGTCGACAAGAGGCTGCATCTCCTTCTCGGGCATCGCGTCCAGCACGTTCTCGTCGTGGTAGATCATGAACATGAACTTCATCGCATTCTCCTCACGGGCGAAGCTCCTTGCACCCGGATCGTGGTTGCTCTCTCGACTGGCTGTAGCGCGTTGGGCGACGACGAAGTGGCCGGCCTTCCGGAGGCGTCATCGTAGGCCAGGCTTTCCTCGACGCAGGCGTCCGCCTCCTTTCTGGACATCGCGTTCATGTCGTTCTCGACAAGATACACCAGGCCGATGGACTTCAAAACCCTCCCGCTGCGGGCGAATGGCTGCGGACACCAGCTTGTCGTTCAGAGGGGGCCGAAATCGACAGCCGCGATGGCTACGCGCGGAAGTCGGCGAGGCGTGCGCGCTCGAGCGCAGCGATGCGCCGATAAGGATCGGAGCCCAGCTCGGCCGTGAGGGCGTCCAGGGACTCGAGCGCGTTCTCGATCGCGGTGCGGTCGGGGGTGGGCTCCGAAGCCAGGAGGCGAACCCACGCCAGCGCAACATCGAAGGCGCCAAGCCGCCAGCCTCGTCCCCGATCGACGAGCTCACGCGCCTCAGAGAGGAGCGCGCGGGCTCCCGAGCGGTCACCGGCGGCCAGGTTCGCGTCCGCGAGCGTCGCGAGGATGCGCGGCTCGTACCACAGCGCAGTGCGCCGATTACGAGCGAGCGCGAGCGCCCGCTCGAGCACACTCGTGGCCGCGGTGAGGTCGCCGTCCGCGAGCTCCGCAGCGCCGAGAAACGCCGCGGCCTCCACCCGAGAGAACACGCTTCCGCGC
>Ga0209056_10003056_pt1 | contig 17958 bp, 13 predicted proteins | sample GraSoiAngelo_114_FD_185876 | JGI IMG/M metagenome (GOLD analysis project Ga0209056, IMG submission 185876) | Grasslands soil microbial communities from the Angelo Coastal Reserve, California, USA - 14_0903_13_40cm (SPAdes) (version 2) | ecosystem: Environmental > Terrestrial > Soil > Grasslands... | reverse complement strand
AAGAGCTTGCCTACGTCATCGTCACGCCTTATTCGATACGCAAATCGCGCACCGGCGGGATCGTTGGCCGGTTGATTTCCCGCACTGGACTCGATCTGGTCGGCGGACGCATGTTTGCTCCGGGTGCAGCATTGGCAAAACGCTACGCCGAAACGATCGTCACTGAAACGCATGCGGGGCATCGCGCCACGCAGGAGCTGATTCGCGAATACATCCTGAAAAATTTCACCGGCGAAAAGAACGGGCAGCGTCCGCGGGTGTTGTTCCTCATTTTCCGCGGACCAGATGCAGTGGAAAAAATCCATCGTACCGTCGGTCACATCGTGCATGAGCGCACCAGCGGCGAAACAATTCGCGATACTTACGGCGACTACATCACGGATGATTCGGGCAACGTGACTTATTTCGAGCCGGGCGTGCTGGCAGCTTTCGATCCGGAGGCTGTCGAGCGCGATTTGAAACTGTGGGCGGAGTTTTCTGATTCGGACGGCGGAATTGTGGATTATGCCGTCCCCTTCCCGGCCGACGCCCAAACCGAGAAAACACTTGTGTTGATCAAGCCGGACAATTTCCGCTTCCCAAATCTGCGACCTGGCGGAGTCATCGAAGTCTTCTCGCGTTCGGGACTACCCATTATCGGATTCAAGGTCCATCGGATGAGCGTTGCGCAAGCAGAGGAGTTCTACGGACCTGTATTGCCAGTGCTTGAGAAGAAACTCGGATCAAAGAGCGGCCGCGAAAACTGGGAGAGCATCATCGAATTTATGGCTGGCCGTAAGCCGAGCGAATGTCCTCCGGAAGAACGCGACGCGCTTGGAACGGAAAAATCGATCGCGATCGTTTACAAAGGCGTCGATGCAGTGCATAAAATCCGGGACGTCCTCGGCCCGACTGATCCGGCAAAAGCGCCGCCCGGCTCGATCCGACGAGAATTCGGCCAAAGCATCATGATCAACGCCGCACACGCCTCGGATTCCGTCGAGAACGCCACACGGGAGATGGCGATCATCCAGATTGAAGAGAATAATTTCAAACCTCTGATTGAAAACTTCTACCGCCGCCAATAGTTTGCGCTCCCATTTTGGACTACATCACTGCCATGGAAATTTCTGAACGCGCCGCGCAACTGACTCCGTCGCTGACGCTCTCGATCGATAGCAAGGCCAAGGCGATGAAAGCCGAGGGGATCGACGTATGCGGCTTCGGCGCAGGCGAACCCGATTTTGATACACCCGAGTACATCAAGAAGGCCGCGATCGAAGCGTTGGAGGCCGGCTTCACCAAATACACGCCCAGCTCCGGTATTCCCGAACTGCGGCAGGCGATCGCCGAAAAATTGGCTGCCGATAATGGACTGGATTATCGCGCCGCACAGATCGTTGTGAGCAACGGCGCAAAGCAGTCGTGCTACAACGCCATTCTCGCCACATGCCAGCCTGGCGACGAAGTTATCATCCCCGCTCCCTATTGGGTCAGTTATCCAGAGATGGTCAGACTGGTAGGCGCTGAACCGGTGATCGTGCCTACCAGCGAGCGCAACTCCTGGAAAATGCGCCCGGAAGATTTTGAAAATGCGATGACGCCGCGTACGAAGATGCTGATCATGAACAGCCCGGGCAATCCTACTGGCTCCGTTTATACGCGCGAAGAATTGGAGGCAATCGTCAACGTCGCCGCTGAAGAGGACATTTACATTTTGTCCGATGAGATTTACGAGAAACTCGTCTATGATGGCGCAAAACATGTGAGCATCGCGTCGCTATCGAAGGAGACATACGATCTCACAATCACCGTCAACGGATTTAGCAAATCCTACGCAATGACAGGGTGGCGGCTCGGTTATTTGGCGGCGCCGGACGCCGTAGCAAAGGCGGTCGATTCAATCCAAAGCCACACTACTTCGAATCCGTCGTCTTTTTCTCAATACGGCGCGCTTGCCGCGCTCAAAGGCGATCAACAACCGCTCGCCGATATGCGCGAAGAATTCGACATGCGTCGCAATTACATGTTTGAGCGCATCTCGAAAATCTCCAATGTCACCGCGGTCAAACCGCAGGGCGCATTTTACGTGCTGGTAAACATCAGCCAGCTCGGCCTGACCTCTCAAAATTTCGCCGACCGCTTGCTCAGCAAAGCCAATGTCGCCGTGGTGCCCGGCGCTGCCTTTGGCAACGATCGCACCATCCGGCTCAGCTACGCGACCAGTCTCGACGTAATCAAAAAGGGGCTGGACCGTTTCCAGGATTTTTGCCGCACGCTGTAGGTGGAACGCGTTGTCCTCAACACGTTTTCTAGATAACTGCGCCTTCGGCGGCAATTCACATCGTCTTCGGAGAAGCCGATCCGCCTTGCCCTCTTATTTGCCAGCCTTCTAGTGTCCCGCAATGCCCGGTTTCCTCGCGCTCATCCTCCACGCGCATCTTCCGTTCGTTCGCCATCCAGAACATGAGCATTTTCTCGAAGAAGAGTGGTTCTTCGAGGCGCTGACAGAGACTTACATTCCGCTGCTGCGATTGATGCAGCAACTAGTGGACGACGCCGTGCCGTTCAAGCTCACGATGTCCCTCACACCGACGCTATGCGCGATGATAGAGGACGCACTCCTGCGCGAGCGTTACGTGCGGCATCTCGATCTTTTGATCGATCTCGCCGCGCGCGAACAAAAGCGAAATCTCAATCACCCGCAGCTTCGCGAACTGGCAGAGTTTTATCTCGAGTTGTTCTCAGAAAACCGTCGCCTCTTTGTCGACGAATGGAAATGCGATCTGCTCGCTGTGTTTCGCAAGTTGCGCGAAACGGGCGGACTTGAAATCATCGCCAGTGCTGCCACGCACGGGGTGCTCCCCATTCTTCACCAGCAATCACCTGAGGCAGCGCGTGCGCAGGTTTTGATCGGGCGCGACATATATGCCGATCTATTCGGCGAAGAACCAAGCGGATTCTGGTTGCCGGAGTGCGCTTACGCGCCGGGCTTGGAAGCACTTTTACAGAAAGCAAATCTTCGCTGGTTCGTTCTCGACGCGCACGGCTTGGTATTTGGAAAACCGTGTCCGCGTCGCTGGATTTACGCGCCCTGTTATACGCCGGTGGGACCAGCGACTTTCGCGCGCGATCCTGACGCAAGCCGGCAAGTCTGGAGCGCGCACGAAGGCTACCCGGGCGACCCAGCCTACCGGGAATTTTACCGCGACATCGGTTTCGATCTTCCCATGGAACATTTGGGACCGGTCGCGCGCGGAATCAGAAAATTTTCCGGCGTGAAATATCATCGGATCACCGGGCGCGGCGCCGAGAAACAATTGTATAATCGCGCGGCTGCCGAAAATGCGGCGGCCAGACATGCGAGTCATTTTCTGCAACAACGACGGCAGCAGATTGATGAAATCAGCGAATCAGGTTTCGAGCCGATCGTTGTGGCTCCGTTCGATGCGGAATTGTTTGGGCACTGGTGGTTCGAAGGAACTATTTTCCTGGAACAGCTCATTCGCCAGGCGGCAAATCAACGGGATCTTCAACTCATCACGCCGAGTGAATACCTGGCTGAGCATCCCACGCAGCAAATCATTGAGCCTGCCGCCTCGACCTGGGGCGAGGACGGCCATCTTGCCGTCTGGCTCGATCCGAGTAACGCCTGGATTTATCCGCATCTGCACGCCGCGGCACAACGAATGACTGAGGCTGCGCGCAGACACGCAGAAAACTGTAGTCCTCTGGCGGATCGCGTGCTCAAGCAACTCGCCCGCGAACTTTTGCTGGCGCAATCGAGTGACTGGGCGTTTTTGATGAAAAGCGGCACAGCGCGCCACTACGCCACCAAACGCACCATCGATCACCTTGTCCGCTTCAACCATCTGCACGATCAGTTTGTGACAAATAATGTAGATGAAGAATTTCTGCGCGACTGTGAATGGCGCGACAATATTTTTCCTAATCTAAACTGGCGTTATTACACCCAATGTCATGTCGAGCGAAGTCGAGACATCTCGTGATGAAACCAATAGGTCTCGCCGCCGGATTCTTCGACTCCGCTTCGCTCCGCTCAGAATGAAAATGACTCTTTACGCTCAAATTGTATCGGCTTTGGTGTGTGTTTCCGCGGCGCTCGCACAGGAATCTCGCATCGCAACTCCGGAACAATCTCCTTCCCCTTTAATCTCGCCGGTGGAATCTGTGACGGCCTCGCCCACTCCAGCACAAATGCCTTCAGCTGTGCCTACCAGAAGTGTTCGCATCAGCTTCGTTCCACCGCCAATGGAAGGCACAATCAACCTCGGTATTTACGATAAGAGCGGCAAACTCGTGCGCGTTCTGCGTCAGCAAGCCCAATTGAACGAGTTCGCCATCGGCGCGGACGGGCTCGTAACGCAATGGGACGGCAAGAACGACGATGACGAAGATTTACCTTCCGGAAAATATCGAGCGCGCGGCTATGTCGTCGGTCCTCTGAAGATCGAAGATCTCGGAGAGACTTCGGCTTCGGCGATGGAAAATATTCCAAGCCGCAATGTTAAAGTGCGACTCGTTCGCAATCCTTTGGGGAACGATAAAAGGCCTGTTCTTGAAATCGGCGTAGCATTTGATAGCGACGGAAGCTACCTGGAGGCAAGCGACGAACTCCCACTCTTCACGATAAGTGAAACACCGAATCTGACTCGTGCGTGGATTGCAAAGACAGCCGAAAATGCAGTCAACGTCTGGCAGGATGACGGAACGAAAGTGCATCGATTCCGCATCTCCAACCTGGACAAGATGATGGCTTTCGATTGCGGCGAATTTGAATTGAAGTGAACTGTAGCGGCGGTCTATGACCGCTGACATGGAAGAACGGTGCTCGCCGCGGCGAGCACCGCTACAGGTCTGGTAATGACACAAAATCTCTGCTAGTTAAAGACCACATGGCCTCGACGCGCGAGCTACAACAGACCCTTGCGAAGACCGTCGGCTTTAGCGGCACTGCGCTGCACACAGGTGAAAAGGTTTCGCTGAAACTGCATCCGGCGCCCGCGGACCATGGAATCAAATTCAGACGAAAAGATTTGCAGGATGAGCCAACCATCGACGCGAAGATCGGGAACCTGAAAACTGTCGAGCGCGCTACCACCATCGGCGAAGGCCCGGTACGCGTGCACACGGTCGAGCATGTGCTGTCTGCGCTTTGGGCGATGGGCGTGGATAACGCCACCGTCGAGATGGACGCAAACGAACCACCAATTGGCGATGGCAGCGCTCAGCCGTACGTCGATCTGATCAAGAAAGCCGGTGTCACCGCGCAAGAGGAGCCGCGAAAATTTTTCGACGTGCGCGACACGATGCACGTCGAAGCGAAAACGGGCGCGCTGCTCGTCTTGTTGCCAGACGACAAGTTCCGCATTTCCTGCACACAAGCCGGACCGAACAATCAGTTCACACAATTTTTGTCGATTGAAGTCGCGCCTGCAGTTTTTGAGCGCGAGATCGCTCCGGCGCGCACGTTTGTCTATTACGAAGACGTTAAGCCGCTGATGGACAAAAGTCTGATTAAAGGCGGCAGCCTCGAAAACGCGATCGTCGTGCGCGGGGAAGCGGTGTTAAGCAAGGAACCGTTGCGCTTCGCCGACGAATTCGTCCGACATAAAATCCTCGACATCATCGGCGACCTTGCTCTGGTTGGACGGCGCATTCGCGGTCACGTTGTTGCAGTGAAACCGGGTCACGCTGCGAATGCAGATCTCGCCCGATCAATCGCGCGCGAGCAGGCGCGAAGGAGCGCCGTAGCAACGCCGCGAGCGATTCCGAGTGGCGACGGCGGACTCGACACCGATCAAGTGATGCAGATTTTACCGCATCGTTTTCCATTTCTCATGGTGGATCGGATTATCAGCTTTGAAACTGAAACCAAATGTGTCGGCGTCAAAACGGTCACCATTAACGAGCCTTTCTTTCAAGGACATTTCCCCGGTCACCCGGTGATGCCTGGCGTGATGCAAGTGGAAGCGATGGCGCAGGTGGCTAGCATTCTGTTATTCAAATTGGCAAAAACCACCAGCCGCATCGGCTATTTTATGAGCGCAGATGAAGTGAAATTTCGCAAACCGGTTTTGCCGGGCGACACGATTTTTATCCACGCCGAGCTCACCAAATCGCGCGGCGAACGCCTGGCAAAAGCGAAATGCCATTGCGTGGTGAACGACGCCATCGTCTCCGAAGCCGAACTGATGTTCACCTTTTTGGATAAATAAAGAGAATGACGAAGCACGAATGACGAATACCGAAGGAATTCCGAATGACGAATGACAAAAATTTTCAGCTGCACACATTCGAGCTTCAGGTTTCGTCATTGATTCGTCATTCGTCATTCGTCATTCGTCATTCCAGAAATGTCTGACGTGCAGATTCATCCAACGGCGATTATTGATCCGGGAGCGGAAATCGAGCAGGGAACAATTGTCGGGCCATATTGCGTCATCGGCCCCGACGTGGTGCTCGGACCGAATTGCTGGCTGCAACATCACGTCACGCTCTGCGGACCGATGAAGGCCGGAGCGAAAAACAGGTTCTACGCTTACTGCTCCATCGGCCAACAAACGCAGGATCTAAAATATCGCGGTGAACCGACATATCTGGAAATCGGCGATGAAAACACATTTCGCGAATTCGTTACCGCACACCGCAGCACGACGCCCGACGGCAAAACACGGGTCGGCAATCGCGGAAATTTTCTCGCTTACAGCCATATTGGGCACGATTGCACCGTGGGCGATCACGTCATTTTCTCCAACAACGGCACATTGGGCGGTCACGTGCAAGTGGGAGATCACGCCGTCATGGGCGGGCTCACCGCCGTGCATCAATTCTGCCGGATCGGCCGGTTCGCGATAACCGGCGGCTGCTCGAAAATTGTCCAGGATGTTCCGCCGTTCATGATCGCCGATGGCAATCCGGCCGAAATTCGCGGGATTAATCTGGTCGGCTTGGAGCGCAAAAATTTTCCGCCCGAAAGTGTGAAGCTGATTAAAGAAGCGTTCCGCCTAATTTACCGCTCGAAATACAACACCCGCCAGGCAATCGAAGCGATGCGCAAGGAATTGCCGCAGACAGAAGAGATCACGGAGATCACCCAATTCATCGAACAAACCGAGCGCGGAATCATTCGGTGAAACCACCGGATGTCGTGAATAGATCGCAACATAGGCAGCCTGCGTGTTTGGTAATTCAGAGGCGATCAAGCAACCGGTGTAGGCGTGATGCGGGTTCGCTCTGGCGGAGCTTTCCCTTTTCAAGAGTTGAAAGTTGCCTGTTGAAGGTTTGAAATCTTGAAGCGCTTCCCAACTTTTAAGCATCAACCTTTAACTCATTTCACGAATGCCTGCCGTTCTCACGCTATTGAGAATCAAAAATCTTGCTCTCGTGGAAGAACTCGAATGGCAGATGGGGCCGCGGTTTATCGCTGTCACGGGAGAGACTGGCGCGGGGAAATCGATCATCATCGGTGCGCTGCAACTTCTGCTCGGTGAACGCGCGGACAAATCGCTGATTCGCACCGGTGCTGATGTTTGCACAGTGGAAGCGGTTTTTAGTGGAAACGATCTGCAAAAGCTAAATCCGCAACTGATCGAGGCCGGGATCGAGCCGTGCGACAACGATCTCATCCTGAAGCGCACTCTCTCCTCAACCGGAGCCAATCGGCAGTTCATCAACGGTTCGCCGACTACGTTGTCGGTCCTGAAAAATCTTGGCGATCAATTGGTCGATCTTCATGGGCCGCACGATCACCAATCGTTGCTCTCGCCCGAGACACAGTTGAGCTTGCTCGATTCGTTCGCGCGCGCCGAGGAACAGCTTGAGGAATATCGAAAGCATTATCGGCAATTACAGACCCTGATTGCCGAACATGCCGCGCTCAATACAGCCGAAGCTGCGCGCGAACAAGGGCTTGATCTGCTTCGTCATCAGATTGCCGAGATCAAGTCGGCAAACTTGGTCGTTGGCGAAGAAGAAGAAATCGAGAACCGGTACAAACTCGCTAGCAACAGGAAACGGCTGATTGAGCTGGCCAGTGCCATCGCTAACAAACTCTCGGAAGCCGACGATGCCGTCCTCTCGCAACTGGCAGAGACGCAGCGTCTGTTGCGCGAACTGGAAAAGATCGATGGTTCGATTGCGCAAGTTTCGTCGGCGCACGCTGGCGCTGTGGTCGAGCTTTCCGAGATCGCGCGCGCTCTTTCCGCGTACGCACAGAAACTCGATCTCGATCCGGAACAACTAACCGCGCTAGAGCAGCGTGTCTCGCTCTTTGAAACTCTGAAGCGCAAATATGGCGGCTCGATTTCCGAAGTGATTGCATTCGGAGACCGCGCGGCGGAACGGATGCGGAAAATGGAGGGACGCGACATGGAGTTGGAGCGCCTTGCAAAAGAAATTGAGAACGTTCGCACGCAGATGAATCGCGCTGGCGAAGCACTGCGCAAGCTTCGCGTAAAGGCCGCGCCGAAACTTTCAGACAACATCCGACGCAATCTGCGCGATCTCGGGTTCCGCCAATCAGAGTTCGAGGCACGACTCATCGCTCTCGATGAGCCGCGTCCAAATGGTTTTGATTCGGTGGAATTACTCTTCTCGCCGAATCCGGGCGAACCGCTCAAACCGTTGCGCGCCATCGCGTCCAGCGGCGAAATTTCGCGACTGATGCTGGCGGTAAAATCCGCGCTTGCTGCGCATGATGCGATTCCATTGCTCGTGTTCGATGAAATCGACACCAACGTCGGTGGCGAGATCGCGCACGCCGTTGGCGCAAAGATGCAGACGTTGGGGAGCGCTCATCAGGTAATTTGCATCACGCATCTGCCACAGGTCGCTGCGACTGCTTCTTCACATTTTGTGGTAACGAAGGATGTCGCGCGCGGCCGCACGTTTTCCAGTTTGCATGAAGTCACCGGAAAGACGCGCCAGGAAGAAATTGCGCGCATGCTCGGTGGGAAAAGCGAATCGGCGCTCAAGCTGGCAACAACGCTGCTGATGGGGCAGTAGCCCGCGAATTACGCGAATGAACGCGAATGAATTCAAAGAGGATTCTCTTCTTTCGCGTCTATTCGCGTGGTTGGCGGGCAGAAATCATTTCTTCACCGGACCAAGGGGGAGAACGATTTTGCCGTAAATTTCGTTGAGCACTTGCGCAAGTCCGGCGTAGATCGCGGAGAACCCGCAGAAGATTCCTTCGTAGCCGGTGAAATGCCTGAAGTCGGGACCAGCGCCGATGAAATCACCGATGGCGAGCAGGAAGAAAAGAATCGTCAGCGAACCGAACACGACCTGCCCGGCCACATGCAAGCGCAGCGTGCCAACAAACATCACCGCGGTGAACAAGCCCCACATCGCAAGGTACGCCGCCATCGCAGTGTCATTGGACGCCGTGCCCCATCCCAACTTCGCCAGAATAATGAGCGTCACCAGCGACAGCCAGAACAAGCCGTAGGAAAGAAATGCGGTGGTGGCGAAGGTGTTGCCCTTCCGCCATTCCATGATGCCGGCGATAATTTGCGCCGCGCCGCCGTAGCAAATTCCCATGGCCAATACCATGCTGTTGAGTTCGTAGAACCCGGCGTTGTGCAGGTTAAGCAGGACAGTTGTCATGCCGAAGCCGAGCAGCCCCAGCGGCGCCGGATTCCCTGTCGTATCTTTCACTTGAGTTAGAGATTCATTCATGGCGCCGCGAGTCTGCCGAAAGAAATATTGATCACGCAACAAGAATATCGAAGGCGAACGATTTAGCTTGTCCACGCGCCAATGCCGAAATTATCGTGCGAGTTTCGCATATGATTCGACGCGATTATCTCGTCATTGGCACAGGCATCGCCGGAGCGAGCGCATGCGAAGGAATTCGCAAATACGACAAGCGCAGCTCTGTCACGATCGTTGGTGCGGAAGTTTCTCCGCCTTACAAACGCTGGATACTTTCGAAGGGCTTTTTGCGCGAAAAGGACGCTAATCTCAAAAAACTGCAGGAGCTCGACGAGCGCTGGTTCGATGCGCACAAGGTCGAGGCCCGGTTCGGCACGCTGGTCACACAGTTCAATATCGACCGGCGCCTCGCTGTGCTGGCCAATGGCGAGAGCATTGAATTCACTAAAGCATGCCTCGCCATGGGCAGCCGGCCCCTGCGCCCACCCGTTGCAGGAACAAGCCTCGGCAACGTGATTTACCTGCGAACCCTTCGCGACGCGCTCGCTTTGCGGGAAATGTCGAGCCTTGAAAAAACGATCATGGTCGTCGGAGGCGGGCTGCTGGCCTGCGAGACGGCAGCGAGCCTGCGCATGATGAAATTGAAGGTCGGTCTGATGCATCGCGATCCGTATTTGTTGAATCGGTATCTCGATCCTGAAACCGGTGCGTGGCTTACCGATTGCTTTGCCAGGCATGGAGTGGTCCTGTCTATGGGAGAAGCCCTTAACGGCTTCGAAGGCAAAACCGTTCTGCGAAACATCCAAACAAAAAGTGGCAACCGCTTCCCGGTTGGCCTTGCGGTCGTGTGCTGCGGCGGGGAACCGAATCTCGACCTTGTTCGCAACACACCACTCGCCGGCCCGCATGGATCGCCAGTGACTGAGTATCTCGAGACGGAGGAAAAAGGAATTTACGCCGTAGGCGATCTGGCATTTTATCCAGATCGCGTCATGGGCGGCATGCGGCGTCAAACACATTGGGAAAATGCGCGGAGTCAGGGCTTGATCGCAGGCGCCAACATGACCGGCAAAAAGCGCATCCGCTACGAACAGGTCCCCTACTTTTGGACCGAGATGTTCGATTTGCGGATGGATTTTGTCGGCGATTTCAGCGTGCTGCCGACGCGCGTGGAACTGCAGGGCACATACGCAAAGAAAAAGTTTATTGCCCGCTATTACCAGGGGGACAAACTGCGCGGCATTCTGCTTTGCCAGCAAACTCCGCGCGAAGTGGAAGCTGCCAAAGATCAGCTGCGCCAGGCTCAGGGCAAATAACCAAGGAACGACGGCTTCCCAGCCGTTGTGTTTATAAATCGACGGCTGCCCAAGCCGTCGCTCCTTGGAAAGTCTCGCAACTCAATAAGAGACATCAGCCGGGATTTGAAACGCCGGATTACTCACGCCCACCAGTTTCCAGTCCCACGGTTTACCCGAGAAATGATGCCACTCCAACTCGAACGGCGTTGGCAATTTGTTGAGGCGTTCATTCAGCACGTCCATCACGCCGTCATCGCTGCTATAGACTGTAATTTTGCCAACCCAGATCGCCCGCCGCGTTTCAACCTGCACGGCAGGGTTTGATGCCATGATCCTGGAGCCGGGCACCCATCGAAAACCTTCCCGCATCCGTTCAAGAACTCGCGCCCGATCGTCGCCCCACTGATCGTGATAATCGTCGCCGATAAAATCGGCTACAGCGTCCCAATTTCTGTGTTCGATCGCGTGAAAGAAATTCTCTGTGTGCAGCCGAGCCTGATGCTCCGGCCGCCAAAGCCACAGGAGATACACCCCGATGCAAAGGGCGAGCGCTAATCCGCCAATGAATCCTCCGCGAACTGTAATCGTCACAGGCGAATTTTCGCGTGCACAGCCTCGATCTGGCGACAGAACTTTCAAGGTCTTTCTCCAGTGGGCCTAGCGCTTGAATCTTCGCCAAGGACGCGCTCGTCTCAGCATCCTGCAATTGACAAAGCTGCGATTTTGTTGTGGTCAGCGTTTCATGGCTTCGCCGGCGTCGCGCGCGTACCAATCTATCCTTCGCGTAACGTACATCACGATTGCCAGCACAACAAAGAGCGCGATCGCTCCCATGAGGAGCGCGTAATCCTGCTGCCGCAAAGTGATGTAGAGAAACAGGTAAACGCCCGCCAGTCCTGCGCAAATCATAAATGTGCGCACGCCACCACCCAGGAAGAAGCGACAATACCATGTGATCAGCCCTATCGATGCAACGGCCGCGATCAGGTACGCCCAACCGAATCCGATAAATTCTGAAATCGACAATAGCAGCAGATAAAACAAACAGAGCGCCGCGCCGACCATGAGATATTGAAACGGATGAATTTTCTGCCGTGCGGTGACTTCAAACAGGAAAAACGCCGTGAAAACGAGCACGAGAAAAAGCACGCCGTATTTGATCGACCGCTCGACATAACGATAGGCGTCGAGGATCGATAGGAACTGCGCGCCGAAAAGGGAATTTGAAACCGACTGGGTCGTGAAACGCTCGTTCCCGGCGCGGCCCGTCCACGATTGCGGGTAATCGCGTCCGTAATAGGAAATCTTCCATTTCGCGTCGAATCCATCCGGACGCAGTGATCGTTCGGCTGGAAGAAACGCACCGCGAAATCCCACTTCGGGCGAGTTAGATTTCAACGTTGCTTCGTTTTGCACGCCGAAAGGCGCGAAGAAAACTCCTTCACTCCCATTGAAATCCAGTGGGATCGAAAACTGAATCTCAGTTGCAATCGGCTGGTCGCCGCCGAGCGATGCAGTTGCGCCGGTCGTGTACCCGGGAACCTGTGAACCGGGCAGCATCGATCGCTTGGTGCCGCCCCAGTCGAGCACAATTGCCTCGCGCGTGCCGCGCAGATCGTTGATCGCGACGGTCACAAACGCGTCTTTCCATTGCACGTCGTTCAGATTGATTTTTAGCGCGCCAAAATCGGGCGGCGCAAACTTTCCCGAAAGAATGGTCTCCGCGCGATAGACGACCGCATCGTAAATCCCACGGTGCAACTTCTGCGTTTCCACGTTCCCGGAAACATTCAGCGTTTCGGGCAGAAAATAGGCGTTCGCGGTGGCAGTTTCTTCGACTTCCCGGCGCTCCACTTTTCGGTCGGGCGCTGGAACCTCTTTCACGGTTTTAAACTTGTATTGATAGGGAATCCCGAGCACTGGCCCGATCACATTTTGTTCCCTGCCCCATGACGAGGTGATGTCAGCCACCGCCTCATTTCGCCGGCCCAAGCGCTCGCGCAAAACCCCGGTGATCATCGCCAGCGGAATCAGCAAAACCAACACCAGCGCGCCGACTCCAAGCAATTTGAGAATCGTGCTATGGCGCCGTCCGAATAACGGCTGCGATTTTGGTAAGGGCGGCGGCGCTTGAACTTCAGCCATGCCGCGATGTTGAATCAGAGAATCTTCGTTAGGTCAATGAACTTTATACCAGAGTTCCTTTAGTGCGATTTCCGGCGAATGGGCGCGGCTTCGCGCATGAAATTGACCATTGCGCGGAGGAACTGCCCAAGGCTCCGACCCATTCCTCGCCCGCCTGTTTCCAATCGTACTTCATCTACCAGGAATGGCTCACGCTAATGTCGGGAATTCAAAGCATGGCTGGGGGCGGAATCGAACCGCCGACACGTGGATTTTCAGTCCACTGCTCTGCCGACTGAGCTACCCAGCCGTGACCGACGCTGATCCTGCGATGCGTCGTGGGGCTCTCACTATGCCGCAATCCGGTTGCAGGGCAAGGCCGCGTCGCCGGGCGAGAAGGCTTTGGCGGTTGATTATTCCGCGAATTCAACACGCCTGGAAAGCGGCTCAGGATCGGCGTCGCCGAAATCTTGTCACAATCCGGGTTTTATACGAAGTTTACTCTAGAGCCGCATCCGAGTTGATGTGAAGATGCGATTCTTAACTGCCGGCTGAGCCGGTGATTATGCAAAATCATTTTAACAAGGAGTCCCTAATGAAATCAAAACTTATATCAGCCTCAGCAATCGCGGCGCTTGCGATCGCGGCCAGCAGCATCTGCGTTATCGAAAGCGCCCGCGCTCAAACCGAACCGGGCGCGCCCATCGGGACCAATCCCCATCTGCGCTCAAAATCTGCAGGGCAGGCGGGCTCCCCCGGCACCACCACGGTCAAAATGAGCCAGAAGGACGTGAGCTTTATCCAGAAAGCAGCAGGCAACGGTGCGCAGGAAGTCGAGAATGGAAAAATGGCCGAGAGACAGGCAAAAAGCGCGGAGGTCAAAAACGTCGCGGCACGCATCGTCGCTGACCATACCCGGCTCAACAAGGAGCTGACTGCGCTTGCCAATCGAAAAGGCGTCACTTTCAACACCGGTGGTGTCAGGGCGCAAAACCTCGGCAGCGGGAACTTCGACGCACTGTACTTGAAGTGGTTGGATGAAGTCCACAAGGCTGACATTGCCGAGTTCCAAAGGGCGGCAAAGAGCGCGAACGACAGCGAGCTCAAAGCTTGGGCATCGAAAACTATCCCGACCCTGAAGCAACACCTGGCGATGGCCGAGCAGGCTGAGAAAAAATCGAACGTGCGTTAATTCAAACCGGAACTTCGTTTTGCGCGCGGCACGCTCTTGATGGGCGTGCCGCGTTTCCTTTCGCGACATGCTTCGCTTCTTGCACGGGAGAACCGCCTTGCTTTTGCAACCCGAGACTCAATGCTCTTGAATCATGCGAAAGACCAAGATCATCTGCACGCTCGGCCCAGCCACAGAGAAGACCGAGACGCTGCGGCAACTCATCGACAAGGGCGCCGATGTTTTCCGGCTAAACATGAGCCACGCCACGCATGAATGGGTCCGCAACATTGTGCCGCGTATCCGCGCGCTCGCCGAGGCAGCGGGCAGGCCCGTTGCGCTTCTACTGGACACGCAAGGCCCGGCTATTCGCACTGGCGATCTGAAAACCAATCTGCATCTCGAGCCGGGCGACCTTGTCGAGTTCACCCTTCGCGGTGCCAAAAGCAAGGAACGCTATTCGGTGGATGTGAATTACGATGGATTTGCCGCGGATGTTTCAGTCGGCGACACCATTTTAGTAGATAATGGCTTGATCAAATTGGTAGTGCTGGCAAAGGGCAGAAACCGCGTGCTTTGCAAGGCCCTGACCAGCGCGGTGCTTACCTCTCGGCGTCACATTAATTTGCCCGGCGTTCGCGTCCGCCTTCCCTCGCTCACCCCAAAGGATTTAGCTGATGTTTCTCTAGGCGCGGAACTCGGCGCCGATTTCATAGCGCTCAGTTTTGTGCGTGAGAAAAGCGATATTGAAGAGTTGCGAAAACTCCTGTCCCAAAAAAAGAGCAAGGCACAGATCGTAGCGAAGATCGAGGACCAACTCGCGGTCCGTTCAATCGACAAGATGATTGAAAGCGCCGACGTAATCATGGTGGCACGCGGTGATTTGGGAATCGAATGCCCGATGGAGGAGCTGCCCATAATCCAGCGGCGGATCGTCAAACATTGTATCCGCCAGGGTAAGCCGGTGGTGGTGGCGACCCAGTTGCTGGAATCGATGATCACAAATCCCCTGCCCACTCGCGCCGAGATCACCGACGTCGCCAACGCGGTTTTCGAACAGGCTGATGCTCTCATGCTGAGCGCGGAAACAACTTTGGGCCGTTATCCGATTGACTGTGTCGAGGTGCTGCACCGCGTGGCAATGCGGATCGAGCGCAGCGGCGGCGCAGGTTATGCCAAAGACGCGCTGCTCGAAAATGTTCGACAGAAAACGGTTGCTTCAGCCGTGATGCTGGCGGATTCGCTGCCAGATTCAAAACTAGCTGTCTTCACGTTGCGCGGCAGAATGGCACGCTACACGTCGAATCTGCGGCCGGAGCGCGCACCAATCTTTGCCTTCACCCCAAGCGAAGAAGTTTACCGGCAACTGACGCTTTATTGGGGAATCTTTCCCGTTCGAATCGACTTCACCGGAGATGCGGACGAGACGATTGCGTCCGCGGAGAAGTTTTTGCGCAGAAACAAATTGGCTGTGCGCGGCAATCGCATGGTGATCGTCAGTGACGTGACCATGGGCCGCGCGATGATCGATTCCATCCAATTGCGTGTCCTAAAATAAATGTAGCCGCCGCTCTGTGAGCGGCGCACCGCGTGCGTGCTTACCACATCAGCGCCACGCTTCCCACAGGGAAGCGGCTACAGCGACGTGGCGGTGGTTGTGGGGCGAGAACAAAACGGACGTTTCCGTCCGCGCGCCCGAAAACGAGCTCGCCAGTCGAGCTTACGCTTCTACCGGTAACTCCACATCCGCCGGGCGCTCTTTCTTGGCGAGCGCGCGACGAAGTTTCGAGAGCGCGATGTTTTGCAGCTGCCGAATGCGCTCCCGCGTCACGCCGAATTTTTTACCCACTTCCTCGAGTGTCTTGGGTTTTCCGCCGTCCAGACCGAAGCGCTGGAAGATGATCTTCTTCTCGCGATCGTCGAGCACCTCAAGCAGACCGCCGACTTCGTTGCGCAGGTTCTTGTCGCGCAACAACTCGAACGGCGTCTGAGCTTCCTCGTCGCCGACGATCTCGCCAAACTCCGTCGAATCATCGTCGCTAATCGGCGCATCGAGCGAGGCCGGGCGGATGGAGACGGTCTTGAGCTGGGAAACTTTCCCACTCGCGATGCCGATCTCGTCGCCCAACTCTTCGTCGGTCGGTTCTCGGCCGAGCTCTTCGCTCATTTGCAGCGAAACCCGGCGCATCTTGGAGATTTTATCCACCAAGTGCACAGGCAGCCGAATGGTCTTACTCTGATTGGCCAGCGCCCGCTTGATGGACTGCTTGATCCACCACGCGGCGTAAGTGCTCAGCTTTCCGCCCTTTGCCGGATCGAAGCGCTCCACCGCCTTCATCAGGCCGATGTTGCCCTCGGAGATCAGGTCGAGAAGCGGCAGGCCAAGGTTCGCGTAATCGTGCGCAATCTTGACCACCAAGCGCAGATTGGACCGGATCATCAGGGCGCGCGCTTCGCGGTCGCCCTTCTTGATTTTCGCGGCCAGTTCAATCTCCTGCTCCGGAGTCAAAAGCGGGATTTGCCCGATCTCGCGCAGGTAAATCTTAATTCCGGTATCGCTATCTTCAGCAGCCATATAACTCTTTTTCATCGTTCATTTGGGGGAATTGTATCGACAACTTCCCATAAATTGTATTCGTCGATGCCTTGTCGATTACGCGTTGTAGCATCCGGGGAAGTATTTAACAAGGTTAAATATTCGAATCTGTGACATTGCCTGGACGCCCGTTGTTCAATCTTTTTCTAGGGTTTCAACTGGCTCGAACATCCAAGATTGTCCGAGGAGTCCTCGAACATTTGACCACATTTGACGCCATTCGTTGCATCTCTCTTTCGAGGGATATTTGGCGCTTTTCCGCGGAACAATTTTCTGCGACTCTGCCGCTGCGATGCTGGCTAAAATTTATTCCGCCGCCGTTTATGGGGTGGACGCTTATGAAGTGGAAATCGAAGTGAACGGCGCCGGCGGCGACCCGAACATTGTGATTGTTGGGCTGCCGGATGCCGCGGTGAAGGAAAGCCGTGACCGCGTCACGACAGCCATTGCAAACAGCGGCTACTACTGGCCACGCGGGCGCACCACGATCAACCTCGCTCCAGCGGACATCAAAAAGGAGGGACCAAGCTTTGATTTACCGATCGCCCTTGGCATGATCGCGGTGACTGAGGAACTAGACAGTTCCCCTTTTGAAAATTTTAGCTTTGTGGGCGAGCTGGCGCTCGACGGTTCGGTCCGGCCGGTCAAGGGCGTGTTGCCCGTCGCTCTTGAAGCGCGCCGCCGCGGCAAGCGGGCATTGTTTGTCCCCGAAGCAAACGCACTTGAAGCCGCGATGGTCGAGAAGATCGACATCTACGGCGTGCAGAATTTGCGGCAGACGTTCGCCTTTTTGCGCGGGGAACTCGCGCTGCTGCCGACACGCGCTGATCTGAGCAAATTCTTCGCCACGCACCAAAGTTACGACGTCGATTTTAGCGACGTGAAAGGCCAGGGGCACGTGAAGCGTGCCATCGAAGTCGCTGTCGCCGGTGGTCACAACGTGTTGATGATAGGGCCGCCCGGCTCCGGCAAATCGATGCTTGCCAAGCGCATTCCGACCATCATTCCGCCGCTCACGCTCGAGGAGGCAATCGAGACGACGAAAATCCACAGCATCGCCGGCTTGCTCGACGCCGAACAATCGTTCGTTTCGATCCGCCCGTTCCGCGCGC
>Ga0209056_10003054_pt1 | contig 17960 bp, 18 predicted proteins | sample GraSoiAngelo_114_FD_185876 | JGI IMG/M metagenome (GOLD analysis project Ga0209056, IMG submission 185876) | Grasslands soil microbial communities from the Angelo Coastal Reserve, California, USA - 14_0903_13_40cm (SPAdes) (version 2) | ecosystem: Environmental > Terrestrial > Soil > Grasslands... | reverse complement strand
CACGCGGCGACCGACATCACCGGCTTCGGCCTTGCCGGCCACGCGCACGAGATGGCGGACCAGTCGGCCGTCGCCATACGGATTCACGCGGATGCTGTGCCCCTGCTCCCTGCGGCGCGCCAGCAGGCCGAGACCGGGATCAGCTTCGGAGGGCTCGAACGCAATCGGGCGTACTTCGATGACGGTGCCAAGGTGAGATTCGACCGAGTCGACGATCTGACGCACACGCTGCTCCTCGACCCTCAGACGTCCGGCGGCCTGCTGGTCGGTGTCCCCCGCGCTCACGCTGACGCGTGGCAGCGCGCGATGAAGACACACGACGTGCGCGCTACGGAGATCGGTGAGGTCATCGCGGGCAGCGGCGTGACCGTCGTTCGTTGAGTTCGACGGCGGAGGTCGCGGAAGAGCAAGCGGAGGCACCACTCAGGCCGAGCGCCCGGGCCGCGGAGCTCGCCGCGCTCCATCCGCAGCGCGCCACGCTCGAGCTCGCGTGGCCGGGGATCGTCGAGAACGTCATCGCCGCGGCCGGGCAGGCGACGGTCTTCGCGTTCGTTGGGCATCTCGGCGCCACCGCGACGGCGGCGGTCGGCGCGTCCCTGCAATTCCTTTTCCTGATGTTCCCGGTCTGGCGGTCGCTCGCGATCGGGACGATGGCGCACGTCAGCCGGAGGATGGGAGAGGGTCGCGCGCGCACGGCGGCAGACGTGGCTCGCCAATCGATCCTGCTCGGCGCCATCGCGGGGGTCGTCTTCGGTGTCTTCTTCATCGTGTTCGCCTCACCGCTCCTCCGGCTTCTCGGCGCGAACGAAGAGGTCGTCGCGGTCGGAGCACCGATCCTCGCGCTCATGGGCGGCGCGAGCGTGTTCCAGACGGTCTGGTTCATCAGCCTGTCCGCCGTGCGCGCGGCCGGCGACAGCCGCACGCCGATGTGGCTTGCGATCCTGTCGGTGATCCTGACGATCCCGCTTGCCTTCGTTTTCATCGACGTCGTGCGCGTCGGGCCTATCGGTGCTGCGTACGCCATCGTCACGGACAGCGCGGTCATCTGCGGGTTGTCGCTTCTCCTGTTGTGGCGGGGACGCGCGGATCTGAGCATCCGCGGAGGCTCCTGGCACCTTGACCTCGGGCTGATCCGATCGCTCTTCGCGGTGAGCCTGCCGTCTGCTGCGGAGAGCGCGATGTTCAGCGTGGGGATCCTTGCGCTCTCGGGTTTCGCGTTCCGGCTCGGGACGAACCCCTCGGCCGCTCACCAGATCGTGAACCAGGTCGAGAGCTTCTCGTTCCTGCCGTGCATCGGCTTTTCAGGAGCGGCGAGCGCGCTCGTCGGTCAGGCACTCGGGATGGGCGATCCTCGGCGCGCGACGCGCTCGGGTTGGGCCGCCGTGCGGATGGCGATCCTCTGGTCGACGCTCGCCGGGGTCGCGTTCATGGTCTTGCCACAGGCGCTGCTCGGGATCTTCACGAACGACGAGCGGGTCGTCGAGGCCGGCGTCGGCGCGCTGGCGATCGTCGGAGTCGCCCAGCCCGCTCAGGCGGTGATCTTCACGCTCGGTGGCGCGCTGCGCGGGGCGGGGGACACGCGCTTCGCGCTCGTCGCGACGATCGTGAACTGGTTCGTCGTGCGCTTGCCGCTGGCATACGTGCTCGCGTTCCCCGTGGGGCTTGGCCTGGCGGGTGTGTGGGCGGGGATCGCGGCCGATTACTTCGTGCGGGCGGCGCTGCTCGCTTGGCGATTCAACTCGGGAGCGTGGCAGAAAGTGCGCGTGTAACTTGCTTGGTTACGGTGCCCAGGGCGGGACTTGAACCCGCACGCCTTATTCAGGCACGTGCCCCTCGAACACGCGTGTTTACCATTACACCACCTGGGCTCAGAGCACCAATTCTAGCAAACGTTAATAGCGTGGCGCTCCGCATAGTTCAACCAGATCGCGCGCTTTCTTTCGAGGCAGGGCGCGTCGGCAGAGTAGATCAGGGGCAGAAGAACAAGTGAGCTGCGCTTTCCGTAGCGAAGTTCGAAAAACGGATGGCGATTCGGGCGCGGAATCTTCGTTTTCATCTCGGCAAGATTGCCCATCTGCGCGGTAACGCGAAGAAGCCGTGTCTGCAGCCACTCCAAGTGAGGTCGGCTCGCTGACTTGAAGCTTGTGATGAGGTATTCCCAGTAGTAATCGCTCCGGCGACCGGTGTCGGCACGATAGACCTTATTGATGACACTCCCATCTCCATCGAGCAAGCCGCGAACGAGAGGGATCAGGAATTGGTCAGGCACGGAAAGCCCACCGATCGTCAGGCTTTTGCGAGGTGTTAGACCGGTCGAGCCGAACCACCCATAGAGCGCTGAGTCATGGAACTGCGTGAAGTAGGCGACCCCACCCTGTTTTGTGGGCTGGCTCTTAACTCGGTTTGTTCGACCGAGGAGGCGAAGGTAGGTCTCTACCAACTGCCGGTCTCCCGACTTGAAGTTAATGGCGCGTCTCCCAGTGATGAGGCACCCGTCCGTCGCCGTGAGGCCGACCAGGTAGGCCATGTCATCGGACCATTCGAGCGGCAGTGTCGTGAGGCGGGCGACCGGCCAACGGCAGAGCTCCACCGGCGTCCGTCGCACGTACTGCTTCCCGCGATGGGACTCCGCCATCCGCGCGACGCGAGGATCCGTGGCTGCGGTCAGGCCCTTTGCCCATCCTTTGCCCATTCGCGAAACGTCTCATGAGACGACTTGTCGCCACAAGCGCACAAATGTGCCAATGCCGTCGTCAAAGTGTGCGAAGGCGTCGCACAAAGTGACGACAAGCCCTGGCGCAAACTTCTCAGCGGCATGACTGACCTGCAGAGCAATCAAGATGGCCGCGACCTACGATCGCGCCGTGCCCATCGCCCGCTGTCCGCGGTGCCGCGCCGAAGACATCAGCGCCGATGCACACCCCACGCGCCTCCTTCAAAACGGCCAGACGATGCCGGTCTTCGTCTGCCGTAACTGTTTCCGCCCCGCCGAGCTCGAATTCCAGATCGCCTGCGAAGCGAATCAGATCCCGTACCGGCCTCTCGCGATCCGCGAATCGCTGCGTCTCCTGCGCGACTTCTACCGCGATCGCCGGGCCGCGTCGCCGAACGATCCCCAGATCGCCGATGCGCTCGCGGACATCGAGCGCCGGCTCAGCATCGAGCCCGTTAAGCGCGCGCCTAAACTCGACGGATGAGCCCGGTCCGCCCCGACCTCGCGCTCCTCTGGCCCTCGTACACGCTCTTCCCGCTCGCCGGGCTCGGCATCCTCGTCTTCGGGGCGAGCGCGGGCGACTTCACGATGGTGCTGATCGGCCTTCTGCTCCTCGCGGCGAACGTCGCGATCGTCGTCAACTATGCGTACTTCACGAGGCTCGCGATCGAAGGGGGCGAGCTCGTCTATCGCACGAACTTCGGCACGCGCGTCGATCGGGTCGGGCTGGGGGCGCTGCAGAAGATCGACGCGAAGCGCTACCCCGGCGCACACTCCGGCGTCTCAGCCCCATTCTTCGTCGCGCGCGGACGTGACTCGACGGTCAAGGTCAACACCAAGCCCTACCGCTTGCGCGACTTCACCCCACTCATCGGCCTCGTGCACTCCGCGAACTCGCGCATCGAGCTCGATCCTTTCTGGGCACGTGTCGCGGCAGGTGAAGATCCGTCGAAGGAGGTCGAGCTGACCCCGCGGAGCCGGTTCTAGCGGGCGCGCGCCAAACGGCGAAGCTCGATCGCCGTACATCGATCCCAGACGACACGAAGTCCCGCGGACTCGGCTCGCCGCGCCGCGGCCTCATTGCCGAGATCAAGCTGGAACCAGATCGCCTTCATCCCCGCGGCGATGGCATCGTCGACGACAGCATCGAGAAATTCGCCCCGGCGGAAGACGTCGACGAAGTCCACCTCGTCGTCTTTCGGAATGTCGGCCAGTCGCTCGTACGAGCGCTCGCCTTCGACGGTGGCCCCACCGAGCGCGGGATTTACTGGGATGACGCGGTATCCATGCCCGCGAAGCGTGCGTGATACGGAGTTACTGGGGCGATCGGGGCGCGGGGAGTAACCGACAACCGCGATCGTACGAGAGGAGGAGAGGAGGTCCTCGATCAGTCCGGGGTCATTCATTTTCGCACATCACGCGTCCAAGAAAAAGGCCTTGTCGCGCATCTCCACCGCAGGATAATCGCAGCGAGATGCCGCCTCGTGCGCCTGTCGTCTGGACCACCACCGCGGTCCGCAGCGAGCGGTTTCGTCAGCGACTCGACGAGCGTCATCGCGACCTGAGCATCCAGGCGAAGGCGCGCGGACGCACCTATCGACGTTCGCGTGGCAATCCCGGGAGCGACGAGGTGCGTCGCCTCCGCGCGGACTTCCTCGCGGCGCTTGGACGGCTCAGCTCCTTCGAGATCGCGATGGGCCGGCTCGCGCGATGCCGCTACGACCTCCAGCTCGCTGAGCGCGCCGACGACCTCTCGCGCGACTATTTCCAGCTCTGGCACCTTATCGCCCGTCGCGGCGGAGGCTCGTGGCCCGAGGACGAGCGCGATGCCGAGCGCCTCGATTACTTCGCGATGCAGCTCGGCCGGCTCGAGGGCATTGCCGACGCGCTCGTCCTCGCGGGGCGCAATGTTCGTCTCTTCCCCATGCCGCAGGTGCCCTGGCTCAGCGCGCAGTAACTTCGGCCACCGTGCGACCGGGGCCGTAACCGCCACGACGCCCCACATATTGCATTGCCGTGCCCGAGCTGTTGGCCGCGCTCGCCGACGGGGACCGGTGTTGACCGAGCGGGTGGGGCCGTCTAGCTACCGCCTTACTGTTACAAGGATCCAGTCGGTGTTCGATCGGGGCCGTAGCTCAGCGGTCAGAGCGCGCGGCTTACATCCGCGACGTCGGAGGTTCGAATCCTCCCGGCCCCACTGATGGTTTCCGGTTCAGCGCCATCGTGCCGGAGGTGCCCTGGCTCAATGCGCAATAGCGTCGACGCTCACCGCATGCTTGAGAGAGCGGGCTGCTGGCTCAGCCGGTGAGAGCGTCTCCTTTACGAGGACTTGGTCGCTGGTTCGAGTCCGGCTTCGCCCACAGGTTGCTGGATCCACGCTCGGCCCGAGAGTCCAACCGCCATCGAGCCACGCGGTCAATTCCGGGATTCGACAGCGCGGCCGGAATGCTCGGGCCGGACCATGGTCAGGCGATAGTTGAGACAGCGCTCGCGCTGGCCTTTTTGGTTTTCACTTTGCTGGGCGGTGCGGACATTGCGCGCGTCTATGCCGCCCAGCTTGCCGTTGAGAACGCCGCGCGCGCCGGCGCGGAGGCCGCCGTGATGCGCGTCGCGACGACCGATCCGGCGATCGTCTCATACGCGTCCGACGAACTCGGCCGGGTGTCCGGCGTCGACGCCACGCAGGCCATGATCACCGTCACCCACACGACTGGTTCCGGCGGCGAGTCGCTCGTGAACGTTCGCGTCACCTACACGTTTCGTACGCTGACACCCTGGCCGGGTGTCCCCAATTCCGTGGCGCTGGATCGTATCGCCACGTTCCGGAACTACCCGTGACACTCGCTCGCCGCGAACGCGGAAGCGATCACGGGCAGGCCCTCGTCGAGATGGCGCTCATGCTGCCGGTGCTCCTATTACTGCTCGTCGGAGTATTCGACCTTGGGCGTGCGGTGTGGCTCTCGAACACCCTGGCCATGGCGGTGAGAGAGGGCTCGCGCTATGGCGTCGTCCACGGCGCACTCTCGGCATCCCCCGCTGGCCCGGGATCGGCGACGTACACGGCGCCGGACGTCGACACAGCCATCGCTTCGGCAGTGCAACGCTACGCGACCGGCATCCCGAATCTGACAGTGAACGCGAGCTGGCCCGACGGCGACGCGAACCGCGGCAGCCGCATCGTCGTGAGCGCGAGCTTTCCATTCACGCCGATCCTCGCCGAGGCCTTCCTTGGCAACGCCCTGCATGTCACGTTGCAGTCGAGCTCGACGCTCGTGATCGAACAATGAGGCGTGCTCTCGCGGATGAGGCTGGTCAGGCGATCGCGCTCATCGCACTCGCGATCGCGGCGATGCTGCTGGGTATCGGGCTCGCGCTCGACACGGGGCAGTTGTTCGTGTCACGGCGATCGATGCAGACGGCGGCGGACGCTGCGGCATGGGCTGGCGCGAGCGTCCTCTTCGCAGGTGGCAATGCGACCGCCGCGAGGTCGGCCGCCATCCTCGATGCGTCGCGGAATGGCTACGTGGCCGACACGGACACGACGATCACGGCGGCGTCGCCCCCGACCACCGGCGTCGCCGCAGGGGATCCGGGCTTCATTGAGGTCACGGTCAGTCAGTTCGTGAGCACCATTTTCCTTCAGGGCGCGAGCGGCGGACGAACCGTCGTCTCGGTCCGAGCGGTCGCGGGGATCGCGCGATCGGGCGACGGCGATGCCATCGTCGTGCTCAATTCCTCCTCCGTAGGCGCGCTCAACCTGGCTAGCGGCACCGATCTCACCATCGTCGGAAGCGGATCGGCTACGAACTCGACCAGCAACAGCGCGGTGAGCATCAGCTCGGGCCACCGCCTTACGGGGATGTACCACCGCGTCACGGGCAACGTGTCGGGCGGGGTCGCAGGCCGGATGTCGCCCGCGCCGACGGTGGGGGTCGCGGCCACGGCCGATCCGTTCGCGACGCTCACCGGACCGTCGACCACAGGGCTCCCGCTCTATTCGGGGCAGACCATATCCGGTATGACTGTGACTCTGAACCCGGGTGTCTACGGCGGGCTCGTGACCGTCGGGAGCAATGGGATCGCGCGGCTCAACCCCGGCGTCTATGTCTTCCAAGCCGGCTTTCGAAGCACGAACAACGGCTCGATCGTGCCTGCCACGACGGGCGGCGTGCTCATTTACAACACCTACTCGAACTACCCATCCGCTCCGGGCGGATCGCCTTCGTGCGGAAGCATCTCGTTCGCCGGCACGGGTCAGCTGACACTCGCGGCCAGTAAGTCCGGCTCGTACGCGGGCATGGTTCTCTTTCAAGACCGAAACTGCACGACCAACGCCGCCGTCACGGTAGGTGCAGGCACTTCCTTCGGCGGCAGCGCATACCTTCCTGCCGCGCTCTTCACGGTCACCCTGGCCGGAGACGCCACCATGAGCTCGCAGATCGTCGCAAATCGCTTGACCGTTACCGGGAGCTTCGTGCTTACCCTGAATTTCACGCCGGGGTCGGTCACCGGACGACGGGTGCCCTCGCTCTTGGAGTAATGGTCACCGACCCGCGATCCGCTGTGCCTCTCGAATGAAGCTCGCGCCCTGCGATCCGGATGGGCGCTCGTCGCCCGGACCCCGCAGCAAGAGCTCGAGGTTGCCCCCCGCAGCCTGCAGGGTGGCGAGCCGCTCGGCGGTGGCCACGTCGACTCGCAGCGTGTAGACGGTCAGCGTACGTGCGAGGACGGGAACATTCTCGACGACGACGCGGCCGATGAAGTCGAGCTTCGAGGGATCGATAAGACTGGTATTGAGGGTGTACAGGACGTCAGCGTGGTCGCCGGCCACGATGGCCCCACCGGCCGCGTTCGCGTCAGGCACGTTCAACGAGACCGCGCGATATGTGGGCGTCGACCCGGACGGTTGCGATCCTGGCGGAAGAACGGCGATGTGTACCCCGTCGCTTCCAGCGACAGCGATCTTCGTCGCGAGCAGCGGCTCGTTCGCCGTCAGGCTCACCGTGGTCACCTGGCCCACCCCATCGGCAACTGCGTGCAACGCATTCCTTGGTGCGGCGTCGCGTGGCAGCTGCACGATCTTCAGATCGCCGGGCACGAGCGCTGTGCGCGGACCGAGGTCGCGTGACGCGACCAGAACGTCGACCGTCGTGACGTCGGGTGGCGGACCGGCGCGCGCCGTCGTCGCATAGAGATAGGTGATGATCCCCGCGACCAGCGCCAGGACGAGACCAAGAGCGAAGAGCACGCGAGCGACCCACCGTGACCGGTTCGCCTTGTAGGGGTCTTTCAGAAGGATTCGACCGCTCACCGAGGCCTTATCGTGTCGCCGCCATCGCCGCGAGTCTAACGGCGACGTGAAGGCTGGAAGGGGGCCAATGGCCGGCCGGAAGATCCTCTGCGTCGACGACGACGAGGCGATGCGAGAGGTCTACCGTCTCCACCTCGAGGCGCAAGGCTATCGGGTCACGGTAGCCGCAAACGGCCTCGATGCACTGAAAGCCATCGAGACCGAGGGCGTACCTGATCTCGTTCTCACCGACGTCAGCATGCCTTTGATGAACGGACTCGAGCTGATCAAACGTCTTCGTCAAAATCAGCGTACTTCCCGGACCCCCATCGTCATCGTCTCCGAACAAAGGAGTCAGGAAGACGCACTCGCTGCCTATGCGCAAGGCGCCGACGACTACCTTGCGAAGCCCATCGACGTGGCGATCCTGGTTGCGAAGATCGAAACAATCCTTCGTCAGATAAGCCCGGGCTTACAGCTCATCACGGCGCCACCTGCCCTGCTGCGAGGGACCGTGATCGTCTTCGTTCACGGCAAGGGCGGCGTCGGTACAACGACGCTCGCGGTGAATGTCGCGGCTGCTCGTAACGGCGAGGGCGCGTCGACGCTGCTCATCGACCTGAACCTCCAGTTCGGCAATGCAGCAATGTTCCTCGACCTCCAGCCGCGCTATACGGTCGCGGACCTCGCGCGTCTGGGCACCGCGAGCGTCACCGACGATCTGTTCGCCGAGTTCCTGACCGATCATCAGAGTGGACTGCAGATCCTTGCCGCCCCGCTCTCGCCCGAAGAAGGTGCCCTCGTCGGGGTCGAAATGATCCAGCGGGCGATAGACCTTGCCCGCAACCATCGACACGCCGTACTGATCGACCTGCCGTCGACGCTCGATGAGGCGACGCTGGCCGCGATCGACACAGCCGATGTGGTCTGTGTCGTCACCGCGCCGCACCTCGCCGCGCTTCGCGCCACGACCGACCTGCTGGCTACGCTCTCGCGCATCGGGAAGTCCAAAGAGCGGACGATCGTGGCGTGCGATCGCATCAGGCCGAAGGGGATAGATGACGCCGCATGCGCCAAATTCCTAAAGCGGAAGATCGACGTCATCGTCCCGTACGCGGAGAAGGCCGACGCCGCCGCCGATCTCGGCGTTCCCTACGTGATGCTTGAGAAACCGGACCCCACGTCGCGCGCGCTCAAGCAGCTCGGAACGACACTGGGGACGTTCAAGCCAGCGCCTGCCTAGCGCCTCGAAGAGAGCGAGAGGTCGCCGTACAGTGACCTCGGCATGACTTCAGGCCGTCATTTCCTCCAGATTCCGGGTCCGACGAACGTTCCGGAGCGCGTTCTCCGTGCGATGGACCGGCCCATCCCCGATCACCGCGGTCCAGAGATGCCCAGCCTCGTCGCTGAGATCCGGGCCGGCCTGCGTAGCGTGTTCAAGTCAGAACAGGGCGAGCCCGTGGTTTTCCCGGGCAGCGGAACAGGAGCCTGGGAGGCATCCCTCGTCAACACGCTGAGCCCCGGCGATCGGGTGTTGAGCTTCGAGAACGGCCATTTCGCGCGGCTGTACGCGGAAGCCGCGCGACAGCTGGGCATGCAGGTGGACGATGTCAAGCTGCGATGGGGTGACGCGGTCACCCAGTCCGACGTTGAAGCCAACCTCAAGCCCGAACACCGTGCCGTCCTGATAGTCCACAACGAGACCTCCACAGGAGTCACGACGGATGTTGGCGCGGTGCGGCGTGGCATCGACCGCACCGGACGCGACCCGCTGCTCCTTGTCGATGTCGTCAGTTCGCTTGGGTCGATGGATTTCCGGATGGCTGAATGGCGGGTAGACGTCGCGTTGACCGGCACGCAGAAGGGCCTCATGTTGCCGCCAGGCGGCGCCATCCTCTGCGTGGGACCGAGAGCGCTCGAGGCGGCGGAGAAGAATCGAGCGCCGCGGTATTTCTACGACTGGCGTCCGGTGATACGCGACATGCAACAGGGATTCTTTCCTTACACCCCCGCCACGCTTCTGCTCTTCGGTCTTCGAGAAGCGCTGCGGATGCTGCTCGAAGAAGGGCTCGACGACGTCTTTGCGCGGCACCGCCGTCTGGCTCAGGCCACGCGAGAGGCCGTACGTGCCTGGGGAATGAGCCTGCTCGCCTCAGATCCCGCTCGCGCGTCGAACTCGCTCACGGCGGTTGTCGTGGAGGAGATCGATTCCACGGCGGTCGTCAAAGTGGCGGCCGAGCGCTTGAACCTCGCCCTCGGTGTCGGCCTCGGCCAGCTTCGCGGCCGCGTATTCCGCATCGGGCACCTGGGCTCATTGAACGAGCTGGAGGTCCTCGCGACGCTCGCCGGCACCGAGCTCGCGCTGCTCTATTCGGGGCAACCGATCGAACTCGGCGTTGGCGTTGCAGCCGCCCAGCGATTCTTCGCGGGGATCAAGGCCGATGCCAAGCTCGCAGCTGCGGAGACGCGTGGCGCTACGCCGGAGCGTGTCGGCTGAGATTTCGATGCGAGTGACCAACCGCGCCGACAAGCCGCTTGGCGACCTTGTCCCCGGCGTTCGTCGCGCGATCTACTTCGATGCGGCTGAGGGATCGACGCAGCTGTCGTTCGGTGCGGTCGAGATCGATCCAGGTAAGGAGATCCCGGTTCACCGGCACAAGATCGCCGACCGCTACGTCGAGGAGGGCTTCTTCGTCCTGGAGGGAGAGGGCGAAGTGCGCGTCGGTGACCAGTCGAGTCCGATACGCGCCGGGTCGTTCTGCGTGATGTCGCCGGCGGAAGGCTTCCACAGCATCCGCAACACCGGAGACAAACCACTCAAGTTTGTGATGTGCTTCGCGGGTACGGGTGTCCAGATGGAGCGCAAGACCTAGGGTCGGGTCCCTGTCCGTCGGCGCCGGCTCAGAGCCCGAGAGACGAGGTCGGCAGCGGGCTCGGCGTCGTGAGCCGGAAAGTCGATGTCGGGAGAACGCTCGGAAGCAGCTGCGGAGTCGGGGAAGGCTGCGGAGCCGGTGAAGGCTGTGGCGTCGGCGATGCTGTGGGTGAAGGCGTGAGCGTGATGAATGTCGTCGGCACCGGCGTCGTCGAGGGCAGCGGTTTCGCTGTGGGCAGGAGTGTTGTCGTCGGCGTCGGCGTGGCCGTGGGCGACGGGGTCGACGCCGGCAATATTGTGGGCGTCGGTGACGTCGTCGCCGCTGGCAGGGCCGTCACTGTTGGCACGGGCGTCACGCTCGTTGTGTGGGTCGGCTCCGGCGTAGTGGTCGGCAGCGATGTCGCTGTGGGCGACGCGGTCGGCGTCGGCACAATTGCGGGCGTCGGTGACGTCGTCGCTGTTTGAGGTGTCGCCGTTGGCAGGGGCGCCACGGTCGGAGTGCGCGTCGGCTCCGGGGCAGGCGTCGGTCCCGGCGTCGCAGCCGATTGGCCACTTGGTGCGCTACCGCGCGCTTCACCCGCCGCGGACGCCTCGGGGGTTTCGGGAGTGGGAGTGGGGGTGGGCGTAGCTGTGGAGGAGGTTGTCGGCCTCGGCGTCCGCTCCGCGGCGGGAGCCGGCGAGGGTGCGACGCCGGGCGCCAGGGCAGACGGAGCGGAACCAACGGCGACGCTGGTGGTGGTGCCCGCCGGCAACGTGACACTGATGCCGCCGGCATCGGTCTCCACGGTCCCGTCGGTGGCCACGATGATCGTGTCACCATTCGCGTCTACCACGACGAATGATCCTGAGCCCGCCCGGATGACCGACGCCATCGCGGCGCTGTGCACTTCGTAGCGGCTGCCCGCCGATAGGGCCCGGGACACCGAGTACCACGCGCGGCCAAGCGTCTGTCGCATGCGGACGACGATGTCGCCCTCCTGGGCCCCGATGAACTCGATGACGAGCTCACTGTCCACGTCGAGAAGCACCGTCGAGCCATCGCGGTACGTGATGAGCGCGCTTCCGCTTGAATCCGTCCGGATCGCGTCGCCGCTCTGCACGACGCGCTCCGTGGCGACCTCGAGCAGCGCCCTCTCCCGCGTGACCGTCACGCGCAGCGCAAGCGGGTTGACCAGCGCGGACTGCGCTTCGGCCGGCGCGGCGTGTAGCGCCGCGAAAGCCACCAGAACGAGGCCCACACAGCCAATTGCAACAACGAGTCGTATCGGTTGCGGCACCGCTACAAAGCCTGCGTGTAAGCGCAGCACCGGCGATCACCCGACCAGGGGAGTCGCGCTTTCGTGGTGGTATCGCGGCGGCGAGACTGTGCGTCGCTCGCGCATCGGACGCTGCCCTCACCACCCTTGTACTCTGCCTTTCCGTTCATGCGCCACCTTCCGCGCGTGCTGATCACCACCGTCCGCCGGAAGCCTGCGGATCTCCGCCGTGCCGGCTGACCCGAAGGCGCGCGGATTCCGGTTCGGTGTTCAGCTGACAGGTGCGGATTCGCGCGACGCCTGGATCGATAAGGCCAAGCGAGCCGAGAGCCTTGGGTACTCGGTCGTGACGATCGTCGATCACATGGGCGATCAGCTCGCTCCGATGCCAGCTCTCACCGCCATCGCCATGTCAACCACATCCATTCGAATAGGCCCGATGGTCCTTGCGAACGACTGGCGGAATCCGCTCCTTGTCGCAAGGGAGGCGGCCACGCTGGACTGGCTCAGCAACGGACGGCTCGAGTTAGGGATCGGAGCCGGCTGGCTGACGACGGACTACGAGCAGCTTGGGATCCCCTACGACCGGCCCGGAGTTCGCGTCGAGCGGATGATGGAAGCGCTTCCGCTCATCCGGGATCTCCTCTCGGGAGAGCGGGTCGACCATTCCGGTCCTTACTACCGGCTCAAGAACGCTTCGTGCTTCCCGCGGGCGGTGCAAAAGCCCCATCCCCCCATCGTGGTCGGCGGCGGATCGCGGCGGTTGCTCGCCTTTGCCGGCGAGCTCGCCGATGTCGTGAACGTTCATACCAATCTCGGCGCTGAGAGCGTCGTCGGCGACCAGTCAAAAGCGGACATCAGCACCGCGGCCGCTCGGCGTCGATTCGATTGGGTCCGCGAAGGCGCGGGAAACCGCCTGGAGCAGATCGAGCTCGGGCTGCGCATTTTCGCCGCGTCCGTCACCGATCGGCCCGAGGCCGCCGGAACAGAGCTCGGCCGACGTTGGCAACTGAGCGCCGGCCAGCTTCTGGAGAGCCCATATGCGCTGATCGGCAGCCTGGATCAGATCGCCGAGGGGATCCTCGAGCGGCGGCAAGAGTTCGGCGCGACCTACTTCACCTGGAACGAATCCGAGATGGAAAAGATGGCTCCGATCGTGAGGCGTCTTGCGGGGTGAACGGCGGTCCCGTCGATCGCGCGCGAGCCGCGCGCGGTCAACGCGGCGGTAGGGAGGGCAGCGGGCCGGTCCAGCGTTCGGCCGTAGGCGGGCCCGACGGGTCTCCGCGAAGGACGACCGTCCCGATCACGCGATCGCCGACCCCGATGAACACGACCCACGCGCGAACGGGCGGATCGCAATTCGCCGCTGGACATCCGGCGTCGGCAACCACGCGGGCCGACTCGTTGATGTTGAGCGCGACTCGGGCGGCCTCGACGTACCCCTCGCAGTCCCGCTTGCTGAGCGCGCCACAGCTCACGGATGCGACGGCGGCAGGCGGGACCGGCGCGGTGGAGGGTGTGCAGCCGACGAGCGCGGCGACGAACACCGCCACGAGCGCGACATCGCGACGGACGCGGTCAGGGACTGCAGGTGAGCTGCGCGTTGGCCCAGTCCCCGTGGTTCGTAGAAGTTCGGCCTGCAACACCAGCGAGGCCTCAACGCTTGAGATCTCATCGACCCCCACGCTTGCGGGTGGTGAAGGTCCAGGTCTTGTCGAGGGCGAGCGCGTTGCCGGCGGCGTCCTTCACCCCGGAGGCACCGCCCTTGACCGTCGCGAGGTAGGTCGTCGCGGCGGCGAGGCTGGCGCTCGGGTGGAGCGTCACGGTGAGGCTCACCGGGTCGTAGTTCACGCTCGCGGCGAGGAGCGGCGTGGTGCCCTGGACCACGAGCGTGACGCTCGAGGTGCTGATCGAGGAAGCGGTCATGGCCTCGCTGAAGGTGGCGGTGATGTTCGCAGCGACGGCCACTCCGGTCGCGCCGGTGGCCGGGGAGGTCGTGGTCACCGTCGGCGGGGTGGTGTCGGGCGGCGGCGCGCCGCCGCCGCAGGTGAGCTGCGCGTTGGCCCAGTCCCCGTGGTCGTAGAAGTTCCCGTCGCCGCCGTCGGTGACCACCAGGCGCAACGTGGTGCGACCGGCGACGTCGACGCTCAGCGCCTTGGTGGCGGTGGCGGCGCCCATGGTCCCGGAGTCATAGAGCTTGGTGGTGTCGCCCCAGACCTGGAACACCAGCGAGGCCTCGACGCTTGAGATCTCATCGTCCACCCCCACGCTGGCGGTGAAGAGCGAGCAGGCCCCGGCCATCGCGTAGTCGACCTCCGAGGCCGCGTGGGTGCCCAGGCCCTTGGCGTAAGTCACCCCGTTCAGGGTGAGCGGGGCGCCGTCTCCGGCCAGGTTCTCGCCGTTGGAGCGGTCCTTCTCCACCGGACCCCAGCCGTTGGCCACCTGGGTCCAGGCGAGGTCCGAGAGATAAGAGGTGGTGTCGGCTGCCGCCGCGGTGGTGAAGGTCCAGGTCTTGTCGAGGGCGAGCGCGTTGCCGGCGGCGTCCTTCACCCCGGAGGCACCGCCCTTGACCGTCGCGAGGTAGGTCGTCGCGGCGGCGAGGCTGGCGCTCGGGTGGAGCGTCACGGTGAGGCTCACCGGGTCGTAGTTCACGCTCGCGGCGAGGAGCGGCGTGGTGCCCTGGACCACGAGCGTGACGCTCGAGGTGCTGATCGAGGAAGCGGTCATGGCCTCGCTGAAGGTGGCGGTGATGTTCGCAGCGACGGCCACTCCGGTCGCGCCGGTGGCCGGGGAGGTCGTGGTCACCGTCGGCGGGGTGGTGTCGGGCGGCGGCGCGCCGCCGCCGCAGGTGAGCTGCGCGTTGGCCCAGTCCCCGTGGTCGTAGAAGTTCCCGTCGCCGCCGTCGGTGACCACCAGGCGCAACGTGGTGCGACCGGCGACGTCGACGCTCAGCGCCTTGGTGGCGGTGGCGGCGCCCATGGTCCCGGAGTCATAGAGCTTGGTGGTGTCGCCCCAGACCTGGAACACCAGCGAGGCCTCGACGCTTGAGATCTCATCGTCCACCCCCACGCTGGCGGTGAAGAGCGAGCAGGCCCCGGCCATCGCGTAGTCGACCTCCGAGGCCGCGTGGGTGCCCAGGCCCTTGGCGTAAGTCACCCCGTTCAGGGTGAGCGGGGCGCCGTCTCCGGCCAGGTTCTCGCCGTTGGAGCGGTCCTTCTCCACCGGACCCCAGCCGTTGGCCACCTGGGTCCAGGCGAGGTCCGAGAGATAAGAGGTGGTGTCGCTCGCGCTGAAGACAGCCACGTAGGTCGCAGGGAATGCCGGTGCCGTGATGGTGTGCGTGCCAGCCCCTCCATCGGACCACGACCCGAACGCGTAATTCGTTCCGCTGAGTATCTGGGGTGAGGTCGCGGTCACCGTGTTGGCTGAGCCAATGATCACGGTCCGCGTGAACGGCGTGGAGGTCGAGCCATAGTCAGCGACCGAGACGATCAATCCCGTGGGGTTGGTCTGGAAGGTCAGACCCACAGTCTGCGGATCCAACCGGAGGCTCGCGGTCGAGGTGAGCCCGCTGCTGTCGGTGGCCGTGAGAATGAGCTCGAGATACGACGGATAGTCGTGGTCAGGGGCCGCGAAGGTTCCCGACGCAACCGCGCTGAATGTCTGGACGATGTGCGTATGGCAGTTGGACGGGCAGTGGTGCAGGACGACCGTCCAGTCGAGCTTTGACGGAGGGATGATGCCGTCCTGTGGGTCGGTGGCATGACCGGAGAAGGCGATCGGGTCGCCGACCTTCCATTGCGTGCCCGCGGCGGGCGAATCGATCAGCGGCGTGGGCGCCGCGTTGTTCACGTTAATCGTGACCGTCGCCGTGTCGCTCAGGCCGCCGGGGTCGGTGACGCGGAGCTGCGCGATGTAGGACCCGTTCGTGGTGTACGTATATGTGGGATTCGCAGCCGTCGAATCGCCGAACGTGCCGTCACCGTTGAGGTCCCAGCTGTACGTCAGCGTGTCGCCTGGGTCCGGGTCGCTCGAACTCGCGCCGCTGAACGAGACGACGAGCGGCGGAGGGCCACTGGTCGGCGCGGCAGAGATCACCGCGATCGGATACCGGTTCGCGCCATATGTGATCCGGTGGATCGCGCCGCCCTCGAAGTCGACGTAAAAGAGATCACCGCCCGGGCCGATCTCGAGATCGACGGGGTTACTCGCGGCTGAAACAAACGTTGCCACCTGACTCGGGTCAGGGAGACCTCCGGTGCCGGCACGCATCACCCAGATGCAATTGCGTGAGTGATCGGCGAAGAAAAGGGCGTTGGTATAGCTCGAGGGGTAGGAGCCCGTGCCGTAGAAGGTCATCCCTGCGATCGCCGAACTCCCGGTGGGGCAGCTCTCGCCCGGTACGACCGTCGCGGCGTGGTCGTAGGAGAGGACCGGACTTGTGACCGCGCCGGACGACGCATACAGGTCCTCGCAGATCGTCAGGTTCAGGACGTCAAAGTCTGCGTAGCGTCCTGCGCCTTCATAGCACGGCCAGCCGAAGTTCTTGATCGGCATCCCGCTCGCGAAGGTCAGCTGGTCGATCTCTTCCCACGTTACCGAGCCGACGTCGCCGATCCAGACGTCGTTCGTGCCGGGCCGGATCGTGAAGCGGAAGGGATTCCGGAAGCCGTAGCCGATCATCCGGTTCTCGTTGGCGTTCGCGCTGCCGCCGAGCGGGTTATCGGCGAGTCCCGCCCCGGTCGAGGGGTCTACGCGGAGGACCGTTCCGTTCAGCACTCGTGGCTCACCCGCCGGCCGCCGCAGGCTCTGGCTTCGAAGCGCTCCGCCTCTGGCCGTCGGCGGGGTCATCGTGCCACCCACTCCGGCGGGCGGATCGCCGCATGGATTCTTCGGCGTCGCTGGGGGATTGCCCACCGTCCCCCCGAACTGGCCATAGTCGGCATTGTTGAAGCTCGCGCCTTCCCCTGCGCTGATGTAGAGCATGCCGTCGGCTCCGAACCGCAGGTCGCCCAGCGAATGGCTTGGGAACTGTTGGCACCAGTCGTTGATGAGCACCTGCTCGGTGCCGGTCATCACGTCGCCCAAGGCCTGGAGCCGCGAGAGGCGGCCGCTGATGACGCAGCCGTCCGTGGTGGCGCCGGGGTTCGCCGGGCAGCTGTCGGGCCAGAGCGGTGCCACGCCCCCGATCGCCGCGTCGTATGCGTAGAGCACGTAGACGTACGGATCGGTGGGAAAGTTTGGGGCGAGGGCGATGCTCATCAGCCCGCGGTCCCAGAAGTCGTGGACGTTCGTGCTCAGGTCGGCAAACAGGGTCGGCGTAACGTCAGACAGGCCGCTATACACGAGGATCCGACCGCTCTTCTGCGCGACGAAGACCCGACCGTCGTTGGCGAAACGCACGCTCATCGGGTATGTGAGTCCGCCCAGTGCGATCGTGTCCGTGAAGTTGGCGGGCAGCGTGGCCGCGCTTACCGCGGTCAGGAGAGGAACAGACGCGGCAACGGTCGAGGCATTCCGTCCGCCGGCCGCATCGCTCGCGGTCGGCGCTGCGAGCGCCGGTGACGCGAGGAGCATGGCGACCAGAAACGCAACGGCGATCGCGGCCGGGTGACGTTGTCGGAATCGGGTCGTAGCTGCGCTCACGATCGTGTGCCCTTCCCCCCGCGCTCGAGTGACGCTCTGCAGGCTACTCTCCGAGCCAACAAGCGAGCAGACAAGGGCGCGAATCCTTGTCGCGCTGGGTTACGCCAGGGGCCTGATCACGAAGGTGCGCGGCGCCTCGATGCACTCGCGAAGGTGCGCGGCGCCTCGATGCACTCGCGTTCG
>Ga0209056_10003052_pt1 | contig 17960 bp, 11 predicted proteins | sample GraSoiAngelo_114_FD_185876 | JGI IMG/M metagenome (GOLD analysis project Ga0209056, IMG submission 185876) | Grasslands soil microbial communities from the Angelo Coastal Reserve, California, USA - 14_0903_13_40cm (SPAdes) (version 2) | ecosystem: Environmental > Terrestrial > Soil > Grasslands... | reverse complement strand
GCCATGTCACGGCCGTCGTGTAGGTGTTCGTCACCGTCGCGGTAAACTGTTGCATGCCCCCGGCTCCCACCGTCGCCGACGTAGGCGAAATCGTGACGCTCACCGCTGTGGGCGCCGTGATGGTCACCTGTGCCGAGGCTGACTTTGTGGCGTCCGCCTGAGACACTGCCGTCACCGTCACTGTGGCCGGACTCGGCACCACCGCCGGCGCTGTGTACAGACCCGCACTCGAAATCGTCCCTGCCGTGGCATTGCCTCCCGGCACCCCGTTCACCTGCCAGGTCACTGCCGTGTTATTGGTGTGCGTCACCGTCGCGGTAAACTGCTGCGTGCCCCCGGCTCCCACCGTCGCCGACGTAGGCGAAATCGTGACGCTCACCGGAATAGTCGACACGCTCCCACAGCCAACGATCTCTAATACACTCATTGCCACTCCGCCCAGCCACACGCAAGACGCAAGTAGTCGTATCGGTTTTCGTTTGCCACCACGGCCAGCAGTTTTCATTGCATCCCAGGACCTAGCTTGTCTTACGGTCGGCTATACAATCGAAGCAGTATCTTCATGCGCTTGCAGCACCACGTCGTTGCTCTTGCTGCGTTCCGCCCGTGGTGGGCTGGCCAGGCTGAGGCGTAGGTCGTATGCTACTTCATCGATGATATCCGGCGGCACACTGGTTAGTTGTCTTGCGAAGGCGGTGATCAAGGCGTTTTCGCAAACTGTGTTGATCAGTCGTGCCACACCCCCAGAATGATGAAAGACTCTTTCGATCGTTTCCTCGCCAAACAAGTTACACGCTTCAGAAGGGGTGCCCGCAAGCTGCAGCCGATGCCGTATATAACCGCTCGTCTCTTCTAAGTCTAATGGTTCAAGGTGAGAACGCAACGCTATCCTTTGTTTCAGTTGCCTAAGCTTAAAGGAATCCAGCTTTTCGTCGAGCTCGGGCTGCCCCACAAGCAATATCTGGAGCAATTTCTCTTCGTCTGTCTCCAGATTACTCAGAAGCCGGATCTCTTCGAGGAGCTTGATCGAGAGGTCCTGGGCATCGTCCACCACAATCATAGTGGTCAATTCTCTCTGATGGCGGGCAAGAAGATATTTGCGGAGGTCTTGCAGAACTTCGCCCTTGGTTTTGCCCGATACCGCAAGCCCGAATTCCGTGGCAACGTAGTGCAGGAACTCCAGCGTTGACAAGCGACTATTGAAGACATAGGCGCAGGCAGTGTCGTTATCCTTGAGCATTCGCAAAAGACAACGGATTAGCAAGGTCTTGCCGGTACCAACGTCCCCGGTCAGTGCCACGAACCCTTTCCGCCGATGAACACCATAGTAAAGGGCAAGCAAGGCCTCTTGATGTCTCCTGGTGAGAAACAGAAAAGAGGGATCGGGGGCAATTTCAAAGGGATTAAGCCGCAATTTGTAAAATTCCTTATACATAATTTTGGGAGAGACTTTGTGATCTTGACTTCACGATGCCCCTCACTGTCCTGCCTTAGTGTCTGAAGCTTGTTGCTGGTGTATGTGGTAGATACGGAGAACTTCGTTCTCAAAAAACACATCGGCATTGGAGTGGTATTGCCGGTAGCTCTCACAGAGTTGTAGCGCCGCTGCCTCCAAGCTGGCTCGACCTCCCGGTGAGCGATAATTGCGGTAAGTGGGGTCGGTCAGCACGGAGAAAGAGACGGTCTCAGGTTCGCGCGAGAAAATCTGAAACGGTTTCTTCTCAACATAAATAAACAAATCTTCCCGTGCATCCTGAAAGCGGAACTCCGGGCTCGAGACCTGGCTGCGATATTTCTCGACAAATCCGGCCAGATCTTCATGCCCTCCCAAGCCAAATGTTTCGGCTAACTGCTCAACAGGGGCTGCCACAACCCAGGTCTGCCGGGCAAATCTATGTGCGATTTCCTCAGTCACACGGGCTGCGGCTTCATACTCGAGGCATCGGCCGAGCAACCTTTGCGGTGGTAACCAAATCACAGCAACGCCCAGACAGGCAGTGAGAAGTACTGTTTCAGCCCTCCTGCTGGCGCGGGCGGCTAATTCCGTTTCTATAAACGCAAAGAAGCAACCCACGAGGATGGCGGCGGCAACCGGTAAGATCGTGCGCATTTCGTCAGGGATAGTGATGCCGGTGGACAAAGTCGCGCCAGCCACCAATCCATAACACAGCAGCACGAAAGCCAAGAGGCCCGCCATTGGTCGAAGAAGCAGAACCCCAGCCGCCATCACCAATACTAGGAGTAAGACCTGCGAAACGATGCCGGTCAACAACAGGCAGCACGTGAAATCCAGCAATGAATCCCAACCCCGTGAGTTCCTATACCAATCCGCGAGAAAAACGAGAGCTAAGAGAAGGAATAGCGAGCCGAGTGCAAATTCGGGCATGGCTCGGATGGTTGCTGGGGAACCGCTGAAGACACTCTCAATTTTCTCCGTCGCGGAGACCGCCACGCCCATTTGGTTTCTGGCAGGCGGGAACACAGCTGCTCCTAAGCAGTAAATAGCAGCGACGCAGGCAACCCCCGCGCGGGCGCATACCTGAATGAGCAAGCCAGTGGCCAGAATAACTAACAGGCCGATTGCCGGTGTGAGGAAACGCGTTACCTGGGTGGGATCCGTACTGCTAAGCAAAGATGTGGCTGCGATCACCGCCGGAAAGACGAACGGTCGGCCGGCCGGGTGGATATTGAGCATCAATTCTCGTGCACGTAACAGAGTAGAGTATTGCTCAGGTTGATCAAAACGAAGTTCCCGCACCGCATGCTCGGCGCGTAGAACGACGGTTGTTCCCAGCGCCACGGCAAAGCATGCGACCAGCAGTTCCCTGCCTTCCAGGGCTTTCAGCCACGAATTTAAGCGTAGTCCCCAAGGCGGGCGAGCCGAGGTGGGCGAGAGCTTGCGCGGCAGGAGGAACTGGCCAAACGACCGAGACTCAACTTGGCGTAATATGTTTATCGTGGCTGCTTGCAGGTTCGTCAACCAACGGCGAGGCATCCCGGCACTCTGGCGAAACCAACTGACGGCTATCGCGCCAAAAAAAAGCAAAACAAGCGTGATCGCACCGAGCACCCGCAAACTGCTCAAGAGAAAAACTAGGATCGTCACACCTAGCACGGTACGGGCCCAGTTGCCGGCAATCCGAATCACCCGGGGAGAATTCGGCCTGCCCGAAAAGAGATGTGTTGGAAGCCATAAAAACACTGCAAGGAAGACGCCGATGATCCAAAGAGCCTTTAGTGCATCCAGAGCGAGCATCAGGAGGTCTCACGAAATGGAATAATGATAATCGGGGTGGCGCAAGACACGTCGAACCGCCGCGTTAGATATCCACAGAACGACAGCGGACCCGGCGAGCAGCCCGACAGCGGCATATTGCGCTCCGCACAAATGGCTGAGCCCATATCCAGTTAGCAGGTTCACTGCGACCCCCAGTGCAAAAGCCAGCGAGGCCGTCGAAATAGCGTTTACGCTGGCCAAAATTATGATTTCTAGCAAAGCCACGCTTAGCATGAGATAACCGAGACCGCCGAGCACAGCGGTCTCCAACAACCTGGGGGCAGGGGCTAGGCTGCTCAAACGAGAGAAGGCGAACCAAGCGCTCAAGGAAATCACAACGAACGCAGTGAAGATAGCTAACATCGATTTCGAGTGACGTTTCCACAGACTTACTATCAGTTGGTCGCTGGCGGCTTGCGGCAGTTCCGCAGCCAGCCTTCGCCAGAACCGCAAGAACGAATCAGCGAGATACTCCACAAGCGCGGCGGTAATCAGGAAAGCTAGCAGTACCAGATCTGTGCCCTTCTTATATGCGGCGTCTATTCCAAAACTTAAGCCGGAAACCCATGGAACCGCGCTTCCCGCGGTCAGTCGGTCGGCAAAGAGAAAGCTGAAATAAACGGTTCCGTAGACATAGAATTGCACCAGCGAGATGAGCATGACGCCGCCTCGTGGACGAGCGCTATACTTGCTCTCCGGATGCTTTTTCTCTGCGTGATAAGAACCGGCCAGCACACAACCGAGCGCGAGCCCTACTGCCAGCGACGGACAGAGTATCAACAGAATGGTTGTTCCCAAGTTTAAGAGAATTTTTATCAAACCAATAGTTAGAATGCTGAGAAAAAAAATGACCGGGATACTCCAGCCGATCCCCTGCACAGAAAGCACGGCGCACAGCATCCACAGAAGGCTTAGAGCCAGGTAGTTGATGGCCGCCAGCACAAGGTAGTTTCCGGCAAATAAATGAAAGTAAGAACCCACCATTATCCCAAGCAAGGTCAGAAAAAGAGTGGTAGTGAGCCCAATGTTCACGAGTGACATGTAGGTACGATGCGCCAAAACGGGTTCTTTCAGCCCGTAATAAAAGTTCCCGCTGCGGAAGATCATCTGGACGAATCCGCCTGTCGTTATAAGACTGCCAATCAGAGAAAGACTTAACGCTCCGCCGATCTCGGGGGAAACCCGCAGAGCGTCCGGTCGCAAGTACTCCAAGGTCAGCATCACCATCCAGGGGATAGCGTAGGCCAAGCTGAGTGAAAACTTGCGCAGCGCGCATCTTGTTTCTTCCCAGAGGGAAAGCCGCTCACCCTTCTGGCCGACCCTCTGATCCGGCACGGGGTTTTGCTGGAGACGCGCGAAGAGATGCTCGGCTAAAGAAAAGATATCCGGGAAGCCCCACTCGCGCGCGGACCGATCGGTATGCCCCAAAGACTCAATCAGGGCTGCAACCTCGCGGGCATGCACGACCTGTGCCGTACTTTCCTGCGCATCCATCAGCAGGACTTTGTCCTCTTTATGATTCATGCGCCTCCCCCGCAGGTCAAAAGTGATCCTCCTCGGGGAGAAGTCAACAAGGTTTCGACGTCCTTTGGTTTCACGGAGCTATCGGAGGGGACAAGATGAACAGAGTGAGTAGCGGTATCGCCGACAACTAAAAAATTGCCCGCTTTCCTCCAGAAGCGCGTGTTATCAGAACCGACCGCGGATGACTGTTCGAAAGCGCGAAGCATGGTACTTTCCAAGCGGCATCGACGATCAGGTAGAGCGTTGCTCAGAGCAGCAAAGTTCGGTTCTCCCCAGCTAAAACCATCCAGGCCGTAGAGAATGGCAGTCCACCATGCATAATTGAACTTTTCCGCACTGAAAGGCTCCTGCTCCGTCGTTGTGGTGGTGGCAAAAATGTGGGCCCCGAAGCGTCGACGATACTTGAGGGCTTGGTTCAAGCGTGCCTGCCACTCGGATGCACTCTCATAGTTTCCATTTCTCACTTGAAATGATTCCAGCAGGAAAAGATCACGCCGGTCTAAGAGTGGAGGCAAGTGTTCAGGATTCTTGGCGGTACCATTCGCGTAAGGGAGCTTGTCTTCAAGACTGAAAATATGGTCCAGAAAGTACGCATTCATGAACGCGCTGAGACCGAGCTCATGGATGATCCTGACGGCCATATTCTGTCGCTGGCGAGTGACTACGGCAAAGTCGTAGCCGGCCTCATCCAGGAAAATGCCGGCCACACCCATATGCTTCCACAGGCGCGCGCGCTCTTCCAATTCTCTGGACGTGAGAGATATTTCTTGGCCCTTACGAGATGGGATCTCACCCAAGCAGACATAGCCGTAAAAGCGCGTTCCTGACCTGCGATCCCGGACGGCCTCCATGATCCGGAGGGCCTTCTGGTGCTCCTCCGGGTCCCCCGGAGGGTAGCGCCCGGACTGCTTGTCCGGGAACTCCAGGCCATCGCCCAAGATCACCACGTCGTATGCGCTGAACGCACTCGCTGCTTTCTCCACATCTCCGTTGGCCCCATTTACCAAACTGGGATACCCGTAATAGATTGCCAGGCGCGCGGCGGCAGTAGCAGCGGGGACGGTGCTCATGGTGAAGAGCAAGCTTGATCCTGCGAGCGTAATAGTAGCCAACCCTAACCGAGACAACAGCACACACACTCCGATCACGAGCTATAAGCCGGCAAGAACTCCTGGGGCCGGCACGACAGCAAGTCGCAGTAAGTGCTTCCGTAGGAATTCAAGAATTGTTTCTCCGTAAAATGTTTTAGGACGCGCGCCCGAGCCATCTGGCCCAATCGTTCGCGTTCGGCCGCATTGCCGAGTAAGAAAGAAATTGCTCCGGCCATCGCCTGCGGTGTCCTGGCGGGCACCAGCAGCCCACAATCCCCTAGAGCCTCTCTCACCCCTCCTACGTCGGTAGCAACTATCGCGGCACCGCACGACATGGCCTCCAGCACAACGTAGGGAAAGGCCTCTGAAATACTCGGGAAAGCCATGACATCGGCGTCGCTGTACACTTTCCATGGTTCTGTTGTGGACCCCGCAAAGGTGACGCAGTCGTGCAGATTGAACTCATCGACCTTGCACCGGCAGGAATCGAAATATTCTCGGTCGGCAGGCGTCCCATAAAAGCTTACTTCCAGGTTGTCGAACTTGGGTTTGAGCATGGCAGCCGCGTCAATCAGATCGAGCTGGCCTTTCAGGGGATAAATAAGGCCGACAGTCGAAACCCGTGCCCGGCCGCTGTTTTTCTGCCTACAGGGGTAGAATTTCTCGGGATTAACTCCGTTGAAGATCACCTTGATGCGGCTGTCGGGCACGCCTAGATGCTTTTCCCAACGCGAATTGTAGGCGCACACCGGGACGACCAAGTCGGCAAAGTAATAATTTAGTTCCACAACGTTTTCAACCACTCGGTAAAGGAACCAACGAACAAAGAATGACTTCACTTGACGACGCAGGTTCAAATATTGCTCGCGCAGGTAGACCCCATGCTCAGTGAGCACAAAAGGTGTGCCATTCGCGAGTTTTGCCAGCACGCAGGGCAAGCCACAGAAAGATGCCGCCGATGAATGTGCGATGTCTGCGGAAGGAACGGGGAAGTGAAGCACCATCAGCCAGTGATACAGCAAACGGTAAACTTGCTTCACTTCTTCGAGAGTTGGCTGTTCCGTGGGCTGAGGACGACACGCCCATGCAGCGCGCACCGCGTACTGAACCACGTTCCACACCTCTGCGGAGTTCATGGTTTTCTGGTAGTCGAACCATTGAAAGTAACTATGCAATTTGAGCAAGAGTTGGCCAAGTTCTTCCTTGTCACAATTAGGGGAGAGCAAAAGGAAGAGAAATCGCTCGAAGATTGGTTTGAAACGGGCAGCGATGACTTGTGGCGTGGTATTCCATAGATTGCGCAGTACCACAGAATTGGATTGATGACATGAATATTCTGCGGGCTGTAGGAGGCCCCATTGCGGCACTTTAATCAGTTCCCGCACATTGGGCGCAAGGTCGTATTTTGACTGCGGGGACGGGTTGGTAACCACGGCGAGCACGGTGAAGTCAATATTTGGCAAGTCGTGCGTGAGCCGGTGGCACCAAGTGCTCACACCCCCGGTATAAAAAGGATACGTTCCTTCGGTTGCCAGTAGAACGGAAATCGGTTCTTGGCGGCTCATGGCTTCACAAACCTAACCTCTGCCGGCTGACCCGCCACCAGCAGAAGAGTTGGATTATCGAATTCGACTTCGACGACGTGCGTCATGTTCTGAGACGGGAGCGGATTGATGGTTCTGATTCTGCCCTGCACCTCGCGAGAGGAAAAGGAAGACAGCCCCACTTGAGCCAATTGGCCGACTCTCAGCTCCGAAATCATCTGTGCTGCCACCGGGACTTCCGCGATCATCCGATCCAGTTTCGCCAGCCGCGCAAGGACCGCGCCACCAGGAACACGATCTCCCAAGCGGATGGGGATTGCGGAGACCACACCGGCTGTCGTGGCACGCACGACGGTTGCATCGGCCTGCTGCTTGGCGCGCTCATAGTTCACCTCGGCCTGGCGCAATTGCCCTTGTAGTTCCTGTCGAGTAACCTTGGCTTGCAGGTTGGCCTGATCGGCCTGATCGTGCGACAGCTTCGCTGATACAGCCGCCAGTTCTTTGGCGTTTTCCAGGTCATCCCGGGCCATGCGCAGTTCAGTGCCTCGAGCATCCAGCTCTTGTTGCGCAGTGAGACCGGCTTCGAACAGTTTCTTGGTGCGGCCGTAGTTGAGCAAGGCCTGGTCGTAAGCAGCGGCGGCCCGTTCCGGAGAGTCCCGCCATTGCCGCGTAGGAACTAACTGCTCTTGGCGTTGCGATATGGCCACACGGGCGTCCGCGTCGGCCAGCTGTACGCGAAATTTGTCAAGTTTTGTCTCGGCCGCCTCGAGCTCGACACTCGCCTGTTTGACGGTCAATTGCGCTTCGCGATCATCCATACTCAGAAGCTGCTGACCCTTTTGCACAGTATCGCCCACCTTGACCGAAATGTTGGCCACCGTGCCGGTTGACTCCGCAGTGATCTGGATCTCACTGGCCGGGCGCACTGTGCCTTCAAATGTGACACCGTAGCCCGCCTGGCTGTTGGCAAATGCACTTCCATGCGGGTGGAATGCATGGTTCGTTCCCAACAGCACCAGCGCCGTCACAAAGAAGGCGAGGATCAAGTAATTTCTGATCTTCTTATGTGACAAGTTGACGACGTCAGGAAACTGGACGGTTTGGTTTTTCAGCCTGCCGAACAGATCGGCGTTTGAGGGAACGACGACCGTCGGCAACACCTCGGAGGAGCCATCCGTGGGCTCCCTCCCCGCGGGCGACAAAGATTTTAGCTTGTCCACCCCGGTGTGGTGCGCGACGGTCAAGGCCTGGAATATTCGGCTCACGGTAAATCCTTCTAACTGTCTAAAGCACGGGCAGTATTATCGTTTGGCCCCTGCTCACCTGGACGTGCGAGATGTGTTGTCCTCCATAGGTTTCCGCTCCGACGCCGTTCAGGCCGGTGATGGGGATGATCGCGCTCGGAACAGTAGCTGTCGCGGGCACCGTGATGCTGATCGTCAGATTGGACCCAGAGAGGCTGGTGAGGCTTGCCGTCGCGGTCGACAGGTTGTAGGCGTTGCGATTTTGCATGTTCTGCCCCAACTGATCGAGCGTTGGGCTGACTACTGGAAGATTGTAAAGCTGTTTGTACTTGCTGAAAGCCTGATCATAGGCATCACTGATCAGCGAGTGACCCTGTCCGTCATAGTCGTGCAGATTGTTCTGATGGAACATCTGCGGATCCATGTCTCCCATCAGCATGCCCGTGACGAAGCCTGAACTCACGTAATCGAGAATCTGTGCTGCGGTGAAGGTGTTGTAGGGTGGTTGCACGGGATTGTTGTAGATGCAGGAAAACTCCGCCTGATCGTCGGCCCAGTTAACGGCGTTGAAGAAAATATCGTTGGGATGTCGCGGCACTTCGTAAAGGCTGGGGGCATAGCTGTTCACCATGCCTACATTGGGCGATGGATTTGGTCCGTTATTCGCCTGTCCGATGACCGAGGTGTCGGTCACCACGAACCTGACTCCGTCTTGAGCCAGATAAGTGGGGACCAAAGGATCGTTCAGACCCGTGACCCCCGGAGTCACGAGGTTCGCCGGGTTGAAGTCGCTCAAGTGAATAGGGCTGACCGTGTCACGGGGATCTGGGTCTAGGTTCTGCCCCGTGCCGGTGGCTACGTACTGGTTTGTAAGAATCTCCAGGTCGATAGAATCTACTTGTGGAGTGTCTGGATCACCACCAGGATCAGACTTATGCAAACCGTTCAGGCTGTTGGGGTGATCGTAGGTGTGACTTATCCAGTGAAAGTACTGTTGGTAGTTCTGCACGTTGGTGGTCAAGGTGTCATTCGCAATCCCCGCGGCGGGAAGGCCGGTCCAGTCGGTGTTGCCGGTGGTGCCGACGCCGTTGAAGGCCAGGGTTAGTTTGAAATTTGAAAGTAAGGGGTCGCTTTGAATCTTGTTCTGCCAAGCCACGAGCGAAGTCATGTCAGCGGAGTTGATCCTAAAAAACGGCAGCGAGGTGGCATCTGGGGGCGTGCGATCGTGAGTTATGGGATCGGTGCACGGTGTGCCGGGTATCCATTCCGAGCCATTGATGAAAAAGTCGTCCACCTGTGCGGCGGCGTACACGTGGTATTCGCCGAGGAAGATGCCCTTGGTGACCCAGTTGATCAGACCATACGCCAAGACTAAATCGTGCATCAGATACGGACTACTGTCGAAGGTCTGAGTGAGATATTGCCGTCCGTCGCCAAGAGTGTAGATCAGCGAGAGAGCATAACCGGAGGCGTCCGTTAGCAAGGGCGTCACCGAAGCCCCCGCCGGCAAGGCGGCAGCATTCAGAGGCGTGCCCTGATAGATGTAGGCGTTCGAGAGGACCAGCGGTGTGGCGGTGTTCGCGTACCCGAAAACTGACGCCCCCGCAGAGGTAAAGCTAGCGCTATCGGTACCGGCAGAGGTAATGACTTTGCTATAAGGATAGTTGAACCCAAAGTCGTTGTTCGGATACATGTACCAGTTCAGCTGGCGCACCCCAAACGTTTGTTCATAGGAGGTCAGGATGGCCATCCCCGGTAGCGTATAGACGTAAGCGCCATAGGCAAAGATCACGCCCTGGTAGTAACCGTGGCAGCTGCCATCGGACAACATTGCGGAAGTGATTCCTCCGGTGTGGACGGTCATGTCCAACACGTCGTAAGGCGTGCCCACATAGTCGAGGATCTGCTTGATGGCTGGATAATCCGACTCCGTTTTTCCATTGGTGACAACCAGTAGCTTCATGTCGATCGTAGTTGTCGAGCAGGAAGTCGGGAGGGGCGCGGGAAGCTGGGCTTGCGCGGTTTGTATTGCGACCGAGAAGAGCCCAAAGTAGGCGACCAGGACGCCGGCGGAAATAGCACAAAAGCGGGATGGCTGGTTCATACAATACCTCCGTTACTTCAGAAATCGGGCCCGGACTTCAACGCTAGGCTCGGCAAGTTGCACGGCTGCCACCGAGTAGGCCAGTTCAGCGGAGCAGGATGATCTCTGCCCGGGTAGCGTCGGCTACACACCGGGGAAGTCGCAATCAGGCTAGCGAACAGCAAAAGAGCCCGCAATCCGGTAATTGTTCCAGTTGGCCCAACGAAAAGTTCTGCCTGCAAAGGGTTTAGTCGATTGAATTAGTCCATTAGATTAGAGCTATAGACTACGCGGGTAGGCGTAATGGTAGATTCATCCCCGCTGATCATTCTTGGGAAGCTTGAGTGCTTCGACCTCTTCAATGGGCCTCTTGTCCGCTCGAACAATGACTCAAGGCGGCGGAACCAGCACGTTTTATTCCTTCCGGAGGATGGTCGCCGCTCCGCGCGTAAAGCGAGGCGCGCGGATGGGACTTCGAAGCGCACTCCTTGCGCGTGCTGCAAATAGGCAACGATCTCAAACAAGTTGCGAGCCAGTGCGACTCCTAATCCGTTAATGGGCCTCCCCACGAGCTCAACCGATGACAGTGCATTCCATCCCCAGCAGTTGACCAAGCTTGCTCAACTTGCTGGAGATATGGCCGATGCCGATCGCGCAATGATGCGCTGGGCCTTCGGCGTTCCAGGCATTCATGAATGCTCTCGCTCCCATCGAAAAACGGTAGCGGCTGTTGGTGTTACCAATCTCGAGAATCGGGCCGGGCTCGGAAACGGCGTCGGCGACCAGCAATTTAAGTTTTCCGTCAGCCGTTTGAACAACTGCAAGCAATGTTACGGGACCATGCTTAATGGACATCTCAACGGAGAGCCCGCGGCCCACCTTGCCGTGATACACACCCAGCGGGCGAACCTTGGTCTTGCCTTGGGCAATGGCGATGTGGCCTGGTCCGTCGTGGCCCATGAGGATCACATCGTCGTTGAAATCGCAGGCGTAATACTCCGTGAAAGAACCCCCAACTCCGAAGCAATCCATTATCTTCATGGCTTGAGCGTTCTTGATCTCGTATTCGCCGGCCACCGGTATGCCTCGTGCCGTAGCCAGACTGGTTCCAAGAATGATGGAGCTGATGGCGTCTTCGTTCTCGGCATTACCTACACCTTTATAGTAGTAGGCAAGGGATCCGAGCTTGTGAATCTCGATGAGACGATCCAGCGCCACTGAAGTGCGCGCGGCACGTTCCAATTCGACCGGCGGACAGTCCGGTTGCACATCGAAAGTTTCCCGAAAATTCTGGACGCGACTGCTGATCTCCTTGGTCGAGACCTTTCGGCGCAAATCTGCGAGTTCGTCCACCTCGAGCATTTCGATGTGGCCCCCAAAATAAGCGCACTGTTGAGTCAAGTCGGAATAGATGTCAAGCATTCCCCCGTAATAGTGACCCATCACTCCGAGGCGGTTGTGTTCCATCGTGTGGGCAACTCGGCCTGCATCTATCCACGAGGAAATCTCATTCCACGCGAATGGGTCGTTTTCAAGGATTCCGGTGACTTGGAAAAACGGGATGCGGCAACGACGAAATACATTGGCGATTTCAGGCACGGGACAGGCCTGACAATAAGCCAGCCATTCACCGGTCATTCTGGTTCGGTCACCCATTCGATTGAAGGACTTGTAATCAATTGCCGCAGAGGGCGAAAGATTAAGAAGGATCACGGGCACTTTCGCTCTTCTTACCACCGGAAGGACGGTGGACGACAAAGCGTAGGTCGTAACGTATAGAAAGATCAGATCGACATCCTGCCGCCTGAACGCATGACCCGCCGTCTCCGCCTTTTCGGGAGAATCCACCAAACCTAGATTGATAACCCGAACGCCCGTTTCTTGTAGGCGGTGGGCCACCTGCTGGGTGTATCCCGTCAAGCGCTGCTGCAGCCCTTCAAATTGAGGCCAGTAGGCGTCCAGCCCAATTCCGAACAGCCCCACGGTGAATTCGTGGCCCCTAGAGTCCCCGCTCATGTTTACCTGCACCCTCTGGCATGAGTTTCCGATAAGTAGCGCCCATCATACCAGGATTCTATAACGAAAAAAATTTATGCCTCGAGACCCCCCCCTGACGCCTTGGCAGCTTTGCTGATGCATTCCCGGAGGAGCAGCTCATGAAGCGTTCAAATTTATTTCGGTTACTGATTGTTCCTTCGTTTATGCTCGCCGCCCTAGGACAGTCCCCAGCGCAAGATGCTCCCGTCCAAATTACAGTCCATTGGGACAAGATAATACAGGAATCCAGGACAACTCCCACGTTACAAGTGGTCGTAAATCCACCGCTTCGCCGGGGAACCTCGGTGCACGACAACGCCTACCAATCCCTACACGATCTCGGGGCAGATTATGTGCGTTACGTTCCATGGCTGCCGTATCCGCGGCTCGGTGTGGCGGAGTTAGAACCTCCCAAAGATGGCCAGACGTCGTGGAATTTCTCCCTCATCGACCCGATGACAATTGATTTTCTGGAGGCCACCAAGGGGCACTCAGTCGTTCTCAACTTCAGCACCATCCCTCAGTGGATGTACAAGACTGACAAACCCGTGGGGTATCCGGATGATCCGAATAAAGCGGTCTGGGACTACGAGCAAGGGACCCAGCTGCGTGACGCCACGTTCCAGGAAGTTGCCGACTACTATGCTCGACTCCTGGCTTGGTACACCAAAGGGGGCTTTACAGACGAATACGGAAAGCAGCACGAGTCCGGCCATCACTATTCGATTCCATACTGGGAAGTTTTGAACGAAGTGGATTTCGAACATCGCATGACGCCACAAACCTATACTCGGCTGTACGATGCGATCGTCAGAGCCATGAAGAAAGTTCAGCCCGAGCTAAAATTTGTCGGCGTTTCTCTGGCCATCCCCGGCCAAAATCCAGACTTTTTTGAATATTTCTTGAATAGCAAGAACCACGCTTCCGGTGTGCCGATGGACTACATTTCCTACCATTTTTACGCCGTACCTACGGCTGACGAGACGCTAGACATTCAGCAACATACCGTTTTTGCGCACGCGGACGGTTTCCTGAATACGGCCCGCTACATCGAAGCGATTCGCAGGCGACTATCACCCCGAACGGGCACGATGATTAATGAAATCGGGATCATTTCGGCCGATGACATTGCACAAGTCGATCCAAATCACGTGGCAAAACCCATTCCTGATTCGTATTGGAATCTTGCGGGCGCCGAATATGCTTACATTTTTGCCGAGCTCACACGGTTGGGCATTGACGTCGCGGGAGAATCGCAACTGGTCGGCTATCCAACGCAGTTCCCCAGCGTATCCATGGTCGACTGGAACAACGGAAAACCGAACGCCCGTCTGTGGGTATTGAAGCTCTTGCACGACAACTTTGGCGCGGGTGACAAAATTGTGGAGATTGCGCCGGTTAGTCCGGATGCCCCCGATCATCCGTACCTCACTGGGCTTGCCGTGGTAACCAGGACAGGAAAGCACAAGATGCTTCTCGTGAACAAACGCGATCGGAATTTGGATCTATCTATCGCTGGAGCTGTTGGCGGCCACTTCGACTCCGTGGACGTCACCACAGGATTTCAACCCCCTGCTTCCACCACAGTAGCTTCGGAGAAGTTGATGATCCACGGTTTTTCCGTGGGAGTTCTTACTTTCCCTTGAACCATGCTATATGTCTGCCGGGTGTCATCTTGACCGTGAACAACGGCCAAGCGATTCGCCTGGTTTGGGAAAGCCAGGAGGTCCAGTTGCCTAGGGTTGCATTTCAATTGCGAATAAAAGCCGGCAAGGAGGCGGAATATGACGCCGCGCACCGGAATGTTTGGCCCGCCTTGCTATCCAAATTGAAGGAAGTCGGTATTTCCGAATATTCCATCTTCAGGAGAAATCAGGATTTGTTCCTGGTCATGCGGGTCGATGACTTTGACGCAGCCTGGCGCACGCTCGACGAGGACTCAACCAATCTGAAATGGCAACAAGAGATGGCGAAACTATTCGAGGCAGTGCCGGGGCTGAAGCCAGGAGAAAAGTTCGCGATGATGAAGGAAGTATTTTACATGGAGTGACCGGCCCAGTGACTTTACTGGCCTAATCCCAGATTTAAGGTCATTCGAGAGATGAATCGTGGAAGGCAACTGAGTGTCGCTCTGTCAGTGCCAGCAAGTGATTGGCCAGCCAAAACGGATTGCCGTTGGCACAATGCGGCGCCCTTCTCCGTCGATCGTAGAATTGGCCATCCTGGATGGCCGGGAGGAGGTTTTTGCGATTCATGAACTTGCCATTCGGCATTTCCAGGTCCACGCCGCCGTTTGCGCACCCCATCCGATATCATCACCTCATGTCCTTCGACGCCCGCACAGCTTGGATCACTTGCACGGGGCCAAGAAGCCCGGAAGGCTGCAGCGGGGCGTTGGCCTTATAGAACTTCGGCGAAGTGAAGGTATAAGTCTTGGTGGCGCTTGGCTGGCGATCGCCAATGATGCGATTCGCCCAGCCGTTTGTTACCTTGATTTCGACCGTATTGGCGCCGGGGCGTAATACGTAAGTCGCATTCGCCCGATAGGGCGTCTTCCACAAGATGCCGAGAGGTTTACCGTTCACCGACACTTCGGCAAGATTTTTGACCTCACCGAGATCGATCCAAAGTTCGGCACCCGGCTTGAACCAATCGGAGGCCGCCTGAACCGATTTGGTGTAGGTTCCCGTTCCACTGAAATACCTCACGCCCTCGTCAGTGCTTTCCTGCCAGGGGACAAGTTTCTCCAAGGTGACTTGCGGAGGCGCTCCACGGTCCGGCTGAAAGCTCAATGGCCACGGACCGGCTATGGTAGCAATTGATTTTTCGACAACTACGGGTAAAGTGCGCGCTGGCGCTTTCGCCGGATGACGGAAAACGACGAACACGGTTTCCCACGGATCCAGGTGCAAGGGCACCGTGGTTCGACCATTCACGCTCTTGTAGGAAGCGGGCTCAATCATTCCAGTGTCCGCATGCCAGAGTTCTGCTTCCCTGCCATCGATGCGGAAGGTGGCTTCCAATTCTTCGGAACGATCATTGCGATTGTCTACATAATAGAGGTCGGCGCCGTCGAGCCTGCGATGGACGAAGAGTAACTCAGTGTCTGGTCTTGGTTTGCTGTACTCGAAATCCGGCGCCACCTTTAAGCTGGCTAACACGTCACGCAACTCCTGAGTGCCGTACACCTTCCCCTTGCCAACCTGGTTTCCTGCGCCACCGGGACCCCAGAGTAGATCCACGATGCTTTGGAACTCCTTGGTGTCGTCGCTCAAGCTCGGCGTGGCTAACGGCTTGGGCCCACAAACGACAGCCCCAGCCTGCACCACGTCTCGAATCTTTCGCAAAACCGGGAGTGACATGTGCTGACTGAAGGGATCGAGGGCGAGAACGCGGTATCTCATACCGCTGGAGGTGGCGAGTTCGCCGTTTTCGACAGTGAGGAGATGCACTAGAGCATCGGCATTGATGTAATCAAAGTTGTAGCCCGCGGGAATCCCAGGACTTTTCGCGCCAAACAAAGCTGTGATGTTCGAGTCCTCTCCGTAAAAATAAACGATATCGGCGGCGAAACGTCCCTGCTGCAAAAGATAACTGTTGCGCGCAAGGTAAGTCACCCAGGGCTTTGCTTGTTCCGCCCAAGTCTCGTTACGGGTGAACCACTGCCCAAAGGGGCCCAGAGCAAGACCTGGTTTTTTGTCGAGCAACGGCTGGTGAACCGAGGTGTGAATAACGAATCGATTTAACCCCATGGCTAGTTCTTTGTCGGCGGTTGGTTTAAGAGTGGCCGGCGACCAGGCCCAGGCCCCAGAAGCTGCTGTCAGTGATTCCGCTGCCACGAGGTTCTGACCGTAGAGGTGAGCGACCGAGGCGGATTCTCGGACATCGGCGTTGTAACCGTATAGCTCTTTATTCACGCCAGGAGTCTGGGTCCATGTAGCGGACATGGGAACGGTGTTGCTCCGTTTTACCTGCATGCCGTCGCCAATGAACGCGCGACCCTCTTCGTGAGATTCGCCATAGTGGCCCATGCCACGCTCTTTCAAAATCGCGGTGATTAGGTCGTAGTGATACTCGGCGAGCATCTCGGAAAGCGTTAGACGGAAATCCCACAGGAAACGATCGCTGGATTCCGAGCTTTCGATCACTCGCCCTGCCAGAACGGGCATCCACGGACGCGGATCGTAGCCGCGGCGTTTGGTGAACTCCGCGATCAGGTTGTCGGTCCAGTTCTGCGTGCCGGCTTCCCAGCTATCGTTGATGACATACTGCAAACCGCGCTTACCCATGAGCGGGCCCACGGCGGTCTGGTAGTTGTCGAGGTACGTGTTCATGTACTCGCGGACGTAGTCGGGATTCAGCTTGTCGACTTCTAGCCCGGTACCTTCCGGAGACGCCGGATGATTGGTAATGCCGAGCAGGGAGTAGCCAAAGCGCATGACCACCCAACGGCCCGGGGGCGGAGTCCAATCGAGCGAGCCGTCCGGGCGCATCTTGGACGTAAGATCCACCACTGCACTTTTCGCTACATGTGGAGTGGGCGCTGTGTAGAGATTCGTCAAAGTTGCGAAGGCAGCTTTTTCTTCCACACGGTTAACACGTGGTCCGGCGTGAAGGGCCATTTCCGCAATCGCATAATCCTTCGATGGCGGCGCGCTAAAATCGCCAAAATCAGCGTCGAATTGCATCGCCGGCGGTCCGGTGAATGCAGGCGGGGTAGTAAAACTCACTCGAAAAAAACGTGCGGTTGTCTCCTGAAAAGAAATGGTGTGCACCTGGGCGCCGTCGTTGGGAATTGTGGAAACTTTCCGGAATGAAATGCCGTCCTCGCTGGCTTCCAGATCAGGGCCCAGGGCCGCTCCGCCCCTAGTGTCCTGAAATGGATTTACCGGACCTCCCAGAGCGAAGGTAAGCGCGCGAATCGTTTGAGGCTTGGCAAAATCGAATTGAACCCAGGCCTGCTGACCGACAGGAGCCTTGGGCAACGCCGTAGTTTTTGTAAAGTCGCCGTCTGCCAGTACAGAGGAGTCAATGTTTCCGCTGCTGCTGGTCACCTTCGGCCGCAGCTCGGCGTCGGGGACATCAGTTCCCGGCGCGGGGAAAGCGACAACTGCGGTGTCGGCATAAAATTCAGGCGGGGCCGGAGGTTTTTCGCCGCTG